>Ga0209373_10005498_pt1 | contig 10310 bp, 8 predicted proteins | sample Higcelweek5metaG_FD_187173 | JGI IMG/M metagenome (GOLD analysis project Ga0209373, IMG submission 187173) | Freshwater pond sediment microbial communities from the University of Edinburgh, under environmental carbon perturbations - High... | ecosystem: Environmental > Aquatic > Freshwater >...
AAAAAAAGAAGCGTGGCCACCGAAAAATATTAAAAATTTCTACATCGTGAATATGCCAATCCGGTATGGCCGTGCATGGGTGTACCCAACGGGCATGAATGATGCCCTCTGGCATATGTATCGTGAGAATCCATATTTTGTGACACAAGTGCCTTCTATAGAGGAGGGATATAAAAGAACATTTTCTAATGGGGATAGAGAAGTATTTATTTTTGAAGATTTGATATTAAAACGCGGCATCATGGAAACAATTATTATTCCTGAAAAGTGAAAGAATACGTCTTTATGAAAATGAAAATACTTCCAATTCTTTGTTTTTTTGTGATTGCCGTAGTGAGTGTCGCGCTTCGTTTATATAAAATTAATGGACCTATTGCAGATTGGCACAGTTGGCGTCAAGCAGATACTGCCGCTGTCGCACGAAACTTCATCCGTTTCGGCATAGATCCACTCTACCCACGATATGATGATCTATCGAATATCCAATCAGGGAAAGATAACCCAATGGGATATCGAATGGTAGAGTTTCCTTTGTATCAGATGACAGCGGCATACATAGGACAACTATTTCCTCAGGTATCCATAGAAGTAATTTTGCGATTGCTTTCCATAGCTATAACAACTGCCACTGGCATACTGTTAGGATTACTTTTTTATAAAAGAAACGTGATTTTGGGAATCAGTATTGCATCTGTCTATGCAGTGATTCCGTACAGTATATATTATGGAAGATCGATATTGCCTGATGTTCCTGCGGTGGGACTTGCCGTTCTCAGCGTTTATCTTTTTGATTGTGCATTTGGAGGGGTGAGCGTGAAGAAACGATGGATATATATTATCTTTGCGGCTTTGGTTGCTTCATTGGCAGTACTGGTCAAACCTGTATCCGGGTTTTTGTTATTACCGGTTCTTGGTTTACTACTTGCGACATGGAAAGATATCAAGGTAAAAATTATTCAGATAGCTTTGTATGCAGGTATAGCACTGATTCCTTTTTATTTTTGGCGTACATGGATCGCACAGTTTCCTGAAGGCATACCTGTATTTACCTGGTTATTTAATTCCAATGAAATTCGATTCAAAGGCGCATGGTTTTATTGGCTGTTTGCAGAACGCATAGGGAAACTGATATTAGGATATTGGGGAATACTACTTTTGGGTTTTGGCTTCATTCCAAAAAGGGTAGCAAAAGAAAATGACATTCCTTTTTGGTTCCTTGTGGGATCGCTTCTCTATATGAGCATCCTTGCGACAGGAAATGTACAACATGATTATTATCAAATCATGATACTGCCGACCATTGCTATTTTTTTGGGAAAAGGTATGACGTGGGTTATACAGCAAAAAGAAAATAGAGGCGTTTTGTGGCTATTGTCACTCGTAAGTTTTAGTTTTATGCTCTCTTTTTCCTGGTACACAGTGCGCACATATTATTGGGTGAATCGTCCGACTATCGTTGAAGCGGGAAAAGAGGCAGACCGTTTACTTCCCCGTGATGCAAAAGTGATAGCACCATATAATGGCGATACGACATTTTTATATCAAACAGGTCGTCAGGGATGGCCACTTGGGTTTGAAATTGATAAAAAGATTGCTATGGGCGCCACACATTATGTGACGGTATCTCCTACAGATGATGATTTGGAAACACGCGATTTAGCTAAAATTTACACTGTGTTAGTTCGAAATGACAGATATGCAATTATAGATCTTACGAAAAAGAACGGGGAGGGCGGGGATTAAGGATGGTAAGAAAGTTATAAAGTTATAAAGTCTATAAAGTCGGAAAGATTGGAAATTAGTTATTGAAAATTTATTGTAAATTGAAAATTGTAAATTAAAAATTAGTAACTATCAATTAACAATTATTTTTTGTATGAATATACTTTTTGTCAGCGCTGTATTACCATATCCCCTCCATTCTGGTGGGCAAGTGAGGATATACAATCTCCTCAAAGCTCTTTCTCAAAAACACAGGATTACCTTATTTTCATTTATCAGAAACAATGATGAGAAAGCATACGTTAATGAGTTATCATTTGTGTCAGAAGTGCATACAGTGATGCGGGGACGAGGAATACAGCTCAAATACCTGCTTGGAGCACTGGGAAATTATCCGCTTCTGCTTTCGACCTATGACAATAAGGTGATGCAGAAAGAAATTCAAAAGGAACTGCAAAACAAACCATATGATCTCGTGCATGCGGAACCTTTTTATGTGTATCCATCACTTCCTATGCTTTCTATTCCTTTAGTCGTCTCTGAACATAATGTTGAATATGCAGTGTATGAAAAGAATGCAAAGACTTTACGAATTCCATTTTTGCGTCCTTTTGCATTCCTTGATGCGGTGAAAATAAAAATATGGGAAGAGATTGTTTGGAAAAAGTCGCATACTGTTGTTGCGGTATCAGATGATGATGCAGCTGTCATATCAAAAATAACACATACAAAGACACCTGTTGTTTCAAACGGTGTTGATACCTCATATTTTAAATATACAGCGCACACGTTTGACATAAAACATCCATCATTTTTGTTCGTCGGTAATTTCCTGTGGGCGCCAAATAAAGAAGCAGTCTATCAGTTATTATCCACAATCTGGCCAAATATCCTTCGTGAATATCCTAATGCAAGGCTTACTATTGTGGGCAAGCATTTCCCTGGCTCACTTACATCACTAGTAACGCCATCAGTCAGTATCGAAGGGTATGTTGAAGATATTCGTGATGCGTTTAAGAATGCCGATGTTCTCCTTGCTCCGATGGGAATCGGTGGCGGTACGAAATTTAAAATTTTGGAAGCTATGGCATCAGGAACTCTCGTCATTACTACAAAAGAAGGAAGAATGGGACTTAAAGGTACAGATGGAAAAGAATTTATTGAGGCAGAAGACACTACCTCATATATACATGCCGTGAAGCGTGTATATGAGAGTCCGAAGACGTCTTTGCAAATGGTCCGTGATGCGCGAAAACTAGTGGAAAAAGAGTATGATTGGACACAGATAGCTCAGGCATTAGATATACTATGGAAAGGCGTTGTATGAAAACAATAGATATTTCAGTCATAATCTTAAATTTTAATACTCTTGAATTGACGAAAATTTGTATCGAGAGTTTGCTTGCTTCGAAATTGGGAAATTTTTCTATGGAAGTCATTGTGTGCGATAACGCATCCACAGACGGAACAGACATAATGGTGAAAAAAGAATTTCCAAAGGTAACATTTATTCAAAATGGGGGAAATGTAGGTTTTGCAGCAGGAAATAATCCTGGGATAAAAAAAGCACAAGGAAGATATATTCTTTTATTAAACTCTGATACCGAAGTGCCGGAAAAAACTATTGCATCAATGATTCATTTCATGGACACTTATCCAAAAGCAGGTGCCGCGACGTGTAAACTCCTTCTCATGGACGGTTCTATGGATCCTGCGTGTCACAGGGGCATGCCAACTCCATGGAACGCTCTCACCTATTATGCAAAGCTTGAAAAGCTTTTTCCAAAAGCGCAAATTTTTAGTGGGTATCATCAGCTCTATAAAGATCTTACAACCATTCATGAAGTAGACAGTATCAGTGGTGCATTTTTTATGGTACGGCGTGAGGTAGTGCAAACAGTGGGAATGCTTGATGAGGAATATTTTATGTATGGAGAAGATATTGACTACGCGTATCGTATCAAAAATGCAGGATGGCAAATTTGGTTTAATCCTACAGTGACAATCCTTCACAAAAAGAAACAAAGTGGACGAGCGCATACAAATCGCGAACGAAGGATAAAAACGCAGACACTTTTTATTACCTACAATAAATTATTTTATACGAAGCATTATGAAAAAAAATACCCGCGGATCATCACATGGTTGGTGTACTTGGCTTTTGATATTCAGATGGCGTTATTAAAAACATTTGGCATGTAAGCTTCATATAATTTTTATGCGCATAGGCATAGATGCACGATTATTACAGCAAACAGGAGTCGGGAGATATATCCAAAATCTCATTCGTGAGCTTGCGGTCATGAATACTGATGATACGTATATCATATTTCTGACACCAGAGGACTTTGACTCATTTATTTGTCCATCCAAACAATTTATAAAAAGAAAAGCCAGTCCTCATTGGCATACACTTCAAGAACAAATACTATTGCCATTTCTTTTTTTGAAAGAACAGCTAGATATATTACATGAACCGTATATAACGATACCGATCTTTTATCCGAAGAAAATGGTCGTGACGATACATGATCTCACGGTCATAACACAGGTGACAGGAAAAGCATCTACCCTGCCGTTTCCACTCTACTTTCTGAAAGTCTTTGCGTCTCGTCTGATTCTCACAATTGGTCTTTGGCGCGCCAACCATATTTTGGCAGTTTCCGAGAGTACGAAACAAGATGTCATCAATATATTTCATATCAATCCGAAAAAAATTTCTGTGACGTATGAAGGAGTAGATCCTGTCTTTTCCCGCGTGTTAAAAAAGAATACTTCATCGCCACTGGCCTCACCGTATTTTTTGTATGTAGGAAATGCGTATCCGCATAAAAATGTAGAACGGCTTGTTGATGCGTTTTTTCAATTTCATCGTACCTATCCGAACTACAAACTGGTGTTGCTGGGAAAAAATGATATTTTTTATGTGAGGGTGCAAAGATATATCGAAAAACTTGATGGAATGAAAGATGTGATACGTCACATAGAGTATTTGAAAGATGATGAATTGCAAAATTATTATCGTCATGCTGAAGCACTTGTTTTTCCTTCCCATAATGAAGGGTTTGGATTACCAGCACTTGAGGCTCTATCTTTTGGCTGTACCCTTATTTGCTCAGATATACCGGTGTTTCGAGAAATTTTCGGTGATATTCCTTTATATTTTCCATCAAATGACACGAATTCGCTTGTTATGCGATTGATACAAGTCGCAAAAAATGAAACGAATACAAAAAGAAAGACAACAATAGATTTTGCTCTTTTTCGATGGGATACAATGGCGCAACAAACGTATGATTGGTATCGTCACATAGGAAATACACAGCTATGAAAGTAGCTCTCGTGTACGATAGAGTAAATACGTTTGGTGGCGCTGAAAGAGTGCTTCTCGCACTTCATGATATCTATCCGAATGCTCCACTATATACAGCCGTGTATGATAAGAACAATGCTTCTTGGGCGAATGTTTTTTCTATTGTGCCTTCATGGATGAATAGCGTTCCTTTTGCTCGGACCCATCATCAATGGTTTCCCTGGTTGACACCATTTGCTTTTGAATCGTTTGATTTCTCTTCATTTGATGTCGTCATAACAGTGACGAGCGCAGAGGCAAAAATGGTTGTGACAAAACCAGAAACACTGCATATCTGCTATTGTCTGACACCCACGCGGTATTTATGGAGCGGATATGAAACATATAAAAAATATCCCGGATTTGGATATGCAAATATTTTCGTTTCTTTTTTCTTTCAAGCATTTCTTGGCATACTTCGTCATTGGGATAGCATTGGATCGAAACGACCGGATGAATATGTAGCGATATCCAAGAGAGTTGGAAAACGAATTGAAAAATATTATCACGTGGCACCAAAAGCTATTATCTATCCACCGGTTGATTGTCAGAAATTTACGGTAGTTGAAAAGAAGGATGAAGGATATTTTTTAGTCGTATCACGGTTAGTTCCCTATAAGCGCGTAGATATTATCATCAAAAGTTGTATGAAATTGCATAAACGATTAGTGATTATCGGGAATGGACCTGAATACACATCGTTAAAAAATATGTCTGATTCTTCTGTCACGTTTGTCACAAAAAGAATATCAGATGAAACACTGCATTCGTATTATCAAGCATGTACAGCATTTGTATTTGTGGCTGACGAAGATTTCGGCATTGTCGCTGTGGAGGCGCAAGCATGTGGCAAACCAGTCATAGCGTATAAGGAAAGTGGGATTGCAGAAATTGTCATAGATGAAAATACCGGCATTCTCTTTTCCCATCAATCCGTTGAGTCCATGGTCGAAGGGATGAAAAAATGTGCCTCCATACCGTGGAATGCGAATGTGTGTAGGAAAAATGCACTTCGATTTGATGAGACAATTTTTAAACATTCATTTGCAGAATATGCGAAAAACGCATGGAAACTGTATAATACAAAAATATGAAAGCGATCATATTTGCAGGGGGCGTAGGAACACGACTTTGGCCTTTATCAAGGAAGAAGTCGCCGAAGCAATTTGAAAAAATTATTGGCAATAAATCTACACTACAACTAGCCGCAGATAGGCTTCGTCCGGATTTTGCATGGTCAGATATCTATGTTTCCACAGGAAAAATGTATGTCAACATGGTGCAAAGGCAATTAACCTCAGTTCCAGCTAAACATGTCATAGGAGAGCCAGTGATGCGGGATGTAGGACCTGCGGTAGGACTTGCTGCAGCAATCATAGGAAAAACTAATCCGACAGAACCGATGGTAATACTTTGGAGTGACCATTTGGTAAAAAAGCAGGAGTTATTCCGCAGTATTCTTAAAGCAAGCGGTGAGATTGTTGCAAAAGATCCGGAAAAAATCGTTTTTGTTTCTCAAAAAGCTCGTTTTGCCAGCGAAAATCTTGGATGGATACACTATGGAAAAGAAATCACTACAAAAGATTCAGTAGTATTTCATGAGTTTATTGATTTTCAATATCGCCCAGATGCAATAACAGCGAAGAAATATTTTGAAAGTGGGCATCATGCATGGAATTTAGGATATTTCGTTACAACTCCGCAATTTTTGCTTTCATTGTATAAACGATTTGTACCGAACGTCTATAGTGGTTTAGAAAAAATTGCCAATGCATGGGGGACACAGGAATATGATGCAGTTATCGATGAAATATATCCAACGCTTGAAAAAATATCCTTTGATAATGCAATTTTAGAGAAACTTGATCCATCACAGGCACTTGTGGTGTCAGATAATATAGAATGGAGTGACATCGGTGCTTGGGAAGCACTGAAAGAAGCACAAGAAACCACAGAAGATAAAAATGTCACGCAAGGAAAAGTGCTGCTTACCGATACGAAAGACACACTCGTGTATAATTACGGGAAGCAACTCGTGGCTACGATTGACGTATCCGAACTGTTAATTGTAAATACAAATGACGTACTCTTAGTGTGTAAAAAAACTTCAGTGCCGAAAATTAAAAAATTGGTTGAAAGCCTTGCTCATACAGAACACGAAGAGCTGACCTAATACTATGTGGTACACAATCAGTAAACGATGTATAGATATCTTGGGAAGCCTCGTCATTGGGATTGTTTTTTTGCCCGTGTGTTTCATCACCGCAATAGCGATTAAATTGGACTCTCAAGGACCGGTGTTTGCCGATACCCCAGAGCGCGTAGGGAAAGACGGAAAACCATTTAAGTTATTTAAATTCCGTTCAATGATAATTAATGCTCATCAACTCCTGAGAAAAGACCCAAAAATGGCGAAATTGTATCAGGAATACAAACATAATAGTTATAAATTAAAAAATGATCCTCGTGTGACGCATGTCGGTGCATTTATTCGAAAACATTCTATTGATGAAATACCGCAACTGATCAATGTATTTCGTGGGGATATGAGTTTAGTGGGACCGAGACCATATTATCCGGATGAGATTACTGAACAGCAAAAAAAATATCCTCATACCAAAAAATTGGTGAAAGTAGTATTCTCTGCTCGTCCTGGTGTGACAGGATACTGGCAGGTTTCCGGACGCAGTGAAGTAAATTTCGATAAACGAATACAAATGGACGCAGATTATGTGTTGAAACGATCACTTACTCTTGATATTCTTATTTTGTTAAAAACTCCTTGGGCTATGATTTCCGGAAAAGGCGCGGTGTAGCTAGGTTTGACAAACGTTACCTTCCCATGGAACAATACAGTATATGGAAAAAGAACTGCCTTTGAAAAAAATTGAAATAAATACTCCAACGATTACACAAAAGAAACACAAAATGTTTCCTTGGAAGTTTATCCTGATTCCTCTCGGTGTTTGTGTGGCAATCGTCGCATTTCTCGTGATTTCTCTTTTGCCGCTTCGTGGAATTCCTGAAAAAGGAAATGTTGTGGCAGGACATGGAAAAGCTGCCATGACTGCGCTAAAAGCACAGGATCTTGCGGAAACGAAAAAGAATTTAGTGCTCGTACGTTCATCCATGATAGATTTACAGAAAGAATATGATAAGGTTTTGTTTCTGAAATCTATTCCATTTGTAGGATTATATATTGCAGACGGCGAGCATATGATAAAAGCCGGTTTTGCAGGACTGGATGCCGGAGATAAGGCAATTGAAGCTATTGAACCGAACGCAGATCTTCTTGGATTCAAGGGTGGAACGAAAACAAGTTTCCTGCAAGGTACTGCTGAGGACCGATTGCAAGTGGCTGTCAAAACTATGAGTGCAATTACTCCAAAAATTAGTGAAATGGCGACATCAGTAGATACTGTCCGAAAAGAAATAGCTTCCATTGACCCCAAAAGATATCCAGAAAAAATAGGGAGCACAGTGATTCGTTCCCGCATGACGACATTATTCGGTGTGATTGAGGAAACAGCAAATTTGTTTGTGAATGCTCAACCTCTTCTCATGAAACTTCCGGAATTATTGGGAGAGCCGAATGATAAAAGATATCTTGTTTTGTTTCAAAATGATAAAGAACTTCGTCCAACTGGAGGGTTTATCACTGCGTATGCACAATTTCGAATGGTTCGTGGTAAACCAATACTTGAAAAAGCAGATGATATCTATGCACTTGATGCATCTATCACAAAGAAATTTGCAGCACCGCGGGAAATCACAACGTTTCATAAAGGCGTCAATGTCTTAAATATCCGTGACAGTAATTTATCACCGGATTATAAACTTTCTATGAAGCAGTTTGAGGAAATGTATGCGTACGCTCAAGGGAAAGAAAAAATTGATGGTATCCTCGCTGTTGATACACATGTGCTTGTGGAAGCGTTGAAAATACTTGGACCTATGAATGTGTATGGACGAGAATTCAGTGCGACAATTGATCCACGCTGTGATTGTCCACGAGCAGTGTATGAGCTTGAGGATTACTCAACTCGACCAGTGGGATATGTGCGGGAAGCCCGAAAAGACATCATCGGTGTGCTTTTACAACAGATTCTCCGAATGGCTCTCGGCGTTTCTCCTTCGAAATATTGGGGAAATTTGTTTCAGATGTTGATTGCTGAAATTAATGAAAAGCATGTACTTGCCTATTTCCATGATGAGGCAACACAAAAAGCGTCAGAGAGTTTTAATTTAGCTGGACGTATCATGACTGCTTCAGAATCTGCAGCAGTTCTCAAATATAAAGAAGGAGAAGGATGGGATTATCTCCATGTAAATAATAGTAATATGGCAGGAGCGAAATCAAACATGTTCGTCTCAAGCAAGGTAACGAAAGATACTACGGTAAACGGAAATGGATCTTTGACGACGAAGTTGACGATAGACTATAAAAATCCGTACCCAGGATCTGACTGCGGACTTGAGAGTGGTGGACTTTGTTTGAATGCGCCACTTCGAAATTGGGTACGCATATATGCACCCAAAGGAAGTACGCTTACTGAGAGTAAAGGTTCAATTTCACCGAAAAATTCTACACCTGAATCCATGGCAACAATGGAGAGTTTAAATAAAACGGTATTTGAAGGATTTCTCATAATAAATCCTCAAGGAACCGCAAAGCTTGAATTAACGTATTCATCACCAGTGAAATCTGATGGTGGATATAATCTACTCATTCAAAAACAGCCAGGGACGAATGGAGAAGAATATTCCATTAAACTCAATGGGAAAGAACGCAAACGTGTGACGCTTCTGGGCGACACCGAGTTTAGTCTTTAATTGCATGGTTTCGCATCACTCATACGCGATTACCGGTCTTATCCTCAAGCGAAAAAATAGTGGAGAGGCAGATAGAATCATTACAGTGTTCTCTGAAACCAAAGGAAAACTCCGTTTGGTAGTGAAAGGTGTTCGGAAAATAAAGAGTAGGAGAGCATCCCATGTAGAGTTATTTCAAGTATCGCGCATGCTCGTGCTTGCCGGTCGGACGTGGGATACAGTACTGGAAGCACAACAAGTACATACAAATAATTTTATTTTTTCTTCTTTTCCTCAGATGACTGGTGCGTACCTCGTATGCGAAGCTATCGATAAACTCATCCCCATGGGCGAAGTGCAACCAATCGTCTATCAGGAAACTATTCGTGTGCTTGAAAATTTGGCATCGGCTCCACCGTCAACC
>Ga0209373_10005500_pt1 | contig 10305 bp, 11 predicted proteins | sample Higcelweek5metaG_FD_187173 | JGI IMG/M metagenome (GOLD analysis project Ga0209373, IMG submission 187173) | Freshwater pond sediment microbial communities from the University of Edinburgh, under environmental carbon perturbations - High... | ecosystem: Environmental > Aquatic > Freshwater >...
AAAAACAAAATTGAACTTACACCGGCAATTGATGTGGATAAAATCCTTCAACTTATTAAAGAAAGCCATTCTCAATATGATGTAAACGATATTGATGGCGTAAAGATTGATTTCCCTGAAGGTTGGGTTCATTTGCGCAAATCGAATACTGAGCCAATTATCCGTATTTATTCCGAAGCAGGAACACCGGCGAAAGCTGATGATTTGGCGCAGGGAATAATTAAACAAATAAAGCAAATAGCTGGTATTTAAAAATCAGTTTTTTACAAAAAAAGACGAAACCATCTTCATCGGTTTCGTCTTTTTTCGATTAGTCAATTTCAAGCTGTAGATTTTTCCTCAGTTTCTCGAGAGCCGGGTTTTGATCAACCATTGATTTATAGCGTTCCTCCGGCGACAAGGTGCGTTGCATTTCACTTTCCTCGGCTACTTTTATTATCATTGAAATGGATGAATTCTTTAATCTGTTGATAAGGAATTGTACTATGTCGGTTTGAATTTTTTTCAATTCATTTTCCTGCATAACATTGTTCACAAGTATTTCAAATGTTGTATCAGAAACTCTGACGGGCAGGTTGGTATTCTGAAAGCCAATGCCTTTAATTTCATCATTTATCGTTTTCCCGAATTCTATCCATCCATCGAGTAGCGCTTCATCGCTGAAATACTCGTTAGTAGGTTGTGTATCAACGATAGCAGATTTGTAACTTTGCTCAGGCGCTTGCACAGTCGATTTTGCTTTTGAAATAGATATACTTGCCGGACGCTGATTGAAATTGGCCGGAGTGCTTTGTGGTTTCGATGGGAGTGGAGCTGCTTCAACAGTGCTTTCTTGTTTCTTGGCTTGCACAACAGCTTGCACAACAGGCTTTGTTACGGGAGCAGTTTCAGGTTCGGCTGCCTCAGACGTTTGCTGGTGTTGAGCGGCTATTTTGCGTATAGGTGCGGCAGCTGCTTCATTCAGAAAGTCTTTTTTTTTTTCGTCGTTCAACTGGCTTAGTCTGATAAGGGTCAGCTCCACCAGTAAGCGCTTGTTTTTGCTTATTCTGTAATTCAAATCACAATCGTTACTGATTTTTAGCGCCTGAAAAATAAATTCAGGACTACAGAGTTGAGCTTGTTGTTGATAGCGTTTACCAATATCGGCACCCACTTCGAGCAACTCAATTGTGGATGGGTCTTTACTCACCAGAATATCGCGAAAATGAGCGCTTAAGCCGGTAATGAAATGATGGGCATCAAAACCTTTGTTTAAAACATCGTTGAAAATCAAAAGTGGTTTTTGTACATCTCCATTTAAAAATGCTTCAACAAGTTTAAAGTAGTATTCATAGTCAAGCACATTCAGGTTTTCGATAACTCCCTGATAAGTGATATTATTGCCACAAAAACTGACTAACTGGTCGAAGATGGACAAGGCATCTCGCATTCCTCCATCGCTTTTTTGAGCAATAATGTTCAGTCCATTTATATCCACAGTCACATTCTCGCTTTTTGCAACGTGCTGAAGGTGAGCTACAGTGTCGGCCACAGTGATACGATTGAAATCATAAATCTGGCAGCGCGATAATATCGTTGGAATAATTTTATGTTTTTCGGTAGTAGCCAGAATGAAAATAGCATGCGAAGGTGGTTCTTCGAGTGTTTTCAGAAAAGCATTAAAAGCACCCGGCGAAAGCATGTGAACCTCATCCACAATGTAAACGCTGTATTTTCCTATCTGAGGCGGAATTCTTACCTGATCGATGAGTGAGCGTATATCGTCGACGCTGTTATTGGAAGCAGCATCCAGTTCATGGATATTGTATGAACGTTGTTCGTTGAACGAAACACATGATTCACACTCGTTACAAGCTTCATGCTCGGCTGTTAAATGCTCACAGTTAATTGTTTTGGCAAAAATACGGGCGCAGGTTGTTTTGCCAACTCCACGTGGTCCGCAAAACAAATAGGCATGTGCCAAATGGTTGCTGTTTATTGCATTTTTAAGCGTAGTTGTCAACGAACTCTGACCAACAACCGAGTTAAAGGTTGAAGGGCGATATTTTCGGGCAGAAACTATAAAATTATCCATAAACTCAATATTCTTTTTTTCCTTAGGCTTGCAAATATACTCAAAAAATGGTCAATAATTTTCAACTAAAAAAAGATTTCAGGAAAAAATGCAGTTGCCAAAAAATGCTTACCTTTGTGAACTTATGAAGTAATAATTTTTTTGATTTCAATCGGAATAATACAAAGTTTAGCTATGGCATTTATAAATAAAACATGGAAAGCATTCAAACCTGTGTTACTCAACAAATACCTTGTGGTTTTGTTGGCATTTGCTGTATTTATAATTTTTTTCGATGATCATAATCTGATTCAACGCTGGGAAACCCATCGTAAAATTAAGCAGATGGAAAAGGAATATAAATATTATCAGGACGAAATTGAAAAGAATAAATCGGAAATGTACAAACTGGAGCATGATAATGAATACCTCGAAAAATTTGCACGTGAACATTACCATATGAAAAATAAGAATGAGGAAATATTTATTATTAAAGACTAAAAACGAATTTAAATGATATTGAAATACAGCAGGATGCTGCTAATTGTCGGGGGTACGCTCACGGTAGCCGGGGCTTTTTCGCAATTGATGAATGTAAATGTGGCGTCCTATATTTTTACTGCAGGTGCGGTTATGCTCATTGCCTACCAATTTATGGCTTACCTGGCCGACAAAGAAAAGGATAAACGTATACAGCGTCTATCACGTTTGAATTTTATCTATAGCCTTTTGCTCGGATTGGCTGCTTATTTTATGTTTGTTCAGTCCAACTCCTGGGTGGTGGTAGTGCTTATTTACGCTCTTGTTTTGCTTTTCAATTCATTCCGCACCAAATAAAAAAAGTGCAGCTCACATTTTTGTGAGCTGCACTTTTTTTATTCGCTTTTGGGCTTATTTCTTAGCCGCGTATCTCTTGTTCAATAATTCAGTAATCTCTGGTGTAATGTCAAGACCTTCGGTAGCATAAAGAATGTTATCGCTCGAGGTGTTGCTCAGGATCAATTGATATTTCTGATCTTTATTGTATTCTTTCAGAAAAGAATTGATGGTGTCGCGCAATTGCTCGCTCATTTTTTGCTGTACCTGCATCAATTGCTGGCTTAATTGTCCGTCAAGCTCGCGTAAATCTTCCTGACGTTTAAGAAGTCGTGATTGTTCCTGTTCGGCACGTTCGCGGCTCAGAAATGCATTGGCTTCGAGTTTACGTTGGAATTCACCCATTTCGGTTTGTAGCTGACGTGCTTTTGTGTTGATACTCAACCGCGAATCTTCTTGTTTTTTGATTAAAGATTCATTGGCTTCTTTTGCAAACTGATAATTTAGTAACAGTGAGTCGACATTGATATAAGCAATGGGTAAAAGCCCTGCGTTTAATGAATCATTCTTATAGAACGCTTTCTCCGAAGGTGACTTAGGATTGTTACTAAATACTTTTACAAAAAGTACTATTACAGCTATTGCCAATACGGCGTTTAAAATGAGTGAAAGATTTTTCATATTTTTATATTATAATTTTTTGGTAATTTCCAACATCATATCGTTGTTATTCAACGGTTTTACTTTTTTCTGAGCTTCACGGTCCTGTGTGGTAGCGCAATGTACGCCTTTGCTTTTAAGCGCTTGATTTCCACCTATATGTATGTTCGGAAATTCACCTCCTTTTACAAAAAATATACGAACTCCTAACAATAAAATGCCGACGAACAGAAGTACGGCTGAGATAATAAATGCTTCTAGCATATTTCTGAAAATTTTAAATTCATGCAAAGATAATTTTTTTAGACAACTTAGATACTGGTTAACAGTATTTTTTAGGAATTTGAATGTTTCGTTCGTATATTTAACAGAAATTAAGACAAGCCCGTTTGTCAGAGAATATTATAAATCTGAATTTAAAAACGGTTTCTTCATGAACCTTAGTTATTTGAAATAAACAACAATGAAGAGCAAGTGATTTGTATGACACACATTAGAATTCATTATTTCAGACTTCCGATCACATCCAGATTCAAAACGATGCGGATTTTATCGCTTAATGAGGGATGAATGGACTGAATATTGGAACTGGTTACGAAGGGAAAGTAAATTTCAAAGATATTGAGCAAATTGAATTTTAAACCTGCTTCAGCAAAAATGGGTGATGCGTATTCTGCCGAAAGACCATGATCATTTATAAGTATGTTGATGAATGGTTGAATGCCTGAATAAGATATTTTTCCGGGCAAACTACTTGTTAAAGAAAGAGAAATAAGCCATTTGCTGTAGCTGAGATATTCGTTCACAGGTGATACCAATCCGCCTTCCGAAAGTGTCATTTGTCGTGCCCAGAATGATCCTGTGTTCGCTCCAAACCGATCGGGAAAGAGTCCTTCGTAGAGATATTGTTCTCTGCCACTTCGGCCCCCTGCTGCTATGCCGTAAAACGGCGCTGTTGCTTTGTTACTTAGCATCGAAGCTCCAAAAAGGCGCATCTCCAAACCATTTCGTTTACCCGAATAACTATATTTGTATTTTAATTCAGCCGTAGCTTTTTGATATTGTTTTCCTGATTCAATGGATAAGTTGATTTTGTAGGGATGAATATAACCGATTTTCTGCAATTGATAACCCAGTTGAAAATAAGAGTTCAGTGATGCTGACGATTCGTTTATAATTTTGAAAAGATCGGAAGCTAATGAATACTTGCCATATAGCATTTGCCGGATAGGACGCGTAGGTGTTAAAGGCTTTATTTTGAGTTGTAAATTCGCGCTCATTTTACGATAATTCTGATGTCCCGGAGCGCCGAATTGTGTACCATCGACCGTGATTGTTGCTTTTTCGAAGAATTGATCGAAAGGAATAAAATTAAATGCAACTTTGCCGTAGCCCGATAGGGTAGCGTTGCTGAAGGCATAAAAAGGCATAATTAAATACTCCACAGGTTTCGGGATGATCAAACCGTTGTTGATTGAAATCCCTGCCATAAAACCATTTTCGCGGTTCCAGTTGATGGCAGGAATATACATTATACTTTGTTTATCAGGATTTTCGATGCTAAACAAAAGTTGAGTTTCTACAGCATCTCTTTTGCGTACTATACCCGATGTTTTTATATTGTTGTTCAGTCGGTTTAGTTCGGGCATTATATGATATGGGTCAATTTTTATTTCAGTGTAATCTCCTTCAGGTATTTCTATCCATTGCTCACCGCTAAATCCATCGATCCATTCTTCGAAACAGATTGAATCGCCTTTCATACCGGCAATCATCAATGGTGAAACAAGTTCGGCTTTATTTATTACAAGTAATTTGTTGTTTTTTAAATCATCAATTTTATAATCAAGCCGTTTGGTGGTACCTAATAAATCGTCGAAAAACCAGTTGATATCCTTTTCGGTATGTGCGTCAAAAACTGATCTTAAATTTTCAGGTTGAGGATGGCGGAATTTCCATTTTTGGTAATAATCCTGCATTGCCGCATCGTAAATGGAATCGCCAAGGTATTTTCTAAGGTAAGTGAAGGCCGCAGAAGCTTTATTATAAATCATCATCCCATAATTGCTTTCGGTAAAATCGGTGGATGAAAGGTCGATCGCCTGTTCCTGATGATTACGTGCCAAAGTGAGCCAGGGGAGTTCCAGCATTTGTTCGGTCGACATGTTTTCGATATGAAGGAAGGAGGCTTGTTTCCGGGTTTTAACGATACTTTCCCAAGCTTTTCTTTTTGGGTATTTTTCATTCATATAGCGTTGTTCGTAATTGCTCGTGAGGCTTTCGTCCATGAACGGATAACGTCGTTCGTTGCTCGCGAGTGCGCCGTAGAACCAGCTGTGGCAAGCTTCGTGGGAAATTACCTCGTCGAGCGCATATGCATCCTTTGTCCGGCCAATGACTGCCAATCCCAGATATTCCATGCCAAGTCCGGCATTCAACGTGCTTTGAACTGCTGTGAAGTTAGTGTAAGGATAATCGCCAATTGCGTTGGAGAAATAAAGCAAAGCATCATTCACATAATGAAGGGCTTTTCTCCAGCGCCTTGTTTCTTTGTTGGTGAACATCACCCATGTTGTAACCACTTTGCCACTGCCGGGAAGTGTGACTTTTCCTTTCATTACATTGAATTGCTGATCGGCAAACCATGCAAAATCATGCATATTCGTTCCTTTGTAATGTAAAACCTTGGTTTTTGAAGTAGGAGGGATGCGTTTCGTTTTTCCAAGCATTGAAATGCTTCTCCAGCTACTGTCGTTGGCAAGGCTATCGAGCATTTCGATTTCGTGTTTTGTCTGCAATTCTCCGGTGGCTGCCACTATATAGTTGGCCGGCAATGTGATGCTAACATCGAAATTTCCGAATTCAGAATAAAATTCACCCCGGTCGAGGTACGACATTGGATGCCAGCCCTGAGCATCGTAAACCGCAGGTTTGGGAAACCATTGCGAAATTTGATAGGAGCGCCCTGAGTGACCCATGCGGGAAGTTACTCCCAATGGTATTTTTACATGAAAAGGAGTGCTGATGGTGATGGATGTTCCCGGAAGAAGAGGCTCGTTCAATTCTATTTTGCAAATATCGGATTGCTTTGGCAGCAATTGCCATTTCACTTTCTGATTATTTATTCTGAAATCAAGTCCATCGATATAGCCTTTTAATTCCTTATCGTTGAATAATTTTTGTTTTCCTTTTGAGGCAAATATTTGTTTCGCCAATTCTGAGCTATTGTCGGCATAGGCATTGGGCCACAGATGAAAATAGATAAAATGAAGTGTATCGGACAAATTATTTTGATATTCAATCGTTTCAAAAGCGTCGAGTTCGTGGAGTGAATCGTTGAGTGTGACCTCAATGTTGAAGTTTACAGTTTGCTGGAAATAGTTTTGCGCCGGTAAAGCCGTCCACATCGTTAGCATGACGGATATCAGACATTTGGAGTGAAAAGATAAAGAAAAGATTCTCATGCGTTTGTTTTTTGTTTTTTTTCTGAATTCCGCATGCAAAAGTATAAAAACTGAACTCTGCATCCGGCAGGGTTCAGTCTTTATTGTTTGTTCGAACTGAATTTATAACAATACAATTAAAACGATGATAAGAATCAGAAGAGTAGTTCCACCTATATAAATATAAGGTTCGCTTTTCATTGTTTCTTTGATTTCTTTTAATTCACTTTTCAGTTCTTTCTTTTCGGAGCTGGTCATGTTCGATTTGTCCATGTCGCGAATTTCCTCAACGCGTGATGTTAATGCGTTCATTTCCTCGGACGTTAAACTGCTTTCGGTGGTTGTTTCCGAAGCAGTTGCCTTAGATTCGGTGTTTGCCGCGATTGCCGGAGTGACGCTTAATGAGATAAACATTAAAAGCGCAAAAAAATTAATTTTTTTCATTACTGTACTTTTTAAATTGATGTAAAAATAGTTTGATAAAAGTACTCGTCAATTCATTGTTTTGCATTACATATTTTTAGCTATATATTACATAAATCACATATTCAGATGGATGAACATGAACGCACAACCACTCGACCTGCCCCAAAAAAAGTAACAGCCTGAAGCTGTATTGCAACAGGCTGTTATTGAAATTATAAGGGTTTGAGAAAATGCCAGAAAGCAGCAGGGTTTTCTTAAAAGACATATCCGATGCTTATTTTATTTTCCTTGACACTGTGATTTACCGGACTGTAATAATCATAAATACTTTCTCTGTAGTTGAAACTGGTTTCGGTGGAGAACAAAAGGTGCTTTTTAATTATATAATTGAAACTTAGTCTTACAACGCTCAGACTTGAGTGCCCTTTGTCGCCCTGAACATTTGAACTTATTTCTCCATTGCTGTTCGGATCGTAACCCACCCATGAATACAACCGGTAGTCTTCGGAATTAAGCACAAATCGTATTTTTTCGCCGAATTGCATTTCAAGGTTTAGTTTAGAGCTGAATCCGCTTCCCATATTATAATCCCGTTTGTCGTATTTGAAGTGATCGGTCTGACTTCCACCCAACAGAATTCCACTTAAAAAGGCCGAACAGGAAAATGTAATATGTTTGGTGGGTTTGCTCATATAAAGCAGACCCGGTCCGGCCGAGGCGGCTTCGGATATTTTATAGGGCGAAAGCGATACGTTATTGATATCGGCCTGCGACTGATAATAATTGAAATGTTGAAATAACCCTACCGAAAGCTGTCGCTTTGGGTTCTTGAGGGTTATATCTTTTGAAATCAACATTCCCAAAAGATTAAAGCGGTCGATCAGGGGTTGTTGAGAAAAGAAATTCCCACTTATTTTAAGAGAGAAAAAATCGTAAGGATGTTCGTTGTCCACCGAAAATGGATTGCCATAAAACATGCCGAGATGATAACTCAACATATTACTTACATCCACATCCCGTTGTGAATTATCGTAAATAATGCGATGCCCGACAGAGGTATAGAACATGACGGGTACTTTAGGGATGGTGTGCCCGCGTATGTTTCGGTGTTTCCATGCATCGCCGCTGATGATCCGGTTGATCCCTCTGAGGGGCGAAATGACTGTGAGCAAGGCTTCGCGTTTGAAACGGTCGAATCCTACTGCGCGGTCGTCGATGATTAAATCGGAAATTCGGAAGGTTATTTCGCCCAGCGCAGCGCCTCCTATGGTGGTGGCAACAAAGTCGTTGATGGCGCCGGGTTCGTTTTCCATTAAATACTCCCACATTAAGCTGCCACCTACCGCATAGGGAACCGACTGCCAAAAGTTCATGCCATTTGAGCGGGCTGAATTAAAATAAGTTCCTCCATGGTAAGGATGAGCAAAAAGGTTGGTCGAAAACATATCGTTGTCCCAAACAAAACCTGTTTTGATGTTTTCTTTCATCGTACTCAGGTTGATGCGGGCAAAGCTTCCATCAAGGACAAAACGATCGAATGTCCAGACTCCGATATTGGTTGCAAACACATAGGTGGCTGCTTTTACACCGTTCTTTCGAAGGGTGTGCAATGAGTCTGTATCCTGAATGCTTGCCAGCGAATCGGGTATCACATTGATTTGACTGAACGCAGTGGGAATGAAAAGAAGACCGAACAGAAAAACTGTTATTTTTTTAATACAACACATACCTTTATTTTTTATACCAGAATTCAGGAACACATAAAATATGCCTTATTCAATAAAAACTTTCTATTTGGTTGTTTTGGCTTGATTTTTTTGCAATGAAAGCTGTTTTTGTGCCTTTTTGTCGCGTGCAGAACCGTACGATTGTGCGCTCCGTACCTTAAAATAAAAACACATATCAGAAGGAGCAGTTAGGTTTTTTATGTATGAGAAAGAAAAAACAGCCGACGGCAATATTTGCAACCGGCTGTTCAGTGCTAAAAATCTTATTGTTTATTTACAATGCTTTTACGATACTGTAATCGGGTTTTCGTCGTGCACATCTTTGCCAGCATTTCTACGTGTGATGCGGGCTTTGAGCTGTGTTTTGTAATTCGCAATCAGTTCGTTCATTTCGTTGGCCGGAGTTTGGTAGTCTAAGTCCTCATATTCGGTACTGCAAAATTCAAAAGCTTCGTAAAATGATGTCAGGGCTTTGTCAAGTTCGGCGCGTATAGGACGGGCATCAACAACTTCAATCGCTGCATTTTCCTCGGTACGCTGCATGTATAACTCAGCAAACTGTGTGTTTACAGCGCTCAGTTGATTGAAAAAGAGGGTCAGTTGCAAAGCCGCTGTGGCAGCCTGAACATCGGCGCTTCCATTATAGTCGGCCAAAAGTTTATCGAATCTGTCGGTGTTGGCGTTGTAGTTCGATTCGCCGATATCGCGACCGTGTTTGTCCAAAAACCGATTCATGACCACTACATGCGGAGCAATAGCAGGTAATGTGAGTTTAGCAAATGTTTTCGCCTGATCGATAATTCCGCGAATGAGTGTTCGTCGTTCGTCGTTCAAATCGGCAAGCTGATTACTGATGGCATTGCCCTGTTCCTGCGCTTTGATTTTGGCAAGTTCGGGCAAAAGCGCCGTAACACGTTCGAAGGCTTTTTTCAGATGCAGCGCTTCGGGGTTATACTTTAATACAATGGCAACAATCTGGCTAACGAACATGCAATATTCGTTGTTCCAGAGATGACTTAATTTTAAACGGATAATTGTGACTTTCATAAAAATTTAAACGATAAAATGTGAGTATTAGGAAATAATTGATGCAAATTTATAAACATTTTTTCGTCTGATACATAGGAAAATGAAAATATTTTCGACCCGGAATAAAAATATTTTTCCGGTTGAATTTTCG
>Ga0209373_10005501_pt1 | contig 10304 bp, 7 predicted proteins | sample Higcelweek5metaG_FD_187173 | JGI IMG/M metagenome (GOLD analysis project Ga0209373, IMG submission 187173) | Freshwater pond sediment microbial communities from the University of Edinburgh, under environmental carbon perturbations - High... | ecosystem: Environmental > Aquatic > Freshwater >...
TCCTGAATAACCCGGTCCGGCAGGATGTATTCAGTTTAATGAAGATTACAGTACTGAACGAGATTGATGATGCTCTGTTTATTCTTGAAATCTACCTGGTTTTCACTTATGTACCTGTCAATCTCCTTCTTTTTCTCCGGGAAGATCTTAAGGAACTGACGCTGGCTCTTGAAGCTGACCATTACACCGTCTTTTCTTATCCAGTATTCAGTATCATCAGCAATGGTGAATTCATCAGGGAACTTAAGGTTGATGGCACCGTTGCCGCCAAATATCATTTTCACATAGTTGTAGCTGGTTGTCTGTGATCTTGCACCGAAGGCAGTGGGAACTCCCAGTGATTCAGCATATGCCTTGTGCTGTATGAAAAGGGTAGCGGGACCGGTTACTGCCAGTTCATAAAAGCCCTTTTCAAGAGGAACGAATGTCCGGTTTGCCATATAAACAGTATCAATCAGTTGCGGATCATCAAGCACATAGAACTGTCCCCTCTGCATGAAGACCATCTCCTGATCGATGAGATTGTAGTTTAGCACGGCTCTCCTTTTTTCGCCCGATTTCATCTTGACGAGACTGTTCGTGAAGCGCGGCAGAAGCAGGTTGGGCAAATTCACAAGGCTGTCTGCCTGTGCATTGAGGCCGGCTGGAATCAACAGTAGCGCAAGCAGGGCTGCAACTCCGGATATTGGATTCTTCATGTCTGTATGGGTTTTAATTATAGACCTTTAAACATAACAAATATAATCCCGAAACGATCAAAAAAGGTGCCATGATTTGACCCCGCCTTAAAACCGTCCTGTTTCAGCCGGTCAGGTCAGCTTCTTATACCTGAACCTAACCGGTCCGGCGTTGCCGGTCCGCTTCCTGAAGTTCTCATCATACTCTGAAAATCCTCCCTCAAACCAAACAACTTTCGAGTCTCCCTCGAATGCCAGGATATGCGTAGCCACACGGTCAAGGAACCAGCGGTCATGCGAGATTATTACCGCGCAGCCCGCGAAGTTGTCAAGTCCCTCCTCGAGGGCACGGAGTGTGTTGACGTCAATGTCGTTTGTGGGTTCATCAAGCAGGAGTACGTTGGCCCCGCTTTTGAGCGTTAGGGCCAGGTGCAGCCTGTTGCGCTCTCCTCCCGAGAGAACCCCGCATAACTTCTCCTGGTCGGCACCGGTGAAGTTGAAACGGGCGGCATATGCCCTTGCATTGACAGGCCTGTTGCCAACCATCACCTCCTCCATGCCGCCGGAAATTACAGCATAAACACTCTTTTTCGGGTCAATGTCAGCGTGGGCCTGGTCAACATAACCCGTGGTCACCGTCTCGCCTACCTCGAAGGTGCCCCTGTCTGTCTTTTCCTGACCCATTATCATCCTGAACAGGGTGGTCTTGCCGGCGCCGTTGGGGCCTATCACGCCCACAATACCGTTGGGCGGCAGGCTGAAATCAAGATCCTCGAAGAGAATCCGGTCTCCGAATGCCTTCGTAACTCCCCTGGCATTTATAACCTTGTCACCCAGCCGCGGACCGTTGGGTATGAATATCTCGAGCTTCTCCTCCTTCTGCTTCACATCCTGGTTGAGGAGGTTCTCATAGGCACTCAGACGGGCTTTCGACTTGGCATGTCTTGCCTTTGGTGACATGCGCACCCATTCAAGCTCACGCTCCAGTGTCTTGCGGCGCCTGGCGCTGCCCTTTTCCTCCATCTCAAGCCTTTTAGCCTTCTGCTCCAGCCACGAAGAGTAGTTTCCCTTCCAGGGGATCCCTTCCCCGCGGTCAAGTTCAAGTATCCATCCGGCCACATTGTCAAGGAAATACCTGTCGTGTGTGATGCAGATGACGGTCCCCTTGTATTGTCTGAGGTGTGTCTCAAGCCATTGAACGCTTTCGGCATCGAGGTGGTTGGTGGGCTCGTCGAGAAGCAGCACATCGGGCTCCAGCAACAGCAGGCGGCATAGTGCCACACGGCGACGTTCACCTCCAGAGAGTATATTCACAGGTGTTGATGCTTCCGGGCAGTTAAGCGCATCCATGGCACGCTCGAGCCTGTACTCGAGGTTCCAGCCGTCAAGGGCCTCAATCTTCTCCTGCAGGACAGCCTGGCGGGCCATAAGCTTCTCCATTACATCAGGATTCTCATAGACTTCGGGCTCCCCGAAACGAAGATTTATCTCTTCATACTCCTTCAGGACCGCTACCACCTCGGCAGCTCCCTCTTCAACAATCTCGCGGACGGTGCGGCGATCATCAAGCAACGGATCCTGTGGAAGATGTCCAACAGTATACCCCGGAGAGAAGACAACCTCACCCTGGTACTCCTTCTCGAGGCCTGCAATGATCCTCAGCAATGTCGATTTTCCGGAGCCGTTAAGACCGATTATTCCGATCTTGGCCCCCAGGAAGAAAGAAAGGGAGATGTCTTTAATAACCTGCTTGTGCGGAGGGTAGCTCTTGTTTACCCTGAACATTGAAAAAATGATCTTCTTGTCGTCTGCCATTACATTGATGGTTAGACGACAAAAATAATCATTTTGTCCGCCCGCAGGTTGAGTTGATGACTCAGACGGTCACCTTGCCGTTAGGGCAGCCTTTTTCGAAAAGGGATACGGTCTCAGACTGAACAAGTACCCAGATAATATATACGCCCTTGAGGGTGCCGAACGGGACATTTAACAGGCCCATGGCAGCCATTATAAGGGTCAGAATCCTGGCCCAGGGCTTGCAGTAGAGAAGTCCCACACCGCCGGCAATCATGGCACCTCCGAAGAGCAGGAACATAATTACAAGAGGTGTTCCTACTAAACCGAGTACTTTCAGGGCTGTAGGATCATCAACAAACTGATCCACAAATCCGAATGCAAGTGCAATGATTAATGCGGCCAGCGCCAGAATCGAGCCGAATACTATCTGGAGGATGGCGGCAATGCTTACATGCTTTTTCATCCTGTTCTCTTCAACGGTCACCACTGTGGGTGATGTGGCATTCTCTTCCATTTTATAATGATTTAGGTTTTCTGCTTTTCGTAATAATGACTCCAATTTATGAAAAATGCTGCACTTTAGCAGCAATACTATTTGTTTACCTTTGCCGTTATTTTATAAATGCCACCAATGAGAAAGCTACTGTATGCCATCTCCCTGTGTCTGATAACCTGCCTCTTCAACTCATGCGAGCTCCTGGGTGACGGATGCCAGGTCTGCCAGACTGTATCATATGAAAACGATCATCCGATTGCCTGGGGTACCGAGGCGGAGTACTGCGGTCAGGATCTTATAGACATTAAGAGCATCCCCCCCACGACAAACGGAGGTGTAACTACCTACTGGGAGTGCAGATGAGACCGCTTTCAGACTGATTGTCTGAATGTTAACCTCATCATTATATCCTGTTAAAAAGTTGTTGTTAATAAGTTGTTACTAAAGTTGACATTCAAGGCGGAATTGCTTAATCTTGCTATTCCTCGCCGGATATCTTTACAATGAGTTCGGATTATTAACCCCGGGTTCACTTTATAGAAATGTTTAACATAACAGGCAAACGGATAGCAATCGTTGAGGACGATGCTGCATCACTGAAGTATTATGAGACCCTTCTCAGGGAGACCGGTGCAGAGGTATCAGTCTATCGCAACGGAAAAGAGTTTGTCGATGCCATCACCGTTGGCAGGGCGCACTTTGACCTTGTCTTCATGGATTTTCTGGTTCCACTTGTTAACGGCATTGAATGCACCCGGGCTTTCCGCCAGGTAAACCGGAGCGCGCCGGTGATACTCATCACTGCCTATTTTTCGGAACAAACAAAGAATGAGGCATATATCGCCGGATGTACCGAGTATAACCTCAAGCCAATCTTTCCGGACAAGATCCACATGATTATTGAAAAGTACCTGGCTCCCAGGCCGGCGTACCAGATGTACGACTGAGAACCAGTCGGCAGTCAGCAGTCAGCAGTCGGCAGTCAGCAGTCGGCAGTCAGCAGACTCGTCTACTGATACATCGCTCCGTACCTTGAATAGAGCTCGTTGTATTTGACATTTATCTCCTCTGCAAGGGCTGTTTCACCGTTGTCAAAACTGAGGCGCATTGCCTGCAACATCATCTGCAGGCCGTTGGCGATCTCAGCTTCGGCATAGAGCGCCACAGACGGCTTCTGACTGAGAAGGTAACCTGCCCGTTCATAATAGTAATCAGAAAATTCTGATGAAAGCTCCTTCGCCTTGTCCCTCTCCCCGGCAGCATAGCATGCCGAGATGATGTCACTGAAGTAGAAGTCATAGCCCATCTTTTCGACCGGGAACAGTTCAAGACACCTGTTGATGACCTGCGCGGCTCTTGTCGTATCACCCTCAGCTGCAAGCTGTTTTGCAAGCTTTGCATAGTTGAGGCGTGCCCGTACAACAGTGAGGGTGCGGTTATGATAGTAATCTATGTAGACATCCGGATCTGATGACCCGGTCCAGGTGAACCTGTTCATCATATTCTCATAGAGTATATCCGAATCTATGCTGCCATACTCAAACCAGCTCTTGTTCACTCCCTTAACCGGAACAAGCCTGTATGCCAGGCCCTCAAGCCGGAAGTACTCCTCGAGACCCAGTGCGTCATCATGCTGGCCGGCGACAAAATATATCGGCCGGTCCCAGTCATTATGTGCCAGGATGTCGAGAACGAGCAGCTGGTTTTTCATGATCCATGAACCCTTAAGGGTTATGTCGATATAAGGCACAATCTTATCTGCATCTTCAGGCCTGACAGTACCGTTGGCCAGCACCTTCGCGGAATCAACAGGGATGCGCACTGTGCGCGTGGGTATATACCAGAGATCCTCTCCGTAGATTGACAGTTTTGAGACCTCGCTTCCGCTTGTGATGAACTTCATCACCTCCTTTGCAGTCGCAGGCTCCTTCACACGTTCAAATACGGCCACCTGGTTATTCACCCCGTCATAGTAGAGCTCTTTCGGCAGGCTGACGGGCAGCGGGTCCGACGTATATGCCTTGTATTTCATCTGGTCAATGTACCAGTCGGTGTTCAGGAGCATCAGGTTACTTACCCTGACGTCAGTACGTACCCCTTCCACCTCCTGTGCATACCAGAGCGGGAAGGTGTCATTGTCTCCGCCGGTGAAAATAATTGCGTTGGGGGCACATGAGTTAAGATAATTGAAGGCGACATCCCTTGCCAGGTATCTCCCGGAGCGGTCATGGTCATCCCAGTTCTCTGATGCCATCAGCGCCGGCACGGCGGCAAAGGTCAGCACCGAGGCAACAACTGCAGCCGGCGCTTCTCCGGTGATTTTCCGGAGCAGCTCGAAAAGAGCAAGCACCCCGAGGCCTATCCAGATTGTGAAGGCATAGAATGAGGCAGCATATGCATAGTCGCGCTCCCTGGGCTGGTTCGGATACTGGTTGAGATAGATTACAATGGCGAGACCCGTCATCACGAACAGCAGTAAAACAATCCACCAGTTACGTATATCGCGGTTGAAATGCCACAGGAACCCGACAAGCCCGAGCAGCAGCGGGAGGAGAAAATACTTATTCCGCGAAGGCGAATTTTTCATATCATCCGGCATACCCTTCAGGGACCCCGTTCGCGGTGCATCGAGGAACTCAATCCCCGTGATCCAGTTGCCGTTGACCGGTCCTCCTGTACTCTGGATGTCATTCTGCCTGCCGCTGAAGTTCCACATGAAGTAACGCAAATACATGAATCCCAGCTGGTACTGGAACATAAAGCTCAGGTTCTGCCCGAATGTAGGCACACGCAAGGTGGTAGCCTCCCCAGTCTGCGGATCCTTGACCTGAACCGGCTTGCCCTTCGTGCCGACATACTTTTCATACTCCCTGATATGGTCCGGGGAGTCGCTCCACATCCTGGGGAAGATTGTCATGAACCTCTCATCATACTCATGGTTGGTCTGGCGGTTCGTAATTATGTACTTGCCGTCAGAGGGATTATAGGTGGGCTTCCCCTTGACGTAATCAGTCACCGGTGCGTTGTAATACGGGCCGTGGAAGAGGGGACGCTGACCGTACTGCTCCCGGTTAAGGTAATAGAGAAGGGCGAAGGGATTTGACGGGTTGTTCTCATTCATAGGCGGATTGGCCGTGGACCTGATAACGATGACGGCGAAGCTTGAGTAGCCTATTACGATGACCATAAGTGCGGTCATGATAGTATTGAGAACATCTCTCCTGCGGGTGGAGAGATACCATGTCCCGTAGATCACTGCGCCAAGGAACACGATGTTGAGCAGAAGAGAACCGGTAAGCAGCCATATCCCTGAGAGAAGCATTGTTACGGCTGCAAGAATGAATCCCCTCCTGCCGTCAGTGTGAGTGAAGGAGTACCAGACAGTAAGAATCAGTGCAGCAAGGAACAGCAGCAGATGGATATACATGCCACTGTTAAACGGCATGCCGAGGCTATTGACAAAGAAGAGTTCAAATGCCGATGTCACCCTCACAATCCCTGGGATGATTCCATACATCACGAGCACAATCAGAAGCACCGAAACAGCAGTTGACAGAACCAGCCCCTTCCAAGAGAAGTCATACTTTTTGAAATACCAGATAAAAACAATTGCAGGTATTGCCAGCAGGTTCAGCAGGTGCACACCGATTGAGAGTCCCATCATGAATGCGATCAGTATGATCCACCTGTCGGCATGCGGTTCATCAGCCACATCCTCCCATCTCAGCATGGCCCAGAAGACCACGGCAGTGAAGAGTGACGAGGTTGCATACACCTCTCCCTCCACGGCGGAGAACCAGAAGGTGTCAGAGAAGGCATATGCCAGTGCACCGGTTACTCCGGCACCGAGAACGGCCATGATTCTTCCGGCTGTGTAGTCAGACTCCTGCCTCAGGAAAATTCTCCTTGCAAGGTGGGTGACTGTCCAGAACAGGAAGAGGATAGTAAGCGCGCTGAACAGGCCTGACATGGCGTTGATCATCATTGCCACCTTTGACGCATCGCCCCCGGCAAAAAAGGAGAAAAACCTTCCGAGGAGCATGAAGAAGGGTGCCCCGGGAGGGTGCCCGACCTCAAGTTTCCATGCCGATGCAATGAACTCACTGCAGTCCCACAGGCTCATGGTCGGCTCAAGGGTCATCAGATAGGTGATTGCCGCAACGGCAAATACCGCCCAGCCGAGAATGTTTTCCCAAAGCCTGAATTTCTTTATCATAACCGTATTATTTCCGTTCCTGATTAATACCGCACGAAAATAATAAGATTTTGGCGTGCGCCCGTAGATATCGGCCAATTTTGGTATTTTTGAGCAAACAGCCCCTGATGAAAAAAGTAGTCATTCTGCTCATAATGAGCCTGCTTACCATTGCCAGGGCAGGAGCTCAGTATTATGACACAGGGCAGGATCCGGCTTCACTCAGGTGGCTGCAGATACGAACCCCTCATTTCCGGGTTATCTTCCCGGACGATTTCGGTACGGAGGCAGGGCGCTATGCAAGGCTTCTGGAGGAGTCATATGAGAAGCTGTCTGTTCTCTATCCCGGTGTCCGTACGAATATCCCGGTGATAATTCACAATCACTCAATGCAGTCCAACGGCTATGTCAGCTGGGCTCCCAGGAGGATGGAGCTCTACCCCCTTCCCGGCCAGGACAACCTGCCGATGCATCCGGCACTGCAGCTCACAGTGCACGAGACGGCACACGCTCTTCAGCTCGGCTCGCTCAACGGCAAAGGCCTCGGGAAGGCGTTGAAATATATAATCGGTGAACAGGCTGTGGGTCTTGCGGCGGTGGAAGTGCCAAACTGGGCCTTCGAGGGCGATGCGGTCTATGCAGAAACGGCAACCGGGCTCTCCGGCAGAGGACGAAGCAATACATTCATCCGCGGAGCCAGGGCTCTGGCAGCAGGACCCGGAGGAGTGTACGGATATGACAAAATGCTCTCCGGATCTTACAGGAATTTCACCCCTGATCATTATGTCTTCGGGTACCTGATGATGAACCAGCTGCGCAACAATGATCCCGGCGCCTGGAATACACTTACATCAAAAATCTCACCCGGATGGCACCTCAACCCAGTCAATGCAGGACTTCGACGCGCCACCGGTCTCACCAAGAAACGTCTTTACGACTCCACTTTTGCTTCACTTGAAAAGATGTGGGACGTGAATATGCCTGAAGGAACACGGGATTACAAACCGCTTGGCATCAGCAAAAAAAGGGATTATGTCAGCCATTTCACACCTCACAGGCTTGATGACGGAAGGATCGTATCGCTCAGAACATCCCTGTCCGATCCATCACGGTTCGTAATAACCGATCCTGTTTCAGGCAAAGAGATGAACCTGACCACCACCGGATATGTCTATCCCTATATTTTTTCCTTTTCAGGCAACACTTTAGTATGGGCGGAGCAACACCCTGATCCAAGGTGGGACAACCGTGACTACTCGGTAATCAAGAGACTTGACCTCCCCGGCGGACCGGTTACACAGCTTACTTTCCGCAGCCGTTACACAGCTCCCGACCTCTCTCCTGACGGGAAAACAGTCGCGGCCGTGTCAACAACGGCTGACATGCGCTGTTCGCTTGTCCTGCTTGATGCGCACACCGGTGAAGTACTGATGAATGTTTTTCCGCCTGACAGCCTCATCCTGCAGCGCCCTGCATGGTCATCTGACGGCAGCGAAGTGACCGTTGTCACACTGAGTGAGAAGGGAGAGGGGATCCGTACTTACATCCCTACCGGAAAGAGATGGATAGTGCACCTGGAGGAGAGCATCAGAGACATAATCCAGGCCGAAATCTGCAATGACACACTTTTCTTCCTGGCGCAGGGCGACGGATCTGACAACATTTACCGCATCGCCGGAGATGGCAAGGCAGAGCGGATCACCGGTTCACGTTTCGGGATATCGGGTTTTTCGGTCAGCGACGGGGAACTTCTCTTCTCGGACTACACGGCAGGAGGTTTCATCATCGCCGCTGAGAAGGGATCAGCCACAACCGGTAAGGCAGACCTGACAGGACACGCTATAATTCCCGCGATAGCGCCCATGCCGGAAGTGACAGACAGTGAGAAGCAACTGCCTTTATTACCTGAACCTGAGAGGTACAGAAAGACGGCCCACCTTTTCAATTTCCACAGCTGGTTCCCCTTCTATGCCGACATTGACGAGCTGACGAGCGATCCTACCGCCATCAGCCCGGGGATAACGCTCTTGTCACAGAACCACCTGAGCACACTCATAACCACAGCCGGATATGAATACGCTGACGGCAATCATTACATCCGGACCGGCATCAGCTGGAAGGGATGGCATCCGGTGATTGACGCAGATGTGAGCTGGGGAGGAGATCAGGTTGTAAGCATTGACACCAGCGGAGGTTCCCTGCCGGCTGATACCGGCCGCGACCTGCAGTTCAACGTCAGCGTCTATGACCAGCTCTGGTTCGCACACGGCAAATTCAGGCAGATGCTGATGCCTGCTCTTTATGTGGGCTACCGGAACAGGATAACCTTTATACCGGATGAGAACCGGTATGACAGGGATGTAATCAGCCTTACCGGCAGACTCTATTTCTCAAACACCTTCCGTACAGCTTACCGTGACATCAATCCCAGGTGGGGACAGGTACTTGATGTCAGGCTTACTTCGACACCGTGGGACGCCAGCCTGTACAGCAACAGGAGTTATGCCCGGGCAACCCTGTTTTTCCCGGGGGTGTTCCCGAATCACAGTCTCGTCCTCAGGTCAGGATGGGAGAACCAGTCCCCTGCACGGAAACTCATCTACCGTAACTCAATCCCCTGGCCCAGGGGTTACAAGGACAACCTGATAGCGGAGAAGCTTTTCTCATTCTCGGCAGATTACACCCTGCCGCTATTATATCCTGACCTGGCGGTGGGTAGCCTTCTCTATGTCAAGAGGATAAGGGGATCACTCTTCTATGATTACTCCAAAGGTGAGGGTATTAATGACTACGACAACCGCAGCTATACCGCCGGAGCGGAAATGTTCTCCTCAGCGGGATCAGAACTGCTGGCTGATTTTTACCTGTTCAGGTTTCCGTTTGAGATGAGTGCAGGTGTCAGAGCCGGATATATCCCCGGTGAAAACAGGTACTTTGTAAACGGAACTTTCTCAGTCAATATCTACGGCACTGTCCTGGGAAGAGAGCGCTAGGGCGTATTCCTTTATCAGCTCCCATGCCTGAATCACATGGTGTTCAGCTACATTTGTCTGTGCTGTGACCATGCGCAACACATACCTTCCGTTCACCTTCGTATGGGTAAGATAGATCTTTCCGCTGTCATTGAGGGCGTGGTTGA
>Ga0209373_10005502_pt1 | contig 10302 bp, 10 predicted proteins | sample Higcelweek5metaG_FD_187173 | JGI IMG/M metagenome (GOLD analysis project Ga0209373, IMG submission 187173) | Freshwater pond sediment microbial communities from the University of Edinburgh, under environmental carbon perturbations - High... | ecosystem: Environmental > Aquatic > Freshwater >...
CGCAACTGGTCAACCAACTGTGCGATTGCCTGTTTCGCCCTCTCGAGCCTGCTGGGGGCGATATCCTCTGCAAGCATCGAGTTGCTTACATCGAGTGCTATTATCACCTCCACACCTTCCCTTTTAACCTCCTCAAGCTTTGAGCCGAACTGGGGCCTGGAAATAAGCAGGACAGCAAAAATAAAAGCAGTAAGACGGATAAAAAATTTCAGTATCATCCGGCCAGGTGAATAATCAGGTGATAGTCTGGCCAGCAGAGCGCTGTCGCTGAACTTTTCCCGTGCCATCCTTCTCCTGCGGTTGCCAAGGATCCATATAATTATCAGAACCGGTACCAGCAGGAGCAGGTAAAGCATATCAGGCTGTGCAAATCTGAATGTACTCATCAATTCCGCTTTCTATGACATGTTTTTCATAAAGAGATACCTGAGGAGGAGTTCGACTATAAGAAGGATTGCGGCAGTCAGAGCCCACGTCATGAACATTTCTTCCCTCTTGCTGTGCTCCCTTGTCTCAATCTTCGATTTCTCAAGCTTGTCGATCTCACTGTACACCTGCTGCAGACTGGTGTTGTCAGTGGCCCTGAAGTAAACGCCTCCCGTCATTACTGCAATCTTTTGCAGCAGCGCTTCATCAATCTCAACCTGCATTTTCTGATACTGTATTCCGAATGGGGTCTGTACAGGGTAGTCAGCATAACCCATGCTGCCAACGCCGATTGTATATACCCTTATACCGAAGGCTTTGGCTATCTCTGCGGCTGTAAGAGGATCTATCGCTCCCCTGTTGTTGACACCATCAGTCAGCAGAATTATGACCTTGCTTATCGCATCTGAATCCTTAATCCTGTTTATTGCGGTGGAGAGCCCCACCCCTATTGCTGTTCCGTCTTCTATGATGCCGCTCTTAATCTCCCTCATCAGGTTTATGAGAACAGCATGGTCAGAGGTCAGCGGACACTGAGTGTAGCTCTCTCCGCTGAAGACAGTAAGCCCGATACGGTCGTAGGGCCTGCCGCTTATAAATTCTGTGGCCACATTCTTTGATGCTTCCAGACGATCAGGATCGAAATCGCGGGCAAGCATACTTCCTGATACGTCAAGCGCCAATATGATATCAATTCCTTCAGTGGTTGAGCTCTGCCATTTGTCTACATTCTGCGGCCGTGCAATAACTATAATTACAAGGGCCAGGACGGTGAGCCTTACCGCGAAAAGAATGTGCCTCAGGTAATGACGGAATGTCTTCTGATGCGAATCGAAAAAACCCGCTGTGGAAAGCTGCACAGTGGCATGAGTTCTCCCCCTCCGCCAGATATAATATGCCACCAGGAGAGGAATTAGAAGCTCAAACCAGAGAAACCAGCCATTCTCGAAGACAATATTATGCACCGGAACCTCCTTTCTTCACTTCACCTGCCGTCTCAGGGGCTGACTCAGTAATTTTTGTTAGTTCCACAAACTTCAGAGAGTTTTCGAAAGCGTTTTCGTGTATCTCCGCCTGTGGGAGGTATCTGGCAAATTTTACCATATCCGAAACGGAAAGTATCTCTTTTATCACCGACATCTCCGACTGCCGTAGTACGGCTGCACGCTGCAGCATTCTTACTGTCTCATCTGTTGTAAGCTCCGGCGACGAAATGCCGAATCTGCCTTCGATGTATCTTCTAAGTATCTCTGAGAGACGTGAATAGTATTCCTTTATCTCACCCTTCTGCCAGAGCTGTTCTTCCCTCAGCCTGCCAAGTTCGCGCAGGGCAATAGTATGAGACGGTTCTGCTGGTGGCGCAGGTTTCATCAACTTCTTTAACGGATTCCTGGGGAGGTACCTTGCAAGCAACCATAAAATCAGGGCAATCATGCCTGCCATGATTATCCAGGGAAGGATGTCCCTGAATGTAAGTGGCGCCTTTCTGGGTGCCACAATATCGAATATAACGTCAGTTGTATCCGCCGGAGCAATCTCAGGTATGCTTACAACCAGTTCAGAATAGCCGGAATAAAATCTCAGTACGGTGTCATCTGATTCAATTTCAGCATAAAAAGGAGGTATTGAATAAGTACCAGGCTCAAATGAAGTGATGAGATAGTCGTCAATAATTGCCCTGCTGCCGTCAGCCAGTGTCAGAGTATCCCTTCCGGGTTTGCCCAGGATTAAGATCTTTTCCGACAAAGTGTCAGTTGCTGTGGAAAGGGTAACCTCACTCTTTCCGGGCAATGAGGCTGTCACCTTGAAGTGTATCTGATCTCCGATTAAAATTGCAGATGTGTCAGGAGCAGAAGTGACAGAAATATCCTGTGCTTCCACAAGGAAGAAGCATGATAAAAACGCTGCCAGGGCTATCGTTCTCTTCATCTTTCTACCTGTGTTTGAATAGAGAGATCAGCGGCTTGATATAATCGTCGCCGGTATTTATTGCCGCCATGTCTATACCGCAGTTTCTGAAGCTTGTGACAACTGTCCGGTCATGCGCATTCCATCTGTCGGCATATTCTTTTCTGATTCTGTCCGAAGATGTGTCAATCCATTTTTCCGTCCCGGTCTCGGGATCAGAAATCCTCATGAAACCCAGATCCGGGATCTCTTTTTCACGCCTGTCTGAAATGTTCAGCGCTACGAGGTCGTGCTTCCCGGAGGCAATCCTCAGTGCTTCCTCAAAAGCCGGAGACATAAAGTCCGATAGAATGAATGCCGTACACCTCTTTCTGATTACATTGGTAAGGAAACGGAGCGGTTCTCCCAAAGATGTTTTGGAGGAAACAGGTGTAAAAGTCAGCAGTTCCCTTATGATTCTGAGCATATGCGCTCTTCCTTTTTTTGGAGGAATATACTTCTCGACACTGTCGGAGAAAAGGATAAGTCCCACTTTATCGTTATTGGCAATTACAGAGTAAGCCAGGACAGCGGCAATCTCAGTCATTATTTCGCGCTTGGTCCCGGTAACGGTTCCGAAGTCGCCTGAGGCGCTGGCATCTACGACAAGCATGACTGTCAGCTCCCGTTCCTCCTCGAATATTTTCACATAGGGATGTCCGAACCTTGCAGTCACATTCCAGTCGATACTTCTTATGTCATCCCCGAACTGGTACTCCCGGACCTCACTGAAGGCCATACCGCGGCCTTTGAAGGCACTGTGGTACTCACCGGCAAATATCTGCCGTGTGAGTCCCCGCGACCTTATCTCAATTTTTCTGACCTTTTTAAGCAGCTCTGTTGTTTCCACTTCCGACCCTTTTGTCTATCCGTCTGTAGGTAATTGTAAAGAAGTATGTTTCATTCTTAAGGTCGACTCTTATCTCATCTCCCCTGCTGTGAAAGTTCCATCTGTTGTCACCCGCAGATTCGTAAAGCCTCCCGAGTTCCTTTATCTTTACGGCGACTGCGACGGTGTCACATGTGATCCTCACCCCATTGCATTTACCGTTTTCACCGATGAAAATAAGCCAGGTTTCGTCGCCGCCCCCGGATACATATTTCAAATAACGGAATTGATCGTTCCTGTAATTCTGATCCAGATCCATGCCTGGATTTTCGGTTGCCATGAACTCCTTTATCTTCCCCTCTGTGAGGCCTATGAAATCCTGGGCACCTGCTGCAGCGAAGGAGAAAAGAAGTATAATTATGTAAATGTATCTTCGCATTTCGCTACGGTACTTCAACAGTGTTCAGTATTTCTGTAATTATCTGATCCTGGGTAATATTCTCAGCTTCAGCCTCATATGTAAGGCCAATACGATGTCTGAGGACATCGGCACACAGGGCCCTCACATCTTCGGGAATTACAAAGCCCCTTCTTCGAATAAATGCATAGGCCTTTGAGGCAATAGCCAGGCTGATGCCAGCCCTTGGTGAAGCACCGTAGGAAATCAACGGGGAGAATTTAGCCAGGCCGAATTTCTGGGGTTCACGTGTTGCAAATACTATGTCAAGAATATAATTTTCGATCTTTTCATCAAGGTATACTTCCTTTACTACCTTGCGAGCCCTCAGAATATCCTCAGGTTTTATGACTGCTGCTGCAGAGGGGAATACACTTGCAAGGTTTTCCCGGATTATCATTCGCTCTTCTTCCTTGTCGGGATAGGTGATCACCACCTTGAGCATAAACCTGTCTACCTGTGCCTCCGGCAGCGGATATGTGCCCTCCTGTTCAATCGGGTTCTGAGTTGCAAGCACCATAAAGGGTTCATCCAGTTTATATGTATGTTCGCCGATAGTTACCTGCTTTTCCTGCATTGCCTCAAGCAGGGCGCTCTGGACCTTTGCAGGGGAACGGTTTATCTCGTCAGCAAGGATAAAGTTGGCGAAAAGCGGACCTTTCCGCACGACAAACTCTTCCTTCCTCTGACTGTAAATCATTGTTCCCAGCAGGTCGGCAGGCAGCAGGTCAGGTGTAAACTGAATCCTGCTGAACTTAGTGTCAATAATTGATGCCAGTGTTTTTATTGCAAGCGTCTTTGCCAATCCGGGTACCCCTTCTAAAAGTATGTGGCCGTCTGACAACAGCCCTATGAGAAGGGAGTCTGTAAGATGCCGTTGCCCGATAATGACTTTATTCATCTCCTGCTTTATGAGATCCACAAAGGCACTTTCCTTTTCGATCTTCTCATTCAGCATCCGGATGTCGGTTGTATGTTCCATGGTATGAAATTATGTTGTTTTTCGTTTTGCAAAAACATCCGCAAATATCACCAGTGATATTAAAAAATGGTGTTAAATGATGTTAAAGAAGTGTTAAATGCTCTTCCCGAACTCGCAGTGCTTGAAGAGACGCACCATAAGTATCAGAACGAGGGGTATTATTGCGGGGTTTAAGCCCTGTCCGGCAATCAGGGCGGCAGGAAAAAAGAGCAGGGCGAGGGTTAGTGCAGTGCGGCTCAGAATTGCAGCTCTCTTTCTTATCAGGATAAAAACCATCAGGACCGGAATAAGCGGATTTATAGCCAGGATCAAAAGGTTAAAATGCATGGCGTCATGTTCCGAGAAGAAGTTGGAAAAAACAAGTAGGATGGCAAGAAGTGAAAAAACTGCATAGATGATTATGTCGGTAATGAGTCCCAGACCCGGGGAACCGAATACAAAGGTAACCAGGACAACAAAAATTAGTATGGCATAGAATACCGCCTGGGGAATCCGGGGCTTGCTTTTCTCAGTGAGGGCATCCGTAAAATCAATAACTGTCTCCGGAGGCCCGAGCAGCTCTGCCGGGTTTCCGTCCCGGATGATCCGGGCTGAGGAGAGGTTCTCCATCAGGTACATCGGCAGGAACATCTCTTCAGAAACAGACGCTTTACGGTCTGCCTGCAACCCTAAAAGGAAATCTGCGCCGAGGTCGAGCCACGGAAGCACCTTTTGCCTGGGGTCGATAAGTTGCCTGAAAGTCTGAAGCTTCGTCTTTTCCGCGTATATTACAGTATCTACGGCAGCTTTTTCAATTATATCACGGATGCGGGTGGCGCAGTTGTCAAAGAAGAAATCATAACGGTATCTGATATTTTCCGGCTTCAGATTTTCATTTATGAGTGCAAAGAGATTCTCCTTTTCAGTATTCGTAAGATTAATCTTCTGGGACCACACCGACCTGCCCTCCGAAAGATACTCATTCAGAAAAAGGTTATAACCATGTGTTCCAACCATATAGTCAAGTTTACCTTTAGCGAAGCGGAAGGCGAAATTGGGTGTTGAAAAGTCAAAGATACCCCAGTTGTAGACCCTGTCGAAATTTTGTCCCCTGATTACTATCCGGAGAGCTGTATGGCCGTAAATAGAGTAACTTTCACTGCCAGGTGCGCAGGTAAGGAGATAAACATCGGTGCTGTCCGCTGCTGCTGCTTTGGCTGAGGAGCCTGAAAACAGGGCGATAACGGCGAGAATTGCTGCAAACCTTTTCATGGCACGGAATTGATCCGTAAACGTACCTAAAATTTTAACATATTTAACATTGTCTAATCACCGCCAATAGATCAAATTCCGACCCACAGACCCTCATCCGCCAGCTGGCGCATCAGACCTTCAGACCCTTCACACCCTTCACACCAGGTCACATGCATCGGCGGGCATCCAGTGCGCGTCTTTTCCGTCCCACTTGATATTGCATCCGATGGGATTTGTAAGTGGCACTGTTACCGGCAAGCCAGATGTCAGTTCGGTGAGTGCCCTGTCAAGGTCATTCACTGTAGCCTTAGATGCATCCCTCGGATAGTCCACCCCTCTTCCTGTATAAACCAGCCTTCGGTTTTCGTCAAAAACAAAGAAATGAGGTGTGCGCAATGCACCGTAGGCCCTTGCTGCGCTCTGTTCGTGGTCATACAGGTAGAGCCATGGGAAACGGTGTTCTTCCATTCGCTTAACCATATTTGGAAAGCTGTCTTCAGGGTATGTGTTTTCGCTGTTTGAGTTTATTCCTGTAAACCGCACACCGCTGGAAGCAAACTTTTCAGCAGCAGCCCTTGTCATCTCATCTGAACCTATGACATAAGGACAATGGTTGCACGTAAAGAAAACTACCAGAAACCTGCTGTCTTTGAAATCGGTGAGGGAGTAATTTTTACCGTCTGTAGCCGGCAGGCTGAAGTCCACAGCTTTGTCTCCCAACTGTAATGTGAATGCCATTTCTATAAGTTATTATTTGTTTTCCTTTAGTTAAACGCACTGGTACGGGGAATTGTTGAGTACTTCACAGAGTTCTGAGTATCTGATACAGGGCAGGACAAAAATACACTCACTGATTCTTTTCAGCGGTCACCAGCATTTCAAAATCTTCAGTGGTAAGGGTGTCCATTCTTGAAAATGCACCCAGTTTTGCACCGAAGATCTCAATTTTCCCAAACCCGAGAGATTTAAGAAGCCATGTGATCTCGCTGGGGACATAATATCTCTCGTTGCATTCGAGGCTTTTTATTTTACCATGATCATCCTCCACTTCGGTAATATTTTTATCCCTGAAAGTCATCAGGTCAAAGGTGTTGCTATGGTATGTCGCACCTTTTTCTCCGGATTCGGAGGTTAAGAATTTCTCTACCGAATGAAACAGTGGAAATAAACCGTTCAGGGTTGTAAAGATGACCTTTCCGTTTTTCTTAAGTGCCCTGGCGATGCCCTTCAGAATCTCAAAATTCATCTCATCGGTTTCCATGAGCGGGAAACTGCCCTCGCAGAGCATGATTGCAGCGTCAAATTCAGAGTTGAACGGAAGACTCCTGGCATCAAGTCTCATAAATTCAATGTTCAGATTATCCTTCGAGGCCTTTTCCCGTGCCAGGGTAAGCTGCGATTCAGACAGGTCGATCCCTGTGATGCTGTAACCCCTTTTGGTCATTTCAATTGAATGCCTGCCGGTACCGCACCCCACATCCAGAATTCTGATCGACTTGTCAGATTTAAGTTCATTTTCAATAAAATCGCATTCTCCGCCGGTACCCCGGGTGAAGACTTCAGCGTCATATTTATTCGCATAGTCCTCGAAAAGAGCTTCATACCACTGTTTCTTGTTCATTTTACCGGTTATCGCGGGTTAATATGTCAGAAAGTTAGGTTAATAATTCTTAAATATCATCTGTCAACTGTGAACAACCCGAACCTAATTTATGTTATCTGTTTTTATTCAGTCTAAATAATAATAATAAATGAGAGCTTTATGAAAAGAAAGATCTTTTTATTCACAGTACTGGTTTTCTCTGCTTCCATAATGTGGTCGCAGGAGAAGCAGAAGGAGGACAGAAACTTTAAGATTCCGTTAATCGGTGACGTCGCACCCTCATTTACCGCAGAGACCACAAGCGGCACATTGAACTTTCCGGCAGATTACGGCCGGAAATGGAAGGTTATATTCAGTCATCCCCAGGATTTTACACCCGTATGCTCAACCGAGCTTCTGGAGCTAGCAAATCTCCAGAAAGAATTCGACAAGCTCAATGTTAAGGTTGTCGTTGTATCTACAGATCCGCTTGAATCACATGTTCAGTGGAAGAAAGCGCTTGAGGACATCGAATTCAAGGGCATGGTGCCTCAGAAAATCAAATTCCCACTAATTGATGATGAATCTCTGGCTGTTGCAAAGAAGTACGGAATGATTCAGGCGGTTTCAAACAGTACCAAGGCAGTCAGAGGCGTCTTCATAATTGACCCTGATAATATTATTCAGTCTGTTTCCTTCTATCCGATGAATATCGGAAGAAGCACCGAAGAGCTGATCAGAACAGTTGTCGCCCTTCAGGCCACAGAGGGAAACAAGCACATGACACCGGCAAACTGGAAGGCGGGTAACGACCTCCTCATTGTCACTCCACCGGTAACTGATCAAAGTGCAGAAAACGTACCCGACGGGTTCTACAGGCTTTCATGGTTCCTGTGGTATGAAAAAGCGAAAAGCTCATTAAAGTAGATTAATTATTTCTGACTGGTTTAAGCGAAGACCGGCGGTGCGTGCACTCCGGTCTTTCTTATTTTTACTAACTTTGCGGGCTTAAATAAATAATGATCTTTCTGCAGCTACATACCAAGGATTCAATCTATGGATTTAACCAGTGAAATAAAACGAAGAAGAACATTCGCCATTATATCTCATCCTGACGCCGGGAAGACAACCCTGACTGAAAAATTGCTGCTGTTCGGCGGAGCCATTCAGGTTGCCGGAGCTGTAAAGAGTAACAAAATCAGGAAAACGGCCACATCAGATTTCCTGGAAATTGAGAAACAGCGCGGTATTTCTGTATCCACCTCAGTAATGACTCTTGATTTCAAGGGAAAACGAATTAATATCCTTGATACCCCGGGCCATAAGGATTTTGCCGAGGATACCTACCGCACTCTCACGGCGGTAGACAGTGTGATTCTGGTTGTCGACAGTGCAAAGGGTGTTGAGGAACAGACACGGAAACTAATGGAAGTGTGTCGTATGAGGGCCACTCCAGTGATGATTTTCATCAATAAAATGGACAGGGAAGGGAAAGATCCGTTTGATCTGCTTCAGGAACTGGAGGATGAGCTGAAGATAGCAACCTCTCCGTTCACCTGGCCCATTGGCAACGGAAACCGTTTTAAAGGTGTTTTTAACCTTACAACCGAAAGCCTGCAGCTTTACAGTCCTCAGAAATCAACTATTTCGGAGGTTTTGCTGAATACTGATGATGTGGAAGACCCTAAGATTAAGGAATTTGTTGGTGAGGATAACCTGAAGCGGCTCTGGGAGGAAATTGACCTTGCAAGGGATATGTTCGAATCTTTCAATGAGAGCCTTTACCGCGAAGGTTATCTCGCTCCGGTCTTCTTCGGCAGTGCACTGAATAATTTTGGGGTTCCGGAACTGTTTGAATCATTCATCGATATCGCACCCTGCCCTTCCAAAGCCAAAACGCTGGAACGGGTGGTACTTCCTGCAGAACCCAAACTTTCAGGTTTCGTTTTTAAGATCCATGCCAATCTTGACCCTAATCACAGGAACAGGCTGGCGTTTCTGAGAATCTGTTCAGGGAGATTTGAGAGGAACAAACTCTATCATCACACCAGGCTGAACAAGAAAATGCGCTTTGCGGCCCCTGCATCGTTTATGGCCAACAGTAAAAGTACCATCGAGGAAGCTTTTCCCGGTGATGTTATCGGGCTTTACGACAACGGCACCCTGAAAATAGGCGATACACTTACAGAAGGTGAAATGCTTCATTTCACTGGTATTCCAAGTTTTTCTCCCGAGATTCTCAAGGAGGTGATTAATATGGATCCCATGAAGACCAAACAGCTTGAGAAAGGTGTCAGGCAGCTCACTGAGGAAGGACTGGCGCAGTTATTTGTACAGCAGCCCGGAAACAAGAAGATCATCGGCACAGTCGGCGACCTGCAGTTCGATGTAATAAAATTCAGGCTGGAGCATGAATACGGGGCGAAGTGCGAATTCCGCCCGTTGCCATATGTTAAAGCCTGCTGGATTACATCGGACAATAGAACAGAATTCAATCAGATGCTGACAAGGAAAGCCTGGTTTATTGCCTATGACAAGGAGGAGAATCCGGTTTTTCTTGCTGAGAATGACTGGATGCTCAAAATTACCGGTGAGACCTACCCTTCCGTTAAGTTTCACAGCACTTCTGAACATAGCCTGCCAGTTGCGGGAGGCAGACAGAAACATTGAAATGTTACAATCTTTCCGATAGACTTAAATATTTTTCAAGATGCTATTTAATGATGATCCGCTGGACAGGATGAGGAATGATCCTGAGAATTATAAATGGGGTATTTTTTATTTTAACAGAAAGGATCCCCGGATGCTGGTACCCAAAAGAAACAGGTTGATGGGATGGACTATGA
>Ga0209373_10005503_pt1 | contig 10301 bp, 5 predicted proteins | sample Higcelweek5metaG_FD_187173 | JGI IMG/M metagenome (GOLD analysis project Ga0209373, IMG submission 187173) | Freshwater pond sediment microbial communities from the University of Edinburgh, under environmental carbon perturbations - High... | ecosystem: Environmental > Aquatic > Freshwater >...
TTTACCTGTGTCTGCCGTGGCTCGCGGGCTACACGCGGGCGCGGGAGATGGGCGTGCTGGCTATGGTGCTCGAGGGTTGCGTGGCCAACGGCGTGTCGCCGGTCGCCGCTTGGGAGCGGGCCGGCCGGGCGACGGGCGCGCCCGCGCTGGAGGCGCTGGGGCGAAGGTTGGCCGCGGAGGCGGAGGCGGGGCGGCAGCCGGGGCTGGCGTTGCTGCAGGAGCGGGCGGTGCCGGCGGAGTTCGCGCAGGCGTACCGGGCGGGCGAACAGAGCGGGCGGCTCGACGAGAGCCTGGGCTGGCTGGCGCGGCGCCACGAGGAGGAGGCGGAGCGGAAGCTCGGGCTCGTGGCGTTGTGGTATCCGCAATTTGCGCTGCTGGGCGTGGCGGCGTGGGTGGCGGCGAGCGTGGTGGCGATGTACGCCGAGTACCTGAAGACGCTGCTCGGGCTCATGGAGTGAACCGGGCGGCGGCGGAGCCCGGGGTTGAGTTGGCGCCGGTTTGGCCGATGAGATGGGGGTGACCGCCCGCTCGTCCGTCCGCCAACGCTGTCCTCGAAAACCGAGTGCGGAAGGAGTTCCCGCGTCGCCGTGTGTCCGGCCATTGTCGCCGGCGGGTTGCGCGGAGCGGTATCGCAACCTGCTGGAACAGGCCAGCGAAGGGGTGTTCATCACCGACATGGAGGGGCGGTGCCTGTTGGCCAACCCGGCGGGGGCGCAGTTGCTCGGGTACGAGGTGGAGGAGCTTGTCGGCCGCGGGCTGCTGGAGCATATCGCGGCCGTGAGCCCGGCCGGATTGGCCGATGCGTTGCGGGATCTGAAAGAGGGGCGGACCGTCCGTATCGGGAAGAGTTTCCGGCGAAAGAACGGGAGCGAGTTCCCGGGCGAACTCACGGGACGCTGCCTGTCCGACGGCACGGTCCAGAGTATCCTGCGCGATGTGACCGAGCGTCGGAGGGCCGAGGCGGCGGCGCTCACGGCCGAGGGGCGGCTGCGCGACATCTTCGAGAATTCGCCCATCGGAGTGTTCTTCGTGTGCGTGGCGCCGGATGGGCGGTTCATCGCCGAGACGATCAACCCGCACGGGGAGCGGGCGTTCGGTGTCGACCGCTGGAGGTCCACCGGGATGGCGATCGACGAACTGTTTCCCGCCGAGCGTATCGCGCGCGTCGAGGCGTTCTTCCGGCGCTGCGTGGAGAGCGGCGCGCCGGTGGACTGCGAGATCGAGGTTGTCCGGGAGGCCGAGGCGAGGCTGGTGCATGCGCTGCTCGTGCCGCTGCGCGATGCCGACGGCGTCGTGCGGCACATCGCCGGTTTCGTGCACGACATCACGGGGCAGCGGCGGGCGGAGGCGGCGTTGCGCGAATCGGAGGAGCGTTTCTCCAAGATCTTCCATGCCAGCCCCGGCGCGATCGCCGTGAGCGATTTCGAGACCGGGAGCGTGCTGGAGGCCAACGACAGTTTCCTGCGGATCTTCGGCCAGACGCGCGAGCAGGTGCGGGGGCGGACGACGGTGGGGATCGGCGTGTGGCCGGATGCGCAGGCGCGCGATCGGTTTCTGGAGGCGATGCGGCAGCACGGCGCCGTGCGGGATTTCGAGATGCGCTGGAACACTCCGGGCGGGGAGCGCTTCTGCCTGCTGACGGCCGAACGGATCGAGCTGCACGGCCGGGCGTGTATCCTGTCGCTGGTCGACGATGTGACCGGGCTGCGGCGGGCCGAGAGCGAGCGGACCGAGGCCGCCGAGCGGGAACAACGGGCGGCCGAGAGTTTCACGCGGCGCCTGATCGAATCGCAGGAGGCGGAGCGGCGGCGCATCGCCGGCGAGCTGCATGACAGCCTCGGGCAGGAGCTGTTGCTGATCACCAACCGGCTGCAGCTGGCGCTGGCCAATCCCTCGTTGCCGCAGGCTCTGCGCAAGGACTTCCAAGATATCGGTGCGCTGGCCACGCAGGCGGTGGCCGAGGTGCGCCGGATCTCCCACGCGCTGCGCCCGCCGCAGCTCGACCACCTCGGGCTGACCCGGGCGCTGCGCGCGATGCTCGACAGTGTCGCGCCGACGGCGGGCTTCGAGCTCTGCCACCACCTCGACGACATCGATGGGGCCTATCCGAGCGAGATGGAGACGAACTGGTACCGCATCCTCCAGGAGAGTCTGAACAACATCCTCAAGCATGCACGGGCGCGACACGTGGAGGTGCTGCTGGAGCGCGACATCCGCGACGTGCGCCTGATCGTGGCCGACGACGGCTGCGGCATCCCGCCGGAGCCGGCAGCGTCCGACGGGCTGGGGCTGCGCAACATCGCCGAGCGGGTGCGTATCCTCGGCGGGCGGTTACGGATCGACTCGGCGCCGGGTACCGGTACTCGATTGGAGGTCACGGCCCCTCTGCCTGCGGAAACATGACGATGCCCTCCCAACCCACCACGCCGCTTCTCGTCCGCGTTGCGATCGTCGACGATCATCCGTTGTTCCGCCAGGGGTTGCGGCAACTGCTCGCGGGGGACCCCCGCTATCTGTGCATCGGCGAGGCGGGCGACGGCCCGGCGGCGCTGGAACTGCTCGCCCGCGAGCGGCCGGAGGTGGCGGTGCTCGATATCAACCTGCCCGGGTTCACCGGACTGGAGGTCGCGCGACAGGCGCAGGGGCTCCGGTTGCCCACGCGGCTGGTCGTGCTGACGATGTGCAACGACGAGGAGACCTTCAACCGCGCGATGGATCTGGGCGTGCTCGGCTACGTGCTCAAGGAGAACGCCGTCGCCGAGGTGCTCGAAAGCATCCGCTCCGTGTCGCATGGACGCCACTACCTGAGCCCGAGCATATCGAGCTTCCTCGTGCGCCGGCACAGCCGGGCCGAGTCGTTGGCGAGCCGGCAGCCGGGGCTGGACGATCTGACGAAGGCGGAGCGCCGCATCCTGCAGCTCATCGCCGCGAACAAGACCAGCCGCGAGATCGCCGCGGAGCTCTTCGTGAGCCCGCGCACGGTCGAGACGCACCGTGCCAACATCTGCGCCAAGCTCGGGTTGCGCGGCAGCCACCGGCTGTTGCAGTTCGCGTTGGAAAACCGTTCGGCCCTCTGAACCGGCGCCGCCCGCGGGCGGGGGAGCGATAGCGGCGAGCGTCGGCGCCGGTGCAGGGCGCCCCGGCAGTGGCCGAGGATGTGGCGCCGCCCTTACGCACGGCGTGGGCGCCGCTCCAGCGTGCAGGGCGCGGTAGGGAATCCGCCCGGGGCGTAGGCGCGCACCCTACGTAGTTCGACGGAGCAAAATCCGGCGATGTGCGTAGCCGCAAATCCGCGTAGCCGTCGATTCACGGCAGAGCCGTCCTTCCCTATGCTGGCGGCAGAAACGCACCGCCATCAATCGAGCCATGAATCTGCTTATCGTCGACGACCACATGGGCTACCGCGCCCTCATCCGCGAACTCGTCGCCCGCCCGGGCGACCAGGTGCGCGAATGCCAATCGGGCGAGATGGCGCTGCAGACCCTGGCGGAGTTCCGGCCGGACTGGGTCACGATCGACCTCGTGCTGCCCCACATGGACGGCTTCGCGACGATCAAGGCGGTCCGGAGCGCCTGCCCGACGGCGCGCATCGTAATGGTGTCCGGCTACGACGACCCGGAGTGTTGCGCGATGGCGAAGTCGCTCGGGGCCGAGGCGTTCGTCGGCAAAACGCATCTGCCACGGCTGTGCGATCTGATACCCGGTGCGCCGGGCGGCGGAACGAATCCACGGAATATCCACAAATGAAACACTGGACTTTGAATGGCCGCATCGCGGCCGGTTTCGGCGGCCTTTGCGCCGGTCTGGCCCTGCTGAGCGGGTTCGCCATCCGCGAGATGCAGCGGGCCGCGGACGGTGCGGAGGCCATGCATAACCTCTACATCGAGCAGGGGGCGACCGCCGAGAGGGCGGCCACGGTGGCGAGCGAGTTCGCCATCGCCGTGCGCGGCTTCGATGCCGAAGCCACGCCGGCCAACTGGAGCAGGATCCTCGCCGCGCAAGAAGCGACCGAGGCGGCGATCAAGCGCGCCGAAGACTTCGGCGCGGCCAACCCGAGCCTGCGGGCGTTGCACGCCGGTCTGGCCAAGGCCCGGCCGGCGTTCCGCCGCTACGCCACGGCCGTCGCCGAGTTCCACGAGGCGACGCTCGCGGTCGGGAGCACGTGGGACGGCATGATCCCGATGGGCGTGCGGGTGTTCGACGCCGTCGCCGGTGCGCTGGCTTCGGTGGAGGACACGAGCCGGCAGGAGACCGGCGAAGGGCGGCCGGCTACGGAGATCCACGAGCGCGTGCGCCAGGCCCATGTATTGGGCAAGTTGCAACGTCTCGCGGCGGACATGCGCCTGGCGGGCTGGCGCACCGTGGCGGACGACGATGTCGCCGCCGCGGCCTCGGTCGTGGCCGCCGCGGACGCCGCCAAGCGGCACATCGCCGAGCTTCGCGCGGTATTCCGGCGGGCCGAGAATCTCGCGCGGCTCGACGAGGCGGCCCGGGCGCTCGAGCTCTACGGGCAGGGCGCGGAACGGATACGGGACGAGATCGGGCGCCGGCAGGCGGCCCGGGCCGAGCGCAGCACCGCCTACTTCGCCTTTGCGGCCGATATCGGCGCGGTGGCGGAGAACGCCGTGGCGACGATGCGCCTCGAGGCCGAGCGCAGCGCGGCCGAGCTGCACCGCACCGAGACGGCGATCACGGTCGGCAGCCTGCTGGCGGTCCTGGCCGGCATCGCCGCCGCGGTCGCCATCACCCGCAACACCAAGCGGGTGCTCACCGGTATCGTGGATGTGTTGACAGCCGGTGCGGCCGAGACCGCCGCCTCGGCGCAGCTCGTATCCGCGGCCAGCCAGCAGCTGGCCGCCGGCGCGAGCGAGCAGGCCTCCGCGCTGGAGGAGACCAGCGCCTCCCTCGAGGAGATGACCGGCTCGACCCAACAAAATTCGGACAATGTCGGCCGGGCCGGCGAGCTGACGCGGCAGGCCCGCGAAGCCGCCGAACGCGGGACGGCGGACATGCGCGAGATGGCAGTCTCGATGCAGGCGATCAAGGGCAGCAGCGACGAGATCGCCAAGATCATCCGCGACATCGACGGGATCGCCTTCCAGACCAACATCCTCGCGCTCAACGCGGCCGTCGAGGCGGCACGCGCCGGGGAGAGCGGCGCCGGGTTCGCCGTAGTGGCCGAGGAGGTGCGTTCGCTGGCGCAGCGCAGTGCCGCCTCGGCCCGCGAGATCGCCGCGAAGATCGAGACGGCGCTCGGGCGCACAGCCTCCGGCGTCGAGATCTGCACGAAGGTCGATGCGCGGCTCGGCGAGATTACGGGGAAGATCCGAGACGTGGACACGCTGGTCAACGAGGTGGCCGCCGCCTCGCGCGAGCAGACTCAGGGGACGCAGCAGGTCGGCTCGGCGGTCGTGCAGATGGACCGGGCGACACAGGAGTCCGCGGCGAGCGCCGAGGAATGCGCCAGCGCCGCCGAGGAGCTCAACACGCAGGCGGCGACGTTGCACGGGGCGGTTGTCGAGTTGCAGCGGCTGGTGAAGGGCGATGTGCCCGAGCCCGTAGCGGCGGCCCGGCCTGTAGTCGAAAGCGGGAGGCCGCCGGTGCGGAAACCGGAGCGGGCTCCGGTCCGTCCTGTCGCCGGTCGCAGCGCCGGTCCCAGGTCCGAACCGGTTTGCGCCGGTGCGGGCGGAAACTTCGTCAACCTGTAGACCGGCGATGCTGCGAACCCACTATCTGCCCACGATTGTGTCCGGCCGCGCGCGTCACGCGGCGGGATCGGCGCGGCGCCGGAAGCGGAGCGGCCGCCCTTGTCACGAGGTGAGAGCCTCGTGACGGCGCCGGCGGAGCCGATGCGCGAATCCGGTGCGGGCGCTGTGCGCGGTAGCGCGAGCTGAAGTGCCGCGCCACGGCCGGTAGCGCGAGCGCGGTTTGCGGGAGAGACCGGGCGCCGGCGGAGCGGAACGTTCTGCACGGCCGCGACGGAGCGCGGTCCTCCACGATGCGGGCGGAGCGGCTGGTCGGGATTCTCTCGCTCCGGTTCCCGGAGGGGCGGTGCGACGGAATCGCGCCGGCTCAGGCGTAACGATGCAGACGAGAGTCGAACGTCGAGCGACGAGGGCCAAACGACCGGTGAACTGATTGCCCGCGTGCCGGTCGTTCAATCGGGCTCCGAAGATCGGGCACTCTTCGCTCGACGCTGGACCCTCGACCGACTGGTTGCGGCTCAGGCGGCTTGCGGGAGTCGCAGGCCGACTTCGCGCAGGAGTTGATCCCAGTCGGTCTGGCCGAGGGATTCGCCGAGGTGGGCACCGTCGGCCTGAAGGAGGCGGCGGAGTTTGCGCAGGGCGGCGAGTTCGATCTGCCGGAGCCGTTCGCGGCTGATGCCCAGCTCGGCGGCGACGTGGGCGAGGGGAAGTCCGCCGCGGCCATCGAGGCCGAAGTGGCGGTTGAGGAGACGTTGTTCGCGCGGTGCGAGGCGGCGCAGGGCGGCGACGAGCCATTCGGAGCGGCTGCTGGCGTCGGCGACTTCGCCGCCGGTCTCGGCCTCTTCGTCGGCGAGGACTTCGTGGAGCGCGGCGGACTCTTCGGCTCCGGCGTCGCTCGAATCGTCGAGGGCGACGACGGTGGCGAGGGCGTGGCGGATCGTGCGCAGGCGTGGGATGGAGAGTTCGGCGCGAAGGGCGATCTCGCGTTCGGTGGGTTCGCGGCCGAGCTCGACGGCGAGGGCGGCTTCGGCACGGGCGATGAGCAGGGCCTGGTAATTGACGGAGGCGGGGAGCCGTAGGAACGAGCGCTGGGCGGCGATGTGCGCGAGCATCTCCTTGCGGATGTGCATGCTGGCGTGGGGAGCGAGCCTGCCGCGGGCGTGATCGTAGGAGTCGATGGCGGCCATCAGGCCGATGGTGCCGCTGGAGAAGAGGTCGTCGGCCCCGATGCCGCTCCAGGCGTAGCGCTTCGTGAGATACCAGACTAGGCGGAGGTTGGAGAGGATCAACCGCTCGCGGGCGAGGAGGTCGCCGGCCAGGCGGGCTTGGTTGAGCGCGCATTCCTGCTCGGCGGCGAGCGGCGGCAGGAAGGTCAGTTGGCGGTGGTGCTCGAGTGCGATCACGGGCGGACCTATCGGCGATGGCGGTGGCGGGGTTGAGCGGGTATTTTGGAAATGATTGCAACGCCCCGGCGAGCGCCAAGGGGTGTTCACCCCAGAGGATAGGGGCTGAAGCCTCTGATTCCCCGCCGCGTACCGGAGCGCAGTGTCGCCGCGTTCCAGTGGGTACGCGGCTGGGAATGCGCCAGTTCTGGACGGCTCTGTTGCGCACCCTCGCCGCAGATCAAGTCCCCGAGCGCCCAGGCCGCCGCGAGCCCCGCGCCGTCAAACGCAAACACAACAAGTATCCGCATCTCTCACAGCCCAGGACCAAGTTCCACGACCGCCATAAATGATGCCGCCGCAGGTCACTCTCTCGCCTCAGAGCTCTCCGGCTTAAGTATGGCGCCATGCACCCCGCAGGGCCGGTATGAGCGAGACGCGCCGATTTCGTGGGGTTACTAGGAATGAGGGGATGTGCGAAAACGATGATGGAAGGCATATAATGAGTGATGTAGGTGTGGTAATCTGGTATGGAAAATTAGTGTATTGGTTTGACGGCGAGATATGTATCTCGCTATCAATAGCGCAGTTTCCACGTTACCGCTTCGAGCCTGAAGCAGACCGGATACCGCCCCACTCATATCAAGACTCGGCGCCCGATTGTCGGATATCGCGGCTTTTGGCGCAGAAGTTTCAGACTGCATACGACGATCATGCGGAAATCTATATAAAGCCTATCCCCATTTAGCCATGCTCCGAATAATCGTTGCCCTTGTCGCCTCTTGCCTTGGCGTGCTGTCTAGTGCGCTTGCGGACACATGGACGCTTCCAAGTTCGGCCGTCGCCGATAGCGTGAGGTGCTATACATTGGCATGGTCCGGGTATATATACGCTGATCAGTCTTGTGGAACGGTGATTTTGCAGGTGCAGGAACCGGGCAGCGATCAATGGGAGGACGTCGGCAACGACTGGGCGATAAATGACGACGCGGAAATAACCGTCACGCGAGCATTCCCGGTCGTCGGCACTTGGCTTGCCCGGGTGATCTCCGAATATGACTCAAGCGTCTATGCGACAGCGGAGTTCTATGTTTCAGCGATAGCGACTACATTTACCTTCGGAAGCCTCAATCAGACCTATAATGGAGAAACGAAGACTGCCACAGTCGCCCCGAATCCATCGGGGGCGACGTATTCGACCTCATTGACGGGTGGGCCTGCCGCAGGATCGTACACCGTCACCGCGACCGCGTCTGGCCGCTATTCGGGGTCTGGCTCGGCGACCCTTGTGATTGCACAAGCCCCGACTGCATTCGGTCTCAGTGCGACGTCGTTCACCTACAACGGTAGTGCCCAAGGACCTAGTGTTGTCGCTTCACCGTCCGGAGCTACGTTTACGACCGGTGGCACGCTGATCGCGGCGGCAGCCGGCGGCTACACGGCGACGGCCACCGCTACCGGGAACTATTCCGGAAGCAATTCCTCGCTTTCGTGGACGATCAACAGGGCGTCCCAGTCCATCGTTTTTGGGAACCCCGGAACTCAGACTTTCGGGTTTCCGGTGACGATCCAGGCATATGCGACGTCTGGGCTACCGGTGACACTGTCGGTGGTCTCGGGTCCGGCTACGCTATCGCGAAGCACGGTCACAGCATCTGATCCCTATTGCGTGGTGACTGCGACAGGGCAGGGGAATGTGACTATTCGTGCAACACAGGGCGGAGACTCGAACTTCAATGCCGCTGCCGATGTGGATAATACTTTCGTGTTCAATAATGCGGCGCCGGACGGGGTGACTGTGACGCTTTCCGGGTCGTCGCTTGTGAGCGGCGCGCAAGGTGAGACGGCGCTGTATCTGGGCGATCCGTTGACCGTGACTGGTACGATCCACGATGCGGATGGAAATCTCGCGGTCCACAATATCAGCGTGAGCAGCGATGGAGCGCAAACGTGGGGGCTATTGCCGGGAACCAACAGTGCTCCGAGCGACCGGACCAACAGTACGAAGTCTGTCACGTTTGAGCCGAATATGGCAGGCCGTTGGGACTTCAATAGCAACGGCACCGATGGCCTTATTTGGCCGACTGGGGTGTCGAAGACGCTCTGGGTCTATGGGGCGGACAACAATTCGACGGTCGTAGGATACGCCGTCAATGGCGTGGCCAGTGCCACGTCTGTCTCTGTTGCCCGGGGCCAAGTCGTGCCGGTGTCGATCACGCTGCGTAATACCGAGAATCGAGCATGGAGCACGGATGTGACGCCGCACAAGCTGGTTGCTGCGCTGGCCGGCTGGGGCGCCGACACAGTTACGTTACCGGCATCGATGGTGTACCAGAATCAAGATGTCACATTCACGTTCAGTGTGACCGCTCCCTCGACAGTGGGGACTTATGCACAACAGTGGCAGATGGCCGAGTATTTCAATGGTATGCCGAAGCTGTTTGGTGGCGCGGTCGCGGTCTCGTTCGTCGTCAATAGTGCTCCCTCCGTATCTATGTCCGTGTCCAGCGGCACCCTCGCCTTCGGTCAGACTGTGACGGTGTCGGCTGCGGCGACGGACGCCGACGCCAATTTGGCTTTCCATGGTGTTCTTGCTCTTAACCAGGCTGGGAATGACTGGTACCGCTCACCGAACACGGATCACTCGACGGGCTGGGGTAACCATCCTATTTCCGCGGACTTCGTGAGCGCAGACTACGCTAGTGGCGTGGTTTCCGGTGCATCTAGCGCCCGCATCGTAGTTCATCGTCCCTCCTGGATTGGTACAATCACCTACCATTCGAATGCTCACGATGGTTACGCATGGGCATCGCCGTCGGGGTACACCACCGTAAATGTCGGGAAGGCCACGCCATCGGGGAGCTTTGCTGCCCGCACTTTGAATCCCGGCAATTCGGCGAGCTACACAATTGCTGCCGGTGATCTCAATGCAGCTTTCGCCAACCCCTATTCATCCGCCGTAGCTGCGCCGACCGGCACAACGACCTATTCGGTGGTGGCTTGTGCGAGCTACACGACCGAGGTCGGGCGGATGCTGGTTGCCGGCAGTACGTTGATAGCTGGCGCCACCTATACCGTACGTGCCACCTATCCGGGCGATACGAACTACAACGCCACGACGGTAGATGCCGCGTGGACAGTATCGAAGGGAACCCAGTCTGCCGTTTCCAGCGCCAACGGTAGCATCACCTATGGCAGCAGCTTCACACCGACAG
>Ga0209373_10005504_pt1 | contig 10300 bp, 8 predicted proteins | sample Higcelweek5metaG_FD_187173 | JGI IMG/M metagenome (GOLD analysis project Ga0209373, IMG submission 187173) | Freshwater pond sediment microbial communities from the University of Edinburgh, under environmental carbon perturbations - High... | ecosystem: Environmental > Aquatic > Freshwater >...
ATTTTTTTAATGCAACTTCGTAGAACAGCAAAACAAAATTATCCAGAAGAAATTCAAAAATATATTCAAAGATTTCAAAACCGTGAAGATTGGGAAAATTTTCTTTCTTCAAATAATTAAAAATTAAAAGTTTAAAATATGGATTCAAATTTAATTAAATATCTTCCAAAAGATAAATTTGACTTTGAATCCATAGAAAAGTTAAAAAAGCTCAAAGTTTCAGAAATTAATAATTTAATACCACAATTAATTGAATGGATACAAGATTTTAATTGGCCGATAGCAAAAGATATTATATCTATTTTGCTAATTGCTGATGATGATATTTTATTGTCTGAAATAAGAAAAATTTTACAAAGTGACGATAATATTTGGAAGTATTGGTGTTTGAGAAAATTGGTCAAAAAAAAAGATAAAAAATTTATTTTTGGACTGAAAAAAGATTTAGAAAAAATTTCATTCAACCCATCAAAAGGAGAGCTTTTTGATAATGTTGATATTGAAGCAAGTGAAATTCTTGAAAGTCTTGATAATACCAATTAAATAAAATTATTTTAGATTCTAAAATTTGGGCATTATTAATAAATGCCCTATAAATTTTTATTATGGAAACTTTGGATAATCTGCAAAATTTGGTTCTCTTTTTTCAATGAAAGAGTTTCTACCTTCTTTTGCTTCATCACTAAGATAATAAAGCAAAGTAGCATTACCTGCTAGTTCTTGAATACCTGCTTGTCCATCTAGTTCAGCATTAAAACATGATTTTAGAAGTCTTATTGATGTATGACTTTTTGAAAGTATTTTTTTTGCCCATTCTATAGTTGTTTCTTCCAATTTTTCTAGTGGAACAACTTTATTTACAAGACCCATATCAAGAGCTTCTTGAGCATCATATTGTTCACATAAAAACCAAATTTCTCTAGCTTTTTTTTGTCCCACAACTCTAGCCAAATAAGATGCACCAAAACCACCATCAAAGCTACCAACTTTAGGTCCTGTTTGTCCAAAACGTGCATTTTCTGCTGCAATTGTTAAATCACATATAACATGAAGTACATGACCTCCACCAATTGCCCAACCTGCAACCATTGCAATTACTGCTTTGGGACAAGAACGAATTTGTTTTTGCAAATCTAAAACATTAAGACGAGGTACTCCATCATCTCCCACATATCCACCATTACCTCTAACTTTTTGGTCTCCACCAGAGCAAAATGCTTTATCTCCCACACCTGTAATAATAATTACCCCTACATTAGGATTTTGACGAGAAAGCTCCATAGCTTCCGACATTTCCATAATTGTTAAAGGTGTAAAAGCATTATGAACATGAGGACGATTTATACTTATTTTTGCAATGCCTTCATAATATTCATACAGTATTTCTTTATACTCTTTTAAAGTTTTCCACTCAATTGTTTTTGTCATTTAGTTTACCTCAGAATAAATTTTAGTAAATAAATATTATATTGCTTACAAACAAATGGTTGCAACTATTGAATTATAATAAACTAAATTAACCAATAAATTATTGGTTTATAAAAAAATATTTTTGTGGATAAACTTGTGAATCATCACTAAATAAAATTTAATTAGTTTTTATAATAATTCTATTTCATTATTTTTATTGAATGTAAATTTTTTATCATATAAATGATGAGTTTTAATATTATTAATATCATTTACGATTAGATTATTTAATATCAAAAGAGGTATTTTTGTATATTCATTATAATTTTGTTTATGTTGTTCTTTTATATATAATAAAAATTCAATGATTGTATTTAGATAATTAATTTTGTCATTTTCATTATTTTTATTAGTATATAAATCTAATAATTTGAAAAATCTTTCATCAATAGTTTTTTTGATAAACTCATCTTTTTGTTTTTCCAATTGTTCTTTACCTTGTCGAAGTGATTCCAAACCATAGAAAGCAAGAATTAGTAATATTGGTAAAATAAATGTAAGGATTAGATGATAAAAACTTTCAATAGAAGATGATGAATTTGTTAGATAGAAAATAGATGAAGAAATAAGTATAACTATAAAAAATAAAGATGTGGGTATAAGAACTGAAATACCTAATCTTTTTGATAGTTCTTTATATTTAAAACCTAAAAATATAACAACCAAAATAAGTAATAATGCAATTGTAGTTATTAGGCAATAAATCATAATAATATTATCCTTTTTGAAAACTTTTATACCCAGCTTTTTTTGTTTTTCTTTCGAACTTACGTTAATTTTATTTTTTTTAAAATTGCTTATCTACAATATTTATTTTTTATACAAATAAATCTATTTTAATTTTATACTTTATTCAAGTAAATATAAACTACATTACCAATAACTACAAAATAATATTTTTTATTTTTTTTAAGGGTTACTTTGAGGTTTTGCTGATTCTATTTCTGCTTGTGTCTTAGGAGCATTTAATAAATCTATTAAAAATTGATATTTATCTTTATTCTGTAGTATTTCGTTTACTGTTTCATCATTTAATAATTTCTTTAATTTTTCATCTTTATCTTTATTATCTAGTATTTCGTTTACTTTTCCATCACATTTTGATATATTTTGTTGTTTTTTATTATCTAGTAAATTAAATAATATTAAACATGGAATAGAAATATAATTTTCATAATCCATTTTATGTTCATTTTTTACATATTTTAAATAATCATTAATTGCTTTTAGACTTCTATCTTTATTGTCATTATCTTTATTGTCATTATCTTTATTGTCATTATCTTTTTCATTCATATAATAATCTAATAATTTGAAAAATTTTTCATCTACACTCTTTTTTATAAATTCATCATTTTGTCTTTTTAATTGCTCCTTACCTTGTTTTATTGTTTCTAAACCATATAAAGCAACAAATAGTAATAGAATTTGAGAAATATAATATATTTCAGTTAAAAAATCACAACTCAAACTTTTTTCTCCCCCCTACTTCATAGATTTACTAGAATGCGTTTGTCCATCATATCTAAGAATTTTTGGTTCTTGGTCAACAAAAGTTTTTATATTTGTTGGTCTTTTCCAAATTTTGAAAAGATTTTCTAGTGTGTCTTTTGCATAGTCTGTTTTTAGGTCAACACCTTCATGTTTGTGATATAGTAAAAGTTCGCCTTTGTTTTCAAAATTACCATCTTCAACATATATGATAGGTTGTCCAAAGTTTGTAAGATTAAAAAGTAATTGTCTTTTTACTTCTGAAAACTTTTTATCTGTTATTTCATATACACCTTTATATCTATTGTAAGCATATATAAACATTTTATGTTGATGGCAAAAATCTTCAGTCAAAAATTCATCAATAAAAGTTATATCATTATGAACTTTTCGAACTTCAAATATTTTTTTTCTGCCTTCACCTAGATTTTTATCCCATTTACGCTTTTCTGCATAATTATCACATTCATCATACTCTTTACCAAATTTACCCTTATTCCATCTATCTTCTATATCTCTGTATAGTTCAATTCCTAGCTTATAAGGGTTAAGACTTCCCGGAGATGTTGCCAATGTCCCAGAATGATGGTCTGCAAAATCTATTATTTCACTACCATCAACTGCTTTTTGAGTCATGATTGTAGAATGCCAATATGATGCCCAACCTTCATTCATGATTTTTGTTTGACCTTGTGGAGCAAAATAATAGCTTTCATCTCTCACAATGGAAAGAATACTTGCTTCCCAATCTTCAAGAGGTGCATTTTGAATTAGAAAATGTAATACATCTCTTTGAGGCTCTGGTGGAAATTTTTTATTTTGTTCTTTTTCTTTTTCTTTTTCAAGCCTTTTCTTTTCAACATATTCTTTTGGATTTATATATTTATCCATATAAGGTTTACTTTTGATTTTGAAATCATCTACCACCAATTCTTCGGGTAATTCATGCCTTAGAGAACTTCTTTCACGCTCTTTTATTCTTGTTATGAAAGGGCTGTAATAATCTATTAAATTTTCTAATGATAGACAAGTATCCAAAAAGTTTTCAACAGAATCTTCTCCATAACGCTCTATATACTTTCTAACTTTTGTACTATGATTTGCCATTTTGTCCATCATTTTTCTATCAGTTTTGGAAAACCAATAGTTATTTTTGAAAAAATCACAGTGACCATATACATGAGCCATTACTAACTTTTGGTCAACTAGATGATTTTCTGCCAAGAGATATGCATAACATGGGTCTGTATTGATAACCATTTCATAGATTTTATGAAGTCCATAAGAATAAGATTTGCTTAGTCTGTCATATTCCATACCAAAACGCCAATGTGGATATCTTGTTGGAAAACCACCATAACTAGCAATTTCGTTAATTGTTTCAAAATCTAAGACTTCAAAAATAACTTCAAAAAAGTCTAAACCAAAATCATGAGCATATTTTTCAATCTTTTTTCTTTGGCTTTCTAGTTCTGGTGTTAGACCTGTTGGCTTTGTCATTACTTACTTACCTTTCCCCAAGAAATCTTTTATAGACTTTAATATTGCTTCTTTATTTTCTATTTGAGATGTAATAAGTCTTTCATCTTCTTTAAAAACTTTTTCAATCTCTCTCAAAAATCTACCACTACCATAACGACTTTCAACTTGACCATAGCAAAAGACATTTACAAATGGTAATAGTTCTTTTTCTAAGATGTTCATACATTCTTGATTGTCCCTATCTGACCAGTTATCACCATCAGAAAAATGGAATGGGTATATATTCCATTCATCAGGATTATATTCTGTTTTAATCATGTCTGCACAAAGTCTATAAGCAGAAGAAATAATAGTTCCACCACTTTCTTTTAGTTTAAAAAAGGTTTCTCTATCAACTTCTTTTGCAACAGTGTCATGAACAATGTATCTTGTTTTTAGATTTTTGTAATGTGCTTGTAACCAAGTATCAATCCAAAAAGTTTCAATCCTTACAACTTCTTTTTGTTGTTCTTCCATAGAACCAGAAACATCCATCATAAAAATGACAACAGCATTTGTTTCTTGCTTTATGACTTGTTTCCATGTACGGTAACGTGTATCTGGTTTTACGGGAATAATAACAGGATTATCTTTGTTATAGTTACCCAAAGAAATTTGTCTTTTCAATGCTTCTTTAAATGTTCTTTTGAAATGACGTAAAGAATCTGGTCCAGCAGTGCTAATACCAGAATACTTATGTTTTTCTGTGTCAATTCTTGAAGTCCCTTTTGGTTTTATTCTTGGTAACTCAAGCTCTTCTCCCATTATTTCTGCCAGTTCTTCTATTGTAAGCTCAACTTCTATAGTATGTTGACCTTCTTGATCACCAGCTTTTCCACTACCTTCATCTGGGTCAGAGCCAATAGGATCACCTACATCTCCATCACCTTGACCAACTCCCTTACCTTTTTTTTCATCAAATTTAAAGTGAGGAATTTCAATTTGAGGCATAGGAATACTAACAAGGTCTTTGCCTTTTTTTCCTATCATCTCACCTGTGGACATGTATTTCTTTAGGTTTTGTCTAATTTTGCCCTTGACAATGTTTTTAAACCTAGCAAGGTCTTTTTCTATTCTTTCAACCATTTATCTAATTAAAAACACTCCAAAATTTTAATTTTTAACCCTTAACATCTCCTCTTGCAAATATACTAGCTACATAGTTTAGTACATCTGTTGCAGATGCTTCGGTGTAGCCATTATTTTTGATGAGACGTTGTTTTACTATATCAATCTGTTGTTGAGTTCTTTCATCTATTACATTTGAAACTAGACTTGTAAGTTTTATACTATCTTTTCTATCTTCAAATAGTTTCAATTCTAATGCTTTTTGAAGTCTTGCATTTGTAGAATATGTAAATATTTTTCCTTCAATTGCTAATGCACCAATATAGTTCATTATTTCTCTACGGAAATCATCTTTACGATTTTCTGGAATCTCAATTTTTTCTTCAATAGAACGCATAAGTCTTTCATCTGGTTCTTGATCTTGACCTGTGTATTTATTTCTAATTTTTTCTTTTAATGTATATGCTTTCAAGTTATCTATATAGTTGCCACAGAGTTGAGATATTCCTTCTTCATCTGCTGAGATAGCTCTTTGGACTTCACTTTTTATAATATTTTCATATTCTTCTTTAACAACTGCCAAAAGTTCTTTATATCTTGCTTTTTCTTCTTCACTACTAATGAGAGAGTGATGTTTTAGACCACTTTCCAACTCACTCATAACCATAAATGGATTAATATAATTTTCTTCTAGTTCACTTACCAAAGTGTTAGATATTTTGTCTTGAATGTATCTTGGAGAGATACCTTGCAAACCTTCTCTTACAGCTTCTTTTCTAAGTTCTTTTACATTATCTTCGGTGTAACCTGAAATGGTTTGACCATTGTATAATTTTAGTTTTTGCAACATTGTAAGATTTGCTTTTTTTGGTTGTTCTAGTCTTGTCAAAACTGCCCACATTGCAGCTATTTCAATTGTGTGTGGTGCAATATGTTTTTTTATTCTTTGTTTATTGAAATCTCTTTCATATATTTTTATTTCATCTTTCATTTTTGAAATATATGGAATATCTATTTTTATAGTTCTATCTCTTAGAGCTTCCATAAATTCATTATTTTGTAATTTTTTATATTCTGGTTCATTTGTGTGACCAATTATTACTTCATCTATTGCTGTTTGTGCAAACTTTTTAGGTTTTATTCTATGTTCTTGAGATGCACCAAGTAAATCATATAGGAAAGCTACATCAAGTTTTAAAATTTCTATAAACTCTATCAAACCTCTATTTGCAATATTAAACTCACCATCAAAGTTAAATGCTCTTGGGTCAGAGTCTGAACCATATTCTGCAATTTTTCTATAGTTTATATCGCCTGATAGCTCTGTGGAATCTTGATTTTTTTCATCTTTTGGTTGAAATGTTCCAATACCTACTCTATCTTGTTCTGAAAGTGTAAGTCTTCTAACTCTTACATGACTGATTACTTTATCCCAATCACCATCATATTTTTTCATCAAGTCTGTATAAATAAATCTTGATGCTGGACATAAATCTGCATGAACTTCTATTTTATATTTATAACCTTCTGGTAAATTGTTATTCATTTCTCCCAAAATTTCTTCTCTGAGTTCTACAGGTATCAAAGCAAGAGGGTCTTCATTCATTGGAGAACGAAATCTTTCTTCTTTACCAGTTTCATTTGGCAAAACCCAATCAAAAGTATATAAAGCACCTTCTGGAGTTTTTGAATAATGTTCAATACCTTTTTTGAGCATTCTTGCAACTGTACTTTTTGCACTACCTACTGGACCATGTAACAAAATAATTCTTTTTTCTGCTCCATAACCCAATGCTGCTGCTTTGAAAACTCTTACAAGTTTCATAAGATGTAAATCTATACCAAATATTGCATCTTTACCTTTTTCAATTGGATCATTGAAAAAATGAAATCTTGTTATTTTTTTCTTATATTCAAAGAAATCATTTGAACCATAAGATATAATCATGTCATAGACACGTTGAAATGCGTTTCTGGTAATACTTGGATTTTCTATTACTTTGTTTAGATAATCGTGAAATGTGCCTTCCCAATTTAGTTCTTGATAGATTTTTCTGTCTTGTAGCTCATTGATTTTTGAAATTAAGTCTTTGCTGTTGTTCATTAATAAAAAAACTCCCAAACATCAATAAATATTTTTTTGATAAACTTTCAAACAAGTTTTTTGAGCAAGAGAAAGTATAAGCTTACTTGGTACAAAATAATTTTATTACATGTACTAATAAAAATTATACCTTTAATTATTAAAAAATTTGGTGATTTAATGATAAAAAACTATTAAAAAAAGATGAACATAAAACTAAGAAATGTGATTTGTAACATTTTTTTATTCTTCAGATATTTTTTTAGTTGAATATTTGGGATAAATTTTGGCTAAATCTATTGGCTTTATAAAACGATAGTCAAGCTGAAATATATCTTCATTTGATGTATCTTCACTAATTTCATAAACTTCACCATTGGGATATATTAAAGACCATAAGTATGGATTATGTATATTGTGTTCATATTCATTTGGAAGACTTGTATATACTTCTGTATTATAGTTTTTTGCCAAAGCTAAACCAACATCAAAAACTGTTAGTTCTTTAAATTCTGATGATAGTTTTTCTTTGTGGACAGATAAATCAAATGCAGTATATCTATCAAAAAAAGCATCTGACTCTGTTTTCCAAATGGTAATAGGAGAATCTATTTCCAATTCATCTAAAATTGATATACTTTCAATTTGAAAATATTTTTTCAAAAAATCAGATATAGAATGTATATTAAAATTACCCTTGAGGCAAAAATCTGCTGTAAACATAAAAAAATATAAAAATATAAAAAAAATATATTAATAAATTATACTCTAAATAAGAAAATAAAATTAACTTATAGTGTGGATTGATATATACTTAAGTTTATTAAAATGATAGATATTTCAGATTGAATATAGGATAGCCAAGTGTTTTTTCTTGTCAATGAACAAACAAAGGAAAAAATACATCTTTGTAAAGAGGTTGTATTTTTTGGAACATCTTCCGAATCTGATATAAAAATAAATTCACCAACAGAAACAGAATTTTTTATAAAAATAAAAGAAAATGTTATTTCTTTTTGCAAAATTTCTGGAAACATACTTTTGAACAATAGACCTTTTTCAAAAAAGAGACTTGTAAAAGGGGATAAAATTACAGTTGGAGAAGAAACTTTTTTATTTGATGAAGATAATATAGAAAATTTTTTATATGAATATCTATTTATTCAAGATAAAAATAAAAAAGGCTCTGATGAACTATCAGAAAGAGATATTTTTATAAAAAAACTGATAGATATTAATGCTTTTGCCCAACAAATAAGCTCTATTTTGGATATTAATATTTTATTGCATGTAATTCTTGAATCATTTATAAAAATACTTAATTCTCAAAAAGGATTTTTATTGCTATATGACACAGATAAAAATTTAAACCTAAAAGTTTTGATAGAGTGTGAAAAAGAATTTGAAAACATAGAAGAATTTAATAAAGAAATTTTAGAAAAATTTCAAAAGATAGAAAGAAAAGGATTTATTTTTTCTACATCTCTAAAAAATTTTTCACAAGAGCTTTTAACAATTGAATTAAGAGATAAAGAAAATATATTGGGATATATTTGTTTAATTAGTATGACAAATATATCTGATTTTGATGAAAAAGATAAACATATAATAGAAGCATTATTAAATTATTCTGTAATTGCAATAAAAAATTCTAACTTATATGAAAATGCAAAATATGAATCTAAATTAAATATAAGGAATCAACTTCAAAGACATATTTCCAGAAAGATTATTTCAGATATTGCAAAAAATAAAATTGATATTCCAATGGGTGGAGTAAGTCAAGAAAGTACAATACTTTTGATAAATATTTCCAATTTTCCAAATATTCTAAAAACACTTAGCCCAAAACAAGTAATAGAATTTTTGAAAGAATATAATACATCTATTTCAAAAATAATATTTTCTCACAATGGAACAATTGATAAATTTATAGGTGATGGAGTTACTGCAATTTTTGGTTTACCAATAACTTCACAAAATCATGCAATAGAAGCTATTTTATCTTCTTTAAAAATACAAGAACAAGCAATAGCTTTGAAAGAAATTTTTAAAGAAAAATTTGCTATAACAGATTTTTTCATAAAAACAACAATAAATACAGGTAATGTTGTTTGGGGTAATATTGGTTTTAATGATATTCTTGATTTTAGAATTATTGGTGATGATTTTGACACCACAACTCATATACATTCTGTAATTCCATCTGGAAAAGTTTTAATAACTAACAATACATACGAAAAAATAAAACATCAAATTAAATCAGAAGTGCTTGGTGATATTACTATTGATGATTTGAAAATATCATTACATACAGTTTTAGAAGTTTTGGATAATGAAAATCTTGATTCTGATAATTTATCAGAAAATAGTATAAGAATGTATGCCAGAGTTCCAACTAAAATATTTGTATATTTTTCCCAAAATTCAGTTAGAGGTCATGGTCTCATTCGAGATATAAGTGTGGGTGGAATTAATATTATGACAGCCAATGAATATAATGTTGATGAAGAGATAGTTATGAATTTTAACTTGGATAATAAGCGTATTTTCAAAAATATAAAAGGTCTAATAAAGCATGTGAAAAAATTTGAATTGGGTACTATTAATAAAAGTAGTTTTGTAATGGGAATACAATTTTTAGATTTACCAAGTGAAAAATTTGTT
>Ga0209373_10005505_pt1 | contig 10300 bp, 22 predicted proteins | sample Higcelweek5metaG_FD_187173 | JGI IMG/M metagenome (GOLD analysis project Ga0209373, IMG submission 187173) | Freshwater pond sediment microbial communities from the University of Edinburgh, under environmental carbon perturbations - High... | ecosystem: Environmental > Aquatic > Freshwater >...
TGGGTTTGCTTGGTCTTGCCATGTTTTTCTCCAATCCTATAATTTATTCTAAATGATAATGCAAATCATTTGCATTTGGTAAACGGAACTTATTTTAAGCGAAGGTGCTTAGTGCGGTGTTTTAAGCTCCATTTAGGCACATTCCAGACCACGGGGGGTATCTTTTGATAGTTTGTATACCCTATAATGAAACGTGTCTTAAATCGCCTTATACGTGTTTGTAATAAAATCAGTAATCATTATTGTTATTAGTTACGTTACAATCTTTTATAGAGAGTCTAGTGCATCATGCGAGAGTAATAATAATAAATAATAGTAACTTGGTATTTATATATTATATCATAGTTACTTAAACATTCAATCATTACTACTCACACGTACATCATAACTTTATAATTCAGCAGTATCTGGCAATGGACATATAGATGATACATGCTCACATCTAATACCTATAACCCTTGTTCTGTTGGGTACTATCTCTTTATCAATGATAACCAATCCTGTTTGTCCTAATATTTGTCTATAAAAATCTATAGGCTTTCTTTCCATGTAATCTCTTACTACATGCTTATCTCCATTACTCATTGTTATTTCATATCTCTTCATACTCTCTTATATCCTCTCTTGTTATTCGATCAATACAATTACTATCAATCACTACCTGGTTTATTTGTCCGTCCCCGATAATATGTACTATAATGTATTTCATAGCACTATCACTATCATATCTCATGCCATTATATATACCACATATGTCACCTATTGGCTTGACTATATATTCTATTCCATCGTTCATTATAATTTTATAAACACTAATCTGCCGCATTATTCCAATTAATCTTATTAATTTCTTCTTCTGACAATCCATAACTAATACCAACTTCCCTTATTAGATTATTTCTGTTTAACTCTTCTAGCGTTCTGTTATCTGTTCTCGCTACACGTTTTACATAGTCTATATATCTTTGTTGTGCTTCACTCATTATCCTCCCACTCCTTCCATATATCTTCTTCTGTATATTCATTACCGCCATCAACTCCACAATTAATATCATGCGTCATATTACATGATCCGTTATTTATAAAACACGATTCTTTTGTACAATTTATATTTTTAAATGGATCACATTTATATAATTTTGCTTCATTTTGTACTATCCCCATTTATATTACCTCTAAAATTACTTTCAAATCTTCTTCATTAAACCACCATTCATCATCATCAAATTCAGTAGCAACTTGATATCTTAATAGATTATAGCCATCATCATTAATAACAATTCCAAATGTTCCAATTAGCGGTTCCATATGTCCATTTTCTTCCCATCCATTTTGTTCTGTACCTGATAATATTTCTACTCTATCACCTATTTTAATTCCCATTTTCTTTCTCCTCTTGCTCTCTTATTATTTTTTTCACTTCTTCTTGTGGTATCGTTCCATTATCGCATAATCTATGATGATATTCACATACGCATAAAAGATTTTGGTTATCTAATCTTTTGTCATATGCTTCGTTCAATGGCTCACAATGATGTACTGATAGATTATCATAAGTAAACCGTTTAATGGTCTGATACAACTCTCTACTACATATCTGACATAGGTTTCTATCCCTCTGCCTTATCTCTGCCCGTTTCAGTTGCCATGCCTTTGTACTTCTAAATCCATCCACGTTAGTTTCTTTAAATACTTCATACTTGCTTTTATACTGTTTCTTTCCATGATGTTCTTTTAAAGCCTTTTCCTTTTCCGGACAAATAAAGTTTCGTTCGTGTATCTTTCTGCAATAACTACATGATTTTAGCATTTTCAATCACCATCCATTATTTATTTTCTCCTTTCAATTTTTCATTCTCATGTAACATATTACATAAATAATCTAATTTATTTAATATTAATTTAACATCATAATCCTCTTCTGTTTTAAGTACTGCATCTTTTATTCTACTATTTATATCATTTAACATTTCTAAGACGAAATTGATCGGCAATGTATCTAATCCTGTTAGTTCCTGTCTTTCTTTAATTCTATCAATATATCTCATCTCTTTTTCTCCTTTTTCTATTTTACTTCAATCCAATCAACAACAATATTAATTCTCGCAGCAGTTGTTGATTTATTAGTTGCGATAATTAAAACACTTGTATTTATTGGTAATACTAAAAGCTTAGCATCACTTCCTTGACTTCCACCTTTTGCAGGTCCTGTTGCTCCACCATTTATTCTTGGAATAACAACATCTCCATTATTTGTTACTGTTGGTGTTAAATAAGTTTTCGCTGTAGATTGTTTAATAGTTACCATATTTCGATTATGATTACCGAATAACGTACCATCTCCTGTTATTATTGGACTTATATAAACTCCATAATCACATGAACCATCTGCACCAACTCCATAATTCATAACACATGACTTACTGCCTGTTTTAAAATGTACTACTACTGTACCGTTTGATGCAACACCTTCAAAAATTGTACCACTTGCAAAAGTATTTCCTTCTGCTAATGCGTTGCGTTCGGTATCGGTAATATGAAAGCCATCCTTAACCGCAAAATTCTCTGTTGTATCGTCTTTCTTTCTAAAATATCCATTTTGTGCTTCCATTAATTCTACTTGTGACATTTTTATACCCCCTTAAATAAATTGTTAATAGATATTTATATTTTACTCTTTTTATGTTACTTTTTCAATCATTACTAATGATTCTGCTTGCACCTTTCTATTTCGCTCTAATTTCAATTTTTATCAAATAAATTTTTAAATAAATAATACAATACATCTATCACAATACTGTTTCCTGCTTGTTTATAAAGTTGACTATTCGAATTAACTTCTGATGCCTTGTGAAATTGTTCGTCTGTAAATCCCATTAATCTCCAACATTCTAGTGGTGTCAGTTTTCTGATTCGAAAATTATCTGTAAATGACGGCATAAAAGCAGTTGTTACGGCCGTTGAAATTGATTGGCTGTCATAAATTCTGTCCTGAATACTTGGTTGAAGTCCTTCTATTCCGTTCCTTCCACCTTTACTATTTAGACATACAGGTTCTAAAACATAATTATCTTTCTGAACAGTGGTAATCGTATTGCTTGTACCATTTTTATTCAATTCTAATCTTTGTTCAACTTCATTACCTGGCGTTCTATCGGATGGATTTTCGGGATTTCTACCCCTGCTTGCTCCAATATATGGCAAATCTATATAACACAAATCTTGTGTTCCTGTTGTTAATGTTGGACATATCTCTCCGTTTTCTTGTACTCTGCCACGTCTTGTTTTACTGTTTGGAAATGATAAGTCTGCTACACCTGGAATATTGCATTCTATATATCCTTGTTTTGTTGCTTGCGGAATTAAGACTTTTGAACCTTCTCCTTTATTTGTTGTCAACGTATTGCAAATATCGTTCGTACAAACATTTCCATTCATTCCGTTTCCACTTGGATTAACGTTTCCTTGCTTAATAAATAGATTTACTTTTTCATTTGACAAATAATACTTTTCATCAACAACCGTTTCCAAAATATCCTTTAATCTTTTACCATTATCAAAACCAATTGGAAACTCATATCCTGTATCAATATCTTTTCTAATGCTGATTGCAAATACTCTTTCCCTATTCTGTGGTATCCCGTAATTCTTTGCGTTCAAAACTTGCCAATATGTATTAAATCCTAATTCGTCAAGTTTTTGTAACCATTCGTCAAATTGTGGTTTAAACTGTTTACCTACAAGATTTTTGACATTTTCCAACATTAAATATTTTGGAAGTTCTCCATACATAATTGATTTATATAACAATCTTTCAACTTCATAAAGCAGACCGCTTCGTGTATTCTCATTGATTCCTCTTTGCAATCCAGCCACTGAAATATCTTGGCAAGGGAAGGAATAAGTCAAAAAGTCTGCATAATCTAATTTATCTATTTTGCTGATATCTCCATAATTCCTAACTTGACCGTGTATAGCTTCATAACTTTTTATAGCATATTTATCTATCTCTGCAATTCCAACTATTTTAAAATCAATTCCTAGTCTTTTCAATGTTGCTGATTGACTTCCTATTCCACTAAATAATTCATTTACTGTTAACATACTCTATATTCTCCTCTAATTTCAATTTTTATCAGTTACCTTAATAATTTTACCATTTAATTCGTTATCGTTCTGATTTAATGCTTATATGTGTTGTGGTGGCTATTTCAACTTCACATCACGCTGATACGGCTTATGTTTCATCTGTTCTTTTCCATATTCGCAATATTTTATAATCGAACTATAATAGCCTTGTGCGATTTTCTCATTCTTTCTCGCAATAGAGTTTTTACTCTCTGATTTTATACCTACCTCTCTTTTACTCCTAATCATTCCACCCATATCACATTCCTGCTATAAAATCGAAAATATCATAACATTTTTTATTATTCACCATTTCAATTTTAACCTTTCTTTTATCTTTTGCTTTTTCGACTTTATCCATATCAATTTCGGGTTCAGTTCTCACAAATGTTTGTATCTTTCGTTTTTCAGGTTGTTTTACTATCATTTTTTTCTACCTCTCCACATTTTCTAATTAATTCATTTGTCAACACTAGTAACATATCCACTACGAAATCAAATATATCGGTTCCTTTATAATTCGACCTAATTAAATCAATTTCCGTAATAAATAACTCCCATAACTTATCTTTATTCGGCTCATTCCACATTTCGTAATATTTTTTGTATAAATTCCAATACTCTGTAAAAAATTCTTGTTGTTTTGGTATATCTGATGTTTTAGCATTCATAATATCTCCTTTTTAATTTTGTAAGGTGTTCCTAGTGTTCCCAGTGTTCCCAACATTTCCATATAATTACCTATCTATTAAAATTTTATTTCTTATTACTTCATTAAATTATTAGGAACATAGGAACAGTAATATAATAATAGTATAATAAACCAAGTAAAATCAATGCTTTATTGGTGTTCCTAGAAGCGTTCTTAGACCGTTCCTAGCCGTTCCCAATATTCATTTCTTGACCTTTTTTGACCATTTTTACCGAAACATTAGCGGTACTTCATCGAGTATTATAAAACCATCCTCTGAAAGTGAAACATTTTCTAAATTATTGGGAACACCATGTTGCGTTCTTACATAGCATTTTTGTGGCCCATATTTTTCAATTCTTGCCTTTCCTGACTTCGTGTTGATTTTTTCCCATCCATCAATAGAATGTTCCATTATTTCATGTATTTCATTTGAGAATCTTCGTTCACACGCACGCCCTTCATTTCCAAGTGCATTATCCCATATTTGCATTACACACACCTTGTCGCAATCGGCAGATAGATTATCAAGGTAGTTTTGTATCATCCCAACTCTTACATCCTCTTCCTCAAACTGGCTCTGTGCATCTTTAACCATTACCGATAACTCTTCAGGAAAAATTAATTTAGGATCTTCGTTTTTAAATATATGCAATACTTCAGCCCATGCTTGTTGAAATTCATGTTGTATCTGTTTTGGATTGTCAAAGAGTGATTTCTTAATAAACTTCTTTCTTACGATTAACGGAACATATCGCCTGTTACCTGTTCTGTCGGTCATAAAGTGCATGTTATTAGTTGTGCCAGCAAATACACACACTCTCGGTCTTTGTTCCGTCCTGCGCCCATAAGGTTGTCTGTAACTATCAATGGTTGATGTTAAAAATGCTTTTATTGATTCAACTTCTTTTGATTTCTTAGTTGCTAGAAGCTCAGCTAATTCCACTATCCACATGCCACGAAGTTTCTCTGCTGCCTTATCTCCTTCTACGGTATTAAAATTGTCATTGTACCATGCATCATTTCCAGCAAGTATTTTAAAGAACGTACTCTTTCCTGTGCCTTGTTCTCCAACTAATACAGGCATTAAATCAAATTTACATCCTGGTCTATAAGAACGATTAATTGCACCTAACATAAATAACTTCATCGCGGTTTCTGAATACTCATTTTTTTCAACTCCTAAATAGTCCGGTAATAGATTTGAAATTCTTGGAATCCCATCCCATTTTAATTGCTCTAAATATTCCACGACAGGATTAAAATGGTTTTCTCCTATAACAATAATTAATGCTTCCATTACCTTTTCCATGCTTGTAAGTCCATAATTATCTTCTATATAACATTTTAAATTTGAGTCATCGCAATTATTCCATTCCCTATAATTATCTCCATTGCACCAAGGCAAATCTCCGTAGACCCAAGGACTGTATGAAATTTCGTTGTATTTAATCTTCCCTGCTAAATTTTCATCCATTCTTAAGACTGTGCATATGTTTTCTATGGACTGAATAACAATTGGTCCATTCTTACCGTCTCTTGTTTTTAATGTTATAAATTGACGCTGCGTAGGCTTATAAAATGGAACAACTTTTAATTTACCCTTTTCTTTGTTTAGTGCTGATTTGATTGTTTTTTCAAGTTCAGCAAGATCATCACTATTCATAGATGGAACTGCTCTTTTTTCAGCTTCCTTCATGACAACATCTGTTATTATATCATCCGATAAACCTTTCGCTTGTAATGAACAGGCTAATTTGTAAAAAGTTGCATTTCTCATTCCTTCTGGTATGGTATCTGGAAGTGTAAATTGCTCACTTTCTTTTTCTTCTTTTTGTTCTAAAAAATCATAAATTTCTTGCGTAGCATCCGCTATTTGAATATCATTGAAATCTTGCTCCCACTCATACTTGTTTCCGTTTGAATGAATAGACGGTGGACATATAATATATGCTCCTTCCCCACGAATATCAATTCCTTCAATTAACCCTGTTCTGCTTTTTACTAAATATCCGTTTTTTGCCCTATAATAATAGTGGCTTCCTTTCCTTCCACTTATGGCCATTATTGTGTCTGGAAACTCAATCTTTTTTTCTCTGCAATAATCCTGTAAAGCATGGTAGCCGTTATAACCTTTTTCTTCATCAATATCACAATCAATTACAAATATATTTCCACTTACTTTTCCTGTGGCTATAGCAATCCCATAACTTGGATTTTCTCCCCACCATCTTTTTATTTGGTTTATATCTGTTGTTGCATCTTTAAATCCGTTTTTAGTTACTGGCCGTTTAGATAATGGAATAATCGGGAAAATTGATATTCCCATTTTTGCATAAGAAAGGGCATATTGTAATTTTGTATACTCTTCCATTTTCATTTCTCCTAATCTATAAATTTTTCCAACAATAAACCGATATAAAAATCCAAATCTTTATCTTCATAAATTTTCTTTTTTGTTCTATTGGTCGGATGATTTACAATTATCTTACCGGTTGTATAATAAAAAGTTATTACGTTTTTATAAATTCCAAGACAATTAACTCCATAATTTATTTCCTTTGGGTTATAACTATTTATTCTTAAATATTCCAACACTTCTTCTTTTATTTTTAAATCTTCAGGACGCATATTATTCTCCTTTCTCTAATAAATCCATTTTTATTAAAACCATTTTACTAGCTTTTAATTTTCCATTTTCGATACGATTAACAAGTTCTCTCGCTACTTTTAAACGATCCGCTAATTCTTGTTGAGATAAATTATTCTTTGCCCTGTACATTAAAAATCTTTTACTTATTAACATTTTAAAACCCCTTTCTATAAATTTATTATTTCGTAATCTAAACATAACACACATTAAAACATATTACAACACATTTTTTAATATATTTTTAAAATAAAAAAGAGCCAATAATCAGGCTCTTCAAATATGCTTTACGTTCGTTAATTTGTTCTTTTGTCATGGCTGCGCCGCTTCTTTATTAAGCCAATCTAAAAATCCATTTTTTGTATGTTCGATTTCAACTTTTGGATTTCCAAATCTTAAATATTGCTTATTATCTCTAATTATTTCATTGTAATGTACGCTTAATGAAAATTTAAACATAAATTCCCCCATTTCTTCCGCATTAATTTTCTGAATTCGTTCTAAATTAGTCATTCTTTCCCACGACCTTTCAACGCTCGTTCAGCTTCCTCTAGTGTAAGAAACCAGTTTACATTAAAGAAAGTTTCTATAACACAGTCCTGTCCGTCACACGTAGTTAATAAATAACCACTTGGATAAAACCTTATATCATTTACCACTTGGCAATAAACTCTGTTGTGCCACCGCGTTCCGTTAAGTATATTCAATTTATAATTACTATCACTTGGTATCTTATAAATCGTATCACCTACCTTGCATGGCAATTTTACCGACTGTTCCAATTCTGATTTTAATTGAAAATTCTCGGCTTTGAGTTTGGCGTTTTCTTGAATAGATTCAATGCAATAATTTAAGGTGTTATGATGTATCATTGACCAATATTTTCTGTATTGCATTGCATTTAATATTTTCCTAACCGCTTCTTCATTCGTCATTTATTTATCCTCGCTTTCGTGAATGTTTTTATCATTCCAATATCCATCTATTCCAAACATTAATGCATCTTTTAATAATGGAATTCTAACATTTGTTCCAATCAATTCATAAAATTTTTCAGTGTTTGAATAACATTTTACATTCTTAATTACAACACCGTCTATTCTATCATTTCCTGTTAAAAATATATCCATCTACTCCACTTCCTTTCCAATAAAGTCATTGATATTTAAAGACAACACTTCACACAACTTAATAAAATTAGATAAACTCGGCTCCACATGGTTATTTTCCCATTTCGATATAGTAGTTACCGTTGTGTCCATTTTTTCCGCTAACTGTTTATGAGTTAGTCCGAGATTAAGTCTGCGTGATTTTATATATGATCCTAATTGCATGAGGTGTCCTCGCTTTCTTTTATCCAATATTGTTTAATTACATTTCTTGACTGCTTATCAAACGCACCCATACTTCTATCTCTTCCCCATGTTCTAAGGAATATAAACCCCATTAATTCATTTTTGACAGCATAAATACTATTGCAACTACAACCAATTTTAATATCGTACAATCTTAATATTTCACGTTGGCCATGTTCTTGAATAATATAATCATAATCCTTAATATTAAATACGTCACATATTGGTTTTATTTCTTCTAATATTTGCAACCTTTTCTTTTGTAGATATTCCATTTCGCTTTCCATTTCTCTCTCCATTCTGACGGTTTAAGTTGACCGACAACCGTGTGTGTTGATTACCAATTTCTACCGTTTTTTACTTCTTGTATATCGTTTTTTGCACATTCGATATATTTTACTTTTCTTTCCTCTCCTTCATAAATTGCTTTTACTTTTAATAATCTTTCTTCGTAATATCTAATTAATTGTTCTTGTGTTTTCATCTTTTTTCTCCTTTTTGCAGTTGTTTGCTGTTCTTCATATACTTATTATATACCAACATTAACATCTTGTAAACAACTTCTTTTCATTCTTTACATTTATTTTATTATAATAAAAAAGGCAGCCATAAGACCACCTTTTAAAATTATTCATTCCCATTCAACAACTCAATAACCATCTTTCCCGATTCTTCAGGACTACAAAACAAAAATGTTACACCATATTTTAATTCCATTTCTTGCATGGACTTAATCAATGAATTATTATCCATAGGCTTTTTACGTACCTTGATTTTATTTTCTTTTAGATACGCAACCACTTTTTTATTTTTTAAGTATGCAAGAATATCATCTAATGGAATTTCTTTCAGTTGCTTAAAATAAACTTTTTGAATATCCTTGTTCGGAATAGGAATGTTTTTGTTCGTAAAAAACTTGATCGCATTTTCATCGGAATACCATTTTTTTTGTAAATCAGTAAAAACTTTTCTCACTTCTGCCATCCAAATATATTTTCTTGGATTATCCCAAAATACCAAATCTTCAATTTTACGAACATCATTTTTGTTTTCTGTCAAAATGTACAGTTTAATATTATTGTTTTGTGCCAGGAGTAATTCATCGCGGAATCTTTCGTGTGATTGGACCATACAACCGTATAACTCCATGAGATCCATTTTTGTGTCTACTGATATACTAAAACATCCTAATGTATCCATCTTTTTTACTTCAAGATTTCTTTTCCTTTTCCGGTCAAGTACGTCTTTGATTTTATCGTTCATCAAAATATAATCTCCTGAAGCGACCGGATAACGAACCGCTTCAATTCCTTGTGACTTCCAATAATTATTTTTTATGGTATGTTGATGGATTTTTTGACCGCAATCTTCAATTAGTATCATAAGCATCTACCAACAAAAAATACAGAAATCTTTTTCAAGACCAAATTTTTCACAATCTTTTAAAATGTATTTAATTGACTGAATAAAAAATCT
>Ga0209373_10005508_pt1 | contig 10297 bp, 9 predicted proteins | sample Higcelweek5metaG_FD_187173 | JGI IMG/M metagenome (GOLD analysis project Ga0209373, IMG submission 187173) | Freshwater pond sediment microbial communities from the University of Edinburgh, under environmental carbon perturbations - High... | ecosystem: Environmental > Aquatic > Freshwater >...
CGCAGGCTCAAAAGCGAGCACAACCTGGGCCTGGTGGTGGTGGACTACCTCCAGCTCATGCGCGCCAGCCGCGACATAGACTCCCGCGAACAGGAAATTTCCGACATCTCGCGCAACCTGAAGGCCCTGGCCAAGGAGCTCAACATCCCGGTGGTGGCGCTCTCGCAGCTCAACCGCAAGGTCGAGGAGCGCAGCGACAAGCGCCCCATGCTCTCGGACCTGCGTGAATCCGGCGCCATCGAACAGGACGCCGACGTGATCATGTTCATCTACCGCGATGAGGTTTACAACAAGAAGGAAGGCAACCCCAAGGCCGGCATCGCCGAGATCATCATCGGCAAGCAGAGAAATGGCCCGGTTGGCGAGGTCGAGTTGCACTTCATCAAGAATTACAGTAGATTCGAAAACTTGAGCGCAACACCATATCCATCGGAATATTTCCAGCCAAGCTGACGCGAAACGCACGCGCACAGAGGGGGAGCACATGCATTACGAAGCCGCTGAGGGCTTGTCCCGCGAGTCCCTGCGAAAACTGCAGACCGAGCGCCTGAAACGCACCATCGCCACCTGCCTGCGCTCCAGTTTTTACGGCCAGAGCCTGGGCGCGCTTGGCATCAGCCCGGATGACTTCAACTCCCCCGACGACATCAAGCGCCTGCCCTTCACCACCAAGGACGACCTGCGCGGCAACTACCCGTACGGCTTTCTGTGCCAGCCCATGGACCAGTACGTGCGCCTGCACGCCAGTAGCGGCACCACGGGCACGCCCACGGCCATCTTCTACACCCAGAACGACCTCGACTCCTGGGCCGGGCTTGTGGCGCGCTGCATGTACGCCGTGGGCCTGCGAAAAGGCGACGTGTTCCAGAACATGAGCGGCTACGGCCTGTTCACCGGCGGGCTCGGCATCCACTACGGGGCCGAACGCCTGGGCCTTTTGACCGTGCCTGCGGGCGCGGGCAACTCCAAGCGCCAGCTCAAGCTCTTGCGCGACTTCCACGTCTCCGGCATCCACATCATCCCGTCCTACGCCCTGCACTTCGCCAGCTTCCTCAAGAGCGAAGGGGTGGACCCCAGGAGCCTGGACTGGCGCTTCGCGCTCATCGGCGCGGAGCCCCACACCGAGGAGGTCCGCCAGCGCATCCAGGAGCTGCTGGGCGTCAAGGCCTTCAACTCCTACGGCCTGACCGAGATGAACGGCCCGGGCGTGGCCTTCGAATGCGACAGGCAGGCCGGCATGCACCTCTGGGAGGACGCCTACATCGCCGAGATCATCAACCCCGAGACCGGCGAGTGGGTCAAGGACGGCGAGGTGGGCGAACTGGTCATGACCACGCTCTGCCGCACGGGCATGCCGCTGCTGCGCTACCGCACCCGCGACCTGACCCGCTTCATCCCCGGCGCTTGCGCCTGCGGCCGCACCCACGTGCGCATCGACCGCATCACCGGCCGCGCCGACGACATGCTCATCATCAAGGGATGCAACATCTACCCCATGCAGATCGAGCAGGCCCTCATGGCCCTGCCCGAGGTGGCGCAGAACTATGTCATCGAGCTCTTCCAAGAGGGCGAGATGGACCAGCTGCGCGTCAAGGTGGAGATCAAGGACGAGTTCTTCGTGGAGGACATGCGCGCCCTCACCGGCCTGCAGAAGAAGATCACCGCGCGCCTGCGCGACGAGATCCTGGTCACCCCGCGCGTGGAGCTGGTGCAGCACGACTCCATCCCCAAGAGCGAAGGCAAGGCCGTGCGCGTGGTGGATTTAAGGGACAAGTAATGGACCTGCTCTGGGGGCTCAGCCTCGGCCTGCTCCTGTTCTGCTTCCTCTGGCTGAACCTGCTTTCCCTGCCGGGCAACTGGCTCATGCTCGGCACGCTGGCGCTCCTGGCCTGGCTCGGCCCGGCCGGCCGCATCACCTGGGCCTTCGTGGGCCTCATGGCTGCGGCGGCGGTGCTGGGCGAGGTGCTGGAGCTCGCCGCCCAGCTCATCGGCGGCAAGCGCGGCGGGGCCAGCGGGGCCGGGAATTTCGGTGGCGTCGTCGGGTCCATCGCCGGGGCCATCCTGCTCGCACCCTTTGCCCTGGGCCTGGGCAGCCTGGTGGGAGCCCTTTTCGGAGCCTGGCTCGGCTGCTTCATCGTCGAGCGCCTGCGCCAGGAATCACACCAGCGGGCCGCAGAGGCCGCCTGGGGAGCCTTCTGGGGCCGCAGCTTCGGCCTGGTCGGCAAGTCGGCCATCGGGGCCACCATCATCGTCATGAGCATCAGCCGGTTCGTGGCCTAGCGCCCGGCCTGAAACACAATCCCCCCACACGAGCACAAGGAGTCCGCCATGTCCTTCCCCACCTACCGTGGTCATCTGCAATACGTCTGTCTCGGCTGCGGCGCCACCTTCGACATCGGCGAGCTGCACTACACCTGCCCCACCTGCAGCGGGGTGTTCGTGCTCCAGGACCTGAACTTCGACACGCTCAAGGCCACCCCGGCGGCCGAGTGGCGCAAGATCTTCGATGCCCGCGCGGCCAGCAAGATCCCGGCCCTGCGCGGCATCTTCCGCTTCTACGAGCTCATGGCTCCGGTGCTGGAGCCGGAGGACATTTTGTACCTCGGCGAGGGCAACACCCCGCTGGTCGACTCCTCCCCGGCCCTGCGCAGCGAGCTGGGCCTGAGGACCGTGTACAAGAACGACGGCCAGAACCCCAGCGCCTCCTTCAAGGACCGGGGCATGGCCTGCGCCTTCAGCTTCCTCAAGTGCCTCATCCGCACCAAGGGCTGGACCGAGGTCCTGGCCATCTGCGCCTCTACCGGCGACACCTCGGCCTCGGCGGCGCTCTATGCCTCCTACGTGGGCGGGGCGGTCAAGAGCGCGGTGATCCTGCCCGCAGGCAAGGTCACGCCGCAGCAGCTGGCCCAGCCCCTGGGCAGCGGGGCCGTGGTGCTGGAAGTTCCTGGCGTGTTCGACGACTGCATGAAGGTTGTCGAGCACCTGGCCGACAACTACCGCGTGGCCCTGCTCAACTCCAAGAACGCCTGGCGCATCCTGGGCCAGGAGTCCTACGCCTTTGAGGTCGCCCAGTGGTACGACTGGGACATGCGCGGCAAGTGCGTGTTCGTGCCCATCGGCAACGCGGGCAACATCACGGCCATCATGGGCGGCTTCCTCAAGCTGCATGCGCTCGGAATCATTGACACCCTGCCGCGCATCTTCGGCGTGCAGTCGCACCACGCGGACCCGGTGTTCCGCTACTACGCGGCGGACGCCAAGACCCGCGAGTACAAGCCCGTCGCGGTGACGGCCAGCGTGGCCCAGGCGGCCATGATCGGCAACCCGGTCTCCTTCCCGCGCGTGCGCCACTTTGCCGAAAGGTACGAGGCCATCGGCGGCGCGGGCTCCTTCCAGGTCCTCCAGGTCACGGAGCAGCAGATCATGGACTCCATGATCCAGGCCAACCGGCACGGCCACATCGCTTGCACCCAGGGCGGGGAATGCCTGGCCGGGGCCAAGCGGGCCAAGGAGCTCGGCCTGGTCAGCGCGGAGGAGACCCTGGTGCTCGACGCCACGGCCCACCACCTGAAGTTCATCGGCTTCCAGGAGATGTACTTTGAGAACAACTTTCCAAAGGAATTCGGCGTGACCCCGAAGCCGGAGCTGGCCAACCGGCCCGAGCTCATCATCACCCAGTCCGACAAGGACCAGATGTCCGAGAAGGCTTACGTGGTGCAGGCGGCCGACAATGTGGTGGCCCGCCTGGGCCTGGCCAGGAAATAACGCGTGCCCGCAGTGGACGAACCTGCCAAACCGAAGAAATACCGCACAAAGATGCGGGCGGACAGGCTCATGGCCCAGCAGGGCCTGGCCGAGTCCCCGGAGATCGCCATGCGGCTCATCATGTCCGGGGGGGCGCACTATCTCAAGGACGGCCAGAAGATTCCCGTGGACTCGCCGGGGCAGCAGTTCGCGGACGACACGGAGTTCGCCCTGCGCGGCCAGGACCGCTTCGTCAGCCGGGGCGGGTACAAGCTGCTCACCGCCATCGAGGAGTTGGGTTTCAACCCCCTGGGCAAGCTCTGCCTGGACGCGGGCGCGTCCACGGGCGGGTTCACGGACTGCCTGCTGCAGTTCGGCGCCGTGCGCGTCTACGCGGCGGACGTGGGCTATGGCCAGCTCAGCTGGAAGCTCCGGAGCGACCCGCGCGTGGTGGTCCTGGAGCGCCTGAACCTGCGCACGCCCCCGCCGGAGCTGTTCCCGGAGCCTTTTGACGTGCTCACCGCCGACGTGTCCTTCATCTCGCTCACGGCCATCCTGCCGGGCTGCCTGCCGCTGCTCAAGCCCGCCTGCGAGTTGGTGCTGCTGGTGAAGCCGCAGTTCGAGCTGCCCGCCGGGCGCACGGACAGGGGCGTGGTGCGCGAGGAAGCCGACCGCCAGGAGGCTGTGGACGGGGTGGTGGAGTTCTGCACGGCCAGGCTCGGCCTGACCCTCGTGGGCGTTGTTCCCTCAGCCCTGCTCGGCCCCAAGGGCAACCAGGAGTACGTGACGTATTTCCGCAGGGGCTGAAAACCAGGGGCGCTGCCCCTGCACCCCGCCTGGGGCTCCGCCCCTGGACCCCGCCCAAGGGCCTGAGGCCCTTGGGAATCCCCATATGGCTGCTGTTTCTGCGGCGGGGACCGCCGCAGAAACAGCAGCGAGCAGATGAGGGGGTTCGGGGGAAATCATTCCCCCCGGCCGCCGGAGGCTTTCCTCGGCGATATTCTCAGGCCATCCAGCCCAGCAGCCAAACGGCCAGCGGCGCCAGGCCCGCAGTGAAGATGCCCGACAGGATCATGGCCAGCCCGGCCATGGCCCCCTGCAGCTCCCCCTCCATCAGGGCCGTGGCCGTGCCCTGGCCATGGGACACGGTGCCCAGGGCCAGGCCCCGAGCCACGGGATCGTCGATGCGCGCCAGATTCAGCAGCCAGCCGCCCAGAAGCGAGCCCAGGGTGCCCGTGGCCACCACAAAGGCCGCTGTCAGGGCCGGGATGCCGTTGTAGATGCGGGCTATCTCCACGGCAAAGGGAATGCTGACGCCCTTGGGCAGCATGGACATGACCACGTCCCTGGGCAGGCCACCCCACTGGGTCATGAGGCTGGCCGACAGCATGGCCAAAAACGCGCCCAGGACCACGCTGCCCAGGATGGCCGGGCCGAAGCGCAGCAAGAGGCCCCGGTGGCGGTACAGGGGCACGGCCAGGCCCACGGTGGCCGGGCCGAGAAGCGCGGTCATGAGGTCCTTGGCCGGGACGTATTGGTTGTAGGGGATGCGGGCCGCCACCAGCGCGATGATGATGAGCCCGGCGCTCAGGGCCACCACGTTGAGCAGCGGATGCCGATAGCGCAGGTACAGGTGGCGCGTGCCCAGGTAGGCCGCCAGGGTGACGACAACGGCGAAGATCGTGACGCCCATCAGCCCCGCCCCCTGCGCAGCAGTTGCGAAAGCCCGCCCACGGCCAGCAGCGGCAGCACCGCGCTGACCAGGATGGCCGCAGCCAGAACCAGGCCGTAGTCGTAGAACACGCCGCCCCACTCCATGAGGCCCACGGCGATGGGCACGAAGAAGAACACCAGGTGCTTGAGCAGGAAGTCCGCCGCCATCTCCACGTGGGAGAGCTTGACCACGCCCAGGCACAACAGGCTGAACAGGGCGAGAACACCCACCACGTTGCCGGGGATGGGCAGGCCCACAGCCGCCACCAGCCAGTTGCCGCCCAGGTAGATGGCCCAAAGCAGGGCCAGCTGGCCGAGGGCCTTGAGGGTTTGCGTCACCGGGTCTCCTTGGGAATATGCACCGCAGGCCAGGGGCTCCGCCCCTGGACCCCGCCAAAGGGCCTGAGGCCCTCTGGACTCCCCATTTGACCGGAAAGGCCGGGCAGGCTCTGCCTGCCCGGCCTTTCCGGCCGAAAACGAGGGGGTTCGGGGGAAATCATTTCCCCCGGCCGCCAGAGGCATATTCTCTTCTATTACGCGACCTTGCCGCCGTCGTCCACGGTTCCGGCGGAGGTCAACAGGCGCGTGACCTCGGTGTCCTTGGCCACCAGGATCATGCCCTGGCTCATGAGTCCGCGCAGCTTGCGCGGCGCCAGGTTGGCCACCACCACCACCTGCTTGCCCGTGAGGTCTTCCGGGCTGAAGCGGTCGGCCAGGCCGGCCACGATCTGCCGGGGCTCCGGCTCGCCCAGGGCCACCTGCACCACCAGGAGCTTGTCGGCGTCCGGGTGCTTGGCGGCGGAAAGCACGGTGCCCACGCGCAGGTCGAGCTTCTGGAAATCCGCGAACTCGATGGATTCGGCCGGTCCGGCGGGCGCTTCGGCGGGCTTGGCCGGGGCCTTCTGCTTGGGCTCCGCAGCCTTGGCCTTGGGCGCTTCCACGCTGGCCGCAGAGGCGGCAAGGGGAACAGGGGCGGAGGGCGGCGCAGGTTCGGGCACGTCCACGCGCGGGAACAGGTTGGACGTCGGGGACACGGCCAGGCCGGAATCCAGCAGGCCCCAGACCTCGGGCTCCTTGGCCAGATGCACCTTGTCCAGGTCGAAGGAGCAGCCCAGCTGCTCCAGCATCTTCACGCTGGCCTCGGGCATCACGGGCCAGAGGTGCACGGCGATCTTGCGCATGTGTTCGAGCAGCATGTACATCACGGTGCCCAGGCGGGCCTTGTCCTTGTTCTTGAACAGGGTCCAGGGCGCGGCGGTGTCGATGTACTTGTTCAAGGCCCGCACCAGCTCCCAGAGGGACTCCAGGGCGCGCGCAGTGCGGAACTCGGCGAAGTGGCCCTGGAAGTTGCGCATGGCGTCGCGGCCCAGGCGCTTGAGCTCGGCGTCCTCTTCGGCCTCGGCCGCGGGGCTGGGCACCTTGCCCTCGAAATACTTGTGCGTCATGGACAAGACGCGGTTGAACAGGTTGCCCAGGTCATTGGCCAGGTCGGCGTTGAGGCGGCCGACGAGGGCCTCTTCGGTGAAAGAGGCGTCGCTGCCGAAGGCCATCTCGCGCAGCAGGAAGTAGCGGAAGGCCGAGATGCCGTAGGCGTCCACCATCTGCTTGGGCGAGACCACGTTGCCAAGGGACTTGGACATCTTGGTGTCGCGCACGAGCCAGTAGCCGTGCACGTTGAGGGACTGGTAGGGAGCAAGCCCGGCGGCCTTGAGCATGGTCGGCCAGAACACGGCGTGGGGCTTCAGGATGTCCTTGGCCACGATGTGGTTGGCGGCGGGCCAGAACTTCTTGAACTTTTCGCCGCGCGGGTAGTTCAGCGCGCTGACGTAGTTGATGAGCGCGTCGAACCAGACGTAGCAGACGAAGTTCTGGTCAAAGGGCAGCTCGATGCCCCAGGTGAGGCGGCTCTTGGGGCGGGAGATGCAGAGGTCCTCCAGCGCGCCGGACTCCAGCAGGCTTAGGACCTCGTTGCGGTAGCGCGACGGGCGGATGAAGTCCGGGTTCTGGTTGATGTGCTCGATGAGCCAGGCCTGGTACTTGGACATGCGGAAGAAGTAGTTCTTCTCGGCGATGTACTCCGGCTTGGTCTTGTGGTCCGGGCACATGCCGTTCACAAGCTCCTTCTCGGTGTAGAAACGCTCGCAGCCGAAGCAGTAGTGCCCGCCGTATTCGCCGAAGTAGATGTCCCCGGACTCGTAGACCTTCTGCAAAACCTTCTGCACGCACTTGATGTGCTCGGGGTCGGTGGTGCGGATGAAGTGGTCGGGCTTGGCGCCGAGCAGGGGCCCCAGGTCGCGGAAGAGCCCGCTGATCTGGTCGGCGTATTCCTTGGGCGACTGCCCGGCCTCCTCGGAGGCCTTGGCGATCTTGTCGCCGTGTTCGTCCGTGCCGGTGAGGAAGAAGCACTCCTCGCCCATGAGCCGGTGGAAGCGGGTCATGGCGTCGGCCAGGATGGTGGTGAAGGCGTGGCCCAGGTGCGGCTTCGCGTTGACGTAGAAGATGGGCGTGGTGACGAAAAAGCGGCTCAATCTCGACTCCTTGGAGCGTTTCCTGTCCTGGGGTGGTGGCGGACCTGACTGCCTGGCGGCTTAGGCGGGCTTTGGGCCCCTGCCCTTGCGACGCTTGCGCCGGGGCCGGGAGCGCGGGGCCTCGCCCTCGGGTCTGGCCTGGCGTTCGGCATCGGCCTCGGGCGACAAGCCGTCGGCTCCCTGGGCGGCCAGCGCCTTGGGCGCCGCCTCGGGGCTGCCTGCAACCTGGGCATTAGGTTCGGGCCGGTCGGACTTCTCGGGCCTCTCGTGCCGCTCGGACTTCTCGGACCGTTCGGGCCGCGCGGGGCGTTCCGGCCTGGACGGGCGTCCTGCGGACGGCCTGCCGCCGCCCTGGCGGCCCTGGCGCTCCGGGGCAAGGCCCTCCGGGGCCTGGATTGCGCCCTCGGCCGAGATCTGGCGGCTCACCAGATCCTTCCATTCGTCCAGGGTGAACTCGCGCTCGCCCACGTCCTCGACCCAGACGGAGATGGACTTCTTGAAGAAGTTGGCGCGCAGGATCTTGGCCGTGCCGATGGCCGTGGGAATGCGCTTGCCGATCTTGGGGCACTGCTTGTGGAATTCCTCGTAGCCTTTCTGCTCGTAACTCAGGCAGCACAAAAGCCGCCCGCAGATGCCGGAAATCTTGGCCGGGTTCAGGAACAGGTTCTGCTCCTTGGCCATCTTGATGGTCACCGGGGCGAACTTGCGCAGGAAGCGGCGGCAGCAAACCACCTGCCCGCAGTTGCCGATGGCCCCGATCATCTGGGTCTCGTGGCGCACGCCGATCTGCCGCAGCTCGATGCGCGTGTGGAACTCGCGCACCAGGCTCTTGATGAGCTCACGGAAGTCGATGCGGTTGGGCGCGGTGAAGTAGAAGATCATCTTGCTGCGGTCGTGGAGCACCTCCACATCCACCAGCTTCATGTCCAGCTGCTGGTGGCCGATGCAGCCCCGGCAGAAGTTGAAGGCCCGGCGCGCCAGGCGCTTGTTCTCGGCTCCGGTCTCCAGGTCCTGCGTCCCGGCCAGGCGGTAGATCAGCTGCAAGCCCGCGGCGGTTCTCGGCCTGGGCTGGTACTGGGCGGCCTGCTCCAGGGAATAGATGCCGCCGCTCGGCGTGCCCGCGTCCTGGGGCTGCTCCGGTGAGCCTGCGGCGTCCTGTCCCTTGGCCGGTTCAAAGGCCTGGGGCTTGGCGGCCTGGACTTCGGCGGCGGGAACGTCGGCTGGCGGGAAGGCATCCTGCCAGTCCGCACCGGCCAGCACCTCCTCAAAGGGAGCCGGGGCGCTGGCGGGCGGCGCGGCTTCGGCCGGAGCTTTATCGGCAAGAGCGCCATCGGCCGGAGCGACATCAGCTGGAGCGACATCAGCCGGAGTGACAATGACGGCACGGGCGTCCTGATGGGCGGCCTCCGGGGCGGCCACAGTGGCCACCTGGCCCAGGGCCAGGCCCTGGTCGGTCTCCACCAGCACGGACTGCCCCGCGCGCACCACATGGGCTCCGGAGGCGAAATAGCACACCGGCCCGTGGTCGCTGAACTTGATCCCGAGAATCTGACTCATGCACCTGTCCTGTGGGTCGCTTTAGGCCGCCGGGGCCGTGCGACGTCGTAGGCTTCATTAGCCGACTTTTCGTCGAAGTTCAAATATCGCCAAGGGGCGGCGGCGCCCCAAAAAAAACGGCGGGAAGGCCACGGCCAGGCCGCTGCCCCCGTCCGCACGTCCCGCCCAAACACTGGTCCGGGCGCCTGGGCCGCTCCGGCTAGGCCAGGAGCCCCAGGGCGCGAAGTTCAGCCATGAAACGCTCCTCCTCGATGGGCTTGACCAGGAAGCAGTCCGCTCCGCCGAGGAAAAAGGCGTCATTGGTCTCGCGGGAGTCCTCCAGCATGCTGATGACCACGACCTTGCAACGCTTCATGTCGTTCAGGCCCAGGTCTTCCTCGTACCCGCGCATCTCGCGCAGGGCCTGCTGGCCGTCCATCTCGGGCATCACCAAGTCCATGCAGACCAGGTCGTAGGGACGCCCGTCCCCCAGGGCCTTCTTGAAAGCCCCAACGGCTTCTTCGCCATTGACCGCGATGTGGCATTCCGCAACGGGCCGCATCATGTCATGCAACATGACCCGGCTGTAGAAATCGTCGTCCACGATGAGCACGCGCATCAATCACTCTCCCTTGTTGCTGCCCTGCCCGTCATCAGCAAGGCACGTGCTTGGTGTTGCATGTCCTGGGACATAAATCAAGTGCGGCCGGGCCTCGGCGCGCGGCGGGCAATGCCGCCAGGGGGGGGCGCTGGCCGTGCTGGAGACTAGAGATCGA
>Ga0209373_10005509_pt1 | contig 10296 bp, 10 predicted proteins | sample Higcelweek5metaG_FD_187173 | JGI IMG/M metagenome (GOLD analysis project Ga0209373, IMG submission 187173) | Freshwater pond sediment microbial communities from the University of Edinburgh, under environmental carbon perturbations - High... | ecosystem: Environmental > Aquatic > Freshwater >...
CAAGTTTTATTGATGCAATTTCTTCTTTAGTTTTATTTTCTAATAAAGTGGGATTTGTAGATGGAAATACCGAAAGTAACCAAATAATTATTGATAATGCAAAAATAATCGTACCTGCTTTTTTTAGAAAAATCTTTGATTGAAAACTCATTTGAGAAAATGCAAATTTTAGCTGTGGTTTTTGATATACAGGCATTTCCATAAAAAAAGATTTTGTTTTGCTTTTAAAAAATGAGAGTCTAAAAATTTTTGCCATTATCAAAGCTACAATACTACCAAGAAAATACATAAAAAATAATGCAAGAGCTTGGGTATTAAATATTCCCCCAAAAGTTTGACTTGGTACAAAAGTGCCAATGAGAAAAATATATACAGGCAATCTTCCACTACAGGTTATCAAAGGTAAAACCATAATAGTAGCCAATCTTTCACCTTTATCTGGGATTGTTCTTGTTGCCATAATTGCAGGTACAGAACAAGCAAATCCTGAAAGAAATGGAAGAAATGCTTTACCATTTAGACCAAATATAGACATAAATTTATCAGTGATAAAAGCAGCCCTAGAAATGTAACCAGATTGTTCTAATATATTTAACAAGAAAAAAAGTATTGCAATTTGAGGTAAAAAAACTAAAACACCACCAACTCCAGCAAAGATTCCATCAAAAATAAGACTATTTAACATTTCGTTTGTGACAAAGGGGTTTAAAAAATTACCTGTCTTTCTTATGGCAAATTCAATCAAATTCATCAATGGTATAGAAAAAGTATAAAGTGATTGAAAAATAAAAAAGAATATTCCAAAAAAGAAAAATATTCCCCAAAATGGATGAAGAAGAACTTTATCAATTTTATAAGTTATTTGAGATGCATAAATTTTATTATACTCATCAAATTCTTTCAAAATTTTTCTTGCTTCTATTTGGTGATTTTTTATTTTTTTCAAAACAATATCTTCAGTTTCAACAATATCAACATTGGAAAAATCATTAGTTTTAAATGGGATAAAATCAAATGATTTTTGTGTAACTTGAAGTTTTTGAATAGGTTTAATATTTTTTTCAGATGTCTTAATTTGTTCTCTAATAAAAGAATCTATATTACTAGCTATTTTTTCAGTATTGTTAAATGTTGAACAAGAATATATTTTTAGACCTGTAAGTTTTTCCACTTTTTCCCAAGAAATATTATTTTTATGAAAAAGGTCTGTTTTATTAATTATAAGAGAAACTCTATTGCCAACTATTTCTTTTATTGCAAGTGCTAGAGAAAAATTTGCCTCTAATTTTGCAGAATCAATAATTACTATAATTTCATCATACCCTCTTAATGTATTATTTAAGTTTAATATTGTTCCTACTGTTACACCTTCATCAATGCTACTAGGAAGCAAACTATATATACCAGGTAAATCTACAATTTGAATTTTTTCTTCATCTGAATAATTTAAATTACTTTTTAGCTCTGCAATATCACTATCAACACTTATACCTGAATAATTTGAAACTTTTCTTGATTTTCCAGAAAGAAGATTAAAAATTGTTGATTTACCAGAGTTTGGAAAACCAACAAGAAGAACTGTTTTCATTTTTTTTATTATTCAATTTCTATAAATTTTGCTTGATTTTTTCTAAGTGCAAAGAAGTTACTACGACTATGTTTCAAGTAAATTGGACTGCCAAATACAGACCTTGTTATTACTTCCAACTCATCACCTGGTAAAATTCCCATGCCAATAAGTAAGGTTCTTGATTCTAAATTATTGTGATACCTTAAAATTCTAACTTTTTCACCTTCTTTTGCTTCAGAAAGAATTTTTTTATTTTCTAAAGTAGTTTCATTATTTTTTATACTTACTTGCATAATATTTTTACCTTATACCTACTTTCTTCTTGGACATTTGTAAAATGTGAGATGAGCATCTCCTTCTTGTGCATTTGTAAAATCTGTATAACTATCATAGTTTTCAAAGTTTAAATGAGTACTTTCATCTAATAATTCTATTTTTCCTTCCAAAGAAAGTTTTTTCATAAAGTGAAAAAATCTATTTCTTGTTTCTTCACTCATAAGATGTTCCATCAAGCATGAATCTTTATGAGATGTTTCTTCACTTACACCAAGAAAATCTTTCAAGAAGTAATATAAAAGAGTTCTTGAAGTCAAAATGCTATGAACTTGTTCATGTCCTTTTTCTGATAAAGATAAAAATTTATCATCATCTTCGACAATAAATTCTTTCTTTCTAAGGTTGTTTAGGGCAATAGAAACGCTTCCTTTTGTAATTTTCATTTCTTTTGCAATATCTGTAACTCTTGCATATCCTTTTTTTTCTTTCAGTTTGTGAACTGTAAGAAGATAATGCACCATTGAATGAGTTAACTCATTATCTGCTATATGACTTACTTTTTTTATTTCTTTTACCATGTTTCACCTTTCCACTGTTAGTATAACATAACATTTGTTTGATATATCAAACAGAGTATTTTGTTTTATTAATTTTTATTTAGAGCTTTTTATTTGTAAATAAAAAAAAGAATGTAGTGCTTATTATAAGAACTTTTTAGATTATTTTTTAGGATATATTTTTTTTATATTGAACAAATTTATAACCTTCTTTTTGTTCAACTTCTTTTATTGACCATTCATCTTTGGATATTTTTGGGAAAAATATATTACAGTTATAAATATCATCTATTTCTGTAGCATAGATTTCATTTGCATAAGGTAAAAATAAATTGTATATTTGGCTACCACCTATTATCCAACCTGTATCAATATTTTTTATCAAATCTTCAAATGAATTAAATACAAAGCAATTTTCATAATGAACATCTTTGATTGTTCTACTCAAAATAATATTTTTTCTATCTTGCAAAGGTTTACCGAGCCTAGAAATAATATTTTTGAAAGTATTTGAACCCATTATTACATTATTTTCAATAGTTAGTTTTTTAAATCTTTTCAAATCATCTGAAATATACCAAGGTATTTCCAAATCAATTCCTATACCTTTTTGATTGTCATAAGCAACTATTATTTTGTAATTATTCATATAGAGTTTTGACCTTATAAAAGTTTAATCTTTAATAAGATTAGAATAATCATGAGATTTTGCCGCACTATCACTTCTTACATTTGTAGTTATTATTTTAAAAATACCACTATTCATATCAATTAGGCCATATCCAGAATTTGCCAAACCTCTTAATGGTATTTCAGCAGGCATTAGAGAAATTCCTTGTAATGTGACACCCTCTTTTAGACCGATTAATTTTGCCATCCAATTTAATTCTTTTAGTTGATATGTAAGTCTTACACCAAAAAATAAAGCACCCATTCCAACTTCCATATTTCTCAAATCACTTACTGTTTTTCCATCTTTATTTGTTGAGTTTGCACTAACGTTTCCTGTTGTTTTATATAAAAATACATAACCACTACCACCAAGAACAGGAGTTAAACCATTACTTGCAATGAAACCAATGCTAAGAGGTTTTGCTTCTAACCTTCTACCATCAAGCTGTGGAACAGACTGCATTGCATAATTTTTAAACATAGCTTCATTTACTTTCAAAATAAAAGTACCTTCTGTCCTATCCAAAGGTGATTTTGTACTTTCCATTGAAACCATTCTAGCTGAATATCTTGCAGCTACAGTTAGATTATGTTGAACTGTTATTGCACAACCAAAATATCCTATCCCAATAATTAAAATTATTAGCAAAGGAGATATTAACATTGTTTCAATAAGAGCTTGACCTTTTTTTATTTTTAAAAAACTTTTCATAAAACCTCTCTAATGAAAGTCTGAATCTGTATTTTTCCAAATTGCCATCAATCTTGGTGAATACCAAAGCATTTGGAAAGGATAAGCTAGACCAGATGAAGAAATTAGACCTATATTTGTATTTACAGAATTATTAGAAGAACTACCATAAAGTTCTTTTGATGATGCAATTCTTGCAGAAGCACTTGTAGTTAGAGTATATTTATTAAAATAGCTCAAAAGTCTTTGACCATAAGAGCTTGTAGTGCCATATCCATCAAATTCTACATAAGTTTTTCCAAAAGTTCCTTTATTAGAAGTTCCTTCATCTGCATAGGCTACACCACCAATTGGTTCACCAAATGCTTTTCTATTTTCCAATAAATCATTTTTACTTTGTAAAATTGCAAGATTTTGGGCTAATGCTGGATTGGAAGAAACTGCCAAACCATAAGCATTTGCTCTGAATGCTGTCCTAGAAATATCTGTAACAGCTTGTTGAGCTACACCTGTAGAACTATCACTAAGCCATGAATAATAAGCTTCTAATGCTTTTCTTTCTCTATGTAATTTGACTACATGTCTATATGTCAAATTTGCTAATTTTCTATATCTTTTAGACTCATCTTTTATATTTGTATTCGCATTTGGCATATTTGGCTGAACAATATTAGACATTCCTTCACCACCTATTGGAACTTGAGGAGAGTCTGCATCTAATGCTATTTTTATAAGTAAAGATAATGCAGCAGCATTTTGACTTTGTGCTGCAAGAGATTCATGATACATCGATGTTCTCACAAGTTGATCCATGTGATGTTTATTTATTTTCAATGCAACAGCAGATAAAGCTGCAGAATCTGCTGCATTTTGAAACTTAATTTTTGTATTAACTATTTTTCCTGTATCATAGACAAAAAATACACCAGAAATCAAAACAGCAATTAAAGCCACTACATATATAAGGCTTTGTCCTTTTTGCTTAGATTGTTTTTTTAACATATTATTCACCTAAGTCAATATTACTAATGGACTTACCAAAAAGAGAATTATTATTTCTTTCCACTTGGTTAGAAACACCTGTTCCAGCTTTTTCAACAACTACCAAAAGAGGTCCTGCTGATTGAAGTGCTTCTAATATTGGTTTCAAAACTTGACCTAATCCCGGTACAAAGTTGAGAGCTATATCTGTTGCATAACCAGTAGCTTCAATAACTTCAATAAATTGAGCAGTTCTTTCAAGAAAATTTAATTTTCCTCCAATTGGCTCTTCAGAAGAACTTAAACTAATTAAATTAGAATCAGTGTTTGTTTCTAGTCCCCAAGTTTTATAAAATTCATCCACTTTTTTCATATTTCTTTTTGGGTCTGTACCAATAATTCCATTTTTTGAATGAGAACCATGTTCATCATAATCACTTGAATCATCAACAAATGAATTAAATAATTTTTTGCCAACAAGATTGGAAAGTGAATCTGGCATAAAACTAAAAAGCTGTTTATCTAAGAAATTACTTAGAGTTTCTCCACCTGCTGGAAATGTTTTATAGTCAACACTTGTACTTGTAAAAGGTCTATCACTTCCTCCACCAGATGTATATTCAAGAGGTAAATACATTACAGTTTTTATTTTTGTAATCTTATCACCACTTTCTGGCTTTACACCTCCAAGAATAGAAATTGCATTTGTTAGTAAATCTATTCTCATTGGCTCTTTTTCAAGTGCGACTCTAACATCTCTACGACTACCATTATCTGTATGATACATACTACTTTCAACTTTTTTTACCCAACCATGACCAGATTTTTCCATATAAGATTCTTGTATTCTTTCTCTTATTTCTTTTGGAGATGGTGCAAGCATTGGAGAGTGTACAGATAAAGCTCTTGCTTGTAAAAAATTAATTCCATTCATATCTGCTTTTTGGGTAAAAGAGATTGATAAATATATATTTCCAAGTGTGAGAAGAATCAGTAATGGAAATACTAAAGCAAATTCCATTAAGCTACTTCCTTCTTCATCTTTTATTAAATTTTTTAGATGTTTTATAAAAATTTTCATAAAATCTAATTTCCAAATTGATTAAAATTTACTAATAAATCTGGATAAAGCAATGATAAAAATGTTCCAACTGAAATAGCAATACCATAGGGTACATACTGATTTGTTGGCTCTTTCACTTCATAAATTGGCTTCATCCCTTTCACAACAAAAGGTAAAAAGAACATTATTACTTTTTTCATTGTTTTTATAAATGTTCCTCTTATTATTATATAAAAAATACTTACTGCACCACCACATAAAAAAATCCAAAGAATTGTATTCAAAATCATAGTATAACCCACCCATGCACCAATAGCAGAAATTAGTTTTATATCTCCACCTTTTAGAGCTTTGGGAATATAAAGCATAAAACCTATTGCAAATGCAAAGAAAAAACCTAAAAAACCATCAAGTAAACCAACAAAACCACCTTTTACAAATGCAAAAATTAAACCTAGTAAAAGAGTTGGTAGGGTTATCCAATTGTATATTTTATTTTTTCTTAAATCTGTATAAATTGCTATGAGCAAGGGAATAGATAAGATTATATATGACCAATGTATATTAGAAAAATCTATCAAAATAATAACCTATTCATCCCAAACCAAAAACTAAATATATTCATATCTATATTATAATTTCTTTGATGGCAAAAGTTGCTTATTATGAGTAAATTTTAAAGTAATATTTTATTACAAACCAAATAAAAAAATAGGTTTATTAAAAATAAATTATTTTCCAAAAAAGATTGTAAAAATAGACGCTTGATTAAAGGATTTTTTTTCTTATCCACCTGTGATACAGGAAGCAATATTTTTAAATATAATAATTTCATTTTTAAGCAATTTCGAGTGTAGGGGCAATTTATAAATTGCCCCTCAATGCTGATTATAACAAACTTTAAGGTTTCTATAAATTGTGAATATTAAATTTGTTATTATAATTATGAAAATACCCTAAAATTATTATATATTGACTATTTTGGGCGATTCATGAATCGCCCCTACAAAGAATATTTCAAAAAATAAACAAATTATTTTTTTAAAATCTCGTTATATCTTAAAAATATGTCGAACTCACGTTAAAATACTAAAAGAAATAACAATCTTTAAGGTTTATTATCAACCAAAAGTTAATCCATATTTCTTTTTTAATTGAATAAAATGTTGTGAATAAACATTAAAATGATTTCCAGATGAGCTACCATTTGGTATAAATAATGAGTGTTGAGCCATTTCTTTTATTGCTTCTACTTTTGATTTACCAGTGTCAGTTAATTGTTTATATTTATCTAACTCCACTTTGTAAGGATGAGGAAATTTAGTTAATCCAATCTTTTGAGCTTCTTCACACATTTCAGCAACTCTAAGAGCTCCTGATGTTTCAATTGATATTATTTTAGTTGCATAAATTAATTGAGCGTGATAATTCAGATTGTCTATTTGTGAACCTTTACCAAAATTAGATTGACTCTTTTTAGCAAATTCCATATAACTTTGAATTGATTCACGACTTTGAATTTTATTATGTTTCTCAGCATTCAAACAGTTAGTTGTTTCAAATAGAATAACATGAATAAAATTTTTTGCAGCTTCTTCAGAACTTGAAAATTTACTTAAATAATCATTTGGTATTCTAATTGTATTTGTTTTAGTATCAGCACATGGAATATTTCCAGAGCCCATAGGTTGAAATACTTCTATTTTGATACATTTTTTAAATGCTTCTGTCAAAAATTCTTGTACTTTTGGTACTGATTCTAAACCAGTACTCAAAACTTCTTTAAGAACTTCATCTCTATTAATTCCAACAAAATTTTCCAACTTTCCAAACATTTCATTTAAAAATTTAATATTCTCTGGTGGTTCTGCCGATTTGTTTATAGGATTTTGTTCTCCTGTATAAAGACCACTATCTAATGTAGTATCAATCATAGAATTTAATTCAGAAGAAACACTTGGACTTAAACTTATACTTCCACTTTGTTTTAAAGAATCCATTATATTTTTAAAATCTTCTTGTGGAGCTAAATGCTTTAACATTGAAATAACACCAGCTTGACTTGCATTAGTGGTATGGGAAGCAACATAAGATAATTGATCTGTTGATATTGATTTACTTTGCAAACTTCTAACTATTAAACTAGCTGAAAGTACATCTGTTTTTAAATCAGCTGTTTGAGTATTTGAACCTGTTACTCTAATATCTGGCATATTTCTAACCTCTCATATTATTTAATCTATTTTCTAAATTTTGAATACCAGAAAAATCAGATTTTATTTCTTTAGTTATTTTTAAATATTTTATAGAAAGTTCTTTATCATCACATAATAAAGCAATATATGAAAGATAAAAATAAGGCTCTGGATTCATTTTTTTTAATTCAGTTGCTTTTATAAAATGGGAAATAGCTTTTTGAGTTAAATTGGGTTCCAAATTTTGACCAACTATTGCTTTTTTTAAACAAAATAAACCTTCTCTTAAAATTTCATCATAAGATTCAGATTTTTTATCTAAATTTTCTTTAGCTTTTTGTTTTGCTTCATTGATTGAATTTACATCAATCCCTGCAAGATTACCTTTATTATTTAATTGATTAAAAAACATAGTAGCCCCTTATTTTAAATCAAATAATTAAATAAAGAAATTATTTGAATCTCGTTTATCTTTATTGCATTTATTGAAATTGTTATTAAAGATTGATGAGCAATTTATAAATTGCCCACCAAATCTTAAAATTATTTTAATTTATAGCTTTTATTAGTTTTTCAAAATTTATTTGAACTAATGAAATGTCATATTGTTTTTCACCTTTAGCATCTTTTCTTTTATGTGCATAAACCAAGCTTTTTCCATCTGGTGAAATTTCAGGATGTTTTGCATTTTTGATTTCTGTAATTTGAACAATTTTATTATTTTTTAAATTAGTTGCATATATATTTCTTTTTTCTGTTTTTGGGTCAGTTGCATGGAATGTAATTATATTTTCATCAGGTGTAAAAAATGGGTGTTTTGGAAATAATAAACTACCAGTATTTATCCATTTTAGATTTTTCCCATCTGAATTTACTATACCCAATTTACTTGGCACATCTTCTGAATCAGCAGATGCAGGAGCATTTAATATATATGAATGGAATAATATATATCTACCATCTTCAGAAAAATTTGGGTGAACATCATTTGTATCTGTACTTTGTGTAATTCTTGTTGGTTTTGCTTTGGTGTTACTTGTCGGAACTATATAAATATTTGCTTTTAGACCATCTCTTTCAGAGTTAAATACTAAATATTTACCATCTTTGGAAAAGTTTGGATGTTTATCATCACCGGGATAGGTTATTACAGGGCTTTCTTTTCCTGTAGCAAGTTCTACTTTTGCTATATCAAAATTTCTTTTTCCATTTGCATCTACTTCTCCCATAGCTTTTCTAAATCCAATATATTTACTATCTGGTGTCCAAGTAGATTGTTGACAATCAAAATCACAAAAAGTAATTTGTTTTTGATTTGAACCATCAGGATTCATGACCCAAATATTAAAGCCTTTTTCTGTTGCTCTTTGAAAAGAAATATGTTTTCCATCTGGTGACCATATTGGGTGTTCATCTGGGTTACTAGTACTTGTCAAAAATTTTTGTGTTTCTGGTTTTGCAATGCCATTATTTACAAATAAGTTTGAACCATCATCATCTTTACTAAGCGTAGAAACATTTTGAAGTGGAATTAAAGTATTAGTTTTATTTATACTAGATTGACAGCTTAATAAAAGAGCAGAAATAGAAGCAAAACAAATTAACTTTGTAATATTTTTTTTCATTTAATGAGTCTCCAATTTTATTATATTACTTAATAATATACTTATTAGGTAATATAGACTTATTCTTGTTTATACTTAAAAGGTTTAATTAAAATTTATTCTATATTTTAATTAAAATTAAATATTATGTATCCAATTCATTTTCTGCAAAATAATTTTTTTCTTCTTTATATGGAGGAAAAATCATTGTAAAAGATGCACCTTTGCCCAAACCATCACTATCGGCAATAATTTTCCCACTCATTTCTTTTACAGAATTTGCACAAGTATGCAAACCAAAACCATGACCTGTTTTTTTTGTTGTAAAACCATGATTGAAAATTTTACTAAGATTTTCTTTTGGAATTCCATCTCCATTATCAGATATTTTTATAAAAATATCTTTTTCGTTTTGATTTATTTCTATAGTCAAAATCTTATTGTTTAGTTCATTATTTACCATTGCCTCTATACTATTTTTTATGAGATTCATTAAGACATTAATTAGTTTTGTCTTTTGAACATAAATATCAGAAACATTATAATATTTTCTATTAACCCTAATATTATTTTTTGACATTAGTTCAGATTTTATTGCCATTGCATCTTCTACTATATTGACAGGATTAATTTTTTCATTAAAAAATTGTGTTTTTGCATAAGTTTGTTGAGTTGTAATTACATTTT
>Ga0209373_10005510_pt1 | contig 10295 bp, 11 predicted proteins | sample Higcelweek5metaG_FD_187173 | JGI IMG/M metagenome (GOLD analysis project Ga0209373, IMG submission 187173) | Freshwater pond sediment microbial communities from the University of Edinburgh, under environmental carbon perturbations - High... | ecosystem: Environmental > Aquatic > Freshwater >...
CTCGGTGCGGAGGCGGTGTTGATCGCCATGCCCTCCACTGTTTATCCAAAGGCGGTGTGGAATTTCTTCGGCAGTAAGCAGGCTGTCGTAATAGGTGTTGCCATCGATTATCCACCTGAAATAGTCGCTTGTGCCGTAATCGATGCCATACCCTTTTAGCTTCAACAGGTTTTCGCGGTACAGTTCTACTTTGGCTTTCAGGTTGCCAAAACCCTGTTCGTAACGCTTGAATACCGCCGAGTCCATCACCAGTTCGTTATTCTCGTTGTACGAAAAAGGGTAGTTGCAATAAGGTGCGTTCATGGTGGTGTCGGGCGCAAAAGCCGATCCGTAAGCAAACGAGAAAACCGTTACCCAATCGGTTTTTTTGTAATAGTTAATGGTGTCGAGGTACTTTTTGTGCGCCTCTTCCCTTGGTAATTTTGCCAGTTCGTTGCGGATGGAAATGACCCGTTTAATCACATTAGTGTCGATGAACAGCGATGTTTTCATTATGCCTGTTGGGTTGGCAAACCCCGAACATTCGCCCACGCCAATCGAGAACACATCGGGGTGCTTCATCGAAAGTAGGGTAGCGCCGTAACCGCCCATTGACAAGCCAAAAATTGCCCTCGAATCGCGGGTAGGAAGGGTGCGGTAATGGGAGTCGATGTAGCTAACTGCTTCCTTCACCACAAAATCTTCCCAGTTTCCGGTTACGGGCGAGTTGTTGTAGAAACATCCGGTAAGTCGGTTGTATCCGTTAACAATCACCACAATTGCCTCTTTCATTCCACGCTGGGTGATCATGCTGTTCATCGATTTTTCGAAGTAGTAGCCGTTGATGTACCCTTTGGTGTAGGCGGCAATGGTGTCTTCGTAGCCGGGGAGGAAATAGACCACCGGATAGAATTTTTCCGTTTCCTTTTCGTACGACGGAGGCAGGTAAATTGCCAGTGGTTGGGAGGTGGGTTCGCCCAGAATGGAGTTTGCCATCGACGGGGCATCGATGTTAATCAAGGTCATTTTCCCCACTTGTTGCCCAAAGGTCATCGAAGAAATAATGATGGCCAGAGCCAATAACAGTTGTGTTTTCATCTTCATCAGTTTTAAATTTAAATTACCCTGCAAAGGTGTACCCACAAGCGTTTTTAGCCTATCGAATGTATAAATCTGTAACTGTTTTTGGGTGGAAAAGAGTTACGTTGAATCTCCTGGATGATTAATCTTGGCAATTAACACAAGATTCTTTTAGACTTTGGATATGTAAAGAATATTGTAAGTCAATATAGCTAAGAAGTGCATTAAACCTTAATTTCTTTGATTAAGAAGTTCATCAAATTTGGAAATTGCAACAATAAAGAGCTCATAAAATTCCTTAATATCAAAGGTCTTTTCTTCGCCATCTTCTGTTTCTAAAGTAACTTTCTTACATGAAAAGTAAAGATTACTAAAAATTTGATCATATTCTGTCTTTAAATGCAGATAAAAATTAACTTGATTTAAAGAAAGTGTAATGGGTTTTAAATTATCTTCACTGATCTGATATTTATTCACCAATGCTATCTCTGTTAATAATATTCTTGCATAGGAATCATATTTATTCTTTCTAGATGAAGAAATATCTAAATCTGAAATTTTTGTTTGGCAGCTCCTAATCCTATAAGTCAAAGCTGATTCATCAAAAATTTTTCTCAATAGATTTAGGACAGCAAAGAACCCCCGATTAAATGTTTCATTTCTTTCTTGGGAGCTATGTGTTTTTTCAAGAAAATTCATGCCTAGGAGCATGTCATCTTTTCGTAGTTTTTTGATTTCACGTAAAGAGATAGCGTTCGTTCTTATTAGGTCAGAAAAAATCAAATCGATATTTCTTTTTAGAGAAACATTTGCTTCAAGCGTGATCGATTTTACAAATTGAGTTATTGCCTTTGCATTATCATATCTGAAAATTTCCTTGCTGAAGAATTTATCAATGTACCCGGCAAAATCAGTTGTAGCTCCATACCTGTGGCTAAAGATTTTGTGCAGGTTGTTATAATCGCAAACAATAATGATATTATCAAATCCAAACTTATTCGAATCGCCTTCGCGGTATTCAGGGGAATCAAAATGGGCTGCAAATACATTTAGTATCCTGAAAATATGCTCTGGGTCCATGCGGTCGGTATCGTCAATAATCAATACCGTTTGTTTGCCTTGTTCTTTTAATTGTTGGATGAGCTGGCGGATCAATTGTGAATAGAAGTTATCTTCAAAAATAGAACCTTCTTTTTCATAGACTTCACGAAGAAACTCTACGGCTTCTTTTTTCTCGTCGAGTTGTAATTTTTGATGTTCTGTTTTGTACTTTTCAAATAAGCTAATAATTTGGGTAGCGATGTTGTTAACATCCTTGCCTACTTTAGGGATTAAAGTTAAAAAAGGGGTAAACAATTTGGCAATGTTGCGTTTCACAAAGAAGGGAAGCGTCTGCCAATAACTAAATTTTTCCTGATCTAACTCAACGTTGCGGCCAAGTAAATCAAACAATATTTCCGTTTTAATGAATCTAAAAATATCCTCGTTGCTTGCCACTGCATAGTTGACAGGAAAGAGATGAAATACTTCATAATTGCCTTTGCCCTCATCTTCTAATCTAAAGAACTCTTTTATGAAGGTTGTTTTGCCATGACCGAAAGGAGCAGAGAAAAGGATCTTAGCATTATCTTTTTCATCCAAATGTTTCTTAAATTCTTTCAAAGGATCATCTATTGAAACATTAAGGTTGCGGGTTTCATAGAAAAGAGTTAATTCTTCTTCTCCAATACCGGAATCTTCAATGCTGAAAGTGATTTTCTTCACTCTTTCCGGGGTTTCAGGAGATAACATTATCCTGTTAAGAGTGAAAACTCCACTATCTTGATTTGGCGTTGATCCGATTGTAATATGATCAGGTGATGCTAAATCCGATAAGGTCGAAAATGTTTCAACGGAAATTGAGAAGTCATAAGTCTGATCCTTTTTAAAATTCTTCACTTCTGCTTTTATGACTCTTAAAAAGTGCTCTTCAGGATTGATATCAATGGTATGTTCAAGTTGACTTTTGTTGAATTTTAGTGGTTCCATTAGGGTAAGGTTTGAGATTAATATTTTTTATCACGATGTTTCTTCCGAAATCACATCCTGTATTTGTTCTGTCAATTCGGGAATCTTGTTGCGCACAACATCCCAAACAATAAAGTAATTAATTCCCATGTAATCGTGAATAAGACGGTCGCGCATGCCTGCCATATTTTTCCAGTTAATGATGTTCCATTTCAGTTTAAAATCGGCAGGAATTTTCTTAGTTGCTTCCCCTATTATCTCTAGGCTACGTACCACTGCCCGTTTCATGGTTTCATCTTTCAATAAATCGTCCTTGTTGGTCTCTGCAGTAATTACCGACCCAATATAAAGGCATTCGTCTAAAATGTGCCGTAAATATTCGATCGGTTCTTTAGACATACTTCACTTCATTTAAGATTTTTGGTCCAATGTATTTGCTCAGTCCCGACCGGGTCACAATTTCAACCTTCTCATTTTTGAAGAGTTGGTCGATATAGTCGCATATAGCCATGAAGTTATCGAAGGTTTCTTTTTCGGGATCGAGATCGACAAGGATATCAATGTCGCTTTTTTCGGTTTGCTCACCCCGTATATACGAACCAAACAATCCAACTTTCCGCACACCAAAAGGGATAAGCCCCGATTTGTGTTGTTCTATGGTACTGATAATATTTTCTCTGGTTGTCATTATTTTGAGCTGTAATTGAATCTCAAAATTACAAAAAAATCTCTACACAGGATCGAAAACACCATTTGGTGACCGATGTGAACAACGGAATAGAGAAACGGTTTCGCATACGCCCCGATATGGTGATCGAAATAGATTCCCAAATAATTGTGGCCGATACCAAGTGGAAAATTATTGATGAAAACAACCCCCGCAACAATTATCAAATCAGTCAGGCCGATATGTACCAACTTTTTGCTTACGGTAAGAAATACGAAACCAAGCGGTTGATGCTGATATACCCAACATGCGCCACCTTTCAATCGGAATTAAAGTTCAGCTACGAAGAAGGTTTGGAACTAGTTTGTAGCCCGTGGAATTTTGAGAAGGAAGATAATTTGAACTATCAGTTGCTGTCGGAAAAGGTTTTTTCAACCTGATTTATTTTATTAGGCAACATAACACGACATTAATATCTATTCGTCTTTTCAGTTGCACGAAATTTTGTATTTCCATTTTGGCCGTTTTTTTGGCCTCACGAAATTTCTTGAGGCGCTTTATACAGTTTTTTACCTGAATAGAAATTTCTTGAAGCGCTTTATTTTGTCCAAAACCTTTCGCGAAATTTCTTGACTGGCTTAAAACTGTATTTGGCCTATCGCGAAGTTTCTTTATTGGCTTTAAACCGCCCAAAGCCTATCGAGAAATTTCTTTACCTGCTTTGGGCGTTTTTTTACCAATCGCGAAAATTATTTTGTCGAAATATCCTTTTCTTCAGTTTCTTCGGTTTTCGGTGCCGTTTTTATTGCCGGGAACAGCCTGTTGGCATACGCTTTCCCAAATTTAGAGCTTGCGGCATAAATGTTTTGTTCGTACTGTCGGCTTAAGTTCATTTTGGCAATGGCTTCGAGCGCGTCGGCCATCTTTTCGGCAGTAATAGCGGCATGTAACTCTTCAATGGCAGCTTTACATTCATCTATTGCAGTTTGAAGTGTGGAGATATGAGCTGCAAGGGGATGCCCTTCGCCTAAACTTTGGATGCTGAGTATCAGTTTTCCAACAGTGGTTGGTTCCGATTCAACAGAGGCATAAATAACTGGCGAAATACCATCGGGAAACAATAGTGTTGATACAGAACTCCCGGGGTTGTCGCGATCGTGTTTTTTGCAAGCGTCGTGTAGGTCGCGCACTTTATCGTCGAGCGAGGCATCTTTGAATGTTAACGAGTCGCGTTTAAGTTCGGTCTCTTCGCTGGCAGTGGTTGCGGCTGCTGCTTTAAATATTAGCTCGTTGTAAAACGGTTCAATTGCCGAAACAAGATCTTCGGTTCCTTTTGCCTGTCGTGATAGCCTGATGTGGCGTTTTGTGGTGTTCAGATGAACATTTGTTGAATGACGGTCGAAAAGCTGTTGTGCCATAATTTTTTTGATTTTAAGGGTTACTATTTAGAGTGATTTTTTATGAATAAGAATAGGGCAATGGCTGGTGCTACCTGATTAATTTGTCCCAATCGATTGGTTTTTCATCCAATTCGAACCCCTCGTTTCTTTTTCGGTTGACTTCGAAAAGCTCGGTAACACTTTTAAAATAAAAGGAGCGGACTTCGGACGTAACACCCCTTTCCTCCGAAATAGGGATCAAATAATCGGCATTGTTGCCCAGCAATAACTGAACCGCACAATCCATACATTTTATCAAAAAGAAAAAATCCATGTCGTTTAATGCAACTTCGCGTTCACGAATTTGGAGGCATTTTAGCTTTAAACTGTTGTATTTCATTTCGGGCACAACCTTAAAAAATGTTTCGCGGTTCATACTCCTTTTGAAATGTAAATTGTTGAATAATATCTCATCCAAAATCAAAAAAGTGTAATTGAACGTCAAATCAAGTTGGCTCTTCATAGGGCATTTCAAAACCAAGGTGTTTAGTGCCTCGGCATTGTTTTTAGTGAACATTACTCGTTCAGTGGAGTAATCGTTGACCATATCCTGGCTCATAAGTAATAACTGGTCGTGCTCGGGCATCAAAGAGTCGAGGTTTAGCATTTCAGTCTGGTCAATCGAGTTTATTTTACACAATTCGATCAATTCAATAATTGTATTCTCGACCGATACTTTGAGTATGGGCAATATGTTTTCAACCATAAAAAATTGTTCCCACTGGAATTTTTCTACTTCGATTAGGTAAGTGGAACGTAAGGTAAGTGAAGCTTTATTGGGCACAGCAAAGGTGATGTCGTTATAAAACCAATAATTGCGATCATCGGTATTTTCGAAGTCGTAGTTGCTCACAACGCTTACAACGTTCCCTCCTTTCTCCTGGTCGTAATTGTAGAGAATACCATTGTTGGTGTCCGGATTTTGAAGAGAGAAAATCTCAGACCAGAGGATAACTTTCTCAGCTAGTTTAATTTCGTATGTGTCCATATCGGTTCAGTTTTAATATGATTTTATTTGCGGATGAAAAGGAAAATAAAGGCATGTAATTGAACGCCAATAAAAATATAAAATCCATCCATTCCAACTATTTTAATTTGAAGGTTTTTCTGTCGTTACTGCGCTATTACATAACGTGGGCGAATGAAAATTATTTTTTTTCTGATCACAATCTTCACTCGTTATTCTGTTTTAGTATTATTTGCAACTATTTTGCCAAGTAACAACGCAATGAAATAGTGCAGTAGTGGGATTCCTTTTCTTTTTCCTGTTTTATTCTTCACCCGCTGATAACCCGAATAGTAAGGAACACAATCAATCTGTTAAATAAATTGATTAACGATAAGATGAAATTGGGAAAGGTGGTATATCTTTGGGGGTGTATACTAGTTAGCAAACATTAAAAAAACGACATATGAAGAATTGTATTTTAATTTTGACATTACTTATTGCATCGACTTTGTCATACGGACAAGAATCTAAAAATGGAATTGTTATGACAACTGATAAAACAGTCGATAATTCTGACATTAGAAGATTACTAAAGTTCGAAGGGATACAGTTCCTGAAAATGAGTTTCCATGGAGATGAATTAGTCAATAAAAGTTATCGCATAACAGTTAAAGAAATATGGGATGGTGAAATAAAGTCAGAATCGGATGTGGTTAATTCAATCGCTTTACCTGTCGAAAATCACAAAAGAATAAACGATACAATTTTTACTATTGATATTATTTCTAAACTGACTTTGAAAAATAAACTAAAGATGAGTTTTCATTTTCCTGGTTTTACGACAGAAAGACAATTTGATGCCATCGAATCAGACAATTATAGTTTAAGAAACTTAGCTGAAGTAAATAAAACAACGATTGAACCGGGAATGAAATTTTATTTTCTTGCTTACATCTTGCCTTATGAGAAAGATGGAAAAACATATTGGTGTGCTGTGGAAAATAGTGGAAAAGTAATTGAGAACTGGGGAAAAGAGTTTGGAATAAAACATTATCTCGTTTTTGAAATGATTTTTGAATGAAAACTGGCGTTAATAAAAACTATATGTCAATTGCCGGAGAGGAAGTGGTATCTCTTTGGGAAGGTATACTAGTTAGGCTTAATTTTAACTTGCAGCAACAATGAAACGAAAAATCATTTTTATAATAATTCTGTCCTCCATATATCTTAGTACAAAGGCTCAAGAATTTAACATGTTTTATACAGGCGGTTATACTTGTGGTGAAATAAATCAAATAGATACTCTTGACGGTTTATTTGTGAGAAATGGGACATATGAATTACAACCAGTTATTATTTCATGGGAAACGGGTTACGATTCTCTTTTAGAATACCAATACAAAGCCTATCATTTTGACAAAGAAGAAGAACCAATCATTTATTTTAAAAACCATGACTTTCTAAAAAAGAATATTACAGGAATTGAACCCAACAAAACAATCTTACCAATTGATTCAACTTTAACTTTTAATATTGATGGTAAAGATTTTGAAATTAAAGCTTCAGGTGTTGTTGTCAAAGCAACTAAACCTGGTTATTGCGATTTAATTAATAACTATCATTTATTAATTAAATACTCAGATAATGGAATAGAGTATTACTATTCAACATTAAATATTGAAAACTTTCAAGTTTCAGATAATTGGTTTAGTGCTCCTAAAATTATTTGGATTGGAGATATTGATGGAGATAAGCTTGTTGATTTAATAATTGATGAATCGGATACATATTTATGTAATGTAATTGCACTATATCTTTCATCAAACGTTGAGAACAATATTTGTCCAAGTGTGATGAAGATAAAAGGGTGTTGTGATTTTTAAATAAAAACGGCTTATAGTAAAAACATTGATATTATGAGAAAGTACTACATTTTAATTGTTACAATTGCTTTTTTCGCTTGTCAAAAAGACGATATAGAACCAAGCACAATCGATAATTTAGAGGATACATTAGTATATGTAGAAACAAACACAATCGATAAGTATATTACAGATTTAAAGGATACTTTAATATATGCCCAATGGGCAAATGGAGAAGCTAACTTCTATTTTGACATAGATAAGGACAGTGTGTTTGATATAAATTTTACAGGTTATAGTTTTTATTCAAATGCTGGAGGAGGAAATTATTCGGAAAGTTATCTTAAGGTTACTCCATTAAATGGATATAAAATTGCTTCTACTGATTATATAACAACAACCTGGAGTTGGAATCCCAGTATGTCTGATACAATTTTTGATACCCAAACTGTTATGATGCCTAAAGTGTTTCATATTGGAGATACTTTATCGATGAATGATAAATATTCCGAGAATTCACAAATGATTAATTATAATGAGAGTCATAACAGTTTTTATGGATTTGTTTCTTATAGTGGTTTGGCATATGGAATTCAAGAAGATGATTATTATTTAGGTTTTTCTAGGTTGGTTAATATGAAAACTAGGCAAGCATGGTTAAAAGTTAGAAAAGGTAAATCAGCCATTAATCTAAATAGCTGTTGTTTCATTGATAAAGATGTATTTGTAATTAAAGAATACCCCGAGGAAAATCGGAGATCAACCAAGTAAATCGTAGATCAGCGGAGCTAAATCCCGGCCTGGGAGAGAAATTTAAACATTAGAGTATGAAGTATCGAAGATTAACCCCTAAGCTCCCACGTTCGTAAATTTTGTAAATACCATTAACCGGCACTTTTATAAAGCCTTCGAGCGTAAAGGGTTTAAAAAAACGCAGGTTGGTCATTTCGCCCCAGCGCCACTCGGTAAAAAGTTCGGCTTCGGGCGAAAAATAGTGGCAGAACATATTCTTGCTTTTATCAATTCCATAGCGGTTGCTTTCAATCCTCGAACGATCGAAAAAAAACGGATAATAGGCTGTAAGACGTGGGTTGAACGTTACATAACGCCCGGCATCGAGCGGGTAATCGACAAATAATCCGGGTCGAAAATCGACATGGTTGGTCTGGATTGTAAGATCGTCGGAAATCTTCATCTTTTTGGGTTGGATAATAATGCCCGGGCCTAACGAAAAGGTGAACCCAACAGGCACTTTCGATGAAAAACGGTAGCTGAAATTGATGTCTTTTGCCAAGAATCGCGAAAACGGGAACGACGAGGGCAATAGGTTGATTGCCACACTTACATTCAGTTTGTTGTCATAACGCGATAGCGACCGGGTGCTGTCGGCCTGTGAAAATGCATTTGTCGATGCAATTACGAGGAGGATTACTGCCAGTTTTTTTATCGAAAACAATTTAATTGTGCTCATGGTTGTGTGTTTGTAAATGGGTTAGTTTTTAGTGGCAAACAAATAGGGCAGTGCTTTTTTGTAAGCATCTTCCCAGTTCTCGTTGTGGATGGTGTTGTTGAGTACCACGTAATCGGTATCGAAATTCGAATAATCGCGTTCGGTAAGCCGCTCGTAAAGCTGTTCAACCATTATCGGGAAAATTCCACCACCACCTTCGCCTGCTTGCCCTAAGGTCATCATCAATTGAGTTGGGTATTCAAATTGTGGGGCTTTTTTCGAAAGTTGTTCTTCGTAATCGAAGCAAACAAAGTTGTCCCACCAAACCGAAGGACTGGCAGCCAGGTAATGGGTAAATGTTTCGGTGTGGTTAAAGAAACAGTAGAAAGCAAACAAACCGCCCAGCGAGTGCCCGGCAACTCCGCGGTATTTGTGGCCCTTTGTCCGATACGATGAGTCGACATGTGCGATCAGCTCTTTTTCGATGAACTGATAAAAGTTCTCGGCACCGCAACACTCTTCGCGGTCGGTAACTTCGCTCACCGATGTTGGGGTATAATCGCGGTCGCGTTTATCGTCCGAATTGCCCTTGTAGCCAATCCCGACAATGATAACCGGGGTCATTTTCTTTGCTGAAATTTGTTTCTCGGCAAATTTTGCAACGGTCATAAACTCCCAATCGGCATCGAGCATATAAAGCACCGGGCAACTGTCGCTACTGGTTTCATAATTGGGCGGGAGATAGGTGTAGATGGTATAGTTTTGGCCAACAACTTCGGAATAAACAGTCTCGTAAGCCACGTTTAGCTGATCAGATTCTTCGGCTACTTCGGCCAGCGGATCGCCGTCGCAACTAACCAGA
>Ga0209373_10005511_pt1 | contig 10295 bp, 9 predicted proteins | sample Higcelweek5metaG_FD_187173 | JGI IMG/M metagenome (GOLD analysis project Ga0209373, IMG submission 187173) | Freshwater pond sediment microbial communities from the University of Edinburgh, under environmental carbon perturbations - High... | ecosystem: Environmental > Aquatic > Freshwater >...
CGCCGCCGAGCTGCACCCTTCCTGCATCGAGCACGCGCACTTCACCACCACCACCACGCACAAGACCCTGCGCGGCCCCCGCGGCGGCATGATCCTCGCCTCCGAGGACCAGGGCAAACTGCTCAATTCGCAGATTTTCCCCGGCATCCAGGGCGGCCCGCTCATGCACGTCATCGCGGCCAAGGCCGTGGCCTTCGGCGAAGCGCTGCAGCCCGGCTTCAAGCAGTACCAGGAGCAGGTTGTGCAGAACGCCGGCGCCCTGGCCGGCTACCTCAAGGACGCCGGGTTCGACCTGGTTTCCGGCGGCACGGACAACCACCTCATGCTCATTGACCTGACCAAGAAGAACATCACCGGCAAGGACGCGGAGATCGCGCTGGACAAGGCGGGCATCACCGTCAACAAGAACGGCATCCCGTTCGACACCAAGCCGCCCACCGTCACCTCCGGCATCCGCATCGGCACCCCGGCCCTCACCACCCGTGGCATGATCGAGGAAGACATGCTGGCCGTGGCCGAGGCCATCACCGCCGCCATCGAGAACATGGACAACGAGTCCGTGCTGGATGAAATCCGCCTCGAGGTGGAGGACTTCGCCCGCGAGTTCCCGCTCTACGCCTGGTAAATCGTTTCCAAGGCCGCCCGGACCAGCACTGAAGCCAGGTCCGGGCGGCCCTATCCAAAGGCTTCGGGAGGCCTCCACATGAGCGACCGCATCCCTTGGCCCGTCTACTTCATGCGCATCGCCCATCTCGTGGCCGAGCGCTCCACCTGCCTGCGACGCCGCGTCGGCGCCGTGGCCGTGCGCGACAAGCGCATGATCGCCACTGGCTACAACGGCACCCCGACCAACGTGCCCCACTGCGGCGAAGTGGGCTGCATCCGCGAGCGCCTGGGCATTCCCTCTGGCCAGCGTCACGAGCTTTGCCGCGGCCTGCACGCCGAGCAGAACGTCATCATCCAGTGCGCGCTGCACGGCCTCTCCCTTGCCGGAGCGGAGATTTACTGCACCACTGAACCCTGTCTCATCTGCACCAAAATGCTCATCAACTGCCAGGTGCGCGCCATTTACTACGCGGAGCAGTACCCGGACGAACTGGCGAACGCCATGCTCAAAGAAGCGGGGGTGGACTATGCCTATATGCCTGGAGACTACCGGCCCTCTTGATCTTTTCATGCGCCGCGCGGCCGAGCTGGCCCTGCGCGGACGCGGGGCCACGGCCCCGAACCCCTGCGTGGGCGCTGTGCTCGTCAAGGACGGCCGCGTGGTGGCCGAGGGATGGCACAAGGCCTGCGGCGGCCCCCATGCCGAGGTGGAATGCCTGGCCGACGCCAAGACCAAGGGCGTCATCCCCGCTGAATGCACACTTTTCGTCACCCTTGAGCCCTGCAACCACCAGGGCAAGACCCCGCCCTGCACCAAGGCCATCCTTGCCGCTGGCGTGCGGCGCGTGGTGGTTGGCTGCGGCGACCCCAACCAGGACGTGACCGGCGGCGGCGTGGAGGCTTTGCGCGCGGCCGGGGTCGAGGTCACCGTCGGCATTGAGGAAGCCCTCTGTCGCGACCTCATCGACGAGTTCATCACCTGGAAGATGACGAAGCGCACCTTCAACGTGCTCAAAATGGCCAGCACGCTGGACGGAAAAATCGCCGCGCGCGGCGGCCGCCCCCAGGCCGTCAGCGGGCCGAAGTCCCAGCAGGACGTGCACCGGCTGCGCTTCCAGTCCCAGGCCGTCATCGTGGGCGGCAACACCTTCTACGGCGACAATCCGCAGCTTACCTGCCGCCTGGAGGAGCCCCCCCTGCCCGAGGGCTTCCGCCAGCCATACGCCGTCATCGTCACAGGCAAGCTGCCCAACGCCTACTCCACCTTCAATATTTTGCGCCAGCGCCCGCAGCAGGCGGTGTTCTGGACCACGGAGTACTCCGCCAAAACCCCGCTGGCCGAGGAGCTGCGCGAACGCGGCACGCACATCTGGGGCCTGCCGGAGCTTGCCGGCCCCACGGGCGACGGGCTCAACTTCGCCCCGGCTTTTGCGCGCCTGCGCGAGGAGCTGGGATGCCACCTGACCCTGTGCGAGGGCGGCGGGCACTTGGCCCTGAGCCTGTGCCGCCAGGATTTGGTGGACGAGTTCGTGCTCTACCTTGCGCCGCGCGTGCTGGGCGACGACGAGGGCAAAAGCCTGTTCGCGGGCGAGGCCGTGCAGAGCATGGACCAGGCCCTGCCCTTCCGCCTGGCGCACACCACCTCCTGCGGGGAGGATTTGAAACTCACCTACAAGCCAAGGAGAGCTTGATGTTCACGGGACTTGTTCAGGGCATGGGCCGCGTGGAGGCCGTGGAGGCCAAGGGCGGCGAGTCGCGGCTCAAGATCCGCGCCCTGTTCGACTTGCGGGATATCGTCGAAGGCGAGTCCATCGCCGTCAACGGGGCATGCCTCACGGTGGAGACTTTTGGCGCGGGCTGGTACACGGCCTACGCCAGCGGCGAAACCCTGCGCCTCACCAACCTGGGCGCGCTCAAAACCGGCAGTGTGGTGAACCTGGAACGCGCCCTGGCCCTGGGCGACCGCCTGGGCGGCCACCTGGTGAGCGGGCACGTGGACTGCCTGGCCACGGTGACGGACGTGAAGCCCGCAGGCGAAAGCCGCGTCTACACCCTCGCCTTCCCGGCCGAGCACGGCCCCTTCGTCATCTGGAAAGGCTCCGTCACCTTGGACGGCATCAGCCTGACGGTGAACGACTGCGGCGCGGACCACCTTTCCGTGAACATCATCCCCTCCACCCAGCGCGAAACGACCATAGCCAGTTGGAAGCCGGGCGCGCGGGTGAACATGGAGACGGATCTGATCGGCAAGTACGTGCGCAACATGCTCAAGCCCTGGAAGGGCGAAGGCCCGGCCGAGGACGCTCAGCCCGCGTCCAAGCTCAGCATGGACTTTTTGAAGCAGCACGGCTTCTAAGCAGGCTGATCAGACTGGCCCCCGACTGATCAGGCTGGCCCGGTTGATTAGGTTGGCCCGGCTGGCTATGCCGCCCGGACTTTTTCGCCCGGCTTCCAGCCGAAGGCTTTTCCGCCAGCCACTGCCGCCACGCACAAGCGGGCGAGGGAGCAAACCTCCCCCGCCCGTTTTTTCATGCCGCTGGGCGCGGCTCTTTGGGATCTTGCAGCTAGGCCACTGTCTCGGCGCAGGGGCCAGCGGCCTCCCACCCGGCCATGCAGGCGTCCATGCGCGCCAGGGCGCTTTCGTCCGCCTCGTAGGCCAGCACCTCCAGCACGTCGTTCAGCTTGCGCACCTGGCGGATCATCTGCCCCAGGCGGTCATCGGCCAGCACCACAAGCCAAATGCGGCTGGTGCCGCCCCCTTCCAGCGGCGTCACCATGATGCCCTCCACGTTGAAGGCCCGCCGGGCGAACAGCCCGCACACATGGGTCATGACGCCGGGATGGTTGTTCACGGTGAGGCGCAGGGCCATGAGGGGAGTCGTGTTATGCGGCATGGGACGTTCCTCCTTTCCGCGCCTCGGGCGCGTCTTCGCAGATCATGGTCGTGTTGGCCGCGCCCGGGGGCACCATGGGGTACACGTTGTCCTGAGCCTCCACGCGGATGCGCACCAGACAAGGGCCTTCGCGTTTCAGGGCGCGCTCCAGGTCCGCCATGGGCGTCTTGCTTTCGGAGATGTCGATGGCGCGCACGCCGAAGCCTTCGGCTATCTTGATGAAGTCCACATGATGCCGGTAGTCGGAGGCGAAGATGCGCCGGCCGTAAAACAGGTCCTGCTGCTGCTGCACCAGACCGAGGCCGCCGTTGTCCGCCAGGACGATGGTGACGTTGGCTCCGGTTTCCGCCGCCGTGGCCAGCTCCTGAATGTTCATCTGCAGGGAGCCGTCGCCCGTGAAGCAGACCACGGGCCGCGCCGGGTTGGCGAGCGCCGCGCCGATAGCCGTGGGCAGGCCGAAGCCCATGGTGCCGAGCCCGCCAGAGGTAAGCCAGGCCCTGGGCTTGAGGTCCGGGTAGGCCTGGGCGGCGCGCATCTGGTGCTGGCCCACGTCCGTGGCCACAATGGCCCCGGCCCCGAGCAGATTGCCGGTGCAGCGCACCAGTCCGTAAGGAGTCAGCGGGTCGTCCAGCCCGGGCAGATCCTGCGGGTTCGCAGCCTTGCAGGCGGCCACGCGTGCAAGCCAGGGCGCGCGTTCCCGCTCTGCCGCCGCCACGTCCACCCCCTCGGTCAAAAGGGGCAGCAGCGCGGCGAGAGTCTCGCCCACATCGCCGGTGATGGCCAAATGCGTCTGCTTGAGCTTGTCCAGCTCACTCTGGTCGATGTCGATATGGATGAGCTTGGCGCCGGGGCAGAACTCCTCCAAGCGGCCCGTGGCGCGGTCGTCCAGGCGCGCCCCGGCCACCAGCAGCAGGTCGCACTCGCTCATGAGGATATTGGCGGCGCGGGTGCCGTGCATGCCGAGCAGGCCCAGGTTCAACGGGTGGGCATCGGGCAGGATGCCCAGGCCGAGCAAGGTCATGGTCACCGGGACCCGCGCGCCTTCGGCCAGGGCGAGCGCGGTTTGCGCCGCGCCGGAGGCGGCCACGCCGCCGCCCAGCATGAAGATGGGCCGTTTGGATTCGGCCAGCATGCGCGCCGCCAGGGAGAGCGCCTCGTGGTCCGGGGCCTCCACGGGGTCGGCCGAGCCGGGCTCGGGCAGCTCCGCAATGTCAATGCTGCCGGTCTGCACGTCCTTGGGGATGTCGATGAGCACCGGGCCGGGACGGCCGGATGCGGCGATGCGGAAGGCCTCCGGAATGACGCGCAGAAGCTCTTCCACGCTGCGCACCAGAAAATTGTGCTTGGTCACAGGAATGGACATGCCGTAAATGTCCACCTCCTGGAAGGCGTCGGTGCCGATCATGGCGCGGGACACCTGGCCGGTGATGCAGATGACCGGCACGGAGTCGAGCTTGGCGTCGGCGATGGCGGTAAGGGTGTTTGTGGCGCCGGGGCCGGAGGTGGCGAAGAACACGGCGGGCTTGCCCGTGGTGCGGGCCATGCCCTGGGCCATGAAGCCCGCGCCCTGCTCGTGGCGGGCCAGCACGTGGCGGATGACGGTGCTGTGGGAGAGGGCGTCGTACAGCGGCAGGTTGGCCCCGCCGGGTATGCCGGGGATGATGGTGACACCCTGCCGCTCCAACAGGCGGATGGTGAGCTCCGCGCCTGTCATGGTCGCTCGCTTGCTCTGCATGAGACACCTCCAGGTGGGTGCCCCGGGGCGCTGTCGGCTTGGCCTGGTTCCCTGCCGCGCATGGCCGGAAACGAAAAACCCCCGCCGACTTGCGCCGACGGGGGTTTGGGTTCGCTAAGGAAAAACCTGCCCGCTACGACGCGTTGTCGCCTACGACACCTACTACGACCAATACGTTGAAACGCAGGGCGGCGCGGGCGTCCAGGGCGGCTAGGGCCAGGGCGGAGAAAGCGGCGGTGCGGTTCATGTCGGTTCAGCTCGAAGGTTGCGGGTTTGTTGACTGTTGAAATGTTTACGCCGAAGCCTGGGAAAAGGTCAAGCCCCTATCCGGCCCGGCGGGCCAAAATCATTTCGCGCACCTGGGTGGTCAAGCCGCCGAAGGCGGGCTTGGTTATCTGGGCGTCCGCGCCCACGCTCTGACCCTTGTGCAGCAGATTGGGCGAAATGAGCGAGGAGAACAGGACCACGGGCAGCACGCCCAACTCCTTGTCGCTCTTCACGTGCTTGGTCAGGGTGTAGCCGTCCATGCGCGGCATCTCCACGTCGGAGATGACGGCATCGAGCAGGCTCGACACCGGGACCTTGCGCTCCGCCGCCTCGGCCTTCAGGTTCACCAGATAGTTCCAGGCGTCCTCGCCGTTGTTCTTGGCCTCCACCGTGAAGCCCGCGTTCTCAAAGTTGCGCTTGAGCAGAAAACGCACGGAGGTGGAGTCGTCGACCAGGAGCACATGCAGGGGCGTTTCCTCCTCCGGCACGTCCACATGTTCGGATTCCTTGACGTCCAGGGCGTTCAGCTCCACCAGGGCGCGCTCAAGGTCGAGCAGCAGCGCGAAGTGGTCGTCCAGGCGCACGGTGCCGGTGATGCAGTTGCCCGGCAGATCGGAAAGATAGCGGCTGGGCGGTTCGACCTCGCTCCAGCTCACGCGGTGGATCATGGTGACGCCGGACACGAGGAAGCCCGTGCGCACGCCGTTGAACTCGGTCACCAGGATGGGCTCGTGATTGCTTGGGGCGCGGTTCACGTTCAGCCACACGGCCAGATCGACCACGGGCAGAACCATGTCGCGCAGGGGGATGACCCCGAGATAGCTGGGATGCTCCGCTGAGGGGGAAGGCTCAAGGCTGGGCGGCGATTCGATGATCTCCAGCACCTTGGCCACATTGACGCCAAAATAGGAAATAACGGGCTGACCATCCGCGCCGACCTCAGCAAGGTACAGCTCAATGATCTCCAGCTCGTTGGTGCCGCTCTCCAGGAGGATGTTCGTCTGGTTCATGCACGACCGTCCTTTCCTGGTCCATACGCGAGCCGGGGCCGCATGGCTAGCCCCCTTTGCGGAAATTGCCGCGCAGAGTGGCTGCGCTCGGTTTCTCTGTCACCCTGAGCGGCGCCTCTGCCTGCGCCTACCTGCGGGTGGAGAGCGAAGCCGCGTGGGTCTGCGGTTCGGACAAGGCGAAATATTCCCATTGCAGCGGCTCCTCGTGCTTCACGGAGCGCAGCAGCGCCGCGCCCAGCACCTCGTCCCAGTGCACCGGGGAGATGCCGTCCAGCGGGCTTCTGGTCGTCAGATCCGACGCAGTCAGCACATGCCCGGCGGGCAGATCGCGCGAGAAGACCATGCACTTGCGCAGCTTCTTGGCCGCGGCCTGCTCCTCGGGGAAAACCTTCTTGCCCTTCAGAATCATGCAGGACTCCACCTCGCGGATCATGCGCACGAGGAGGGCCAGCTCCGCAGGCTCAAGGGAAGCCTTGTGGTCCGTGCCCACCTGGCTCTTGTCCAGGGTGAAGTGGCGCTCCACAACGCAGGCGCCCAGGGCCACGGAGGCCACGCTGGGGGCCAGGCCGCGCTCGTGCCCGGAATAGCCCACGGGAAGATTGTAGCGCTCGCGCAGGGCGTCCATCACCGGCAGGCCGATCTGCTCCTCGGCGCAGGGATAGGAGCTGTTGCAGTGCAGCAGCACAAGATTGTCGTGGCGGGCGCGGATGACGGCGACGGCGGCGTCCACTTCCTCCAGGCTGCTCATGCCCGTGCTCATGATGACGGGCAGGCCGCTCTCGGCCACCTTGCGCACCAGGGGCAGGTTGGTCACGTCGGCGGAGCAGATCTTGATGACCGGCATGTCGAGCCCAAGCATCTCGTCCAGGCTCACCTCGTCCCAGGCCGAGGCGAAAAACACCAGGCCCAGAGATTCGGAAAGCTCCTTCAGCTCGGCCATCTGCGCGGCGGAAAGCTCCAGCGCCATGCGGTGCGCGCCATAGGTGGGCCCGAAGCTGTTGGCCCCGGTGTAGGGAGCCTCGCGTCCGGCGCGGGTCAGCAACGACTCCATGTGCCGCTTCTGGAACTTGACGGCCTGGACTCCGGCCTTGGCTGCTTCCTCGACCATGCGGCGGGCCTGGCCCATGTCGCCCTGGTGGTTGTTGCCCACCTCGGCGACGATGAAACAGGGGCAGCCCTGGCCAATTCTCTGGCCGGTGGGAAGCGTAATGGAGGTGACCTGCGTCATGCTCACAACCTCACGGTCTCGAGCCCTCTCCTGGCGGAGACAGGCTGCAGTTGCTGGTAAATTTCGTCCTGGCGGCCAAACGAAGTAATGACCACGGCCTGGCAATCCACGTGTTCCAGCACCACGGGCGACGAAATGACATAACCGTGGAACAAAGCGCCATGCTTCTCCACGTCGTTGTCCACAACGACAACCACCTGGAAGGCGGTGTCGCGCAGGGCGGAAAGGACCACCTCGCAGGTTTCAGAGGCGCCGAAAAGCGCTATCTTCTTGCTCCCGCGAAGCTCCAGGCTGCGCAGCTTGGAGATGATGAAATCCTTGATGTTGGTGTAAAGCCGGATGGTTTCGCTTGAATAGTCGCTGAACATCTGGCGGCGGCTCTTCTCGCCCCCGCTGGTGAGGACATAGCGGTAACTTTTGCCGTTCACAGGGCGGAACTCGATGAGGTCTTTCTCCTGCAGAAGCTTCAGGTACTGGTTGACCATGGCTCCGCTGAGCTTGAGCCTGCGGCCCAGCTCGAACTGCGACAGCGCCGAGTCCTGGGACAGGGAATCCAAAATGGCGAGCACTCTGGTTTCCTTGCTGGGCTTGATGTATTTTCCGTCCGCGAGAAGCATGTTCATTCACCCGGTGGTTGGTGCTTGGGCACAATACCTGTAAACAGGGCGCTTTTGGCTGGCGGCAGCAGCTGCCGGGCCAAGAGGCTGGTCAGCATTATGCAAAATATGGGCAAACAACCCCAGAATCGTTCACTTGGTCAATGATATTTTTTTACCATTCCCCATGCAATCAAGTCTCATATAATCCCAGAAATCACGTGCTGTCAACGTTTCTACCGCTTTTTCGGCATAACCGGGATTTTTCTTTACCCTGGCATTAAAACGACAAACCATTCACAGATGCAATGAATCATTACTTCTATAAATACGAAAGCAAAGCCTTGCGCACCAGTTTTACGCATAGATTTCCATGAGCGTTTTCCCCTTGCCACCTTTCGTGCGCCAAACTATAGTCCCCCGGCCTTTCATGCCCCCACGACTGCTCCGCGAGGTTGGACCATGCCCGAGATTGACCGCCCCTGGCTCAAGCATTACGATCAGAATGTTCCGCATTCTCCACAGCTTGCAATAAAGCCTGTGCACGAGCTTCTTTTCGACGCCGCGGACCGCTGGCCGGAACGACCCGCTATTTCGTTTCAAAACGCGAACATCACCTACGCCAAGCTGCGCAGACTTTCGGGACTGCTGGCCGCCAATCTGCGCAAGCACGGCCTCAAGCGCGGCGAGCGCGTCGCCATCATGCTGCCCAACACCCCGCAAACCATCATCGCCTATTGGGGCGTGCTGCGCGCCGGTGGCACCGTGGTCTTCACCAACCCACTGTACATGGAGACGGAGATCGTCCACCAGTTCTCCGACTCCGGCGCGCGCTTCCTCATCACCCTAGACCTCCTGTGGAACAAGCTAGAGCCACTGCGCGACCAGCTGCCCATAGAAAAGTATTTCGTCACCAGCATCGCCGACAGCCTGCGTTTCCCCATGAACATGCTCTACAAGCTGCGCGCCTGGCGCGAGGGCCAGAACCGCCGGGTGCCCTTCGACGGCCACACGGTGTTCACCTGGGCCGCGCTCATGGGCGGCATGTCCACCTATACGGCCGAGGGGCTCATCCCCCAAAAGGATTTGGCCCTGCTGCAATACACCGGCGGCACCACGGGCCTGGCCAAGGGCTGCATGATCACCCACGCCAACCTCTGCGCCAACGTGCAGCAATGCACGGCCATGCTGCCTGGCATGGGCGACGACCGCGAGGTGTTCCTCGGCGTGCTGCCGTACTTCCATATCTACGGGCTCACGGTTTCGCTCAACCTCTGCACCGCCGTGGGCGCCACGCAGATTCCCTTTCCCCGCTATGTTCCCGGCGATGTGCTGAAGACCATCCACAAGGACAAGCCCACGGTGTTCCCGGGCGCGCCCTCGGTGTACATTTCGCTTTTGCAGCAAAAAAACGTCGGCACCTACGACCTCTCGTCCATCCGCTACTGCGTGTCCGGCTCGGCCCCCATGCCGGTGGAGTGGTTCGACCAGTTCCGCAAGGCCACAGGGGCGCGCATCTGCGAAGGCTACGGGCTTTCCGAGGCCTCGCCCGTGACGCACATCAACCCCCTGCACGGCGAAGCCAAGCACGGCGCCATCGGCCTGCCCGTGCCCGGCACGGAAGCCAAGATCGTGGACATGGACCTCGGCGGCCCTCCCCTGCCTCCGGGCAAGCTGGGCGAACTGGCCGTGCGCGGCCCGCAGGTCATGGCCGGCTACTACGGCCGCCCGGACGAGACCGCCGACGTGCTGCGCAACGGCTGGCTCTACACCGGCGACATCGCCTACATGGACGAGGAAGGCTACTTCTTCATCGTGGACCGCAAGAAGGATCTCATCATCAGCGCGGGCTACAACATCTACCCGCGCGAGATAGACGAAATACTGCACCAGCATCCCAAGGTGCAGGAGGCCGTTGCCGTCGGCATTCCCTGCGATGCTCGCGGCGAGGTGGTGAAG
>Ga0209373_10005513_pt1 | contig 10292 bp, 12 predicted proteins | sample Higcelweek5metaG_FD_187173 | JGI IMG/M metagenome (GOLD analysis project Ga0209373, IMG submission 187173) | Freshwater pond sediment microbial communities from the University of Edinburgh, under environmental carbon perturbations - High... | ecosystem: Environmental > Aquatic > Freshwater >...
TCCTCGGTTACCGCGGTGGAAGCCTGGGCGATGTAGAACTTGTCTTCGTCCATCGCGGAGAGATACTCGATCTCGCGCGTGGCGACGCCGTCCTTGATCTTCACGTACGGGGCCTCGAGGAAGCCGTAGTCGTTAACGCGCGTATAGTTCGCGAGCGATACGATAAGACCAATGTTCGGTCCTTCCGGGGTTTCGATCGGGCACATGCGTCCGTAATGGGTGTAGTGAACGTCGCGAACCTCGAAGCCGGCGCGGTCGCGTGAGAGACCTCCCGGTCCAAGGGCGTTGAGGCGCCTCTTGTGGGTCAGCTCCGCAAGCGGGTTAACCTGATCCATGAACTGCGACAGTTGGCTCGAGCCGAAGAATTCCTTGATCGCGGCCACGACTGGCTTGATCGAGATAAGATCCTGCGGCTTGATGGTCTCGGTTTCCTTAAGGCTCATGCGCTCCTTGGCGATCCTCTCCATGCGGGAGAACGCGGTCTTGAGCGTATTGGTCATAAGTTCGCCGACCGAGCGGACGCGGCGGTTTCCGAGATGGTCGATATCGTCGATGGACTCGTCGCCGACGTATACCTTGATAAGGAACTTCATCGTGGAGATGATGTCCGGCTTGACCAGGGTAAAGTCCGAAACGGGCTCGGCGTAATCAAATTTCTTGTTGAGCTTGTAGCGACCGACGCGGCCAAGGTCATAGCGGCGCGTGGAGAAGAACATCGATACGAGGTCCTTCTCGGCGGATTCCACGGTGATCGGCTCGCCGGGCATGAGCACGGAGTATACGGCGGAAAGCGCGTCGTCCTTAGTGGGCTCGTCGCCTTCGCCATCCTTGCCGGAGTAGCGAATTTCCTCGCGCTCGAAGCAGTTGATGATCATCGGGGAGTTGAGCGAACCTTCGGCCTCGAAGTCGATCGCGCAAATTTCGGCGACCTTGTTCATGACGAGCTCGTCGACGTTATGCGGATGCATCTTCTCGCCGGCGCGGTAGAGCTTTTTCTGCTCTCCCGAGTCGTCGGTTATGAAAACCGCGGACGCCAGCACTTTGCCGATAAGCTTTTCGCGCACGGTGCGATCGTCGGAAACCTTGAGGTTCTCGGTTTTATAGAAGCATCTGATAATATCCTCGCGGGTCTCGTATCCGAGCGCGCGGAGAAATAGAGTGCCGAGGATGCGTTTCTTGCGGTCGATCTTCGCGTACACGAGCTCTTTTTTCTGGTCAATCTCGAACTCGAGCCAGCTTCCGCGATAGGGAATGATGCGGCTTGAGTAGATGCCCTTCTCGTGGCTGAAAATGACGCCCGGCGAGCGGTGGATCTGCGAAACTACGACGCGCTCCGCGCCGTTGATTATGAAGGTACCGCGGTCGGTCATGAGCGGAATATCGCCCATGTATATGTCTTTCTGACGGATTTCGCCCGTCTGCTGGAATATCAGGTTTATGCGCGCCTTGAGGGGCACTGAAAAAGTCAGGCCCTTCTGCTTGCATTCCAGTTCGGAGAACTTAATGTTCTCTTCGTCGAGTTCATAGAACTCGTACTCGAGCAACATGTCACCGTTCGGGCTTTCGATCGGAAAGGTCGAGCGAAAAACGTCTTCAAGACCGACTTCTTCCGAAGAGGCCTCGTTGCGGGTTTTGTCGCGTTGAAGGAATTTCTCATATGACGAAAGCTGAATATCAATGAGGTCCGGCAATTCCATGAAATTACGGATATTTTTGCCGATGTACTGACGGTTGATCGCCTGGTTTCTCGCGAACATCCTTACCTCCTAAAAAAAAACGGCAGACTGATTATCGATATACTACAAAAAGGCTCCGGGGATATTTGTCCCAGGAACCTTTCGGGAAAAATCGGAAACTTGAAAAAATCGGAGCTCGGCATGCAAGCAAGCCGAACCCCGTTTCGCCAATTAGGCAACTTCGACGATACCACCGGCGGCGGTGATCGCTTCCTTGATCTTGGCTGCTTCGTCCTTGGAAACGTTCTCTTTGAGAGTCTTGGGAGCACCCTCGACGAGGTCCTTCGCTTCCTTGAGTCCGAGGCCGGTAACGGTGCGAACTTCCTTGATAACGGAAATCTTCTTGTCGTCGGCGGAAAGACCCTTGAGGGTTACGGTGAACTCGGTCTGCTCCTCGGCGGGAGCGGCGGCTGCGCCACCACCGGCCATGACGGCGACGGGAGCAGCGGCGGTAACGCCAAACTTCTCTTCCATTGCCTTCACGAGGGCGGAAACCTCGAGAACGGTCATTTCGGCGATAGCATCCAGAATCTGTTCGTTGGTAAGAGCTGCCATATTATCTTCTCCTTACGGAATATACTGCGGCCGGATCAACCGGTCCGATGCCCATTCGACGCCATACGGCGACACTGGGACATTTTGCATGGCCAGGACGGCGGCGATGAGCAACGCATTACGCGCTGCTCGACGAAGCCTGGTCATGATTACATACGTTACGCTTCTGCTTTCTTGTCTGCGACTGCCTGCAGCGTGGCGGCCAGCTTGGTAGTGGTAGCCTGCATGACGGACATAAGCATAGAGATAAGCTCTTTCTTTCCAGGAAGCTTGGAATAAGCTTCGGTCTTCGCGGCGTCGAACACTTCTCCGCCGATCAAAGAACCTTTAATGACGAGCGCGGGAGTTTCCTTCGCGAAATCGAAGAGAACCTTGGCGGCCGCACCAGATTCACCGCCCACGAGCGCGACAGCGGTCGGCCCGGAAAGGTAATTGGAAACGTCTGCTTTCTTAAGATCCTCGAACGCGATGCGCGCGAAGTTATTCTTCACAACTTTGTAGTTGCAGCCTTTCTCGCGAAGCTGACGGCGGAGCGTAGTGATCTGCTCCACGGTAAGCCCACGATACTCAGTGAAAATAAAGTCGCTTGCGGCCTCGAAGCGCGCCTTGATGTCGGCGATCGCGGAGGTTTTAGCGGCCTGGAGTTTTTTTGCTTTCATGGCCATAATTACTCTCCTACCTTAAAGTCGACCCAAACGCCGGGGCCCATGGTCGAGCTGATCGACACGGACTGAAGGAAGTCAAGCTTCGCGTCGGAGGGTTTCTTGCGCATCATTTCCGCGAGGAAGGTATCGATATTCTCGGTAATCTTCGGCGCGTCCATGGACACCTTACCAACCGCAAGATGGATAACACCAGTCTTGTCGGCGCGGAACTCGGTCCGTCCCTTCTTGAGCTCGGCGATCGCTGCTGCGATGTCGTTCGTTACGGTACCGGTCTTCGGGTTAGGCATAAGGCCTTTCCGTCCGAGCACCATACCGAGGCGTCCGACGTCTTTCATCATGTCCGGGGTAGCGACTGCGATATCGAAATCGAGCCATCCGCCCTTAACTTTCTCGATGTATTCGTCGGCACCCGCGAATGCGGCTCCGGCGTCGAGAGCTTCCTTGGCCCTTTCGTCCTTGCAGAACACGAGGACTTTCTTTTCCTCGCGGAACTGATTGGGAAGAACGACGGTGTCACGGACGCTCTGGCTCTTGGAGAGCTTGAGGGCGACGTGAACTTCGACGGTCTCGTCGAACTTGGCGAACTTGAGTTCCTTTACGAGCTCAACGGCCTTCGTGAGTTCATACACCTTGGAAGAATCATACTTCTTGAGCGCGTTGCGATAGTTTTTTCCGTGTTTCATATTACCGCTCCACCTCTACGCCCATACTGCGGGCAGTTCCGGCGACGATTTTCTTCGCGGCCTCAAGATCGTTCGCGTTAACGTCCGGCATCTTGATCTTCGCGATTTCCTCGAGCTTCGCCTTGGAAAGGGTCGCGACCTTGTGGGTCTTGGCGTTCTCGGAAGCCTTCTGAAGGTTGCACGCTTTCTTGATAAGAACGGATGCGGGCGGGGTCTTCAGGATGAAGGTGTAGGTCTTGTCCGAGTAGACGGTGATGACGACCGGAATAATGAGTCCGGCTTCCATTGATTTCGTGCGGTCGTTGAATTCCTGCACGAATTTAGGAGCACTGACGCCATGAGGTCCAAGCGCGGGTCCGACGGGGGGAGCGGGTGTCGCTTTGCCGGCGGGGCACTGCAGCTTGACCAGGGCAGTGATCTTTTTCTTTGCCATAGATTTCTCCTATGTGGTGATATCGACGATCGGAGTAACACCCCGGCTCCGAGTTTTCGACCGTAAGGAAGAAAACTCGAAGAGATACGCCCGTCAGGGCGTTTCTCGTCTCCCATATGAAACAGAACGCGCCCAGACCGAAACCGACCCGGGCGAATTCGTTACACGCTAAATCTTTTCAACCTGTAATAGATCGACTTCGACCGGGGTCGCCCGGCCAAAAATACCAACCATGACGCGGAGCTTATTCTTTTCCGCGTTGACTTCTTCTATAGTACCGGTAAAGGAATCGAACGGGCCATCGATGATTTTAACCGACTCGCCGATCGAGAACGACTGCTTGATGCGCGGGGCCTTATCGCCCTTAAGCTCGCCGGCCTTCTGAAGGATCGCCTTAGCCTCGTCGGAACTGATCGGCTGAGGCCGAACGCCGCTCGGGGTACCGACAAAACCGGTTACGCCCTGTATCTTTCGAATGGCGGAGCAGGTTGCCTTCCAACCGAGATCGGGAAGCTCCATCTCAATCAGGATATAGCCCGGAAGGAATTTCTTGGTGATATTCCGCTTTTTACCGTCTTTAACCTCGACCACTTCCTCGATCGGCACCTTAATGTCGATAACGATCGCGGGATCGATGTCACCCGAGTCAATAAGAGAACGTATTGTCTTTTCGATCTTGTTCTCATACCCGGAATAGGTATGCAGAATATACCAGCCTTTCGCCATTGATTACGCCCTAGAAAACCAGGTTCACACCGGCAACAAGTACAGCGTCAAGCAAACCCAGAAGAATCGCGATAACGATCGTGGAAACCACAACCACCTTGACAGAGGAAATCACATCATCACGAGTAGGCCATACAACCTTGCGAAGCTCGGCAATGCACTCCTTAATAAACCCGATGATTTTCGACATGTTAATCCCCGTATTAAAAAGATACAGGTCAGGCAGGACTCGAACCCGCAACATTCGGTTTTGGAGACCGACGCTCTACCATTAGAGCTACTGACCTGAGTTCACGAAGAAATTGCTTTGCGATTTCTTCGTGAACTCATGGAGTTTTTCTGGCAAGCCATAAAAACTCCCTTGTTATATAGAAAGGATTCTGGCTTTTGGGCAAGATCCCTATCTACGACTAAAGCCTTTCGGCGAAACCGAAAGGCTTCCGGAATGATTATCGCAAGGGGTTATTTAACCTTGGTTTCCTTGTGAATGGTGTGCTTGCGATCAAACGGGCAGTACTTGCTCAGCTCAAGCTTAGCCTGAGTGTTCTTGCGGTTTTTCTGGGTGGTATAGTTCTTGCGCTTGCATTCGGTGCACTGCATAGCGATTATTTCTACGGATGATTTCTTTGCCATTCTGGTCCCCTTGAATGAGTGATACAGCTCCCAAACAGAATCGAACTGTTGACCTCAACCTTACCATGGTTGCGCTCTACCGACTGAGCTATAGGAGCAAAAACTTGCGCGCATCGGTGTAACGAAGATGCTCGCCTAAAGTACCAGAGGAGGAACGCTTTGTCAAGGGACGAAAACGCTAAATATCGCATTTTACGATTGCCACGCCGAATCTCCGCGCCTATATTCTAATAATGAGTTGGGCATTGATACTATCCGGCGGGGGCGCGCGAGGGCTTGCGCATATCGGCGTACTCGAGGCGCTGGAAGAAATCGGGGTTCCTCCCCCGGGATTCATAGCGGGATGCTCCATGGGCGCCATTATCGGCGGGCTTTACGCGGCGGGAATGAGAACCTCGGAGATGCGCTCGTTTTTCGCCGAGCCTTTTGACGTTACCGAGTACATGAGCTCGCCGCCATTCCTCCCCGCAAGCGGGCCACTTGGCCGAATTTTCCACTTTGGACAGGGGATGCGCAACCTCGTCGCCTCGGATGGGATCGATTCAGGGGATAAACTGCGGCAAACCCTCCAAGAACTGACGAAAGGCGCACAAATCGGGGAAACGCGCATACCATTTAGGTGCAACGCCTCGGATTTAGTAACCCAACGCGAAATCGTGCTCAACAAGGGCCCCATCGCCGACGCTATAAGGGCGTCGGCCTCCTTTCCCGGGGTCTTTTCACCCTTTAAAAAGGACGGTATGCTACTGGTGGATGGTTTTCTTTTCCATAACACGCCCGTCTGGATAGCGCGAAAGCACGGATTCCAGGACACCCTCGCGGTTTTCCTGGAAAAGCCCCGCGAAATGGACGTATCGCGGCTCAAATCCGCGTCGGACATACTCGTCAGGGCATTCGACTGCGCGCAGACGGCCGTAAAACCGAGTCGAAAGGATATCCCGACCGCCTCGATCGTCGCGTCGAACGGAAGATCTCCCTTCGATTTTGACCATCCGCAGGCGCAGATCAATTTTGGGTACTACGAAACCATGGCCCAGGCCAAAACGATACGCGAGTTTTTCGCGAAGGGCGCGCGCGGGCGGCTGAACAGGCTGCTTCTTGAGCGGAACGAGCGAAAAAGGAGACAAGAATGAGCAACCTGGACGAGCGCATTGAAAAGGTCCTGTCGAGTTACGATACCTACGGCGGCATCAACCTGACGGATACCCTCAATTTTCCCAACAGACAGAGCGTCGTTGGGGTACTGGCGGACATCGAAAACGTCATATTCCCCGGCTTTCGCGAGGACACGAGCCTGGATAGCGACACCATGCGCTTCATCACCGGCGAACGCCTGCACCGCATCGTGCGAAACCTTACCGGAGAGGTCCTTAAGGCAATCAAGCATATCTGCCAGGCAAGCAACCGGGACGGCTCCGGCTGCTACAAATACTCCGAGCAAATCGTCCTCGCCTTGATCGACGAGATCCCGGAATTTCGCAGGCTTTCCTGCACGGACGCGAAAGCCGCGCTCGACGGGGACCCGGCCGCGCGCAGCGTCGAGGAGATTATCCTCTCGTACCCCGGACTGGAAGCCCTGCTCGTGCATCGCATCGCCTATTTCCTCTATTCAAAGGGCGTTCCTATCATCCCAAGGATGATGAGCGAGCACGTCCACGGGAAAACGGGCATAGACATCCATCCCGGGGCAAAGATCGGAGAAGAATGCTTTATCGACCACGGGACGGGCGTCGTTATCGGCGAGACCGCCGTGATCGGGCGACAGGTCAAGATCTATCAGGGAGTAACCCTTGGCGCGCTCAGCGTGAAAAAGACGATGGCCGACAAAAAACGCCACCCTACGATTGAGGATAACGTGACCATCTACGCCGGCTCGACGATCCTTGGCGGCGAAACCGTCATCGGCGCGGGCAGCGTGATCGGCGGAAACACCTGGATCGTGGAGTCCGTACCTCCCGGAAGCAAGATATACAACAAACCCGCATGAAAAGGCCGCTCCGCGCGTTTCGAGCCGCGGACGCGGTCATAATCGCCCTAATACTGGCCGCGACGATAGCCTCCGGCTACCTCGTATACGGCCAGGGAGGAAACTCAGCCCGGCTCGTCATCCAGGGCCCAACGGGTACCTGGATGTACGACCTAAAAACCGACCGAACGGTCGAGATCCCCGGCAAGCTCGGCAATACGACCATCGGCATCTCGGGTGGCAAAGCTCGAATCCTTGACTCCCCCTGCCCCACCAAAACCTGCGTCGCGGAACCGCCGATCTCCCATAAAGGCGACTGGAGCGCCTGCCTTCCCAACGCCGTGATTATCCGGATTGAAGGCGGGGATGAGGATGGAGAGGTTGATGCGTTGGTTTATTGACCGTGTTTAGTATACCGACCGGTAGGTATAAAAGGCGCTCTAGATCGTTGAGTTCTGCGGAGATTAAGGGGTGTATTCTCCGCATAAAGTGCGGAGAATAGCTTGTTATTCTCCGCAACCAGCCATATACTCAAACCATGCAATACATCTGGCAGAAAGAAGACTGGCCAAACTTCACCTGGGACGAATCCCGAATTGCCCCCCTGCTTACGAGGGCGCGACAATCAATTGGTTACGTCCTTGGCCTGATGGATGCGCTCGGCTTTAGGACGCAAGAAGAAGCCGAACTTGATGCCCTAACGAACACAATCGACAACTCAGGACAAATCGAGGGCGAAAACCTTGGGACTGAGGCGATCCGGTCATCCGTGGCGACAAGGCTTGGAATCGAAATAGGCGGGCTACTACCGGCGGATCGGCACATTGAAGGCGTTGTAGCGATGATGCTGGACGCGACGAAGAAATGCCAGGAACCACTAACCGACGAGCGCCTTTTTGGCTGGCAAGCGACGTTATTTCCGACAGGACGTTCCGGGCTTGGAAAGATCCGAACTGGCGCTTATCGGGACGATTCCGAGGGTCCAATGAGAGTCATTTCAGGGCCGATGGGACGAGAGAAGATTCATTATGAAGCGCCCAAAGCCCAACAAATCCCCTTTGAAATGACTCAATTCCTCTCCTGGTTTAATGGCGATGGCGATTCGATCATGAAAAGCGCGATCGCGCATTTCTGGTTTGTGACCATTCACCCCTTCGACGACGGAAACGGCCGAATCGCGCGCGCGATCGCGGACATGGCCCTTGCCAGGGCGGATGGTTCGCCCATGCGTTTTTACAGCATCACCGCCGAGATCCGGAAAGAACGCGCAAAATACTATGAAATTCTGGAACAAACGCAAAAAGGCGACCTTGATCTGACAGACTGGATCGTTTGGTACCTCGATTGCCTGGAACGAGCCCTTGAGCAGGCAAAAGAGTCAGTTCAGCTGACGCGCAAACGGGCGGATTTTTGGCTCAAGGCTAACGAGCTTGACCTTAACGTTCGCCAGAAGAAGATGATCCGAATGCTGCTTGACGGCTTTGAGGGTAATTTGACCACTTCGAAATGGGCGACGATTTGCGCTTGCTCGCAGGACACCGCCAGTCGCGATATCTCCGCGTTACAGGATGCAGGATTACTCGTTAAGGGACCTGCTGGAGGAAGAAGTACGAGATATGAGTTGGTGATTTAAATCGAGTATACCTACCGGTAGGTATAGCATCCGCAAAGTTAATCCATCGCCCGAAGTCTTCTCCCCCGCTTCCAGTTCGTCCAGACAGAGCCAAGATACCCAAAAACGACAATTGGGCCTTTATAATCGCGAACCGGGGATAGGGGCTCGAAATGGATGACGCCAGGGCGATTTGCCGGGTTGCCGGGACAGAGGTCCTTTTCGAGCCCGTCGATCGTTACGCGACACCAGACATGCCCGCTTTCGCCGATGTGAACGAGCTTTCCCTCGCGCACGACGTCTGGGAACCAAGCGCGCGTCGCATACACAAGACGGCTTTCAAGCCCCAACCCCTTTAGAATGAGATTAAGCGACCCCGATTGATGCCAACAGTACCCTTTTCCGCGGGAAAAGGCCCGGTGAGGGAAATTGAACGAATTATCGTATGAATAGGCCATTTGCGCGCACACCAGGGCTTGCGCACGCGAGGCAAGGTCCCATCCCGTCAGTCCACTTGCCTGGCAGGCGGCTATCGCGTCCTTGATCGTCATATCGCTTGAGTATATCCAAAACAGACATTTCACGCAAAACGCATCTTTCCTCATATAGAAGGTAAAAACTGCCGAAATTCGTGATGAGGAATACCCTTCTCACAAGGCCGAATTTGGTTTGCCGGCCGCGCAAGGGTTACAATTTAGACCAGGAGTCCCGCCATGAAAAAACATATGATACTCAAAACATTCGCGATTATTGTCGCTTTGGCCTTAGGAGAAGGGGCATGGGGGGATAACTATTATTGGACAGGAAAGGACGTAGTCGATCCAAACAATTGGCAAGACGTTGATAACTGGAACAGTCCATCCGGAGTTCCTGCTATTACACTCCCCAGCTCAAATTCTGACAATATTTCTTTCGACACAACGAATTATACACACACTGGTACAGCTATAACATTAAGTAATATTCCAGTGATAACCATAGCCAATTTGAGTATATCTCTTACCGATGATGTTACTTTTGATACCGGAGGGACTCTTACCACATCAACGGTTTCAATAACAGCCGCCTCTTTTACATCAAATATTGATATCAATGCTGGAGCCAACACTGTCTCCATTACTGCATCTACCGGTACCATCAACGGTACGGGGCACCTTACCGCAACAACCGTTGATCTCACCGCAGTACAGGGCATCGGTAATACGACGCCGCTCGCGCTCGTGGCAACCGCTATCACCGCGGACTCAACCGCGGGCATCATCAACATCGGTAACAACTCCGCC
>Ga0209373_10005514_pt1 | contig 10292 bp, 6 predicted proteins | sample Higcelweek5metaG_FD_187173 | JGI IMG/M metagenome (GOLD analysis project Ga0209373, IMG submission 187173) | Freshwater pond sediment microbial communities from the University of Edinburgh, under environmental carbon perturbations - High... | ecosystem: Environmental > Aquatic > Freshwater >...
GCCGTGTGTAAGGAATGTATTTGTATTTTCCGTTGTGCAGAAAACGAGCACCGGCCTGACCGGCCAGAATCACATTGCGTGCATTCCAGGTGAGTTTGTAATTCCATGGATTGTTGTCGAATTCAGGTGCAACAAGACCGCCGCAATTCGATTCAAATCCAATGATATGACCGCCTTTATGTTTGATTTCGTCAATTACTTTCATGGCCGACATATGATCGATGCCGGGATCAACGCCACATTCGTTGAAAAATAAAAGATTTTTTGCTTCGGCTTCGGCACTCAGAGACCGCATTTCGGGCGATACATACGAAGCGGTAAACAAATGTTTAGAGTGTGCCAGACACTGACGTGCCACCACGGGATGAAACATGGCCGGCATCATACTTACAACCAGATCGGCCGACTGAACAAGGTCGCTCATTTGTTTTGCATCTGAAAGATCGAAAGGAACAGCTTTCCCATTCGAGTGTCCTTCTACTTTGCGCTGTGCGAGCTCGATATCACGATCAGCAATTGTAACGGTCCAGTTATGTTCAATGCCTTTTTCGAGCAGATAGCGGATCATGGTTGAGGCCGACAATCCGGCGCCGAGAATGAGTATGTTTTTCATATTGTTGAATTCAATGCACAAAAGTAATACTTTATGCATGTCAGCTTTTCAAAAATCAGCTGAGAGTTGAAAGGAATTTTATTGATGAATGTCAGGAATGAGCTCATGTGAAATGGCATGTTATCCATTGGTATATTCTGTTTGAAAACTGCTATTGATTATAGCGGACAAACTTTAATGCATAAAAAAACCGGTCAGATTTCTCAGGCCGGTTTTACAATTTCATTTCAGAGGATCTTACATACCAAGTTTTTTCAGAATGGCAGGTGGAACTCCTTTTTTATTTACCAGCATATCGGTGGTTTTCATCATTACATACGCTTTCGACACGTAGAAATAACCTTCATATTTTCCGGTAGTATTCCAACTGTTTTTCACTTTGTAATATTCTGTTCCATTCTGATCGGTGGCTGTTCCGATAATGACAATACCATGGTCATCGGTCGTTTTGAAATTGTCAAATTCAGCCTGACGAAGTTCCTGGGTAGCGGTGATTTCTTTAATGGGTTTGTCGAACGAATAAAGCTGAGTCGATTTATCTTTTGCAGACATTTTATCCCATTTTTCGCGATCGGTTCCTGCCAGATCAGTGCGATTTGCATCGGGTACGACAGCAACACCGTTGGTCCAGCTGAAACCTTTTTCCGAAACATCACTGGCCCAGGCTACGGTATAACCTTGACTTACTGAATAGTCAATAATATCCGTCAGGTCTTTAATGGTCACATTCCAGGTCAGGTCCATGCTCCAGTTGTCGGGTACTTCCAGCACAAATTCCTTGTAGAAAGGATGATGCGAAAACGAGGTGACCTCAACATAATCATTGAGATTAAGGCCGAGCGATTGATGAAAGGTTTTTGGGGTATATTTCTTTCCATCATATTCAAATTCAGCAGGTTCCGGTCCGAGATAGGCGTCGAGGATGGCGATAAAACCGTTTTTCCATGCGGTAGTTGGAACACCTTCTTCGTTTTTGGCAATGGCATCCATATAGCCTTTAAGAACTGCGTCGAGTTCGCTGTGATCAAATTTATCGGTTCCGTAGTTCAGTCCGGGATAGGCTGATTCAGGCACGCTGCCATATTTATTCATTACATTGGTCACATCGTGAAATGCACCACCACCGCCAAAATTGAGTGCGCCGTGAAAGCGTACATAACGTTCGGCTTTATCAATATAACTGTGGCGGATAACAAAAGCTTCGGACAGATCATATTCGCCTTTTCCCATACGGAGTAATTCGGCTTCGTAGAAACCCAGTGCTGAAAAGCTCCAGCAGGTGCCCGAGCGGTACTGATCCTTTACCGAAGTAGCCTTGAGGGTTTTGGTGTCGGTGAATTTGTATCCTTCGTCTTGCGCTACACCTGTAAATCCTGCGAAAAAGATGAACAGCCAACTTAATAAAATGAGTTTTTTCATGTGAAGATTATTTGATAGCAAAAATAGGATTTTTTAATTCTCCGGCTGCAAATAATCATCAAAACCGAACAGAATATATACCTTCAGGCCGAAATCGACGACGATCACGAATGCTATCGTTGGGAATTTTATCGAAGCTCCAATAATTCGGCCTTCATCTGCCGGTTCATGAAATAAAAAAGCCCGGAGACGAATCACCGGGCTTCACATTACCCACCATGAGAGTTGTTCAAACAAAAAGAGTGTTGAAAAGAACAGTCTTGAAACGAACTCTGAATAACTAACGGCTTGTCCGATCCCTATATTGTCCATTATTCTGTTTTTCGTCAAGTTTTTTTCTGTACTTTCGTTAAAAAATTCGACGATGCAGTTTAAAGATATTCCGGGCAATGTAAAGGTGATGAATAAAATGATTGCTGCAGCCGGAGAACAACGAATTGCCCACGCACAAATGTTTGTTGGCCCTCCGGGTGCCGGAAAACTAATGCTGGCATTGGCTTATGCACAATTTATCAATTGTGAGAATAAGCTGGTTGAAAATGTCGGGAAAGGCCTTTTAGCCGACAGTTGCGGCCAATGTCCTTCTTGTCGCAAATTTGCTTCCATGGAGCATCCTGATTTGCATTTTTTGTTTCCGGTTGTCAATATGGATGACCGAAAACTCAGCCGCGATTTTATGAGCGACTGGCGCGAATACATCAAGAAAAAATCAGGTATAGTAAATCTGAATTCCTGGTACGAGCATATACAGGTCGAAAACAAGCAGGGATTTATTTCCGTTGACAATATTTCGGATATTTTATCGCGGCTACAATACAAGAATCACGAAGCCAAAGTCAAGGTGATCATTATTTGGATGGCCGAAAAAATTCAATATGCCGCCGCGCCCAAGATTCTTAAAACATTGGAAGAACCCAGCGATAACACCTTGTTTCTGTTGATAGCTGAAAATCACGATTTGATTTTGCCAACCATTTTATCGCGCGTTCAGAACATCCGCATCGAGGCACCATCATCGCAGCAGTGTTTTGATTTTCTCCGGAATGCTTTTCCCACCAGACCCGAAGATGATGTGTTCGATGCCATTTATAACAGCGAAGGCAATCTGGAAAAAGCCTATGATTATTTGCAGGCTCCGGGTGAAATGATGATTGTATCAAAGTTCTTCAGAGATTGGATGCGCACTTGTTTTGCATTAAACGGAAAAGGCATTTTTGAAATGTCGGCCACGTTTAGTGGGTTTGGCCGTGAAAAACAAAAGCACTTGCTGGCCGAAAGTGCGCGCAAATTGATGAACACTTTTCAACTGGGTTTGAAGACAAAAGAAATTAAATTTTACAATCCCGAAGATGATCAATTCTTTAGCAAATTTGCTACATACGTAAACAAAAGCAATCTTGATTTTTTCTGTAAAAGTATTGATGACGCCATCCTTCATATTGAACGAAATGGAAATCCGAAACTAATTTTTACCGATCTCAGTTTCGATATTGGTCGCGTGTTCAGACTCTGATATTCTATTTGCCTGTGGAATTTGCTGAATTTCAATGAATGCTGAAAAAATGCAACCTTTTTCAGCAACACATTCATTTTGTTTAGTACCTTTGCACCTTATTATTATGAAGATAGACAATTGCCATATTCCGAATTTCGCTGCCAGAGGTCTTTGTGTTAAACAAAAAGACAATACAAGCGAAATGACGTTTTGTAACGGTTACTGCAAAGTGCCTGTTGAATCAGCTTTCGACAATATTAAAAACATGGGCACGGCCCTGGATTTTGATTGTGTTGAAGTTCGTTTTAAGAATAATCACAAAGATTTTTTCCGCCTTAGTCAGGGATTGGATGTTGAAGTCGGTGACATGGTTGCCGTTGAAGCTTCTCCTGGTCACGACATTGGAATTATTTCGCTCAAAGGGCCCGAGGCTATGCGGCAGATGAAGCGGAAGAAAGTCAATTCATCGGATGTACAGCTGAAAAAAGTATATCGCAAAGCCAAACCGGCCGATGTTGAAAAATGGTATCAGGCTATTGAACGTGAGTATTCAACAACCCGTCGCACGCTGTCCATTATTCGCGAACTCAACATCAATATGAAACTCAACGATGTTGAATACCAGGGCGATGGTACCAAGGCCATTTTTTATTATACGGCCGAGGATCGTGTCGACTTTCGCGAACTGATTAAAATCATGGCCGATGAGTTTAAAATTCGCGTGGAAATGCGTCAGATCGGTGCAAGGCAGGAATCAGGAAAACTGGGTGGATTGGGTACCTGTGGCCGCGAATTATGCTGTAGCTCGTATATTCACCAATTTCAATCGGTAACCACCAATGCGGCACGCATTCAGCAACTTTCGCTCAATCCGCAGAAACTCGCGGGCCTGTGCGGAAAACTGAAATGTTGTCTCAACTATGAAACTGCTGTTTATCAGGAAATCCTGAAATCATTTCCCGATCATAATGCCGGTCTTAAAACGAAAAAAGGATTTGCCACGCATGTCAAAAGCGATATTTTCAAAGAATTGATGTGGTATTCGTATACAAATTCTCCCGGCAATCTGATGGCGCTGCCCATTGCCAATGTGCAAAAAATTCTGCAAATGAACCGCACTGGTCAACAACCCGACAATGTTGAAGATTTTGCGATCAGTCTCGAAAATAAAATGGAAGACGACCGCGTTGTTGGTAAGGACGATTTTTCAAAACTGGCCGACTGATGAAAAATACCATTGGACTTGTTTTGCTTGTAATTGCGGCAGGTTTTTCCAGCTGTGACAATTCATTATACAACAAAATGAAAGAAATTCCCGACGCAAAGTGGGAAATGAATCGCCCCATTAAATTTGATGTTGAAATTACCGACACCACTGAAATGTATGACTTTTATGTGCTGATCAGACACAACACCGATTATACCTATGGGAACCTGTACACATTCGTAAATACAACATTTCCGGGTGATAGCATTACCAGAGATACCATTGAGTTTATTCTGGCTGAACCAGATGGAAAATGGATCGGAGATGGCTCCGGGTATCTGAGGTCGAACGAAGTGATGATTAGTACCAAATTTGTTTTTCCAAAACCTGGATTGTATTCCTTCGAATTTCAGCATGCCATGCGCGATTCAGTCTTAAATGGCATATCGGAACTGGGTATCAGGATCAAGCCAACAAAGAAATAATATATGGGTTTTAAGCAGTTTGTTGCCAAACTTAAAGGAAAGAATGTACCTCCGGAACACATGAAATATATCCGGCGCATGTGGCTTACGTTTATAATCGGAGCGCTGTTCTTTTTCGTCTTTTTCATCGGTGTTTCAATTGGTATGCTGGGTCCCATTCCTTCTTTCGATCAGCTCGAAAATCCAAGAAGTAATCTGGCTTCCGAAATCTATTCCTCCGATCAGAAATTGCTGGGAAAATTCTACATCGAAAACCGCACAAATGTCGAGTATCAGCAGCTTTCTCCTTATCTCATTCAGGCTTTAATTGCTACCGAGGATGTTCGTTTTGAAAAACATTCCGGGGTCGATGCCAGGGGTTTGTTTCGTGTGGTTGTAAAAACAATTTTTGGCGGCAACGAAAGCAGTGGCGGCGGCAGTACCATTACACAGCAGCTGGCCAAAAACCTCTTTGAACGTCCAAAAGATATCTCAAAATTGCAATTGGTCACCATTAAATTCCGTGAATGGGTAACAGCCATCAAGTTGGAACGAAATTACACCAAAGAAGAAATTATTGCCATGTACTTCAATACAGTCGATTTTGGCAATCAATCTTTTGGAATTAAATCGGCCGCCAAAACCTATTTTGATAAATCGCCCGATTCGTTGAAAATTGAAGAATGCGCCATGTTGATTGGGATGCTTAAAGCCCCTTCGGCTTTCAGTCCAATGCGGTTCCCCGAAAAGGCCAAGGAACGAAGGGTTGTTGTACTCAATCAAATGAGAAAGTACGGCTACATTACACGCGAAGAATACGACTCCCTCAAAGAGGTTCCCCTGGTGACAAGCAAATTCAGAGTACAGGATCATAACGAAGGACAAGCTACTTATTTCAGGGAATACCTTCGGAAAATTATGACGGCAACGGAACCCGAGCGAAGCGATTTTGCCTCGGAGGAAGAATATAAAATTACACTCGACCAGTGGGAAAACAATGATTTGTATGGGTGGTGCAATAAAAATACAAAACCGGACGGTTCAAAATACAACCTGTACACCGATGGTTTGAAAATCTATACCACCATCGACTCCCGTATGCAGAAATATGCCGAAGAAGCAGTGTCCGAACACCTGGGCAAAACATTGCAGAATCAGTTTTATAAGGAGGTGAAAAACGCCCGCTTTGCGCCTTTTACCAGCTTGTATAAAAAAGACGATGTCGATAAACTGCTCGAACTCTCCAAAAAACGTTCTGACCGGTATATTCAGATGAAGGCAAATGGCGCCAGTGCTGCCGAAATAGACCGTGCCTTCAACGAAAAAGTGCCGATGACAGTCTTTAACTGGAAAGGTGACAGAGATACCGTTATGTCGCCTATGGATTCCATTAAGTATTATAAATGGTTTTTACATGCCGGGTTTATGGCGGTTGAACCTCAGACTGGCTTTGTAAAAGCGTATGTAGGAGGTATCAATTACCGGTATTTCAAATTCGATCACGTTTGTCTGAGCCGCCGTCAGGTGGGTTCAACGTTTAAGCCTTTTGTGTATTCCGTAGCTATGTCAGACGGACAGTTCTCGCCATGTACCAAAATTCCCATGATGCAGGTTACAATTGACCTGGGTAATGGTAAGACCTGGTCGCCACGAAACTCAGGCTCTGTCCGCGAAGGCGAAATGGTTACGCTGCGCTATGCGCTGGCTGGTTCTATCAACTGGGCTTCGGCGTATTTAATCAAACGTTCTTCGCCTGAAGCGGTTATTCGTTTGGCCCGCAAAATGGGCGTCCGAAGCCCTATTCCTGCGGTGTATGCCATTGCGCTGGGGGTCGCCGAATTATCGGTGTATGAAATGGTGGGCGCTCAAACTACCTATGCCAACCAGGGCGTATATACCCAACCCATTTTTGTTACCCGCATCGAAGACAAAGATGGAAACGTGATTTCGAAGTTTACGCCTCACCGCGAAGAAGCCATGAGTGAAGAAACTGCATACCTCATGCTCGAACTCATGAAAGGTGTTGTCGATGGCGGTACATCAGGCCGTATCCGCAGTGTGTACAATATTAAACACCCCATTGCCGGAAAAACGGGCACTACCGATGACAACAGCGATGGCTGGTTTATGGGAATTACGCCCGAACTGGTTGCCGGGGCCTGGGTGGGCGCCGAAGATATGCAAGTGCACTTTATCAGTACCGGTTTAGGGCAGGGTGCTAATATGGCTCTCCCGATCTGGGCGCTTTTTATGCAGAAAGTCTATGCTGATAAATCCATCAATCTATCTACAAAGGATTTCGATCGGCCTTCAAAACCTCTGTCGGTCGAAATTGACTGCGAAGATTACAACCGCGAACATCCTGATGAAAACAGACCGAACTCCGGGTCGGGCTTTGAATAGGATTTTCAACTAATCCCTTTTTGGCGAAAAGGTATATGAATAAAATTAAAAAGGCTGTCGCATAGACAGCCTTTTTCGTAAGGTTTAGGAATTATCGCAGAATTGTAACAAGGGTCGCTTTTACGCCTTTTTCTGAAATGGTACTCAGATAATATACACCAACCGGAACATCGCTTACATTGATGCCATTCTCAGGATTGACAAACGTTTTTACCAGGGTGCCATCGGCTGCAATGAGTCGTATTTCTTTTATTGCTTCAGTAGCTGAAATATTAATGTAATCAGACGATGGATTTGGATATGCCGTTATGGACAACCCGGTTTCTTCAATCGATACAGATTCATGAATATAAATGTAACTCATATAAGTTGTGAGAGATTTTGTCGGATTGCAGTTAATCGATAACACAACAACCTGAGCTCCATAGGTCGTAAAAGTGTAGTCAACCGTGATTGTAGCAGTTTGCCCGCCTCCGGTTAACACCCATGTTGTAGTTACAATACTCCCGGTGGTGCTGATGCCGCTGATGTAAAAACTATCGGGGACAAAGGTCAGGCAGCTGTCAATATAAGATGTATTCAGCGTGTCAACGTATACAATTCCACTGTCATAGGGCTCGGGTATGTATGCTGTAACGGTATATGCCGGACAGGTGGTATCGGCCGACCAGACAGTGGCTGTATACATGCCGGATGCAACATTAAACAGGTCCTCGGTGGTTGCGCCATTGTTCCATTGATAATTATATGGAGCTGTGCCGCCATAAACAGTCAGATCAATTCCACCGTCAGTGCCACCAATGGTGGTTACCGGATAAATGGCGGCGTCAACATACGTAATGCATTGCATCGAGTCGGTGTAGTATACATATGTCTGATAGGTATCGCTGCATCCATTATCGGTTGTAATAGTCAGCGAAACTGGATTTGTGCTGTTGAGCTGGAAGGTTACCACCGGATTTTGTTGCGTTGACGTTGAAGGGGTACCTGTTCCGAATGTCCAGCTCCAGCTTACAATGTTTCCACCACCGGTAGTAAACGAGTTGTCGTTAAAGTAAAAAGTTCCGGCATTGTTGTAATAGCTATAATTGGCCTGACAACCGGATTGTTGTCCGACAAACACACTGTCGCAGTAAGTACTGGTACAGCTTGTGTCGGTCGTAATGGTCAGACAAATCACATAGGATCCCGGAGCCATGGACGACATATCCTGAACAGGATTCTGAACACTATAGGTATAACTTACTCCCATACCCGAGACTGTCCAGGTCCAGGCTGTAATGTTGATGGCAGTTGAATCGGTGTTGAATGACTGATCAACCAGAGTCAGTTCCTGTGCAACAGTATCCTGATAGGTGGTAAAATAGGCCTGACAGGGACCCTGTGCAAAGCCTGTCAATGATATCAGGCTTACAAGCAAAACGAATAATTGTTTTTTCATGAGGTTGTTGTTTTTGTTCTGAAGTAAAAACCCGCACATGTATGCAAGGTTGCCTGAACGGATTAAAAAAAGTAGCGGAACCCCGCCGAAAGGCCTGCTGACCAGGGTTTGCGGGTGTTTTGCGTTTCATTAAACTGTATCGGTGTTAGCATTTGCCGGTACCAGGGCGACAATTCAATGGCCATGCGTTCACTGATATTATACGAAACGGTGCCGCGGCCAATAAATGAGCAAACAAGTTTCTTTGATGCTATGTTGTTCATGGCAGTGAAAGGTTGTTGCGCAGTGATTCCATTATAATAGGTCCCTTCTGAAACATACAGAATTCCGCATCCAATACCGCCTTCAATGCCAATGGAGAAGCGTTTCAAGTATATTGTTTTACCAACCATCAGTGGTATTTCCACAAATTTTATTTCGCGCTTCCATTGCACATTTTGCAGGGTATCATACAATTTTGCAGCGGTGCTGTCAAATGTTTGTACCAGCAGCGAGTCATAATCGTACGCCCAAACGGAATCAGCAATATGAATGGCCGTGTCTGAAACATAGGTATAATGCCAGTAACCGGTTGAGTCGACCTGCAAGTACTGATTGATAAGTGTCCATTCAAAACCGTCTGTTTCATTATATAATAATTGACGCGAACTAAATTGGTCAGTAATATTTGATTGCTGCATGCCGGTACTGATGAACCATTTGCCGAAATCGGCTCTGATAAATAGTTCCGGTGCGATTGCAACGTTGTTTTCTTTTTGAATAAAAGACTGATCTTCGTTGGAAATGTGGGCTATCTGCCCTCCGAAAGCCGCATGAATTCCGGCGTACAGCGACCAGCTGATGGTGTTGTTTCTGCTGTTGAATATGTTATTTCTTGAAAATGCCGGCGTAAACCAATCTGTTTGTATGTCGGCACGCGGTAATAATTTTGCAATCGGTGACAGCAGCGGTACACTGTTTTCGTTTTTCAATGAGTTGGCTGAAATTGTCAATGGCTGCGTGGTGCGATTTTCTTCCGCATGCATTTCCGAATGCTGTTGTCGGGTCTCTATTGGCAGTGATTGAACCGAAGTTGGTTCACTATGCCTATTGTTCTTGTCGTTGTTATAAGCATTGACTTGAAGAAGCGGCTTTGCATTTGCCGGAGCATTTTGACCGGTTATTGTACCGGCATTCACTGTTTTTTGATGAATATTATTGCCTGAATTATCAGCTGATTCCAATGTGTTTGCTGACAAAGCCGGATGCGT
>Ga0209373_10005515_pt1 | contig 10288 bp, 6 predicted proteins | sample Higcelweek5metaG_FD_187173 | JGI IMG/M metagenome (GOLD analysis project Ga0209373, IMG submission 187173) | Freshwater pond sediment microbial communities from the University of Edinburgh, under environmental carbon perturbations - High... | ecosystem: Environmental > Aquatic > Freshwater >...
CGGCCAGCGCCTGCACCTGCGCCTGGAACGCGGAGACCTCCGCCGGGCCAAAGGCTCGGGACAGGCCGCGCACTGCGGCCGCCAGGCGTTCCCGGCGCGCGTCGAGCATGCGCCCGCCCGCCGCCGCCAGGCGTTGCGAGGTATCCAGCCAGGCCTCGTCCAGCCGCGCCAGGCGCTTGACCGGCGAGAGCCAGGCCAGGCCGCGCCGCAGTTCCGAGAACTGGGCCTGCCTGCGCTGCAAAAGGGCCAGGAAGGCCCGCGCCAGGTCGGCCTCCAGGGCGTCCACGCCCTGCATGAGGTCCGCGCGCAGGGGCCACAGCCCGGAGGCCACGGCCGAGGGCGTGGAAAAACGCTTGTCGGCCACGAAGTCGGCGATGGTCACGTCCGGCTCGTGCCCCACGCCCGTGACCACCGGGATCTTCGAGCGGACCATGGCCTCGGCCACCGCTTCCGAGTTGAAGGCCCAGAGGTCCTCCAGGCTGCCGCCGCCCCGGATCAGGGCGATGACCTGCGCCCAGCCGTCCGCATTCACGGCATCAAGCTGGGCCGCGATCTGCGCCGGGGCGGCAAGGCCCTGGACCAGGGTCGAGTGGATGCGCAGTTCCGCGCCGGTGCCGCGCGCCTCGGCCAGGCGCAGGAAGTCGCGCACCGCCGCGCCCTGGGCCGAGGTGACCAGCGCCACCCGGACCGGACTGGGCGGGATGGGCCTCTTGCGCGCCTCGTCGAACCAGCCCTTGTCGGAAAGCTTGCGCTTGAGCGCCTCAAAGGCCAGGGCCAGATCGCTGACGCCGCTTGGCTGCACCAGTTCGGCCACCAGCTGGTAGGCCCCGCGCGCGGCGTAGACCGTGACCCGGCCCGCCACCAGCACCTCCTGGCCGTCGGCCAGGCTGCCTGCCACGTCGCGGCCGGGCTCCAGCACCTCGCCGGTGAGCGGGTCAACCCTGTCGGCGCCCTGCCCGCCGCCGGCGCCCCTGTTCCCCCGGCCCTGGCTGTTCTTGAACCAGACCACCGGCAGCGCCGCGCCCGCGTCGGACAGGGTGAAATACAGGTGCCCCGAGGCCGGGCGCGCGAGGTTGGTCACCTGGCCGCGCACCCAGACAAAGGGGAACTCGGCCTCAAGCACGTCCTTGAGGGCCTGGGTGAGGTCGGAGACGCTGACGATGTGGGACATGGCCTGGACCCTTACCCCGAAATCCGGCGACTGTCCAAAACAGGCGGCGGGCGGCGGGCAGGCGCCCCGGTCTTGCGCAATTCCCGGCATCGCCTTATGCAGCGGGGGTCCACCCGCCGCCACGCTGCGGCGTTTTTTGCGTCCCCCGCCAGAAAAGGAGCCCCCCATGCGCCGCATCTGCGTCTTCCTCGGGTCAAACCCCGGCACCAACCCCAACTACCTCGCCACCACGCGCGCGCTTGGCGCGGAGATCGCCCGCCGGGGCCTGACCACGGTCTACGGCGGCGCGGGCGTGGGCCTCATGGGCGAGCTGGCCGACGCGGCCCTGGCCGCCGGGGGCAAGGTCATCGGTGTCATCCCGGAGTCCCTGCGCCAGAAGGAGCTCGCCCACAAGAGCCTGACCGACCTCAGGGTGGTGGCCTCCATGCACGAGCGCAAGGCCCTCATGGCCGAGCTGGCCGACGGCTTCATCGCCCTGCCCGGCGGCCTGGGGACCCTGGAGGAGCTGTGCGAGGTGCTGACCTGGGCGCAGCTGGGCTTCCACAAGAAGCCTTGCGGGCTGCTCGACGTGGACGGCTACTACGCCCCGCTCTGCACCTTCCTGGACCATGCCGTGGCCGAGGGCTTCATCATGGCCGCGCACCGGGCCATGCTGCTCTGCGAGGCCAGCCCGGCCCCGCTGCTGGACCGCTTCGACACCTACACGGCCCCCGCCATCACCAAATGGGTGACAAAGACGCAGGCGCTGTAGCATCGGGCGGGGCACAAGGCTCCGCCCGGCTCCCTTCCTTCGCCGCCGGGTTCCCGCAGCTGGTCTCCCGCCGCCAAGCAGTTGGCGCGCGGTCCGGTCCGCCCGGCCCTCGCGTCGCGCACGCGCTCCGGCCCGACCACGGCGGAACAAATGGCACGGAATGTGTATGGAAATTTTCGGCCATCAATATTCCGGCGCAAAGGCCCGCAGCCAAACACAGTCCCGCAACCTCACGAAAGAGACGGAGAAAGGGCATGTCTTACTATTCCAACATGAGGGTGATGAACAGCCTCACCAGACAGGTGTACATGCACAACCATGTCGGCAGGCTTGATTCCTTCCCGGAAGAGATCATCCTGACGCCGACGCTGCAGTGCAACTTCAGGTGCGTCACCTGCACCCAAGACCACAGCGACCTGCGGGAATACCCCGAGCACTTCCTCCAAGAGCTTGAGGCCATCCTGCCCTTTGTGAAGTTCGTCAACATTACGGGTGGCGAGCCCCTGCTCTACCGCCACTTTGACCAGCTGATCTCGATGATCACGGACAAGGAATGCAGTTACTGGCTGGTGACCAACGGGTCGCTCCTGAACCCGCAGCTCAACGCGAAGCTGGTCAACAGCCCCCTGCAGACGATCAAGTTCAGCGTGGATGGCGGGACGGCGGAAGCCTATGCAAAGATCCGCGTTGTGGGCAACTTCTACAAGATCCTCAAGAACATCGCCGGATTCATGGACGTGAAGGTCCGGGACAACAGGCATGACCTGATCACCCAATTCAACTTCGTGGCCCTGCGGGACAACATCGAATCCCTGCCGAAGCTTGTGGCCCTCGCCGCAGACCTGGGCATCAACCAGGTCAACGTGGTCTACTGCGTCTGCGCGACCCCATACCTTGCCGAGCGCAGCCTGTATTTCCACCAGCAGCTGAGCGATGAGAAGATGCTCCTGGCGGACGCCATCGGCAAGAAGCTCGGCGTCACCGTGGCCCTGCCCAGGCTCTTCTCGGCCGAGCAGCCCGAAGGCGAAAGCTGGCTGAACACGAAGGCCTGCGACTTCCCCTTCAAATTCATGGCCGTGGAGATGGACGGCAGAATCGGCACCTGTTGCGGAACAAGCATCCGCAGGGGCGACATCTTCGCCAACGGGTTCAGCGCCACGTGGAATGATCCCTTGTGGGTCAAGCTCCGCGAGACAGTGAACACGGAGAACGAGCTTGAGATGTGCAAGAACTGCACGCTCTGCAAACAGAATCCGGAAGCCATTGCCGGGCACATTCCAGACCCCGCCCTGGCCAGGGAAATGATCGCCCTGCACGGAGGGGCTCCCATCAGCCCGGAGCCGCAGCCGCAGCCGGGCGCAAGGGCCTAGGACCGGGGCGGGCCCGGCCTGCACCCCGGCTCCAGCTCCGGGGCGGGTGGACCGGCGTTGGGGGCCGCTTCCGCCGGGAGGCGACGCTGACAGCCTGACCAACGTTGCGGCAAAAGCTGCTTGCGGGTAGGGTCGGGGGAAAGACAAACCGAGGGCCACACATGAACGCAGAGTATTTCCGCATCATCTCCGAGGGGCTTCACGGCGAGCTCGCCTTCCTCTCCATCGAGGAGGTGCTGGTCCATTTCCGGAACTACCAGGCCAACTTCCTGCTGGATAGGGACCTGGCGGCCTGCTACCTGAACCGCTTCCTGGCCGGGTTCAACGGCGAGGGCGCGGCCATCGCCCGGCAGCCCCTGGAATACCTCATCGACAAAACCCTCCAGCTGTCGCCCTTTGAACGGGTCAACGTCCGCACCAAGGCCGTCATGGACGACCCCGCCTCGCGCCTGAAGGTCGAGATCCTGGACAGGACCAACGCCCAGGCCGAGACCTTCCACATGATCGAGGGCCTGGACCAGACCAGGGACGCCGAGGACGTCAGCGCCTTCCTGCACACCCTCCTTTCCGCCTACCCGAACTACGCCCTGGTCGCGGGCAAGCTCCTGGAGGCGGACTTCGTCATGGGCAGGCTGCCCACCAGCTGGCTGCCCGAATTCCAGTGCCCCAAGCGGCTGCAGGACGACTTCAACGGCATGCTCTTCCGTCACTACGCGGCCATGGGCCAGCTCGACGAGGCCGAGAGGCTCTGGGCAACCCTGCCGCCCGAGGACCTGCGCGAGGTGAACCTCAACTTCGCCGCCGAGGTGGCGCGCCAGCGCGGCGACATCCCAAGGGCCGTGGAGTTGTACCGGCGCTCCCTGGCCCTGGACCCGTCCCAGGCCCCGCTGCGCTTCCGCTTGGCCGAGCTTATGACCCCCAGCCGGAAGCGGCCCGAGCTCGTGGCCCAGAAAAAGGTCGCCATCTACCTGTATTCGTATAACAAAGCCAAGCAGCTCAAAGGCACCCTGGCCAGCCTCGCGGGCTCGAACATCGGAGCGGCCTCCATCACAATTTTGCTGAACGGCTGCACCGACGACAGCCTGGCCGTGGCCCAGTGGGCGCAAAAGCTTTTCCCCGCCAACGCCTTCACCATCATCCCGCTGCACGTGAACATCGGCGCTCCGGCCGCGCGCAACTGGCTCATCAACCTGCCCAGCACCTGGGAGAGCGACTACGTGGCCTTCCTGGACGACGACGTGGACGTGCCCGGGGACTGGCTCCAGTGGTACCTGACCGTGGCCGAGGCCGACGCCAGGATCGGCGTGGTGGGCTGCAAGGTCGTCTATCCGGGACAACCTGCCGAATTCCAATACCTTTTCCGCTACGTCAGCGTGGCCAGGAACGACCTGCTCAAGCTGAGCCTGTGCGCACCGAACCATCAATATGACAACGGCTGCTATGACTTCATCCGCGAGACACGCTCGGTCATGGGCTGCCTGCACCTGCTGCGCACCGAGGCCCTGCGCGCCTGCCCCAGCTTCGACATCCGCTTCTCCCCGTCCCAGGTGGACGACATCGACCACGACCTGTGCCTGTGCCTGGCAGGGTACAAGGTCATGTACTGCGGCCTGGTCAGCTGCGTGCACCACCAGTCCTCAGGCACGGGCTCGCGCTCGGACCCGCTGGACTTCGTCCGCACCGGCAACAGCGTCGGCAACGACATCAAGCTGTTCTACAAGCACATCCTGCACATGGACGAGCTGCGCAAGCTCGACAACCTGAGCCTGCCGCCAGGCGCCTACAGCTGAACCGGAGACCTGAATGCCCCAGCCCAGCTTCCTCGCCGTCATCGACACCGTGCCCCCGGTGGCGGAGCAGTTCGTGGTCTGCCTGGGCCGCCCCGCGCAGATACCCGCGCTGCCTGCGGAACGGCTGCTGGTGCTGTACCGCGTCGACGAGGCGGCCCTGGGGCGGCTCCTCGGCCTCGACCTGCGGCGCATGGCCGCCGGGCTCGTGGTCGTGACCTCCAGGGAGGAGCACGCCCGCAACCCGCGCCTGGTGCTGCGCGCGCAGAAGCTCCTGGCCTATCTGTACACGAAGTTCGTGGAGCTGCCCACGCACACCACCCGCACCCCCGATCCCGTTGGGCTGCGGTCGGCGCAGACGCCCCCGGAATATCTGCACGAGTTGAACAGGTACCGCAACACGCCGCTGCTTCTGCGGCACTGCCTGGTGGACAAGCTGCGCGACACGGCAGTGGGCCTGCCCTGCCTGCTGCTGCTGCCGGGGCCATCCCTGGGGCTCATCAAGGACGCGCTGCCGGAGCTTGCCCGCCGCTACCTCCTCGTCACCATCTCCAGGGTGCTGCCCTTCCTGCGCGCCTGCGGCGTCAAGCCCGACGTGCTGGTGCAGCTGGACACCGTGCCCCTGCAGGCGCACTTCCACCACCCGGACGAGAGGTTCCCGGAAGCGGTGCTGCTGGCGCTGTCCATAGCGCCTGTCCGCACCTTCGCGCCGCGCTTCCGGCGGGTCTTCTTCATCGACAGCTTCGACCTCGGCGTGCTGCCGAACCCGGCGCGCATCCGGGAGTCCTGGCTGAGCTCCCTGCTGGCCTGCCTGGGCGCGGCCGAGGCCCTGCACGCGCCCAAGGTGCTGCTGGCCGGTGTGGACCTGCGCCTACTCGGGGCAGGCGGCTACTACTATGAGGACAGCGGCCGCCAACCCGCCTTGCAGGAGCCCGCGCCGCAGCAGACAGAGCCGCCCCAGACAGAGCCGTTAACCTGCCGGGACAACCTGGTCAGCGCGCCGGACATGAACGGACGCACGGCCAGCACCACCCTGCAGTTTTTCGCCACCGCCGCCGAGACCGAAATGTTCGCCCGCGAGATCCAGGCCAGCCTGGGCACCAGCTTCCACAACCTCTCCCCATACAGCCTGCTGGACCCGGAGGTCTGCGCGCCCATGACCAGGGAGCAGGCGCTTGAGGCCCCGGCGCTGGACAAGGCCCCCTTCCTGGCCAAGGCCGACCAGGCCGACGCCAGGCCGGAGCAGATCCAGCTTTCAGCCCTGCGCGCGCAGTACACCCGCACTCTTGAGGAAATCCAGAGCAACCGCGACCTGCTGGCCTGCCAGCGTTTCGCCGAACCGGACGCCGTGCGCCACCACCCGTATTACAGATACGTCGCCGCGAACCTGCCCTGGTTCCGGCCCGCCGGAGCGGACAATCTGGCGCGCCTGGCGCAGAACCTGGCGGGCGAGATGCAGGCCTCGGTGCGCTTCGCCCGCAACGTGGCGGCCCTGCATTGCCTGGCAGCCAAGGGCGCGGCCGTGCCGGTGCTCTGCACAGCGGAGGAGGAGACCAGGACCGTGGCGCGCCTCAGCCGCCTGCGGCCCGGCTGGACCTGGCGCTGCCTGGGCATCCAGACCCTGGACCCCGGACGCGTCCAGCCCACGGGCGGCGGCCTGGAGATGGCCGCCCTGCACGACTGGATGCGCCACCAGGACGCGCTGCTGGTGGCCCCGGCCTGCGCCCGGGAGTTCCACTACGCCCTGTCCCTCATCGCGGGCGACAATATCCTTACGAGCGAGGAACTGCTGGCCTACGAGCCCCTGTGCTGAAAAGGGCGGCTGGCGCTGCTTCGAATCCCGGCCGGACTGGCCCGGACCCCTGAACGATCCTGACTGGCCCTGACCTGGCCCGACCCCTGCTCAAGCCTGAGCGGGTTGCCCCTGCCCGGCCAGGGCGGCGCGCACAAACCCCTTGGGGTCCAGGGCCGACAGCATGCGGAGGAAACTGTCCTCTCCGCCCTGGTCCACGGCCTTGTCCCTGGCCTGAAGAATCTCTTCCAACCCCACCCGCAGGCGAAAGGCCTTCAGGTTCGCCAGGCCCAGCTGCAGTCCGGTGCGCCAGTCCTGGGGCGCGTGCAGGGCCAGGTGCGAGAGGTGCCCCAGCTGGATGAAGTCGTGCCCGCGCAGGGTCGAGGTCAGGGCCGCCAGGCGGCGGGTGACCTCCAGGTCCTGCGGGGCCAGGCGCTGGGCCAGGTACAGGCATTCCACCGCAGCCCTGGGCAGGTGCGCGGTGGGATCGTAGGCAAAGCCCGCCGAACCGAGCCGCCCCGCACCGGCCAGCTCCCTGGCCCACAGCAGGCACAGCTGGGCCGGGCTGCCCGGCGCCACCCGGCCCGTCTGCCTTGCACCCGCGTGCCGGTGCCAGAAACGCCGGGCCAGGTTCCAGTCATCCAGAAAAACTCCGGCCAGGGAGCCTGCCAGATTGACGTCCAGGTTGACGTCCAACTGGTTCATTTGCTCGGGCTGGCCGGGCGTCGCCTCGGACGCGAGCCGGTGCAGCAGCGTCAGGGCCGCGTCCTTTTGCCCGTTCTCCACCAGCAGCGTCAGCAGCGCGGACACGACCTCGGGCGTGGGCGAAAGCCCGCCCAGGGCCTGGGCCAGTTCGTCCGGCGAGACCGCCACCATCCCGGCCCGCTGCAAATGCGCCAGGGCCAGCCAGTACGCCGCGTCCAGGTCGTGGGCGGGCAATGCCGCCGGGGCCAGCCGGGCGGCGAAGTCCAGGATGCTCCGGCAGCGGTGGCGCGCCAGGTGCTCCCGTTGCACCCGCTCCCAGGCCGCCCGGCCCAGGCGCTCGGCCAGTTCCGGCCGCGCGGCGTAATGCTCCAGCAGGGCCTTGAGCTCCAGCACATGGCCATAGGTCTCGATCTCCCGCCCGCTGGCGAAGAGCACGTCCTGGTCCGGGCCCACGTCCTGGCTGAGCACCAGGCAGCCGCAGGAGGCGGCCTCCAGCAGCCGGAAGTTGACCTCCGAAAGCAGGGACTCGTTGGGCGCCAGCCGGGAGGCGCCGTACAGGTCCAGCATCTCGGCGAAGGGGATGTCCTGGGCCACCCTGGCGGCAAAGTTCTCGGCCAGGAACTCGGCCAGCCAGCGCCGCAGGGGCCGGTGCTCCGTGATGCGGCCCACAAAGGCCACCTCGTTGCGGCGCTCGGAAAACGGCGTCCAGGGCCGCTCGACCCCGAACATGGCCAGCCGGGCGAAGGGCGGGTGCGGCGGCCGCAGGTCCTTTTGCAGGATGCTCACGTGCGGGGTCAGCACCCCGTCGAAGAGGCGGAAGTAGTGGGCCTGCCAGAACAGGTTGAGGTGGGTGTCCAGCGACCAGAAGACCTTGGGGCAGGAGAAATGGCGCAGGCCCTGGAGGATGACCCGCTGCCCCAGGTTCTCCTCCTGGATGATGAGCTCCGGGGTGAAGGACCGCTCGGCCAGGGCAGCCTGGAGGTCGAACAGGGGCGCCTGTGGCCAGAAGCTCTGCACTTCATGCCCCAGGTCCTTGAGCGCCGCGCCCACGCGCATGGAGATCGAGCAAATTTTCATGTCAAACCCGTGCGACCCGTTTGCCTGGCGCGGCACGCCCCGCCCGGCGGGCAGGGGCGGCGCGACCCGGAGCAGCATCCAGAAAGCACGTTTCCGTGGCGATGTCCACGGGGACCAGGAACGCGCTGGCTAGGGCGCGACCCTCGGCCTGGGGATGAGCGGCAACCCGGCGGCCTGGCGCATGAGGATCTCGTCGCGCACGGCCTCAAGGTTCAGGAAACGCGCCGCCGTGGAGGGGTGGTCGCCCCCGGCGCCGATGCTGCCCGGACTCTGCGCCGCCAGCCGCCGCCAGACATTGGGCGCGTCCTTGATGTCGAACCCGGCCCGTGCGGTGAAGTACAGGCCCACCGCGTCGGCCTCGGACTCGGCCTCCGGGCTGGAGGAGCGGACCGTCCTGCCGGAGCCGTCCTGCCGCACGTGCCCCAGGATGTTGTGGGCCAGCTCGTGCCCCAGCACCACGGCCAGGTCCTCGTCCTTCCGGAACAGGTTCATGGCCCCGTAAGTGGCGTAGACGCTCCTGCCGTCCGCAAAGGCGTTCACCGCATCGCCCACAACAACAACAAAACGGGAATCGCAGACCTCCACCGGCGCAGGCACGGTCGCCAAAAGCTCCGCGCCCGCACGGACGAGTTGCAGGGATACGGCCCCACGGGCGGCGAGGTCGTCCAGGCTGCGGGTCACGCTGCCGGGCGCGTCGTTGAGCTTGAGCGGCTTGCCGTCGGCGGCCTGGATGATGTCGCCCTGCCGCACCCCGGCCCGGTCGGCGGGGCCGCCGGGCATGACGCCGGTGACCACGGCGGTATTCTCCGCCACGCCCCACAGCCTGCACAGGGCCGGGAACCATTCTCTGGAATCGCGCGGGGTGAAGAACTCCGCAGCCAGGCCAAGGGACGGGCGCGACCTGCCGCGCTGGCGGCACAGGGGCTCGTTGGCCAGCGCCAGGCGCGAGGCGATGGCGTCCAGCCGCTCCTGCCGCTCGTAATAGGACCGCACGGCCAGGTCCCGCTGGATCTCGGTTTCCCTGGCCGCCTCGGGCGAGGGCGCGGGACCGGCCTTGGGCGCGCAGCCCATGAGGCCGACCGACAGGCACAGGACCGCCAGGCACAGGGCCGCAAAAAACGCGGCCGGCAGCAGGGGCCGGTGCGGCGCGCTCCTCGCCGGTGCGGCGGTCCCTGGCCCTGGCGTTGCGCTTGTTGTCACGACACCAAGTCCTCGCTGCCCGGCCTCTGCACGGGGCTTGGAGATGAACGGCGGCCTGGCAGCCTGGCCCCTGGGCTTTTTTGCGCCAGCACCTGAAAGATATCCGCCTCGTTCCCGTTCAGGGTCAGCACCCGGCCCTCCCGCCGCCAGAGCGGGTCAAAGCCGCCAAGCAGCCGGTCCTCGCTCTCCCGCGAATAGTGCCGGAACACCGCGCCCTGCGTGCGGAACACGCCATGGGAGCCGAATTCCCGCTCGAACTCCCGATAGCGGGCAAGGTTGCGCGCATCCTTCTGCAAGAGATAATCGCTGAGGAACAGCAGCCCGCCGGGACGCAGCAGCCTGTGCGCCTCGGCAAGCAGGGCGTCTGCCCCGGCATCTGTCGGCACGCAGGTGATGAGGGCCACGAGCAGGCAGGCGTCAAACGAGGCTGCGGCA
>Ga0209373_10005517_pt1 | contig 10287 bp, 8 predicted proteins | sample Higcelweek5metaG_FD_187173 | JGI IMG/M metagenome (GOLD analysis project Ga0209373, IMG submission 187173) | Freshwater pond sediment microbial communities from the University of Edinburgh, under environmental carbon perturbations - High... | ecosystem: Environmental > Aquatic > Freshwater >...
AGTCCACAAAAACTCGGTTGGAAAGAAAATCTCCATGTCAATATCATCGCATGGTCGCTTCGCTATATCCCTTGAAAAGTCGTCAATGTCCTTTCCAAGGTCTATTGAATCGAAAAATACGGCATCCCAAAACGCATTTCCCTAGTGGCTTGTCTGTATGAAAACGTCCTTCAACTCCTGACGTCGTGCATCGTAAGTGTTTTTTTATTGGGCCAGTATTGGCTGGGACATGGAGGAGGATGGTATGCTTGGGCAAGTATTGTCTGTGCACTTGGAGGGCTTGTGGGGTTGCATCCAAAGGTATTTCATTGGGGATGGAATCTGCTTTTAAAGGTTTCCAAACGTGGGGGAATGCAACTTTGAGATTTTCTTTCGGGAAAGGAGCTTTTTTTGTATCTTGCGTGATATATCACCGTCACCGTGGTCAAGGGGCTTGGTTTTGCTTTCTTGGTCAGTAGTATTTTTCCGCTTTCTTTTGAGCATTTTTTCTTTGCTTGTGGAGTGTGGATCTTCACCAATGTCGTCGGGATGCTTGCTGTTTTTGCTCCAAATGGACTGGGAGTGCGTGAAGGAGTGCTTGCTGTGATGCTTGCGTCTATTATGCCTATGGAAATCGCTATCCTTCTCTCTGTACTCTCTAGGGTCTGGACACTCGTGCTTGATGGAGTGATTGCTTTGGGAACAATATGAGCGAAAAGTGAAAAACGAAAAGTGAATAGTGAAGGAAATCCTATTTTGTAGGGACATCTTTGTATGGTGTTGGAATATTTTTCTGACTTCTTAGTTTTTGTCATTCTGAGCGAAGCTCAGAATCTGTAATAGGTAAAAAAGTAATTCAATCAAAGGAGAGTTTGTATTTGTATGAAGTTTGATTCTCCGACAGATTCTGAATAAAATTCAGAATTATATTTGTTTACCTTTCACTTACTCTTCTTTTTCCTTAACGTATTCACTCCCTTGCTCTTTTCATTTGACTTTTATCTTCACTTTGAAATAATACCGATATCTCTTAAACACGGATTATGAAACTACACCTCGACTCAGGATGGACTCAGGTTCTTGCATGAGAATTTGAAAAACCGTACTACCTCAACATCAAAAAAAGCATTGTGGCTGACATCAATGCGGGTTACACCATATATCCTCCTCTTGGTGAGGTCTTTTTTGCCTTTGAAACCACCCCTTGGGACAACCTCAAGGTCGTCATCCTTGGACAAGACCCCTACCACGGGCAGGGACAAGCACACTGACTGAGTTTTTCGGTACAAGACGGCATTCTCCATCCACCAAGTCTCAAAAATATTTTCAAAGAATTGCAATCAGATCTCGGAATTCCTGCCCCAAAGTCAGGAAATCTTGAGCCTTGGGCAAAGGAAGGAGTCTTTTTGCTCAATGCTATCCTTTCGGTACGAGCGGGAAGTCCTGCGAGTCACTCAAAGATTTGATGGGAAACTTTTACTGATAGAGTGATCGAACTGATTTCAGAGGAAAAAACCAACGTGGTCTTTATCCTCTGGGGAAACTACGCACGAAGCAAGAAAAAACTCATCGATACCACCAAACACAAAGTCATCGAGTCCTCTCATCCCTCTCCCCTCGGTGCCCATCAGGGATTTTGGGGAAGCAAACCGTTTTCCAAGTGCAATGCGTACCTTGAGTCGGTCGGCAAAAAACCGATAGATTGGAGAACAAAATAGAGAAAGCTACAAGTTTCAAGAGCAAGAAGATGGAAGAGTAGGTTTCGTCTTGCTCTCGCTCTTAGAGATGAGACACCATAAATGGATGTCTCTACATATATCCTTCTTCTTGCTCACAAAATCCCCCTAAATCCCCCTTGATAAGGGGGACTTGATGGAAAACAACAGACACCATAAATGGATGTCTCTACATAGATCCTTCTTCTTTTATTCTTTATTCTCTTTTCATGAACGAAATACTGACAAAATACCATATCAGAGCCGACAAATCACTCGGACAGAATTTTTTGCAAGACCAAAAAATTCTATCCTCAATAGCCAATGCTACCCAAATCGAGGGAGAGCATATTATTGAAGTGGGACCTTGATATGGTGCCCTCACTGAGCATATTTTGAGACAAAAACCTGCTTCACTCACGCTCGTGGAATTTGACACAAAGATGGTGGAAATTCTCAAGCATCGCATCCTAACCCAAGATCTCAGCACGTATGAAGTTCCTATTGACATCATCAACCTCGATGTGCTCAAATTTGTTCCAACTCAATCCAATTACAAAGTCATTGCCAATATTCCCTACTATATCACCTCCCCCATCCTCACACACTTTCTCTCTGAAGTCCCACAGGCTCCGAGTGAACTGGTCATACTGATGCAAAAAGAAGTGGCAGAGAGAATTTGTGATATTCGTCAGAGCGTTCTGTCGCTTTCAGTCGCAAAAAAAGCCGAGGCTCGACTCTCGGTCTTGGTCCCAAAGCACTGTTTTGTCCCAATGCCAAAAGTCGATTCACAAGTCCTTCACCTGACCACCCATCGCCACTTCCAAGAGGTCAACGACCACGCTTTTCAAAGCCTGATCAAGACTGCTTTTTCAAATCCAAGAAAAAAGCTTCTCTCCAATCTCTGAGCCAAATACGACAAAACAAAACTCCTCCAGTTATGGAAGGAGCTCGGGTTTGACGAAAATATCAGAGGAGAAAGTCTCTCGATAGAAAACTACTTGAATGTGATAAAAAAACTCTCATAAAAAGCAATCGTGAAGATTGCTTTTTTCTTATTGTTTTTGTGCTCATGATGCAGTAACAACTCCAGTGGAAGTCACTCATGAAGCGGTCACTTGCCCTGATGCGGTGACTCCAGTTCCGATAATACTTGCTTCGTCATCGAGAAGGTCAAAGACAGAATTTAAATCCTGAGAAAATTCTTTTTCTTCTGGGGTTGATTTTTCGTTGACAGGAATTTGAACCTCTTCTTTTTTGGTCTCCTGTGCGGATGTTGGTGGAGTCTGAATTTCTGGAGTTTCTGTTGGAGTTGGGGTTTCAGGAGCTTTCCCACAAGATGCTACCAAAAGCAAGAACGTGAGAAATACAAATCATTTTTTCATAATAAAATCGAATAAAAAATAATGGGTGAATTGTATGATTTTTCACAAAAAAGTCAAAAAAACATCAAAAGTACTTCAAGAAATATGAAAAAATGTTGAAAGTACAAGCTTTTTGATTATAACTAAGGGAAATATTTCTCATCAAAACCTATCTCATGCAAAAAAAACTTATCTCTATCGTAATCCCAGCCTATCAAGAAGAGAAAAACATTGCCAAAATCTACCAAGCTATCCTGAAAGTCCTCCCTCGTATTCATCAGAAGTACGATTTTGAAATCATTTTTGTAAATGATGGAAGTCGTGATCTGACATGGTTTGAAATCAAAAAACTCTGTGAAAAAGACTCAAGAGTCAAAGGACTCAATTTTAGTAAAAATTTTGGAAAAGAAATTGCACTCACTGCCGGAGTAGAAAAAAGTTCAGGAGATGCAGTCATCACCATGGATGTCGACGGACAACACCCCGTTGAAAAACTTCCTGAGTTCATCGAAAAATGGGAACTTGGATTTGAAATTGTGTACAATATCAGACCTAAAATTGCTGGTGCTTCTCTAATCAAAAGATTTTCTTCTTGGATTTTTTACCAGGTATTTAATACTATTTCTGATGTAAAAATGGAAGCAGGAACTACTGATTATAGACTTTTAGACCGCAAAGTAGTGGATGTATTCTTGACTTTTACCGAAAGAAACAGACTCTACAGAGGAATCGTCGATTTTATAGGTTTTCATAAGTGCAAGCTTGAATTTGATGCACTTCCAAACCCAGAAGGGAGAAAACCAAGCTATAATTATATCAAACTGTATCATCTTGCCATCAATAGCCTCACTTCATTTTCTATCTTTCCTTTAAAATTAGTAGGATACATGGGATTTTTCATCATGCTTGTGTCTTCTTGAACCTTGATAGTAATGTTTTTCGATATGTTTTGAGTCATCAATCTTGGCTTTACCAATCTCGCATTTGTAGTCGTTCTCAATACGATCTTCATTGGAATCGTACTGATGAGTCTCGGATTAATGGCACTCTATATCGCTCGTATTCATGAGGAAGTCATTGGAAGACCCCTCTATATCATCAAAGACACCCTGAATTTTAAATAATAATCTCTCTGCATGTTCGACGCTTTCAAACAATGTTCTCTTTTGATTAAAAAACATTTTTCTGTCATCATATTATTCGTCAGTTCATCCATTGTATTGTGAATGAACTTTTTTATCTCCAATGGAACGTTTTTCTTGCTGGATGGAATATTTTTTCCTTATCGTGAAATGAAAGGATTTTTTGAAATCAGTCTGGTTTGGCACGCTATAGATATTGGAAAGTTATTATTTTGATATATCCTTTTTTCAAAAATATATTATTTTTCTATTGTTTTTTTTACTGGATTACTCGGATACAAATTTGGTTCTCTCTTCACAAAGATCTTTAAACAAACAGAAAATCAAACATTCATTGAGAGTATGGGAATTATATTTTTTCTCATAAATCCATTTTTTTATGAACGCATGCTCACGCAACCATGAGTGATGCTTGGAAGCTTGTTTTTAGGATATGGAATCTATTTTTTAGTGACATCTATACTCAACAACTCATCTTCTCGTCATATCTTGTTGGCAGGAATATTTTTTGGACTCAGTCTCAGTGTGATGACTCATGCATTGTTCATGGTGAGTCTTGTGATGTGAGTGTATCTTTTGCTTTTTGTACGAGCATTCAGACAAATGCTGGATGTAATCTTTTCAGGATTGTTGTTTTTGGTACTCAACCTCAACTGGTTACTGGGAAACTTCTTTCTCCATACAGGAAACACACTCTCAACTATTTGAAGTTTCAATCAAGAAAATATAGCCAATTTCACTACACACTGACTCCTACCTCTCTCCCCATCTCTCTCTACCTTATTTTTGTATGGTTTTTGGTGAGAAAATTGGGGACATTTTTTGCTTCCTACCAGCAATAACCAACATTGGTATATTGCTGGATGAATCATACTATTATTGATCCTATTGGGAGCATGGAAATCAATTAAGTTCCCGACTACAAGACGTCTTTGAATATTTTTGTCAATCATAGGATTTGTTTCATTTATTCTCGCTGTTTGAGTGGTAGCACCTTGGTGAGATATCAGCCAGTTCCTCTATGATTATCTTCCGCTGTACATAGGAATGCGTGAACCTCATAAATGGACGGGGATTTTGATGATTGTGTATGGAATTTTCTTTATTATATCGATGATTCCACTTATCAAATTCATTTCAACCGTTTTTGTCTCTCCATATTGAAATAGCATCACGGCATGTATAATTTTCCTATTTTTGAATGCGTGGTCTCCCAATGTACTCTTTTGATTCAATCATCAGTTTGTTATGACTGATTACCCCAAAGACTATGAAACATGGTATCAGCAGGAGATACAAACATCCACTCAAAACAACACCTATTTATTACTTCCGTGGCATTCATATATAGCTTGTGATTGGACACGTGGAAAAGTAATCCCCAATGCTATGGGAGACTATTGGAAACCGCTGAATGTAATAGTATCAGATAATATTGAAGTAGGAAGTCTGTATACAAATTCTCGTGAAGGCAGATCCAAAGATATCGAAACCTTTCTCACAAACAAAGATTTTTCTCTCCTCAAAAAACGGAAGATTACTGATATCATCTTCATCAATCAGTGTGCCGATTACCTAACATACCAAGACCTTTTGAAAAAATCTTCTCAAAAATGACTCCTCACGCCAAACTACCAATGACCGAGTTTAGAAGTATACCATATAAGATAAAAAAGAGCAAGCTACAAGTCTCAAGAGCAAGAAGGAAGAAGAGCAAGTAGAAAAAATGTCATTCTGAATAAAATTCAGAATCTGTCCGAGAATCAAACTTCAATACAAAATCTCTTTCAATTGACAAAAAATCTTCTCTTCACTATTCAGACTCCAGAAATGGACATTTCTACACTTTTCACTATTCACTATTACCACTTCCCCATGAAAAATTTTCATAATATTCTTCTTCTTGGAATCTCAACGATTCTCTCAGGAGCGGTCAACTATGCCTACCATCCTATTATGCTCCAGTTTCTTGATATGAACACTTTTGCAGAATTTGAAAGCTTGATTTCTGTTTTCAATATTCTTGGAGTTCTGGTTGGATGAATAAGCTTCTTTTTACTCAAAGAAATCTCAAAAAACGCTCACGATTTGGTAAAAATTAAATCTATCTTTGTCTATTCAAATAAGTTCCTCTTTTTGCTTTCTCTTTGACTCTATGGAGTCTTTGTCCTATGTTCCCCGCTCATTGCTGACTATCTCAAGTTTGAATGAGTCTTCGCACTCAATCTCGTTTGACTCACAATAATCTTTTCCTTTCTCTCTGTGGTGATTACCCCAATCCTCCAAGGACTTGAAAGATTTAAAATTCAGGCCGTATTTGGAATCCTTTCTAGCATCATTAAGCTTGGTTTTTGAGTTGCATTTGTGTACTTAGGATATGCTCTTTTTTGAGCGATTGCAGGCTTTTTGATGTCTGGATTCATTCTTTTGTTCCTATCATACATAGCAATGTACTTGATTTTTCGTGGAGTAGACACCGACAGGAAGATCGTATCAAAACTGAAAAATGATTTCTTGTGAGATTACAAGGACATCTTTGCTTCATTTTTCCTCGTGTTTTTGCTTTCCCTCTATATGAACCTCGATATTATCATTGCCAAATCTCTTTTTGAAAACGATATTGCAGGAATGTATGCAGGAGTTTCTGTTATTTCTAAGTTTCTCATTTTTCTCGGAAGTACTATTGAAACTGTGTACTATCCACAGATTATCAAATCTGGAAAGGAGGGAAAACATTTTATCAGAAACGGACTTGCTATGATGGTGATTCTTCTCGCAGGGAGTATCGGATTTTTTGCTCTCTTTTGAAACTTTGCACTTGAGATGCTCAAATCTTGATTCTGAGCGTATCGTGAAGTCCTTCTCATGAGTTTGGTGTATTGTGGAGGATATATTGTCATTTCATTTCTTTCAAAGATTCTAGTATGATTTCGTAAGTACATGGTCAATTGGATCCTTGCTGGAGGAATTGCGCTTCTTTTTGTCTTGAGTGAATTCATCCCATCCATCAGTATTTATCAATATCTCATTATCTTTCTCTCCGTTGCTTTGTCCCTCTGTATGATTCTTGGATGGTTGGTATGGAATGAGATGAAGAAATCATAAGGAATACAGATCTGCGTTCCCTATGATAAAAAAAACGAATGGTTGTGACCATTCGTTTTTTTTTGTATTATTTCCTGACGTCTTTGGTCTTCCCTCTTCCCTTGAATTCAATTTCGATAGGGGTTCCTGCAAATCAGAAATTGTCTCTGATACGATTTTCCAAATATCTCTTGTAGGAGAAATGAAAATGCTCTGGATTGTTGACAGTATAGACAAATTTTGGAGGATTGATATCTACTTGAGAAACATAGTAAATTTTTGGTTTGTGTGCTTTTCTATTTCCTGTTGGTGGATGCTTGATGACTACTTGTTCGGTAAAGTTGTTCATTACCGAAGTCTTCACTCTTTTTTGTCTCTCTACATGAATTTCAAGTGCTGTTTCAAGGATTTCGTCCACTCTCTTTTTTTCAATTGCTGAGGTAAAAATCACTGATACCCAAGGCATAAAGTCAAATTTTTCATTGAGGTAGGTAAGATATTTCCCCATGATTTGGTCACGGTCAATATTTGGTTTTTTCAGTACTTCGTCCCATTTATTTATGACAATCACGAGTCACTTCTTCGCTTCAATAACAGACGAAATAATGGAGAGATCCTGTTGGTGTACTCCATCGACTCCATCGACGATCACCGCTACAATATCCGCTCTTTCGATACTTCTTTGGGTGCGCATTACCGACCAGTTTTCTACGTTTCTCGTTCCAATCTTTGAAAGTCTACGGATTCCCGCAGTATCAATCAGAATAAATTCTTTTTCATTGAAGGTAAACTTGGTATCAATACTGTCCCTCGTAGTCCCTGATTGGTCTTTTACCATCACACGGTTTTTCCCAACAATCGCATTGATGAGACTTGATTTCCCGACATTTGGTCTTCCTACGAGTGCCAATTTTAAAATCGTTTCATCGTATTCTGGGACAAAATACGCAAGTCCTCTGGAACTAATGGATTTAGCAATAGCATCATGAAGCTCTTCAAATCAAAAATGATGAGAGACAGAAATCGGGAAAAAATCGGGAAAAATACTTACAATTGGGAGATTATATGATTCCAAACGCATTTCATCATTGTCTGCCTTGTTTGCAACTACCATCACAGGAGGAATATCTTTTCCCCTGAGTATTTTTATAATTTGATCATCCTCCTCAGTAAGTCTATTATACTCTACAATCCAAATGAGTAAATCACTTTCGGCTATTGCATTGCGGGTTCTTTCTATAATATCTCTGGCAATTTCGTCGTCTTTGGAACTAAAATCAAGCCCTCCACTATCGGCAAGGATGTAGGTAATTTCACGGTCTTTGTCAGTAAATTCATACTCTGATATATCACGAGTTGTCCCCGCTTCATCAGCAACTATGGCAATTTTATGACCAACAAACATATTAAAGAAACTGGACTTCCCAACATTTGGTCTTCCAATAATCGTAACTTTCGGCAACATGAGAAAATGAATAAAAAAATATCAATAATGGAAGGATTGTATAAAGAAAAGGAAAAAAAGCAAAGTTTTATTTTCAAAGGACCGCTCTGAAGAGCAATCTATCGATTAGTAAAATAATTATTATCAGAGTTTGCGACAAACAAGGGGATATTTTTATTAGAAGCTTAATTGAAGTGGTATCGAATTTGCATTATTACTACTACTCGTAGCATTTCATAATTGTCACCACCAATACATCTTTCATGAAATATTTATTCCTCTTTATATAGTAATTTTGATACCTATCAACCATAGAAAAGTGAAGCAAAGAGCTAACGTTCATTGTTAAAGGGTATTAAATATTTTTTTCTTCCTTTATTATCAACAGTGAGCTTTAGCCTTTTGCTATGGAAGCTATTGCATTGATAGAGTACTTTTTATATTTAGAGTATAAAATTATCTCCAAAGTTTCCATCATACCACTTTGGAGATAAAAAATTGCAAAGAGCCGAAGAGTACAAAGAAACGAATTAGTTCTTCACACAGCGAACACTGAAACCGTGGGCACGACCATTGTAATCGGCTGGGTAGATATTGCTGGTAACGAAGGTCAGATGGTAGGAAGCGTTCGAACCCGGGCTACTTGACCAATAGCTGGCGTTGGTAGACTGACTGATGTAGTCACCACTATCCCGAACACGGTATCCAGCAAAAGGTAATTTTAATGTTCATTTCATAGCAGTTACTGTTGTTGAGTTGTTAGCACAACTAGTTCACGAAATACTATTACATGCATCCTGCCAATCCTTGACACTCGGCACATGCCGACCACTCAGACATGGTCATTGTCTTCATATTGCTGTGGTTCCAGATCAATCTGAAGTAGCAGTATCTCATGTATTTCATCACCATGCCGTATGTATTTGTAGTGTTTGCCAATCATAATTCCATCAAAGTTGTCAGTTCGTCCATCCTGTGTCATTTCTTCCCCGTTGATAGTAGTCTCAGATATATGTATTTCATGCATTACAGTTTATTGTACTGGTTCATCAACAATTTGTAGGTTGTGTACTTCCATCCCGAACCGTAGTCGCTCAGAGATTCTTACATGCCCAAATCTGACCATTTCATAGTGAGATTTCTTCTATTCAAGATGCACATTGGGTTTGTATAGCAATATAATCTTTCCCATACAAGGCCAATCACACTGAGTCAACTCCATATCCAAGGGGATTCGTATAGGTGAGATAGTTCTTTTTATAATTATTCTTATCACTTGGTAAAATAATTCCTGTGATACTCGTTGCTGTACTTCCTACCAATTTGAAGATTTCACTTCATGTGAGTGTATTATTTGCACTATATGGGATATTTTGCCCTTTATCTACGATAAAATAGGTTTGTGTCGAGAGCAAATTTCCACTCCCTGTATAAAGAAGACTTGGCAGATTATAAATCTTATCACTTGAAGCTAATAATCACACATAATTTCAGCTCACTTTTGCTTGTGATTGGATATCAGCAAAGGTTGTTCTGATTCATGGAAGCAGTGCTGTCTG
>Ga0209373_10005518_pt1 | contig 10287 bp, 5 predicted proteins | sample Higcelweek5metaG_FD_187173 | JGI IMG/M metagenome (GOLD analysis project Ga0209373, IMG submission 187173) | Freshwater pond sediment microbial communities from the University of Edinburgh, under environmental carbon perturbations - High... | ecosystem: Environmental > Aquatic > Freshwater >...
ATTAAGCTACATATAATTAATAGCTTTTAATAAAAATATATTAAATAGATAACCTATTTTTTAAAAAATAGGTTATCTATTTAATATATTTTTATTAAAAGCTATTAATTATATGTAGCTTAATTGGTATAGTTTAATGGTTAAAATAGTAACTTGTCACGTTATAGATATGAGTTCAATTCTCATTACCAGTGTTTTTTTTTAAGGAAGTAGTTTAATAGGTAAAACAAAAGTTTCCAAAATTTTTAACGGGTGTTCAAATCAGCCCTTCCTCATATTTTATTTATTTAAAAAATTTTTTAATATGAAGTGACTGAGCGGTTGATAGTGCAAGATTGTAAATCTTGTTGTATATATACACACATAGGTTCAAATCCTATCTTCTTCAAGAATTTTTAGTTTATAAAATAAATGAAATATTTAATATTCTTTTTTTATCTTTCGTCTAATGGTTAGGACGACATTTTTTCATGATGTAAATAAGAGTTCAATTCTCTTAAGAGTAAAAAAAGGGGTTATCGTATAATGGTAATACATTAGTTTTGCATATTAATTATATAGGTTCAAATCCTATTAACTCCATATTTTATATTTTATAAACTAGATTCTTTTATTATATATTAAATGTTATATCTATAAAATAAAAATCATAGTTATTACATTTTAGAAAATTATATATTTAAATTATTAATAAAAAATATTAACATCATTTTTAAATATATTTTTTTAACAATTTGGATTTTTTTTACCTTTTTTAATAAATTATAAAATAATTATAGAGTATTTTGAATTATTTAGCTTTTATATATTAATAAAAAATTTTTATATTTATTATAAAAGTTTTAACTATATTATGTTATTTCTTTAATTTTGTATATCAAAAAATTATATATTATTTTCTCTTTTAGGGTTAATAAATATAAAAATTTTTTAATAGGTGGTCTATCCAAAATTTTATTAGATAAAAAATATTATTAAAAAAAAAATTCAGTTTTTTATTGAGAAAAATAATAAAAATTAAATGTTAAATAATTTAAAATTTTTTTTAGATAGATGGTTTTTTTCTACAAACCATAAAGATATAGGAACTTTATATATATTTTTTGCAGGTATTGCAGGTATTATAGGAACTTTATTATCTGTTTTAATTAGAATAGAATTAGCATCTCCTGGAGATAATATTTTATTTGATAATTATCAATTTTATAATGTAATAATAACAGCACATGCTTTTATTATGATTTTTTTTATGGTAATGCCTGCTTTAATAGGAGGTTTTGGTAATTGGTTCGTACCTTTAATGATAGGAGCACCTGATATGGCATTTCCTCGTTTAAATAACATAAGTTTTTGGTTATTACCACCATCTTTTTTTTTATTATTATCATCATCTTTAATAGAAAATGGAGCAGGTACTGGTTGGACAGTATATCCACCTTTATCTTCAATAATAGGACATTCAGGTCCATCTGTGGATTTAGCTATATTTAGTTTACATTTATCGGGTATTTCTTCAATATTAGGAGCTTTAAATTTTATAACAACTATAATTAATATGAGATTACCTAATATGTTTTGGTCAAGATTACCATTATTTGTATGGTCTGTATTTATAACTGCTTTTTTATTATTAATTTCATTACCTGTTTTTGCAGGTGCTATCACAATGTTATTAACAGATCGTAACTTTAATACTACTTTTTTTGATCCAACTGGTGGAGGAGACCCTTTATTATATCAACATTTATTTTGGTTTTTTGGTCACCCAGAGGTTTATATTTTAATTTTACCTGCTTTTGGTATAGTTAGTCAAATAATAACTAGTTATTCAAAACAACAAATTTTTGGTTACATAGGTATGGTTTATGCTATGTTATCTATAGGTATTTTAGGTTTTATAGTTTGGGCACATCATATGTATACCGTTGGTTTAGATGTAGATACTAGAGCTTATTTTACAGCAGCTACTATGATTATAGCAGTACCTACAGGTATTAAAATTTTTAGTTGGTTAGCTACAATGTGGGGAGGAGTTATTGAAATGAGAACTCCTATGTTTTTTGTATTTGGTTTTATTATTTTATTTACAATAGGGGGATTAACTGGAATTGTATTATCAAATTCTGGTTTAGATATAGCTTTACATGATACTTATTATGTAGTAGCACATTTTCATTATGTTTTATCAATGGGTGCTGTATTTGGATTTTTTGCAGGTTTTTATTATTGGTTAGAAAAAATTAGTGGTTTAGTTTATAATGAACTTTTATCAAAAGTTCATTTTTGGTTAACTTTTATAGGAGTTAATATTACATTTTTTCCTATGCATTTTTTAGGATTAGCAGGTATGCCTAGACGTATTCCTGATTATCCAGATGCTTATGCTCCTTGGAATTTTATAGCTTCTTTAGGTTCTATGATAACCGTTGTAGGTATTTCTATTTTTTTTTATATAATATATGATGCATTACAAAATAAAAAAATTGTAAAATTACCTAAAAATTATACTGAAACTTGTTTTATAAATTCTAAATTAGATTTACCTAAGGAATATACTGAAGTTTTTTTTAATTTAAATAAAAAAAATGCTGAATAATCTAATTTTAACTTTAATGTCTATAAATGACGGACTAGATCCGTCAATATGTAAGGAATTAATAAAAAATAAGCCAATTACATATAACACGAAAACAATATTTTTATTAAATAAGAATATCTTCTCAATGCTATTACCCAATTTTGGGAGAGTATGTGGATATCCTTTATATAATAATATTATGAATTTTTGTTATAATAATTTTATACAAAGTAATGAGAAATTACCATTAAATCATGGTTTGATTTTAAATAATGGTAATTTCTTTATTAATATTAAAAATATATCAAATAATTATTTAATTTCGAATAATAAAAATTTTTTGATTAATGCTAAAAATGCATTAAGTACGATTTTATGGGGGAATTCCTCATCACTTAATAATAATGAATTAGAAGAGTCTTTGAGTCTTAATAATTCAATTCCTATTGAACGAAGTAATATAGAAAATATAAATAATAATATTTCTAATGTAGAAAATAGTACAATATCATCGTCATCATCAATAAACAACGATATAAGCTTAACTGTATCCACTAATGCTAGTAGCAGTAGTAATTCTTTAATAGTTAATCATGAAGAAAATCTAAATGAAAAAAAATTTGTATTTGGTTTTTATATAAATACTAAAGATATAACCATAGCTAATGGAATTATAACTAGTATTAATAACTTCCCTAAACAATTACCTTTAATTTCAACTAAAGAATTAATATCTTTTTTTATAAAAGGACCAGAAAGTTTAATAACAAGTAAAATTCTTCTTATGATTTATGAAGAATTTGATTTTGATATAGAATCTTTTAATAATAAAATGTTTAACACCATTTTTTTCTCTTTAAGTCCAAATTTTATTACGGAGTTTAAAATATTAGTAACTTTATTTAATAATGAAATTTTTGATTTTAATAACGAAGCAGAAAAGTCAGATATTTTCGCATGGTTTTCTGATTATTGTATAAATACAGAAATAGATAGAATAAATAGGCGTAGATATTCTGATACTTATGAAGAAGTTCATAAAAATTTTAATTATAAAACAATTATATCATCTATGAATAATTTTTATTATACAGATTTTAATATAAAGAAAAGACAGGAGTTAGCATTTAATTTAGATAATAATTTAGGAGGTATTGATCTTTATAAGAATTATAATCATAGTTTCGATCAACTTTATGTATTAACTCACTTATCAGTAATTTTATGTCCTTCTGATTCTTTTTCAGATGAAGAAAATTATAATTAAAAAAATAAGAGGTAGGAGTGGAGCAGTTGGTCAGCTCAGTAGGTTCATACCCTAAAGGTCAGTGGTTCGAGTCCACTCTCCTACATAATATATATAAAATTTTCAAAAAAAATAGTATATAAAAGATGTCTAGATTTAAAAAAATTAGGACGTTTAAATAACGATAAATGTAAGTAATCCATAGAATTTTGATTTACATAACTCCTATAATATAGTGAAAACTAAAAAAAAAAATTACTTTGTGAACTGAAACATCTAAGTAGCAAAAGGTAAAAAATTAAACAAGATTTTAAAAGTAGTGGTGAACGAAATTAAATATAAATGAATTTTTATTTTTATTCTGGAATTTATTGAAATATAAAACAAAAAAGGTTAAAGTCCTGTACACAAATAAAAATAAAAAAAAAAAAATAAAAAAACATGATAAGTTTTTTTATTTAATTAAAGAACCATCTTTAAAATTTAAATATTTTTTTAAAATCGATAGTGAACTAGTACCGTGAGGGAAAGATGAAAAGAACCTTAAATTAAAATAAAGAGGAGTTAAAAGAATCCTGAATTTGTATACTTTATAGCATTTGTTTTAAGAGTATCTTAAACAATATACCTTTTGTATAATGGGTCAACAAGTTAATTTTTAAAGTAAACAAAAATTAATAATAAATTGTATAGCGAAAGCGAGTTTTAACAAAGCGTTTAAATTTTAAAAATTAAACCCGAAACTAAATGATCTAATTACATTCAAATTGACAAGAAAGTTAAAAAATTCTTTGAGGATTGAACTCATGTATGTTGCAATATACTGAGATGAAATGTGATTAGGGGTGAAAGGCTAATCAAATTTAGAAATAGCTGGTTTTCTACGAAAACTGTTTAAGCAGAACATTATTAGATATTTTATATAGGTAAAGTAACTTTTTAAATTAGGGGAATGTGAAAGTTTTACCAACTTTATTTAAACTTTGAATGATATAAAAATAAAAAATAATAGGCCGACTATGAGTGCAAAGATTCATTAGTCAAAAGGGAAAAAGCCCAGATTGTAAGTTAAAGTCCAAAAAAAAATTTAAAATTAAAGAAGATATTAAACCAAGAACATCAAAATGTAGGCTTAGAAGCAGCCATCATTTAAAGAAAGCGTAAAAGCTCATTGATCTAAAAAAGTTTAATTATTTTCGATAATGTAAGGAATATAAATTTTTACTGAAACTACAAAATTTATAAAATTGGTAGTAGAATGTTTTGTATGTTGTAAATATTGAAAAAATATAAATTTAAATTGTAAGATTTAAAGAAAATATCAAAATTAAAAATGTTGATGTGAGTAAATTGTAATTAATGTGAAAAACATTAAGACCGAAAATTTAAGGTTTTCTGTTACTTGAAAAACTAAACAGAGTTAGACGGCCCCTAAGTTATAAAGAGAAATCTTTGAATAATGGGAATAAAATTAATATTTTTTATCCTTTTGTTAGTTACAAAATTTTTTTTAAAATTTTCTAGAAAAAACTACAAAAAACTATAAATTTATTTTAATTTATAGTAAAGACCGTACTAAAACCAACACAGGTAAATAAGTATAAATGTACTAAGGTTTTGAAATAATAATTTTGAAGGAACTCGGCAAAATTACTTTGTAACTTCGGGAAAAAAAGCATTTTAATTTAAATTTATTTTAAATTAAAATTATATAAAAGGGGGTAGCGACTGTTTATTAAAAACACAGGACTCTGCAAAATTGTAAAATGATGTATAGGGTCTGATGTCTGCCCGGTGCTGTGTTTTAAAAAATTTATAATTTAAAAGTTTTAAATTCTAAATGCCAGTAAACGGCGGCTGTAACTCTGACGGTCCTAAGGTAGCGAAATTCCTTGTCGCGTGAGTTGCGACCTGCATGAATGACATAACGACTTCCCCACTGTCTCCAAAATTATTTTAATGAAATCGTAATTGTCGTGAAGATACGATATTATTTACAAATAGACGGAAAGACCCTTTGCACCTTTACTATGAACATAAATTGATCTTATTTAAAAATATATGTAGATTAGATATTAGCCTAGTAAATATGGCATTCTTTGAAAAAATATTTTTATTTTTAATAATAATCTTAATTTATAGTAAAACAAATTTATGTACGTTAGTTTAACTGGGGCGGTTTCCTCCGAAAAAGTAACGGAGGAGTACAAAGGTAATTTTGATAAACTTTTAAATGTTTTATTTTAAGTATAATGGCAAAAAATTGCTTAACTGTTAAAATTTACAAATTAAACAGAAACGAAAGTTGGTCATAATGATCCAATAATACTGAGTGGGAGAGATTATTGATTAACGAATAAAAGGTACGCTAGGGATAACAGGCTAATGACTCCTGCGAGTTCTTATCAACGGAGTAGTTTGGCACCTCGATGTCGGCTCATCACATCCTGAAGTTGTAGAAGATTTCAAGGGTTAGACTGTTCGTCTATTAAAGTGGTACGTGAGCTGGGTTTAAAACGTCGTGAGACAGTTTGGTTCCTATCTTTTGTAAATGTTTTAGAAAATTGAAAGATTTTAACTTTAGTACGAGAGGACCGAGTTAGAATTACCTCTGGTGTAATAATTGTATATGTTTTAAATATGCATTTCGTTATGTAGCTAAGTATTTTATTTATAATTGTTGAAATCATATAAACAAGAAGAATAACTTAAAATTATTTTCTAAAAGTAAGTAAAAGACTATTACTTAATTAATTATAATTCTTTAAAAATTAATAGGTTTGTTTATTTATACTTTAGTGATAAAGAAAAAGTAAAAATACTAATACTTTTTTGAAAATTAAAAAAAATTTTTTTAGAGGATACTTAAAAAAATAAAAATTTTTTTTATAAATAATAAAATATAATTAAAATTAACTTTATATTAAATTGAGTTTGATCCTGGCTCCGAGTGAATGCTGGTAATATGTTTAACACATGCAAGTTAAATTAAAAATATTTTATAGTATTTTTAATAGCGTACGGGTGAGTATTATTATTAAGATGTATTATTAGTATGTTATAAAAAAACATATATTTATTTAAAAAAAATTAAATTTAAATTTTTAAATAAAAAAATTATTAAAATTGCTAATAAATTTACATGTTTTAAAAAGATTAGATTATTAGAATTTATATATTTATTTATTATAAAATACTAAGTCTATGATCTTTAGTTAATTTGAGAGAATGATTAACCACATTAGGATTGAAAAAAGGCCTAACTCTTTTAAGAGCAGCAGTGGAGAATATTGGACAATGAGCGAAAGCTTGATCCAGCAATATTACAAAACTGAAGACGACCTACGAGTTGTAAAAGTTTAAAATTAAAATAAATAATGATATTTAATTTTTAAGTCCTGACTAACCTTCGTGCCAGCAGTCGCGGTAATACGAAGAGGGCAAGCATTATTCAAAATTATTGGGCGTAAAAAGTTTTTAGATGGTTATTAAAAAATAACTTGAGTTTTTTAGAAAAAAATAGAATTTCTAAAGTAGATTTAATACTCATAGATAATAGAAGGACTATCATTAGGTGAAAACAATTTTTTATAAAAAACTGACATCAAAAGAACGAAGGCATGGGGAGCAAATTGGATTTGGTACCCAAGTAGTCCATGCTGTAAACTATGAATGTTAAAAAGAATATATATATATTTTATATATTTTTTTAAGCTAACGCGTAAACATTTTGCCTGGGGACTACGATCGCAAGATTAAAACTCAAAGGAATTGGCGGAGATTTATACACGCGGTGGAGCATGTGATTTAATTCGATAATCCTCGCAAAACCTTACCAATTTTAGAATTCAAAAATTAAAATTTTTAGTTTTAAAAATAAATTTTAAATTTTATTTTTTAAAATTTATTTTTTGTACAAGTGTTGCATGGCTGTTGTCAGTTCGTGTTGTGAAATGTCAAGTTAATTCTTGAAACGAACGTAACCCTTTTTTTTATATTTATTTAATAGAAGTAATTTTATTAATTTTAAAAAAAATAATTTATAATCTATATAATTTATTTTGCGATTATAAAAAGAATAAGGATGACATCAAGTCATCATGGCCTTAATAAATTGGGCTATCTACGTGCTACAATGATAATTACAAAAAGAAACAAAAATGTAAATTTAAGTTAAAATCTATAAAAATTATCTTTGTACGGATCAATCTTTGAAATTCAAGATTGTAAAGCCGGAATCGCTAGTAATCGTAAATTAGAAAGTTACGGTGAATTGTTTTTGAATCTTGTACACACCGCCCGTCACGCCATGAGAATTAAATTTTTAGGAAAATAGTCAATATAAGATTAAATTTTTATTCAAAATAAAAAATAAAAAATTTTTTATGATTTGTTCTATAGTTTAGAGATTTTTTAATTAAGGCGAAGTCGTAACAAGGTAATTGTAGGGGAACCTGTGGTTGGACTAAAATTAAAAATTTTTTGATCCAGTAGCTAAATCGGTATAGCGTTTGCCTGTTAAGCAAAAGTGTAAAGGTTCAAGTCCTTTCTGGGTCGTTTTATATATATTAAATTATTTTAATATATAGATAACATAATGGAAATGTAATAGTTTGCAAAACTATTAATGTAGGTTCAATTCCTATTCTAACCTTTTAATAAAAAAATTTTAGTTAATATTTAAATTAAAATGAAGTAGAATAGTTGGTTAGTTCAGTAGATTCATATTCTAAAGGTCAGTGGTTCAATTCCACTCTTCCACAAAAATTTTTATTTTTTATTAAAATAACATTTAAATTATATTAATTTTAAACGTTAATGAATCAAAAAAATAAATTAAACAATGTAAATATAAATCCTTATATATTTTTTATTTTATTAAATATAATTTTAATTAATTATAATTTAATTTATTTTACTTCAGATCTTTTTTATCTTTTTGTAATTATTTTAATTAATATTTATCTAATAATAAATTTAAATAAAAAAAATAATTCTAGTAATTTCTTTAATTTTTTTATAATAAATATGATTGCAATTTTTAATAAATTTTCAAATTTATTTAAAGAAATTAAAACATATATTAAATTATTAAAAATTATACAGATTAAAAATATTTATTTATATTATTTTTATTTTTCTATATTTTTTATATTTAATAATTTAATTCAAAATAAAAATTTAATTATTAAAAATATAAATAATATTTTTTTTACTATACTTAAAAAATAAAAAAATGAAAAATTTTGAAAAAATTATAAAAAACATAAACTTAAATCAAGGTTGGTCTTTTATAGAAAAATATAATAAATATCATACTTTTCATTTAGTAAATCCAAGCCCATGGCCTTTTACAACAGCTTTTGGTCTATTATATACAACATTTGGTGCAGTTTTATATTTTCATTATTATGAATTAGGATCTACTTTTTTTTTTTTAGGATTTTTAATTACTTTATCTTCTTTTATTTGTTGGTGTCGTGATATTGTTAGGGAAGCTACTTTCGAAGGGTTTCATACTAAAAATGTTCAAAAAAATGTTAGAATTGGTTTTGTTTTATTTATTGTTTCAGAAATTATGTTTTTTTTCGCTTTTTTTTGGGCTTACTTTCATTCTAGTATTTCACCTAGTATCGAAATAGCATGCGCATGGCCACCACCAGGTATTACAATTTTTAACCCATGGAGTGTTCCTTTTTTAAATACAGTAATTCTTTTAACATCAGGAATTACTTTAACTTGGGCTCATCATATTATTCTCAAAAAAGATTATAAAAATGAAATTGCTTTTAGTTATACTATTTTGCTTGCAATTTTTTTTACTTTTTTACAATTATATGAATATAAAAATGCTACTTTTAGTATTAATGATAGTGTGTTTGGATCTTGTTTTTATATGACAACAGGTTTTCATGGATTTCATGTATTAGTTGGTACTATTTTTATATATGTTACTTTCTATCGTTATATTTCACAACATTTTTCTAAAAATCGTCATTTAGGTTTTGAAATTTGTGCTTGGTATTGGCATTTTGTTGATGTCGTTTGGTTATTTTTATTTATTTGTCTTTATTGGTGGCCAAGTATTAAAGATACTAATGAATTTTTAAATGCTATTAATATTTCTAATATTATTTTATAATTAAATGATAAATAATAAAAAAATATATAGTGAATCTATTAATATTTATAAAATTACATTTTATGCTCTTAATTCTATTTTGATAAGAATTACGGGTTATTTATTATTTTTAGGCTTTTTATTTAACACTTTATTAAATACAACTACAATATTAGATAACTTAAATTTAAAATATATTTTATTTTTTTTTTTATCTTTTATTATTATTTTATTAATTTTACATTTTTATATTGGATTTTGTAAAAGTATTTGTAATGATTTTGAATTTTTAAATTTAGAAAATAAAAATTATCCATTATTTATAAAAATACATTTATTTTT
>Ga0209373_10005519_pt1 | contig 10284 bp, 12 predicted proteins | sample Higcelweek5metaG_FD_187173 | JGI IMG/M metagenome (GOLD analysis project Ga0209373, IMG submission 187173) | Freshwater pond sediment microbial communities from the University of Edinburgh, under environmental carbon perturbations - High... | ecosystem: Environmental > Aquatic > Freshwater >...
TACTTTCGGATTCCCCTCGTAGAAACGGTAAAAACCATGGATGTCAAAATTCTCAAAGAAGAAGCTGAAGTCACCGCTGCCAGCAAAGACCTCCAAACCGTTACCTCCAAAGTTGCCCTCAATTACCACATCGACCCCGCCAAAGTCGCCAACGTCTACCAAAGTATTGGCATCGACTATAAATCCCGTATGATCGATCCGTATATGCAGGAAGCTGTCAAGGCTATCACCGCTCAGTTCACCGCTGAAGAGCTCATCACCAAGCGGGAAGCGGTCCGCGAAGATGTCAAAACCTCACTCCGGACCAAATTTACTGATTACGGCATCATGGTTGATGAATTCAATATCGTTAATTTCGAATTCAGTAAATCATTCAACGAAGCTATTGAGGCCAAAGTTACCGCCGAACAAAATGCCCTGGCTGCCCGAAATAAACTCGAGCAAATCAAGTTTGAATCAGAACAAGCCATCGCAGCTTCCAAAGGTAAAGCAGAGGCTCAACGAATCGAAGGCGACGCACTCCGTGCCAACCCCATGGTCATCGAGCTCCGTGCCATCGAAAAGTGGGATGGTAAATTGCCTCAATACATGACTGGCACCGTCCCCTTCGTCAACCTACCTAAAACACAGTAGCTGCACGTATATTCAGTATTGTTGGTAACCGAAGGGCTTTGATAAACTCTGGCCAATGATTACCGATGATGATTCGAAAAAATTGCTGAAAGATTTTAAAAAAGTCTTCGCCACCAAAGAGGATCTTGACCTCAAGGTTGTTGGATTAGTTCATACAACTGAATTAGACCAAATGTTTGATGCCATGGAGTCTCGTTTGGATAAAAAATACGACAAAGTCATGAATGTGATGGATAAAGTTGTCGGCGAACTTCAAAACATTCGAGATGATATGACCATGATTCAAGGTCACAAAGATCAACTCGAAGATCACGAAGACAGGCTTGAAGTCATCGAGACAAAACTCGTCATTTCCCCATAAACGAAAATCAGCCAACAGAGTTATTGTGCTGCAATAACCCACACCCCGACCGTACAGAGAGCAATGCCGATATATTGAAATACTGATAGTTTTTCCTTAAACCAAATCATGGATACCAAAGCTACTCCAGCAATGTAAACGCCGCCGATCGACGAGACTAAAGCCGCAGATCCCAGACCTAACGCCAAGAAATATGCGAGTGATCCCGTCCACATAATCACCTGACCGAACACGGTCGTACTCACAGTTGCCCGGCTTATTTTTGGCAACACTCTGCCTGGTTTATCAATCAAGTAATTGAGCAATGAATAAAACTGCATCACAATACACAGCCAAAACAGACTATTGTAACTACCCAATCGAATCGAAACTCGACTCGATAGATAATCTCCCGTTCCAATCAATAGTGCTGATCCAAGACCCCACCATAACCAAGTCATGTTTTGCACCCGATGTTGAAAAATGTTCGCCACAAACAGTGTCCCTATCAAGATGACCCCAATCCCCACAGTCTGGCTAACTGTTAATGCCTGATGGGTAACAAATACGGTCCACAGTGTTGTTATCAGAGGCGATAAACCGGCCATCGCCACAACCAAACTCACGCTCCCTTTGCTGATCGAGTAATACAGGGACATAAAACAGGCACCAGCTGCCACCAACAGCCCAAAAGACACGGGATCAAGTAACCGAATCTGTCCTTTGCTCAGCAACAACGCGACCGGCACCCAAATAAGCAACCGAAAAACATTTCCAATGATATTCGTCCACAATGACGAGACATGACTGAGACCTTTTTTGGTCACGTTCATTCCCACCGACCAAAACCCCACCGCCAATAGTGATAAAAATAGCCAGCTCATATAGTGATTGTACAGGATCTACTGAGTCAGATTAACCTTTCGATTCATCCGCATTGCCAATGGCAATGCAATCACCAGACCTACCCAAAAGAAGAATCCTAACGTAAACGGAATCCCAAACTTCGTATTAAACCATCCAATCAAAGGACCCACTGCTGCTACCAACAAATTGGTCAAAAGTGATATTGCTGATAATGCTGTGGCTCGATATCGAGATTCGATCCGCTGATTCTGCATATTAGCTAAAATGGGAACCCTAAATCCATCTGAGAACTTACGAATATAAACACTGGTAATCGCTCCCAACTGACCCTGAACATACGACAATCCGGATCCAATCATCTGAACAATAACTAAGAACAGCGGCACCTTTTCATTCCTGAACCGTTTTTGCATTCGTCCAATTAACCCAGTTCCCAATGCCCGAATAAGATAAGTTCCTGCTACGAGCCAGCCCAACATCCGACTATCAAATCCCGCTACCGTCAACCGCGGCTCATACAAATACCACAACCCAGTATAACCAATAAAACTGATGATGATACTAAAAATGGACACCTGAAATATATCCGCATTCCGAAAAATATGCGTGAAGCCCTCTTTGTTTTGCTTTATCCAATTCTTAACACTGAATTTTTCAACTAACATGTGAGGTTCTTGATACTGAAGTGAAGCTATCAAGCTACCTATCGATACAACAATCATAGCGTAATATGGCCACCGAATCCCCCATTGGTACAAAAATCCACCCAAAATACTCGCCACTGCCATTCCCAACGTACAATAAATAAACGTTTTAGCTTCCATTTGCTGATAATGGTCTTCCTGATGATTTTCTTTGAGAGAATCGAACATCAGAGCTGACAAAGCACCAGATTCTAGCGTCCAATTAACCTGGTACAGCACAAAAGCTATTGCAAACCATTCAAATCGATCAGCAAACAAGAAAATAACATAGCTCAATACACTACACATACGACCCAAAATGACCGTTTTTTGTTTTCCAATCAAATCCGCCATCGCCCCCGTAGGCAATTCCAACAACAAGCCAGCGAATAAGGCGATACTGTATACCGCCGCAATCTGCATCACGGTCATATAATGCGACCAGATCAAAAACCAAACTCCAATCGGAATGTAAAACCAATTCAATACCGAATCAATTCGATAAATCCGAATGTTTCTCTGCCAATTGGTGATCATGTCGTCTTTATCTCCAGAATATCGGGCTCTGAGCTTGTTGACCGCGATACTGAGTCGTCACTTGATCGCCATTAATTGTAAAACTAGCAAATTCGGCCGGATTAATCATGCTCCCATGCAATTTTTCCACCGCAGCAGCATTAAATTTTCCCCCATTCAAAGCAGTAGCAACTGCTGCGTCAATACTCCAACTATGACCTACCATAACCACACAAACAGGTCGATGTGACAAATCAGTGGGCGCTTGTCGATTCACAAAATCGATCGCCCGATCAACTGTCGTCAATACTTCATTTGCTACCAATTGAGGATTGGGTCCATCAAAAGCTACGCCGTTTTCTTGAACTTCAGCGGCCGCGGTAAGCCAATCCAATGCCTGGTTATCCTGTAAACTGTCGTTGTACGCCGCGTACGGACTAACATGCTCATCGAGACTTAAATATTCACTCTTCGAAATCGACAACTGTGCCATTTCCAACGGTAAATGAATAACGATTTTTTGGTTTGGTTTTTGTGCAATTTGCTCTGTTAGCCAAGTTCGTACACTCCGAATGTCTGTTGTTTGACCGGTTTGTTTCCGATCCTCAATGACTTGAGGCATGTCAATCATCGTAACGTCTGGTAGATGTGCTGCATTCAAGCCAGTTTCCAAATCTGCCATCGTTTCTCTCGTTCGTAAAGCATTCGACACTGGCATCATCAATACAACAGCATCTTGAGGTAGTTTTTCAATGTGAGGAGCCAGTTCATTGAAGCCGACCTGCCGTGCCAAATCATGTCCTTCAGGAGACAACGCCCCTCCCGGCCCTCCTTTTGGCGCATGACGAAAAAGTAATACTTCAGTTTCAGAGGATACTAACATTGCCCGTCTCCAAATCCATTTCAATCTGATCCCCATCCTTAATAACTTTTGTCGCATTTTGAGTTCCCACGATACAGGGCTTATTTAACTCTCGACTAATGATGGCAGCATGACACAGAATCCCCCCTTCATCGGTAACAAAACCAGCCGCCACCTTCATGATCGGCACAAAATCTGGGGTTGTCATCGTGGCTACGACAATGTCGCCCAGCTTCACCTTGTTAAAATCGGCTGAGGAAGCAATCAATCGTGCTCGACCAGTCACTTTTGCGACCGGTTTACTGGCCACATTACCTTTCACTTGCTGCCCCAAATCCTGCTTGGCATCTAAAAACTGTTGAAAAGCCAATGAATCTGACCCACTTAAATACGTTATCTTTCCTTCGATACAAATTGCGGCAAAAGACGTTTTTCTGTTCGTCAATTCCGCAGCTGATGGTTTTCGATTGTTGAGATAATCATCCAAAGTAAAGGCTAAATAATCTCCAGACTCGTATCCTTGACTAATAACATACGCATCCATCAATGTAGACATCATGGCAAACGACCGACTATAAATATCAGAACGGTACGTTCGCAACCACACATATTGTTGTGCAACCGCGATGAGATCCAAGAATGCGTCTGTTGGGTGAATTTTTTTAAGTAATTGAGCCACTTCCGCTGCTCTCGTTTTCATTTCAGTTTGCTGTTTGACATATTCTTGTTGAGGATCAGTGCATTGATCTAATCGCTGTTGAAGGTCGGCTATCGTCCAAAAAGACCCGCCGCCGGTCCGCATCCCAATAAAGCCAAACGCTTGTAAATGATGATCGAGTAATGATTCTGCCGTCTCCCCACGACGATACTTAGTCGCGAGTTTAAGAAATGCTTGTTGTTCCAAAACCAATAAGTTCGGCCGTATCGGAGTGGTCAAGGTAAATGTTCCCATCTTAATTTGTTGTGGGTCACTAAAATAGTGTGCTAATTCTTGTTCGATCTTCTCTTCAAGATAAATGCCAGCCGTAATCGTAAAGGTAAACCACGGAATAAATTGTTCAGCATTACGAATGTATTGCTGGATCATGGCTAATCTATCTGCTGGTGAAACAACCGTTTTGGCCCGCTGCTGCATAGCCTGACAGTTTGCAATAAGAATATCACCCATCTTTTCCGCCGCCGCCGCCCGTTCATGTAAATAATCGTAATTATTCACGTTTTTTTGACGGATAATTTCTTTCTCTTCCGCCAAAAACTGCAAATCGTCATAAAAAGCACCAGAAATACACACTTCATTCTTGTAAGCAAACGGCTCCAAGATCACCTTTTTGTAAAGGTCTACCCGAGTGACAGGTAAAACAGTAAGATCTGTATGAAAAGGGGCCAAGGGTCGATCCAATGTTTTTACAAAGCTCACATCTCGAGTATTTTCTTTTAGTTGATTCAATATTGTCATATTGATTTAAGTATATATTGTCCACTACTCATGGCTAATACCGACATCTATCCTATAGTCCAGATAGACAATTGTCACAAAGTTGTCCATAATGATGGACAGAAGGAAAAAACACATGGAAATAATCGAGGCCCTCTCTACCATCGGTTTAGACGAACCGGAACAAAGCATATACATTGCTCTGGCTAAGCATGAATGGGCCACTGCCCTCCAACTTTCCCAAATCTCCGCCATCAAACGCAGCACCCTCTACCGCGTCCTGGAACGACTAATGCACAAAGGGTTGGTTGAACAACGGGTCGACGACAAAACCACCTACTTCAATCTGATCGATACCAAAAATCTCGACGTTCTCATCCGTGCCGAAGAAGATCGCTTAAGCAATATGAAGGCGGCCCTCAAAACAATTACTTCAAAGCTCCCCTTATTAAATCATGCTGAATCACCCACCTCCGTCCGTTTCTATCGCGGTACCCGTGCGCTCCAAGGTCTTGAGTGGCAACGATTTGCCACATCTCACACAGAACTGCTCATTTTTGATAGTAACCAATGGGATAGTCAACTCGGCAAAGACTTTGCCGAGAATATCCGTGCCGAAATACTCAAACAACACATCACCATCCGCGAACTACACAGCCATGATCAAGCCAAACCTATTCCTCCAAATGCTGAGGCCGACTGGACTGACAATGCGGAATATATCCGTCACTGTTACCGTCATCGTCGTATTGACCCCGCCATTCTCCCTATCGACAATGATCTCTACATTCAACCCACCATGATCACCATGCAAAGCTTTACCAATGACGAAATGGTGGGGATATCCATCACCAGCCCCGCATACGTTAAGTTGCTGCGGGGCTTATTCGAACTTGCCTGGAATCAGGCAACTCCGATCGATGATTTTGGCTAAGTTATTTGTTCGCCTGCTTCCAACATAAGTTAAACATGATCTGGAATGAATGTGCTACCTCCGGATCATCAAACACGATTACTTCTGGTCGATCGGGATTAAAACTGATCAGTGCTGCCCAAGTGGGAGTAATCACTACATCGGTCTGACTGACATCACCTACTAAATACTTCACTGCCGAAGTGGCAGGCTTGGTGGCAGCATATGCACGGTTTGATTCAGATTCAGGCAAAATTTCCCGAGTTACACATTTACCGTCATACAGTTTCGGCGAATAGTCAGTATCGAACCAATCACCAACCACTGCTTCGTAATTAGTCGACAAGCAAATAAAATCGACTGCTGTACTTTGTAATGTTTGCTCATAGATGGCTTTGACCGCTTGAGCTCCGGTTTTGATCATTGTTGACATAATCAGTCCTTTTCTTGGACAAATTAATAACTAACGGTATACTATCCTTGATCTATATATCCGTAAAATTGTTGTCCAAATGGAGGACGGATCATGGCAAACCTCAACGATCTAAAAGCTTTGTTTCAACTTACTGACGAAGAGCTTACCTTATTCAATCAAGCAATCCGCACCACCAATAGCACCGTCGTTGAACTTGCCAAAGCGACTCACATCCCCCGCACTCAAATATATCGGCTAAGTGAATCACTGGCAGATAAAGGGTTGTTCAAGAAAATTGTGGACCAAAAACGGATCAAGTGGCAAGCAGAATCACCCAGTCAAATCGAACTACTGGTCAAAGATAAAGTCGCTCACTTCACCAAACTCCAAGACGCACTCCCCGATATCCTCAATTCTCTCCAAATATCACCCCACCAATCCAATACCGAAGTTAGGTTCTATCACGGCGAAACCGGTATCTCTCAGCTGGTTTGGCACATCCTCGAAGCCAAAGACGAAATCGTTGGCTACACCTACCGCGATTTTGCTGCCGTCGTCGGGCAATCCTTTGCTGAAGATTTTTACCTGGAAATAATCAAAAAACAAATCCACATTCGCGACATCATCTCTGATGAATACGTATCCAGTGTTGGTGGCTGGGACCAGGCCAAACAGTCATCCTTCCCTCATCCTGATTGGCCCAAACGCTGCCAGTCTCGCTATCTCCCTGATGACAAACTTCCCATCTGTCATCAACTAGATATCTACAATGACACAGTCGCTTTCTACAACTGGCACCAGGGGGAAATATTTGGTGTTGAGATCATCAATGCCAAAGTCGCCGCCTTTCAACGCTCGCTTTTCAATCTGGTTTGGAACCAAGCCAAACCGTACTAAATCAGTATTGTTGGTAACCGAATGGCTTTGGTAAACTCTGAGCCAATGATTACCGATAATGACATCAAAAAACTAAAGCAAGAATTCAAGAAAGATTTCGCCACCAAGGATGATCTCAAAGCATACGCGACCAAAAACGATGTTGATAACGCACTCGAAAAACAGACGGAAAAGATCGAGTCCATGCTGCTCGATTTTAGGGGCGACATATTTGATAAACTTGACCGCAATGTCGGCGGTTTAGCCAAAGTTGAGGATGAACAAGAAATTGTAGCCAGTCGTCTTTCCGATCACGACGACCGCATTGAAGTTATCGAAACCAAACTCGCCATTTCCCCCTAAACCACAACCTGCTACTTCGCCTGTATTTCGCCATTTTTAACAAACAACATCCCACCTTTTTCCCACTTTGCTCGCATACCCATCCACAACGATGGATAACGACCAGAAACATCTTTCATCATTTTGATTACTATATTTTTGTCTGGTAATGGCCAATTACAACCCTTGACCTCCTTGTATAGCCTCCACGTCCAAAACGTATTTTTCACTTCATTTACTCGCACAATATCTGCTGCCAAGCGATCCATTTCCTCAAGATTTGTGTCGCCAAATAGTGGAGTTCTGACATCGAGCAATACTCCTCCATGCGAAATCATTCGCTGAGTCTCCAAGGACAAGCCGTACCGACGTTGACCAAGTTGTTCGGGAATTCCCATCACGGTCGCAATCTTCTCTGGAACAGCTTTTAAATCAATTGCAGCAGAAGATAAGTATGGCAAGATTCGTTCGACAAATACTGGTCCGCTTCCATTATGAGCAATTGAGGATTTAATCCCATATGTTTCGTATGCCCACTGTGACAAAGCTAGTGTTTCTTTGGGATACACCACGGGATCACCTCCGGAAAAACGAACCGTCTCCCCTCTCTCAACTGCTCCCGTGATTAATCGAGCCACGTCATCTAAGCGTACCGCAACCGATTCTTGAGGTATTCCATTTTCGTCAATAAATTGCATGTCACGTTTGCAGTAAGGACATGCCACGTTGCACTCACCATACGAGATAATTCGAGTGGTAGGCACCGTGCCCTCAGAAAAGGCTTGTTGAAAATATAATTGACGACGCTCGTTGCCAATTTGATTGTGTTCACCAAATGGCAGCATTAATACCTGATGTCCGAAAGGAATACCATGCTGGGCCATTGATGCCCAAAACGAAGAGGTGTCTATTTCACCTGCATGAGCTAGCTCATAAGCAGCAGTATGTGATTGCTGACCTTCATTTATTTTATTTATTTCTGTCATAGTTTCATTCACCTTCAACCCGCTACTACATCAAGTAGTAAGCTGAAGAAAACGGTGGAACAATTCTGTCAAAGACAAAATGAGCAAAATTGCTCCACCAAGACAAGTTACCGAGTAAACCTCCTTACTCCCAGGATATTTCCTGAGGAGTCGCGAACCACGGATTGTGGCCCGGTATCCGGAGCAACTACGTCATTCCTAACGATCCCCAATGCCTTCAAGGCATTGATTACTAAAATTGAAACCACATAGGTGGTTTCATTGGCAGCTTCAGGAAGTCCTTCGACTTCGCCATAGCTTGTTTCAACCACATCGACGATGTTGCTGTCGATGGTAACCTCAGCAACTTTCGTTGCAGAAGTTACAACCCGGGCAGACCCACTGCTCGGGATTTTTGCCAGGACAGTGGTTCCGTCTTGGCTACAAATAGAAAGTTCGTGGGGGGTCAAATTTACAAGCATTGCGTTCTCCTTAAAAAAAGAATGGTTGGATACGATCAGCCATAATAATCCGGCTGTAAAAAACACAAATGTTATTTTTGTTGCTTTTTTCTTAGCTCCTCCGCAAAGGCTTTTAATCTTGCTTTGTTCTCTTTACGTTTTCGAACCTCCCACTCTTTCGAGCGAAGGTTCTTCAATTGAGAAATGGAGTCTCTCAAAAGAATATATTGGTCAAGTGACCAATCATGTAACCACTCGACTTGTTTTAACTCCCGCTTGGGGATCAATCGTTCTCCCCAATCGCGATCGGGATTTAAATCGAAGCGGAAATCCACTCCGATAGATCCTTTAAAAACCCCTCCTTCTTGAGAGAAATGGGCAGAGAATCCGCGATTCTCCCGAAGGACGAAGGGGTAGCTTTTCGCTACTTCTTTCGAAAGATCCTCAAAGACTTTTTCTGGTTGGTCGTAAAAATTCCAACCTTTCCAATAATTATGGTGATACTCTTTCACCATCTCGACGAAGTCGTTCCACTCTTCTTGGAAGACAATTTCCCCTTTCCATTCAGGAAGTGGAACTTCAGACTTTTTCAAGAAACGGTACTTTACCGCTTCCTGAGCCAATTCAATCTCCCTCGCGTTACTGGGAGAGACTTTTTCTGATCCAAGAAATATTTCGGATCGGATTTCTTTTCTCGACTGTCGAAAACAACCAAGATCCCCTGACGACATCTCATTTGAAATAATCAGACGAGATATAACTTCCCCATTATCCGAGGAACGAAAAACTCCAACCACAATATCAAACATTTCTTCTCCTTTTTCCTTTTTATGGCGAACACCCTGCCAAGATCAGTTAGATCCAAGCAAAGTGTTCGCCACAAACGAAAAGGAGAGATGCTCTCGCAAAAAAAAGATATTACTCGGTTTTTTAAAGTGCTCAAACTAAGTCAAATCACCACCCCTTTTCCTCTTTT
>Ga0209373_10005522_pt1 | contig 10282 bp, 10 predicted proteins | sample Higcelweek5metaG_FD_187173 | JGI IMG/M metagenome (GOLD analysis project Ga0209373, IMG submission 187173) | Freshwater pond sediment microbial communities from the University of Edinburgh, under environmental carbon perturbations - High... | ecosystem: Environmental > Aquatic > Freshwater >...
TGCGGCATTCACATGCTCTGCGTCCCAACCCTTGCGAAATTTGACGGTGACCGGAACTTGATAAGAAGACGCCGCCTTTACGGAAGCGGAGATAATTTCGGCAGCGCGGGGAAGGTCGCGCATCAAAGCGGAACCGGCGCCGGTTTTCACTACTTTGGGAACGGGGCAGCCCATATTCAGATCGATAAACGATGCACCTGAAAGAACCGGGTGCTCCAGAACAAGCGGAATTGCACGGGAAAAATCTGCGGCTTCATGCCCGAAAAGCTGGATTGCGCAGGGTGCCTCATGTTCCGAATCAATTTCGAGATAGCGGTAACTCTTGAGCACAGAGTTCTGATAAGCAATTCCCCGTGCGCTCACCAGTTCCGTTGTTCCGAACGCGCAGCCGAATTCGGAGCACAGCAAACGAAACGTTACGCTCGAATTTCCGGCCATCGGCGCTAATCCGATGTTGCCAGACAGCTTTTTTGCGGCTATAGTAAACTGTGATTGATTATCCTCATTCATAGATTCCATTATACATTTTGAAACGTCCGGGCGAATAATTTCCAAGTAAATTGATTTAATTGATTCAAGGAGAAGCATGCAGTCACGTTTTCAAAAATTTGAGTTCCGCACATTAGACTGGATATACGAGAATCTTCGCAGCCGAAATGCCGACCGGGTTATGCACTTTGTCTCTGTTACCGGCAATCTGGGTGTCATCTGGCTTGCCGCCGCTCTGACGCTGTATATCACGCGCGTAAGCCCCGAAGCATCCGTTTGCATCCTCGGTGCTCTTTTCTGCAGCGCTGTACTGGTCAATATTTTTCTCAAAAAACTGACCCGTCGAACCAGACCTTTTAACTTGAAGGAAGATCGTGAGACATTAATTTCCCCACCCTGCGATTTCTCTTTCCCGTCGGGGCATACTTTCTCGTCGTTTGCCGCTGCTACCGCAATCTTTCTAAATGAGCCGCGTATTGGTATTGTTGCACTCATCTATGCAAGCGGAATCGCTTTTTCGCGATTGTACCTCTATGTACATTTTCTTTCCGATGTACTCTGCAGCGCTGTTTTTGGCGTAGCGACGGGAATGCTCGTCTGCTATCTTTTCAATATAAATTTTGTGATGTAAGACAACCTCGGGTTAACCGTCCGGCTTTTCTTGTAAATTTCGCCTTCCCTCGCTATAATAAAGAACGCAGTCAAATTACGGCACAATCTGGAAAAGGATTCAGGATTCGCTTCGGTCGTTCAATGGATAGGACAACAGTTTCCGGTACTGTTGATGCGGGTTCGATTCCTGTCCGAAGCACCAAAACAAAGGGCAGTTGCAAAATGAACAGAGACGTTCAGGATGCGACGGCCCTTTTTATCTCCACAAATTTTACAATGCTCATATAGCGTTGACGAATTGTTTATCTTATAATCAATTCATCCAGACCATTTGATACGGAGGCCGATTATGCGCAAATCCTTTTTTCGTTCAAAAGCGCTTCTATTAGTATGTTGTTTTATTTTGTCATGTCCGGTGTTTGCCTCGGCATGTAACAAATCGCTATTGAATCCGGATAAGCCCGTCACCATCACGTTATGGCATAATTACGGCGGTCAGATGAAGATACTGATGGATGATCTGGTCAGCGAATTTAACCGTACGGTCGGCGAGGAAAAAGGGATCATCGTCAGCGTCACTGCCATTGCCGGCTCTAAGGAGCTGCATGAGATGCTCGTTACTTCGGCCGAAAAGCAACCGGGCGCGTTGGCGCTTCCGGATTTGACGACCGCCTATCCCAAAACGGCAGTGCTGCTGGAGCAAAAGGATCTGTTGACCGATTTTTCGGATTACTTTACATCAAAGGAACTGGATGCATATGTAGCGGACTTTGTCGCTGAGGGATACCTCGGTGACGAGGGTTTGTTTGTTTTTCCGATTGCAAAATCCACCGAAGTGCTTTTTGTGAATCAGACTTTGTTTGACCGATTTGCAAGCGAGTGCGACTTTACATTGGAGGACTTAAGTACCTTTGAAGGTATCGCACGCGCTTCTTCAGCATACTATGATTGGACTGACGCGATGACGCCTGATATACAAGGTGACGGCAAGGCTTTTTTTATGGCGGATTCATTATTCAATCAAGCCCTGGTCGGATCGCGCCAGCTCGGTTCCGATTTCTTGATCACCGGATCCGACGGAAGTTCTTCCGATCTTGATACGCACGCTGATGCGTTTACTCAGATTTGGGACGCCTATTTCAAGACAGCCACTCTGGGAGGAATCGCTCTGTTTGACGGTTACAGCTCGGACCTTTTCAAAACCGGAGATTTGGTATGCGCCGTCGGATCAACGGCCGGTGTGCTCTATTATCCGACCGAGGTCACGTATGCAGATAATACGCATGAGGCGGTGGACTATGCCTATCTTCCCTATCCGACTTATGAAGGCGGTGAAAAGATCGCGCTTCAGCGAGGTGGCGGTATGTGTATCACGGCTCAGAGCGATGCGAATCAATTGGCGGCATCGATTTTCGTGAAGTGGTTTACCGCTCCCGAACAGAACCTGCGATTCACTCTGTCCAGCGGATACCTGCCGGTAACCATGGAAGCTTTCAACCAGCTTTTCGAGAGTGATTTATCGACACTTGCGGAGCCCACGATCTCGGAACAGCTTCAGACCATTCTTCAGATGTACGATGAATATCAATTCTTTTTTGCGCCCTATTCCGAGAATTATGATGCACTGCAGAAGAATTATGAGACCGCCTTGCGCGAAGAAATTGAAGCGGCACGAATACAATTCCCGGCAATGGATCAGCTCGACTCACTTTCCATTCTCTCCGAAGAAGCACTAAGCCATATTCAAGAAGGCACGGGCTGATATGCGTCAATCGGGGAAAAAGTTTCGCATGTTTTCTCGTATTTCCGAGATGCCTGTTTCAATTCGCATTCGATTCATGGGCTTTGTTCTCCTTTTGGTTTCCATTTTATTTTTGCTGGTCATTATGATGCTCTACCTGACCGGTACTTTGACTGCCGGGCAGAAAGAGTCCGGGGAATATTTTGCCCAGAGTCTCCGGCGCGTGAAGGCCGATGTTGAGCTCGATTTCGGCAGAACATCCATGCAGGCCATTGATATGTCCGAGACGATATCGTCAAACATCGAAGATTATCTGTCAGAATATGACATAAGCCCATCCGATCTTGAGGCCCATCCCGAAATTCTGGAAGGACTTCTTGACGAGCAGTTCGAGCGGCTCTTATTTTCGCTCGAAAAGACGGGCACGAGCGGCGCTTTTATTATCTTAGACGCTACTGTCAATCCTACCCTTGAAAATGCCTCAATGTCCCGCTCGGCGCTTTATGTGCGTAATATGGAACCCAATGCCGTCAGTGCCGGAACGCCCACCATGACCATGTTGCATGGTTTTCCGGACATCGCCAGACAGCGGGGATATTCACTCAACTCAATATGGTCTATGGAGTTCGATCTTTCCATGATGCCGGAATTCGAAGAAATCCGGAATGCGTCACAGGGCGAGTCATCCTTGCCCCTGCTCTACTTGTGGAGCGAAGCTCGACCGCTTCTGGGCAGCAACGAGGACATCATGCTGTGCATCGTCCCGCTGATTGATGATAATGGTCAGTTTTTCGGTGTGTGCGGGTTTGAGGTCAGCGGTATGCTTTTCAAATTGAGATATTCGCCGGACACAACCATATATAAACGCGTTACGTCTCTGATCTGCCCCGTCTTGAAAAACAATTATCTGATGGTCGGCAAGTCCTTGTGCGGCGGCGATGACAACAGCATTTCAACGATTCTTTCCGACACACAATCCGATCCCACCGGAACCGCAATGAAAGCGGTCAAAAACGCGCTGTCTATTCACATCTATCGATTCGCCTCGTCAGATCAAACCGTCACCGAAGCGTTGCGTAACCGCTATTTTGTCGGCTTGCACGAGACAGTCACTCTTTTGCCTTCCGACTCCGTATTCAAAGATCGCGTCTTTTCTCTGATGCTTCTGATGCCCGAAAGTGAATACAGCAACATGCTCGGTAAAAACAATATAAAAATAGTCTTTTTCTGCGCGCTGTTCATTCTCGTCGGTGCGCTACTAGCCGTCTTGATGAGCCGCAAATTCGCCGCACCGATCATAAATGATCTCAATAAATTAACCGCGGAAGGCGATTCATCGGATCAAGATCCGATGAGAACGCCGGAGATCATGGCAATAATGGAGCAGATTCGCTCAAGACACCCGCAAAAAATCGTATCCGATGCGCCCGAAAAACTCTTTGATGGCTTTTTGTCCAAAATCCGACGCCTTACGCCGACCGAAAAGCAAATAGTCCTTCGCTTTCTTGAGGAAAAGAGCACACAGGAAGTATTGGCTGAGATGTTCATTTCCGCCAGCACACTCAAAACCCACAACAGTCACATTTATGCGAAACTCGACGTCGTATCGCGAGATGAACTGCAACTCTATTTTCGCCTCATTGAAAAAACAGGCCGCATCAACGACCTACGCGAGTCGCTTACACATTCATGAAATAATTCTGCGCGCCCGATTCTCGCGGGCATCGATTCGCGTCTGTTTATCGTGTTTTTTCGAAATATCATACCCGGTAGGATAGTCATTTCCGCATGTTTTTGTCATGCTATAGGCATAGACACATTAATTCGCAATGATGAAAGGGAGAATATTATGAAGAAATTTCTGGCAATCTCTGTTTGCACATTACTGGTTGGCGTTATGGCTGCCGGTTGCGGTATCCGCGAGAAAATTGAAAAAGAGGCCGGTGAAAAGATTGGCGAAAAAATTGTGGAAGAAATGGCCGGTGATGATGTTGATGTTGATATCGACGGAGACAAGGTAGTGATCAAGGGCGAAGACGGCGAAGAACTCGCAATGGGCGGTTCTGAGTGGCCTGAATCCGGTGCAATTGAGAACATTCCGAAATACAAATCCGGCAAAGTCGACTCTGTCATCGAGACCAAAAGATCCGTGCAACTCGAAATTCTAGAGACTGACAGGGACTATTTTGAAGAATATATTGAAGGTATTAAGGACGAATTTGACACTGAGCAGTATGAGAACAATAGCTCAGACAGCATAACGTATTCAGGGAAAAACGATGACGGAGTATCGGTCTTATTTGTCTTCACCGTAGAAGACGATAGCTGTTTCATTACCGTATCCGAGCCTGCAGAAGAGTAAGTCGTCTGCCCGTATTATGACTCCCTAACTTTTCCCCAATAGAAGAGGAGCGGTTGCAACCGCTCCTCTTTTCGTTGTCTGCAAGAGACGCTTCAATATAATATTTGTGCTATCTTTTCAGACCATCGTCTCATGTCCTACTTCGCTTTAACTTGCGATTTCTTAACTTCATATCCAAGCACAGTGATGGCCTTTTCAATTTCAGCGATGGTCAGTTTTGTATCATCAAAGTCAAGCTTCACCTTGCTTGAAATAAACATTACACTGACGCTTTCCCTCTCCACACCATTCAGTGACTTCACTGCACTTTCTATTTTGAGTGCACAAGTCGGGCATGTTAACGTATCTAACTGGATTACTGCCTTTTGCATTTTACTATCTCCTTACTCATAACTGTACTTATCCTATTTGTACCTAAGAAGTCTCATGCCGTTTAAGATGACCACTAAGATACTTGCCTCGTGTACCAGCATGCCTATTGACATGCTCATCCATTCACTTAAGAATACATTGGTTAGCAAAAATAGTACAACACCGACCGCAATTACAATATTCTGTCGCATGTTATTCGCTGTTGCTTTGGTTAAGCCCAGGGCATGGGGCAGACGACTGAAATCTGAATTCATTAAAACAATATCCGAAGTTTCAATGGCTACATCGGTACCGCTGCCCATCGCAATTCCGATGTTGGCCTGAGCCAAAGACGGGCTATCGTTCACGCCGTCTCCTACGAATGCAACTATTCGTCCTTTTTCTTGCAGCATTTTAATATACGCTGATTTGTCCTCAGGAAGCATGTTTCCGTGAGCTTCTGTTAAGCCGAGTTCACGCGCTACCCTGTCCACCGTGCCCTGATTATCCCCGGATAGAACAATCAAACTTTTCACACGTAAAGCTTTTAGTTTCTGAAGGTCTTTTTTTACGTCGGGGCGAATCGGGTCCCTAATACCCATCAGCATTTTAAGTTCGCCGTCCACCGCCGTTAAAACAAGTGAATTTCCGTTTTGCTCAAACCGGGCAATATCTTCACGCGCTTTCTCATGGATGTGGACATCCTGATTTACCATAAGGACACTATTACCGACGGCTACTTTATGTCCGTCCACAAAAGCTACGATACCGCCGCCTTTAACTACATCCGTATTTTCGACAGGATAAATTTTCACGTCGCCAAGATATTCCAAAATTGCCCTGGCTAGTGGATGATCCGATTCGCTTTCAACGCTGGCAAGATAGCCTGACACTATCTGAATGTCATCTGCGTATATTTCTGTATCCGCTACTTTAGGGTTTCCGATGGTAAGTGTCCCAGTTTTATCAAACACAATGGTATCCACTTTGCTGAAATCCTGAATCACTTCGCTGCCTTTGAGCAAAACACCATGTCGCGCGCCGTTACCAATACCTGCAACATTAGAAACCGGAACTCCGATCACCAGCGCTCCGGGGCATCCGAGTACCATTATTGTGATCGCAAGCTCAATATCCCGCGAAAAAAACCAGACAATAAAGGAAAGAACCAGCACAGCCGGGGTGTAATACCTGGAGAACCGGTCAATGAATCGCTCCGCTTCAGATTTGGAATCTTGCGCCTCTTCCACTAATTCAATGATTTTTCCGAAAGTCGTATCTTCACCGACACGATCCGCAACGATTTGGAGCGTTCCGTTTTCCAAAATGGTTCCGGCATAGACCAGAGAGTCTTTCTGTTTACCGGCCGGAAAAGATTCTCCGGTAATACTTGCTTCGTTTATGTAGCCCTCACCGGATAAAACAGTACCGTCAACAGGCACTTTTGCGCCTGTTTTCACCAGCAGAACGTCGCCAATATCGACTTCATCAATATCGACTTCTAAAAACTCCCCGTTTTCGCTTTGCTTCAAAGCACTTTCCGGTGCCATTTTCGTTAATTCTTTAATGGCAGAACGGGTTTTATTCAGGGTTCGCTGTTCCAGATACGCGCCAAACAAAAACAAGAATGTGACGATTGCCGACTCTTCAAATTCCCGGATAATGAATGCTCCGAGCACGGCAAGGGTCACCAATACATCTATGCTGACTACTTTGACTCGTAATGCCTGAAATGCCTGAATCGCAATCGGTGCGATACCGAGAGTCGAAGCGATAATCAACGGCCACAGACTCAGAAATTCGTTTCCGATCCACAGTTGATTGGCAAAGAAAAGCGCGATCAGTATGCCGCCGATCCACATAATGTAATTTTTTTTACCTAAAATGAATTTCTGCACGCTAATCTCCGATCCTTTTAAGTTTCACTTTCAACTGAGATATTTCTACTTTGTATGATACGCATCGTCCAGTTCCGACAACATCTTATAAACCGCTTCATAGGTCTCACACACATCCGGGGGGATTGTGTAATGATTGGTAATCACGCGTAGCTTTGCAAAATCATCGGATAATTCGAAAGAACTTGATTTCGAGAGTGAGATTTTTTCGGTGATGACGTCGAATACCTGTCGTACGTCGTGGAATTCAGGGTGATTGGCGCCATGAACTCGATCCACAACCGGTACATACTGTTTCAGCGTTTTCAAATATTCCTTCTTCACCTTGGAAAAGTTTGGATTGCCTGTCATGTTTTTCCCCTTTCCTGTTATTTTTTTTGTTGCGATGTGGCTTCATCCGTCATAATGCTTGAAAATCGCTGTGTCGCTATTTCCGGCGCACTTCACATCTTTGATTGAATTGTACCATGGTTCACCGGCATCGTCCGTTGTATTTACAACAAGGATAAACCGGTTGTCGATCTCAATTTTTCATATTGACAAATCTTGATATGACGAGCATAATTCTTATATCGACATTTTTTGATTTGAGGTGAACGTATGATACCCGATTATGAGAATCAGGCAAAGATTTTTAGAGCGTTTTGCGACGTGCATCGTCTGCAAATTCTTGAACTCTTGCGTAGCGGTGAAAAGTGTACCTGTAAGCTTTTGGAGGACTTGGATATCGGACAGTCTTCGATTTCCTACCACATGAAAGTCCTTGTCGAGTCCGGCATTGTGGAAAGCAGACAGGAAGGCAAGTGGACACATTATAAAATCAGCGATACAGGAAGCGCAGAGGCCATGGCACTCCTTACGGAAATAACAACAGCCGTTGTGGCCACTGAAGATTGCGTCTGCAACGAGATATAGACAATTACCATTCCGGAAGTGAGGCACTATATAATGCAAGTAATTAAATCCATTTGGGACTTTTTTCAGAATCAGATCCTCGGCATGAAATGGCTCAATGAGCTCATCGGGTCCGGTCTATCGCTATTAGGACTGGATTTAACGAATCGTTGGGTCGGGAGTCTTCAGTTTTTCGTATACGACGTGATCAAGATCATTGTGCTCTTGTGCTTCCTGATTTTTCTGATCAGTTACATTCAAAGCTTCTTTCCGCCGGAGCGCAGCAAGAAAATTCTCGGTCGTTTTCGGGGTATCGGCGCAAATGCAGTTGCGGCTCTGCTCGGAACCGTAACGCCCTTCTGTTCCTGTTCTTCTATCCCGCTTTTCATCGGCTTCACCTCCGCAGGGCTTCCGCTCGGCGTCACATTCTCGTTTTTGATTTCCTCCCCCATGGTTGATCTCGGCTCACTGGTACTGCTCATGAGTATTTTCGGGCCCAAAGTTGCCGTTACTTATGTTGTAGTCGGTCTTATCATTGCAGTACTCGGGGGTACACTGATCGAAAAACTACACATGGAAAAATATGTGGAAAGCTTCATTCTATCCGCCGGATCCGTCGATATCGAATCTCCTGATCTAACCAAGAAAGATCGCCTGATTTATGCCAGGGAGCAGATGTTCTCCACCTTCAAAAAAGTGTTCCCGTACATCTTAGTCGGTGTCGGTATCGGTGCGGTGATTCACAACTGGATACCGGAGGAATGGATCGCAACGGCACTGGGTAAAAACAATCCCTTTGGCGTTATTTTGGCAACCCTCATCGGTGTTCCGATGTATGCCGATATTTTCGGAACCATCCCGATTGCCGAGGCTCTGTTTGCCAAAGGCGCGCAACTCGGCGTTATCCTGTCCTTCATGATGGCGGTCACCACCCTTTCACTGCCGTCCATGATTATGCTTCGCAAGGCTGTCAAACCAAGGCTTCTGGCACTTTTCATTGCGATCTGCACCATAGGCATTATCATCATCGGCTATTTATTCAACGCTTTTCAAACACTCATCGTATAGGAGGAAAAAATCATGACAAAATCCTGGTACCCTGTTGTTGACTATACCCTTTGCACCGAATGCGGAACGTGTATCGCAAAGTGTCCCCACGACGTATATGACACGGCAAAAGCGCCTACTCCGGTAGTCGTCAGACCGGTGGATTGCGTTGACCATTGTCACGGTTGCGGCAACCGTTGCCCCGAAGGAGCGATTACCTATGTCGGAGACGATACTGGGTGGGTACCACCGAACCGCGTGCCTGCTGAGGAAGATGCCGGCTGTTCTTGCGGATGCGCAGCAGACTCAGAAAAGACGATCGTCGTTGAGTATCTTTATCTCGATCTGGAGACCTGCGACCGCTGTATCGGAACGGATAACGTCCTTGACGATGTGATGATGGTGCTTACGCCGGCACTGAAAATCGCCGGATTCGAAGTTGATTATAAAAAAGTCGAGATGAAAACTGCGGAAATTGCGTCGCAATATAAATTCCTCTCATCGCCGACGATTCGTGTAAACGGCACGGATATATGTCAGTCGGTCGCGGAAAACAGTTGCGGCTGCTGCAGTGATATCAGCGGTACGGATGTAAGTTGCCGGGTTTTCGAGTATGAAGGGCAGTCGTATGAGGTTCCGCCGAAAGAGATGCTTGCCGAAGCCGTCCTTAAAGCAGTATTCGGGCAACCCGGCACCGGTTGTTCCTGTGGAGCGTATGAACTTCCCGAAAACCTTAAAGAATTCTACGAAGGAAAACAAATCAAATCAAGCTGCTCATGCGGAGGTAATTGTTGATGGATAAGAAAAAGTTATTAGCCAGAATTCTGGTTCCGGTGTTGATTGTGGTGGCGTTAGTGGCGATTTGGATTGTGAAAACAGAGCCATTCG
>Ga0209373_10005523_pt1 | contig 10279 bp, 6 predicted proteins | sample Higcelweek5metaG_FD_187173 | JGI IMG/M metagenome (GOLD analysis project Ga0209373, IMG submission 187173) | Freshwater pond sediment microbial communities from the University of Edinburgh, under environmental carbon perturbations - High... | ecosystem: Environmental > Aquatic > Freshwater >...
TAAATTCATTTTTCAGACGTTTATATTGACCAAAAAGGTAGCCAATTTCCCTACCTCCAACACCAATATCACCAGCTGGAACATCGGTATTGGGACCAATGTGGCGATAAAGTTCGGACATAAAGCTTTGACAAAAATGCATGATCTCATTGTCCGATTTTCCTTTAGTACTGAAGTCCGATCCTCCTTTCCCTCCGCCCATAGGTAAAGTGGTCAAGCTATTTTTAAATGTTTGTTCAAATCCGAGAAATTTTAAGATGCTCAGGTTTACGCTCGGATGAAACCTAAGTCCGCCTTTGTAAGGACCAATTGCGCTATTAAATTCAACCCTATATCCGCGATTAATTTGTACTTCACCCTTGTCGTCGACCCAAGGAACACGAAATGTGATTGTTCGTTCTGGTTCGGTTAGTCGTTCCAATATTTTTGCTTCACGATAACGAGGATTTCTATCATATACATCCCATACGGTTTCTACGACTTCTTTCACGGCTTGATGAAATTCCCTTTCTCCAGGATTTTTAGCAATCACGTGATTCATAAATTCGTTCAATGAAGTTTTCATAGTATTTTAAATTGATTCCTTTCAAAGTTAAAAGAAAATCTAGTTTGGGAATTGCATTGTGAGTTAATGAGTGGGGCTGTAATTAAAAGCCCAGCAGTCGATTAACATTTATTAACATTTGATTGAATCTGATTTTGATTATTCTCAGAACAACGAGAAGTGTGAAAAATAAAAAAGGAACCCAATTTGGATTCCTTTTGTGGGCGGTGAGGGATTCGAACCCCCGACCCTCTGGGTGTAAACCAGATGCTCTGAACCAGCTGAGCTAACCGCCCTTGTTTGTTTTCTAAAGCGATGCAAATATAAATGAATGTTTCTTTCTGGCAAATATAAAACGTGCTTTTTGAGAAAAAAAATGAAAAAAAAAGCCAGTTTTTTCAACTGGCTGATGTAATGCTCTATTTTAAAGTTTTTTACACGTGTTCACCTAGAAGCTCTTTTGCTCGTTCTAAAATTGCGGTATCATCAAGAAGTACGATTCCACCGTCAGGTCCAGGTTCCATGTGAATTCCGACTGCTTTGCCATTTGTATAATTAGCACCTCCAAAGTAATTTCTGATGGTTTCAACCTCTACATTAAACTCATTGGCTAATTGTCTGATTGAACCATCAGGTAAACTGTCTTTAATTTTTCGAAGCTCATTAAATGTTATTTTTTTTGTCATGGCACGAAATTTTATTTGTTAGATATTAAAGTTTAATTCACTCATTGTTGACCTAAATTTAAAACTTAATTTGAAATTGCTTGCTGCTTTTTAATATCAATTTCTTATAAAATTGAAGTTTATTGGAATAATGAACGTCTGATGGTTATTTTGTCATCCTTATGCTCTCATTCATTATTAATTAGGAAAGGTTGAGTTGAGGAGAAAAATTGAGATGGATCCTTTTTTAACATTTTTTAATAACTCGAAATCGTAAAACTTTTTTGGCAATTATAAACTTCCTGTTGCATTTTGGGGCGGAAATTTGAATTGATTAGCTTTTTGTTTTCGCGATTTGGAAATGTTCTATTTGATAAAAAAATGAAAATCAGCTTGTTGTCTGGGTCTGCCCAGGTGAGTGTGCCTGTAAAGCCGGTATGCCCAAAACTGCGGCTACTTGATGATGGCGCAGGATAGGAATTTTCAGCCGACATGGAAGCATTGTTGGTATAAGGTTTGTCGAAGCCTAAACCTCGACGGTTATTGTTAGTTAAATATTGTACTGTTCTAAATTTTTCGATAGTTGAGGATTGGAGGTACCTGAAATCGCCATAATATCCTTCATTCAAATAGAATTGCATCACTTTGGCCAATTCGTTTGAATTTGAAAACAGTCCGGCATTGCCCGATATTCCTCCCAACATGGCAGCACTTTCGTCGTGCACAAAACCTTGAACGGTATCTTTTCGAAAAGCATAGTCGATTTCTGTTGGAGCTACCGATGGCTGGGGTACATGGTTATATGGGTTATACATCATGTTTGAAATCCCCAGTGGAGAAAAGAAATTACAGTTGAGTACATCTTCGTAGTCCCTTTTATAAATGCTTGAAATAACCTGAGGGTAGATTATTGATGGTAAATCGGAATAGACATACTTTCGGTCGGGTTTTAACTCCTCGCGCTGAATTGCTTCGTATAAGAGACTTTGAAAATCGGTTCTGATATACAAGTTCTCCCAAATACGTACAGAAAAATCTTCAGAAGGACGGCTTCGGAAGTAAGTGTTCTGGTTTATTTTCTTCATAACCTCGTAAACAAAGTTCACCGAAGGTTTAAATCCTGCCTGATGAGCCAGCATTTCCCGTAACGTAATATTTTCTTTATCGGTGTGTTTAAACGATGACCAATACGAACTGAAAGGTTTGTCGAGATTAAGTATCGAGTCTTCAACCATTTTCATCAAAAGCGGCAATGGCCCTAGTATTTTTGTAACTGAAGCCAAATCGTACAGGCTTTCAGTCGTTACTTTTGTTTGTTTTTGGTAGGTGTAATAGCCATAACCTTCGTTGAAAATCACCGTCCCATTTTTGGCGATTAAAATCTGGCATCCGGGAAAATAGCGCTGGCCGATTCCCTCGTTCGATAACGAATCGATTTTAGTTTTAAGAAGTTTGGAGTCGATCCCAACTTCCTCGGGAATTCCATATTTCAACCTGCCCGTTTCCTTCAAAATAAAACCGTTTCCTTCAACAAAATCATTGTTGATCGATACGGGCAATTTGCTATTGGAGCCTATTGCACCAAAAATTAATTGAGCCGCAAAGTCTTCCGATAAATCGTTTTCTCCGTAGGTGATTAGTATGCTTTTTGCTTTCTGAAGGTTTTTATAACAGTTTAATGAGTAGGGATTGGCAAAAAAGGCAAGAATGGTATTGTTCTGATTTAAAATTGTTTCTACAACAGTTGAATGAGTTGCACTAACCGAAAAGTTCTTGGCCGAAGACATTCGTGTTCCATGTATTCCTGCAATGACCAAATTGTAGGGTTTTAATTTGTTAATAATTTTCTGAATATCAGTTGGCGTTGCGTTTATTGAAATTGTAAAATGATCGACAGTCATGTATTTTTCCAATCGGTGTTGAAAGGTTGTGACTTCTTTACTTCCAATTGATAATGAGGCAATTTTAAGTGTATCAAGGTGCTGAAGCGGTAAAATGGAATCGATGTTCTGGATTACAGTTATCGATTTTGAATACAGGTTCCGGGCGGTGAGCTGATAATTGGGATCTGTTATTTTTTCTACGTCGGGTTTAAATGCCGATTTTCCTTTGTTTGAGATACCAGTCCATGTTTTTGCCAGTAAAACTTTCCTGCATTTTTGAGTAATGATTGAGTCGGTGATTTCATTTTTCTCAATTGCCAATTTAACAGCGGCGATCACAACTTCGGGCTTCAATACAAATTCAATCACATCAACTCCGGCTTTTAGTGCTTCAACAGCAGCTGTTCCTTCATCGAAGAAGTGGGTTATTCCTTGCATGTTCATTCCATCGGAAAAAACCAGGCCTTCGAATCCCAACGAATCGCGGAGTATTTCAGTCATTACTCTTTTCGATAGGGTAGAAGGGCGTTTGGTGCTGTCGAGTTGCGATAGGTTGATATGAGCGGTCATTATTCCATTAATTCCGTTGTCGATGCAGCATTTAAACGGCAAAAAATCGACAGAGTCAAGTGTGGAATAAGGTCGTTCAATTATCGGCATTTCTATGTGCGAATCGAAAGACGTGTCGCCATGGCCGGGGAAGTGTTTTACCGAAACCAGAATTTTTTCATCCTGTATACCTTTTGCATATTGCCACGTTTTTGTGGCAACATTTTTCGGATTTTCACCAAAGGAACGGTAATTGATCACCGGATTATCTTTATTGGAATTTACATCGGCAACTGGAGCAAAATTTACATTGATGCCAAGTGCTTTGCATTGTTGCCCAACTTCGCGCCCCATGCGGTAAATCAACTCGTTGTTTTCTATCGCGCCCAGACCCATCAAATGCGGATATTTAACAACAGAATCCATCCTGAACGACAACCCATTTTCAGCGTCAATGGCAATAAAAAGTGGTGTTTTCGATTGTTGTTGGTAATTTTGAGATCGTTGGGCCAAAACAGATGGAGTGGTCTTTAGAAAAAGAATCCCGCCAATGTGTTGGTTTTTAATCCAATCTGAAATTTGCTTTTCATTCTTTGATCCTAACGATGGATAGGTGGTAACCATGATCAATTGTCCTATCTTTTCTTCAATCGACATGGTTGAAAGGATTGAGTCGCACCACTTGGAATCTGATTGTAGAATAGGTGGTTTAATCGGTTGGCTCAATGCAATAAAAGAAAAAAATAGAAAAATAAATAAGGTTGTTATCTTTAGCATAAAGAAAGTCCGTTTATCGTTTAATATGAACATCCGTAAAATTAGAAAAATTACTATACCTGTTTCAAGGAATAAAACGAATTTCGTGAGGCAATTTGTATTTGCGCTGCTGATATTTTTTTCAAGTGGATTTGCATGCGCAACCGGTTCTCAAATTAAAACTGGTGCCGAACAACCCGAGCTTTACTTGCCGGCCTTGGCAGGGAAGAATGTGGCCTTGATGGTAAACCAAACGTCAATGGTGGGTGACGTTCATCTTGTCGATTTCTTAATGTTAAAAGGTATACGCCTAAAAAAGGTTTTTTCAGTAGAGCATGGTTTTAGGGGCAACGTGGCAAACGGTGAACAAATTTCAAGTTCGATTGATGAAAAAACAGAGCTGCCGATCATTTCTCTTTATGGAGAGAAAAAGAAACCTTCGGCAACTGATTTGAAAGGGATTGATGTTGTGGTTTTCGACATTCAGGACGTAGGATGCCGTTTTTATACCTATATCAGTTCGTTGCATTATTTGATGGAAGCGTGTGCCGATAATGGGGTTTTGTTGCTGATTCTCGACCGGCCAAATCCAAATGGGGATTATGTCGACGGCCCTGTGCTGAAACCCGAATTCAAATCGTTTGTGGGTATGCATTCAATTCCCGTTGTTCATGGTTGTACCGTTGGTGAACTGGCAGCTATGATCAATGGCGAAGGTTGGTTGAGCAAGGGTGTGGCGTGTAAGCTGGAAATTGTGAAAGTGAAAAACTACACTCATTCCGATAAATATATTCCTCCGGTGAAGCCATCGCCAAACCTGCCCAATTACCAATCGATAAGGCTTTACCCTTCTCTTTGTTTGTTCGAAGCAGCCAATGTTAGTATTGGGCGTGGTACCGATATGCCGTTTCAAGTAATTGGTTATCCCGGATTTTCAAAAGGAGATATTACATTTACGCCTCAATCGATTCCAGGTGTTAGCAATGATCCCATTTTTAAGGGGAAAGAATGCAATGGAATCGATTTGCAAAACCTCGAAACAATTCCAACATTTACACTTTCCTTTTTTATTGATTTTTTCAAGGATTATTCTTCTTCAAAATTTTGGAGCAGCGAGCGCTGGATTGGCTTGTTAATGGGGAATAGCGATTTTTACAATCAAATAAACAGTGGAATGAGTGAAGCGCAGATTAGAGAAACCTGGCTCGATGATTTGAACAAATATAAACTGATGCGGAAAAAATATTTACTGTATCCCGATTTTGAATAACATGCAACCAATCAGCTTACTTCTTATTTTTTTATCCTATTTCGCTGTTTTATTATTGATTTCTTTCATTGTAAACCGGACCAGTAAATCGGACAGTTTTTACCACGGGGACAAAAAATCGCCATGGTTTGTGGTTGCTTTCGGAATGATTGGCGGAACACTTTCTGGAGTTACTTTTGTTTCTGTTCCAGGGGAAGTAGGAAACACTTCGTTTCATTATTTCGAGTTTATAATGGGAAATTTTGTAGGGTACCTTTTCATTGCGATCGTACTTTTGCCCTACTATTATCGAAAGAACATTGTTTCCATCTATTCTGTGTTAACAAATAAAATGGGGAATGAAGGATACCTTACCACTTCGGGGTTTTTCATTTTTTCGAAAGTTGTTGGAGCTGCATTCAGGCTCTACTTGGCCGCATTGGTCATTCACCTTGCCATTTCGCAACCGCTGCATATTCCTTTTGGTGTAACCGTTTTGGTTTGTCTGTTGCTTATTTGGCTTTACACCTTTAAGTCGGGAATTAAAACACTGGTTTGGTCCGACACCCTGCAATCGCTGGTTTTGCTTGCTGCAGTTGTCATCATCATTATTACTCTTTTCAGGCAGTTGCAGTTAACGCCATCGCTTTTTTTAACCGATGTAATTGAAAAAGGCAATTACAAGGTTTTCGATTTTAACTGGCAGTCGCCCAATAATTTTTTCAAGCAGTTTATTGCTGGAATATTTATGACGATTGCATTGAACGGTTTCGATCAGGACATTATCCAGAAAAACCTTACCTGCAAAAGCACAAAGAAGGCTCGTAAAAACATGCTGGTTTTCAGTTTAATGTTTGTGTTCACCGTGATGTTATTTTTGCTTTTAGGATCTTTGCTTTATTATTATGCGCAGGTAAAAGGCATCCAAATTCCCGAAAAATCAGATCAACTTTTTCCATTGATTGCGTTCAATTATTTAGGCGATTTTATTGCGGTAATCTTCATTCTAGGTATTTCGGCGGCTGCTTTTTCGGCGGCCGATTCTGCAACTACTGCACTTACCACATCCTTTTCAGTCGATTTTTTAAAACTTCATACCACCGATTCTCGTTTAAAAAGGAGAACCCGCAGTCTGGTGCACCTGGGGTTTAATCTTCTTCTGTTTGCGGTGATAATGCTTTTCTATAAGATAAATAATCAGAGTGTTGTGGTGGCCATATTTAAAGTGGCAGGTTATACTTATGGTCCAATTTTCGGAGTGTTTGCATTTTCGTTTTTAATGAATCGAACTCCGTTTCGATATTTCATTCTCATAATTTGTTTGGTTTCGCCAATAATTACCTTTGTAATTACGTTATTGATGAGTCATTTTGTTGAAGGGTATAAGTTTGGCTTTGAATTGATTATTGTAAATGCAACAATAACCTTTTTATTACTGACTCTTTTTTCGAGAAAAATTGTGAAGGATTAATATCCAATCGAAATTGATTGGGATTGAAAAGGTTTCAATTTTGTACCTTTGACTTGCCGAAAACAGGAATGAAGTAAAAAGCAAAAATTAAATGCTATAGTTTTGAAATTTAATTTAATAAACATACTAATTGTCGTAGTGCTGGTTTTGCTTTCGATGATGTCGTGCGAAGACGATGGAATTATAAAAAACGAAGATGCAGAACTTGTGTTTTCTACCGATACATTGTTGTTCGATACCGTTTTTACTACGCTTGGTACAGCTACCTATTCTTTCAAGGTTTACAACCAATATCTGCAATCGATCAATATCTCATCAATTAAACTTGCCGGAGGTGAAAAATCGCCCTATAGGTTAAATATTGATGGTGAAATGACGAATGAATTAACCAATTTGAAAATTTCGCCGGGCGACAGTATTTTCATTTTTGTTGAACTCACTGTAGATCCAAATGGAGGAAATCAACCCATGATCGTTCAAGATTCTGTCATATTTGTCACAAATTCAAACCTTCAGGATGTTGACCTTGTTGCATGGGGGCAGGATTTTATTCCTATTGATGGAGAAGTTATTACAACTGAAACGTGGACTGCCGAGAAACCTTATTTGATTTACAATTATGCTTATGTCGATAGTGGAGAAGTATTGACAATTGAACCGGGCACACGCATTCATATGCATAAAGGTGCCCAATTTGTTGCCGTGGGATCGATTGAGGCTATTGGAACTCCAGAAAAACCAATTGTATTTGAAGGCGATAGGTTGGAGGATATGTATTTTGATATTCCCGATCAATGGTTCCGTTTATTGATCCTTAGTAGCGAAACACCAAGTGTTTTTGAACATGTAGAAATTTATAATTCGAATTTAGGATTACAATTGTTTGGTGACATGGAAACTGGTGAAAGAGCCAATGCCATATTGAGGAATGTAAAAATTTCGCACATGGGGCAAACTGGAATCTATTCCGTTTATTCGAATATCGATGCAAGTAATGTTGAAATTTCGGATTGCGGTTTATGTTGTTTGTTGGTTCAGGCAGGCGGAGCATATAATTTCAATCACTGTACCTTTGCCAATTATTGGGGGAATTATTCAGTACGCCAAAATCCAAGTGTTGTTGTCTCAAATAAATTTTACAATCCGAATGAAGATATTGAATACATCGCTAATTTGGATTTTGCAAATTTCACGAATTCAATTATTTGGGGAAATTCTTCGTCCGAAGTATTAACCATAAAGCACCCCGATGTTGCTTTTAACTGTTTATTCGACAACAGTTTGGTGAAACTTTCCGATTCGTTGAACAAAGCCGAACCCGATATTTTTAAGACTGCCATTGTAAACAAAGATCCTCTATTTGTCGATCCATATCCCGAAATCTATAATTTTGAGCTTGACTCCTTGTCTCCTGCAAAAAACATAGGATTGCGCAAATATGCCGAATTGATTCCTTTTGATTTTAAACAAGTATCGAGATTGAACGATAAAGCACCCGATTTAGGCGCATATGAATGGATTGCTAAAGAGAAAAATGAAAAGTAAGTTTCTACTTGTATTGGCAATTTGTAGTGTTGCTTCAATAACTGGTTGGGCACAACAAAATACCACTTCAACACGGATTGTTTTTTATAACGTTGAAAATCTTTTCGATGTCGAAGATGATTCTCTTACCCTTGACGAGGAATTCTTGCCCAAAGGAGAGAGGCATTGGACTTCTAAAAAGCTTTTTTTGAAATACAACCGGATTTACCAAGTAATAATGGCAGCGGGCGATGGAAAACTGCCCGCATTTATTGGAATGTGCGAAGTTGAAAACCGAAAAGTACTCGAAGCTCTGATTCATTTCACACCACTTGAACGGTTAAATTACAGTATTGTGCATAAGGAATCTCCCGATGTAAGAGGAATTGATGTAGCGCTGCTTTATAATAAAAATTTATTTCGGCCTTTATCATTTAGTGCTATTCCGGTTACCGATCCCAATGACGTGGATTTCAGAACCCGTGACATTTTGTTTGTTAAAGGAATTATTCAGAATGATACCGTTTGTGTTTTTGTGAATCACTGGCCATCGAAATACGGAGGATTGCTGGCTTCGGAACCTAAGCGAACGTTGGCAGCAAAAACCTTAAAACATGTTGCCGATAGTTTGTTGAATGAAAACGAAAATTGCAAGATCATTATCATGGGCGATTTCAACGATGGACCACTCGATGAAAGTGTTGCTAAAGTGCTAAATGCAATGCCTGTTTCATCTGAAATTTCAAAGAAACAGCTTTACAATCTGGCTTACGATTTTGCTTTGCAAGGATTAGGTTCTTATAAATATCAGGAAAGTTGGAATATGATCGATCAACTGATTGTTTCAGGAAATCTTCTTTATCGAGCGAAATTGTACACAACACAACACGATTTCAAAATATTTAAAGCTCCTTTTCTTCTTGAAAACGATAAAACCAATTTGGGCGATAAACCGTTTAGAACATATGTAGGTTACAAATACAACAATGGGTTCAGCGATCATCTGCCCATTGTGCTCGATCTCTATTTTACTCCGGTTAATTGATTTTTTTCATCCCTAATTCTTCTGCTTTTTGAAGCATGTAAGCATAAGCTTCGTCTCTATTATTGTGAATTTCGCCTTCAAGAATGGCTTCTTTTATGGCGTTTTTGATAATCCCAACTTCTTTGCAGGGGGTTAAGCCAAAAATTTCCATAATCTCTTCTCCGCTTACTGGTGGCTGAAAATTCCGCACGGCATCGCGTTCCTCAATGTCTTTTAACTTCTGTCGAACCAAGTTGAAATTTTGCAGAAAGGTTTTGACTTTTTCTTCGTTTTTAGAAGTGATATCGGCTTCGCAAAGGGTCATCAGCAAATCAATATCGTCACCAGCTTCGAAAAGTAAGCGCCTCACTGCTGAATCGGTCACCTCATCTTCGCTTAAAACAATTGGACGCATGTGCAAATTCACCATTTTCTGCACAAATTTCATTTTTTCATTCAACGGAAGCTTAAGTCGGTTGAACATTTTCGGAATAATTTTAGTTCCAACGTAGTTGTGCCCATAAAAAGTCCAGCCTTGTCCTTCTATGTATTTCTTTGTGAGAGGCTTGGCAATATCGTGCAAAAGTGCCGACCAGCGTAACCACAAATCGTTG
>Ga0209373_10005525_pt1 | contig 10276 bp, 6 predicted proteins | sample Higcelweek5metaG_FD_187173 | JGI IMG/M metagenome (GOLD analysis project Ga0209373, IMG submission 187173) | Freshwater pond sediment microbial communities from the University of Edinburgh, under environmental carbon perturbations - High... | ecosystem: Environmental > Aquatic > Freshwater >...
TAACGTTCTTCACTCTCTGCAAGGGCTTTTTTCACCTGCTGTTGTTCGAACAGACTTCTCTTTAACTTTTTATTGATTCTTTTAATTGTTATAAACCATACAACAAAAAAGAGTATTGTGGATAATATTAAAAATACTGCAGAATACACAAATACCCTCTTCAATGTCCAGAATGGCATCGCCTTTCCGTACCAGCGGATTTTTGCATCAAGATATTGTCTGCCCGCAGTATATTTTATTAGAAAAGAATCAACAACATTCTTAACAAATAAGGAGTCTTCCTGTCTGAACATATATGCACGCTTTAAATCTATCAGCGGTTCACTTATCAGTTTTATTTTATTTGTCAACCCGACATCAATTAACTTTTTACGTATTACAGGTTCTGAATTTACAAATGCGTCAATATGACCTGAAATAAGATTGAATATTGCAGACTCAACAGTTATACTATATTCGACTATAATTTCACTGCTATGATTTCTTACAACTGTTTCCGAAACACTTCCTGGAATAACACATACCTTTTTACCTTTTAAATCATCAAGATTATTTATTGTATTATTACTTTTTAAAACAAAAATATTTATTGGATCGGTTTCCATTTCATGTGAGAATAAAAACTCTGTCATTCTATTTGACTCTATTCCAATACCTGGAATAAAATCAGCTTTTTTATTTCTTATTGCAGCTGATGCCGAGTCCCAGTTCAGGCAAATTATATATGAAATGCTTATGTCTGCCTCTTTGGCAAACTGATTCAGAATATCAATTGCAAATCCGGCAGGTTGTCCGTTTTTGTCAATTATGTATAATGGTGGAAAATCTTCAATAACAGCGGCTGTCAGATGTTTCTCTTTGTTCTGTGCAGAACAGATACCCGTCAGATAAATAAATGCACAAGTTAAAAATATAAACGTTTTCATTTTAACAATCCTGGTTCAGATTCATTTATTTGTTAAAAAATCATCTGCTGAATTATCAATTGTTCCATATTCATAGTTATCGTTGTATTTCCAAAACAAACAAGCTTATGATCTTAACAAGTTTTAAACTGATTTTTATAGTATACGTTAATTGCTATTTATGTTACTACAGTTATCCTGAAAAATATCCAGGTAATATTAATATCATTACCTGGATATAATAGGCCTGAAACATAAAAATTTACATACTTTTATATATCGGATTAGCAAAATTGACAATACTGGTATAATTACATTCAATTGCCGGAAGATTGTATATGTTTATTTTTGAAGTAAAATTATCTAAGAATGAAAAAAATAACCGCAACTTCAATTCAATTTTTTTCCAAAATCAGTTTGAATCCGGAAAAATGACCTCGCTGGATAATCAGCTCCCATTTGATTGCTTAACGAAAGTGATGCTCCTGCGAGATAGGAAACTATTCCTGTTGAAAATCTGATTCCCCCTGTGAATTCCATATAAGAAAAGCCAACATAGTCAAAACTATTATATGTATACAACCACTGATATGCACCGCTGACATCAAGAAAAAATGAGAGCTTTTTATGAGCAATATATTCAAGCGTCACTCCCCCTTGACAAAACAGTTTGTATGATGTCTCCTGACCGATTCTTTCAGTATATTGAGAACTTAATATTGACGTTGAAGAAATAGCGTCATAAAAAGAATTTACTTTCGACACACCTCCGAAGATTTTAGGGTGAACACCGAAGTCTCTTAAAATATAACTGTATACAGGCCCTACTTTGTATGTATAATACCAGGAATTGTCATATTTACCTGATTGGGCATCGGAATGCACCCTGATGACATGCTCTGTTCTATAAGTTTTTTTATAAAAAGGTACTCCTGAAAACTGAAAATTGACAGACCATTCCGGAAATTTCAGATGAACATTATCTCCTTTTAATTTTAAACTGCAGAGAGGATTTCCTTTACATCCAGGTTCGATGATTTTATTATCAGCAGTAAAATCAGATCTTGATCCTTCCATATATTCTGCTCTGTTTTTTTTCGAATAATTACCACTCAGAGACATTTCAAACCGACTTGGAGACTCGACAGATGTAGTTATGGCAGGATCAATTCTATTTGTAACAACTGATAAATTCTGCAAATAATATTGCGTACAGCCAGATAATAAAAGCAGGCAAATTAATATGGATGTTTTAAGCACGCTGTCATTACTCCCTTATCTACTGAAAATCAACAGTAATATTATGTGTCTACTTAATTAATATATATAAATTTTTTGATTGTTATAAAATATACAGGAATTACTACAGACAATTTGTTTTCTGGCAGAAAACAAATTGTCTGTATTTTCATCATTTCCACATTTATTTTAATAAAGCGATTTCTGAGTAATTACCGGTTGATTACAGATGTCAATCTGATAAAATCGATTATTCTAAAACACTAATATTGACGTTAACAATACTCTGAATTTAAAAAATATGATACATTATTTCAATATCTTCCGGATCATAATGCACCGGAAGATATTGTGTAATTATATAAGAAGTCTTATTGACATTGTAAGATAGCGGTCAGTTACCAATATTGGAAATGCTTTTAATCGCCTGGGGACAGGATACTTTAACGTATTGGACCTGTGGATTACTGGTCATTTTAAACCAGTTTATATACCAGTCACACCCGCGCATCAAGTCCTTCTTATCTCCAAATGCCGCATTGCACATATTACGAATGCAGGTAGCATTATCTCCGCATGTACTATGAAACCCGCCATACTGTACCCCAAGAGGAGCACTCCCCCACTGACTGGAACAACCATTAAATGCACCGACCCCGCCACCCGGTATAAGCAGATCAAAGGCGTCTGTTCCGCCATCTCCAATATTAATAACCTGAACAATCATCTGTTTACCTGAAAGAGCACCTTGGAAATCAAGCTGAAAACAATCACCGCATTGGGTTCCTGAATTATTAAAAGCTGCCCAGCCATAGGATACTTTACTGTTAACTTCAATTGGTGCATAGTCCCAGCATTGATATGCAGGCCCGCCGTTACAACCGCTCTGAGCACTTGCATTATTCAATGTATTACCACTTTTATCACACATTCTCATATTTGAATTCCATCCGCAATGCGGCTTGCAGCAGTCCCAGTATCTTGTAGTTTTAGCTGTTTTACCATTTACAACAGGTGGAAGACCGATTTCATTACTTATAAGAATCACATCGGATAAATCAGTTGAATAAGAAGTAATATCTTTTTTTACAGTCTGATAACCATTTTTACTTATTTCAAGTACATCAACAGCAGTTGCCGCAGCAACAGTCTGTTTCATCAATTGACTTTTTGAGTCTTGTCCATTGACAACAAAAGAACCAGTCTGATTTTTAAGATTTAAAATATTGAATGAACTTAATCTGTCACCAATCTGTAATTTTACAATATACATGGCAACAGGTAAATTCCCAGGAAAAATGGCAACATTGTATGTTCCTTCATTAGTTCCATCCTGTAATACTTTTTGAACTCTCTGACCTTTAGTATCAAAAATTTCAATATTCACTTTTTTTTGATTTTCAAGTACATTGAAAGAAAGAATCCCATTTTTAAATGAGATTCCATCTAAAACAGAATTATTCCTGAGATTACGTACTGAAGTGATATCAAAAACAAATTTTCCATCACTATTTGTAGTCAGTGACTTTTGTGCATTGGATAATTTCACAGTTGCCCCCTGAACAGGAGTACTCTTATCATCAACTACACGTCCCTTGAGACTGACAGTCTGTCCATATACAGTTGAGAAAATAAATACTGAAAACAATACAGCAGAATTAGTGATAATTTTTATCATTTTTCTCTTTCTCATAAATTTTGAATCGGATTTCTTCAGTATGTCTTTAGTATTAAAAAACATACATCAGGTTCAATCAACTATTTTTTGTTCGTTAACATTTAATTGTATTCATTTCCAAAGGACACATGAATACAATCGTCCTTGATAATTTAAAAACAACTTATAAATTAACAAAAAAATATAATTTCTGCAGAAGAAATTAGATGCTGCTGAAAATTTCAACAGACTAAATAGGTTTCCGATTCAATAAAAACGAAACAAACTCCTTTTTTACTCATTTAGCGTATCTAAAAGAGACTCTTTTTATGAAAAAAACAAGAAAAATGTTTAAATAATCATTTTTTTTATTTTTTTTGAATATTTTTGTATACAATCCGCTTAACATCAAGTATACTATTAATAACTTGGAAACATTTTTAGTTTTTTGTCTCTTAGTTTGTGATTGAATGTTAAAGAAAATAGTTTTGTACTTATTAAGATGACTTGGCAACTGTCTGTTAATTTATAGTTCATTGTTTTTTTAAGATCGTAGATGATTGTAGAATGTTGATTCGAAAAAAAGTAGGGCTTAACTCCAGTCAGATCCTCCAGGGCAATAGCTTTCGTTGTATCTTCTCTTTCATATCCAATTTAAAGCAAATCCAACAAAGATAAATTAAACTGATAATCCTGTATATATATAGCGCCATCTCTGGCACACATGCGAATAAGGTGCAACTGCAAATTATCGTATTATGTCGGTTTTTTAAATATTTGTATCGATTTCAACAGAATTTTCTGAAAACAATCTAAAGATGGTAAAAGTGATTAATATTTTGAATTAAATAAATTTGTCTGCAATTACCAGGGTGGTAGTTACAGGCTTACTCTCATTAATATAAGGAGGCACTATGCCTAAGAAACTTTATGTAGGAAACCTTTCCTTCAACGCTACTGAAGACTCAATCAAAACACTGTTCACACAGTACGGTGAAGTCATGTCAGTAAAAATCATCACTGATTCAATGAGCGGAAGATCACGTGGTTTCGGCTTTGTTGAAATGGAAAATGCTGACGATGCAATCGCAGCTCTTAACAATCAGCAGTTCGAAGGTCGTACACTGACAGTTAATGAAGCTCGTGAAAAAACTGAAGGCGGACGTTCTGGTGGCGGCAGCAGAGGTGGTTTTGGCGGCGGAAGCGGCGGTGGTAGCAGAGGTGGTTTTGGCGGCGGAAGAGACAGTCGTGGCGGCGGTAACGGTGGTGGTGGCCGCTGGTAATTTTCCAACGACTCTTTTAAGTCAGAGTCATTGTGTCGATAGCTTATGAAAGGTGAATATTATGACTTTCATGGTTGATCGCAGCAGAAAACTCCATTGGTTCAATTTGGCTGTCAACGGTTGGTTCCCTGGGATATCTATTTATACAGGGTCTGAATATTCGGTGGCGGCCTCTGAACCTCTCATGTCTGCCAATACATTAAAAACGTTTCAGGATTCTTAACATTTAAAGTTGCGCATTATTAAATGTACTTCTTCAAAGTTTGAAAATTCTGAAACGTTTTTTATTTAATACCTATTATATTAGCTTTTGTCAATTTTGCATTCAAGATGTTAATCCGTCAATTATTATAATGTCATGTATGCTCCTGTTTATAATTACATCAGATCTTCACTTGCACTGTCAAATCATGAAATTCCAATCAGTTTATATTTATCAGAATTTTTAGTTTTTTTACCCATCATTTTTATATTTTTTACTATTTACATTTTATCAATTAAAAAGTACAATATAAGAAATATCTTTAAGTCATAGTACTTCTACTATTGATAACAGACTGGATAACTCATGTTGTCAACAACATTACCGAAAAAAAAAGTTCTATATTCCATTGAAAACACAACTGCACAACCACCGTTTCTTTTTGGTGAAGTTCAGGCATGGAACAGAAAAACTGAACTTCAACCAGCTTCAGATTATTTTTGCACTGAAATCACTCTTCCTGCCGGTGTCTATCAGTACAAATATTATGCTGATGGTAAATGGTTTACAGACCCGAAAAATCCGGATACAATCACAATACAAGGCAATGAAAACAGTATTTGTGTTGTAAACGGTATTTCAAATCCTGTCATTCACGCTCCCGGTATTCCGTTTTTATGGTGTACAAAAAATAATGTTTTATGCATAAAAGCAATACTGAGGTCAGACAAGAGTGAAACTGATCTCTATCTTCGATGGACAGATTCCAATATAAAAAATTTCACTCGTCTTAAAATGTCAAATATCAATCACGACACCAATACGTCCTGGTTTAATGCTTCAATTGCACCGGCAAGCAGCAAAATCACCTATTTTTTTGAAACTGTTGTTAATGGCCATTCATTCTTATACGGGGAATCAGGCAGCAGTCTCATTCCTTTTTCAATTAATATTCCTGACATTCGTCAATCAATACCTTTCTGGTGGGAAAATGCTGTAATTTATGAAATCCTGATTGACAGATTTCACAATCCTGATAAATTACAAGACATTACGGTTTCTGCTGAATCACGTTTTGGAGGCACTATCAATGGCATAATTGACAGCTTAGATCATATCAAAACACTTGGCGCGACTGCTGTTTATATTACTCCGATACACACATCAGACTCTGTTCATCGTTATGACGCGGTGGATTTCACACAAATTGATGAAAACCTCGGTGGAAAAAATGCTCTTGTCAATTTACTGATTGGACTTCACAACAGAGATATGAGACTCATTCTGGATATTTCTTTCAATCATGTAAATAAAAACCACCCTTTTTTCATGGACATTATCAACAATGGCGCAAAAAGTGAATACATATCATGGTTCAAATTCGATCCAGTTTCTAATGGTGATAATGGTAATTTTATCTATAAATGCTATAATAACGATGTCAATCTGCCGGTTTTGAATATGGATAATCCAGAAGTACAGGAATATTGCATAAGTGTATTTAAAAAATACCTTGAATACGGCATTGACGGTTTCAGAATTGACGCTGCTGAAGAGGTTCCGGACTCTATGCTCACAAAAATTGCTGCAGAATCCGCGAAAAAGAAAAACAGACCAGCTCTTTTTGGAGAAATTATTTCACCACGATCATTCAGGTATCTGGAATGGATGGATTCTCGAACGGATTTTTCTCTATTCAACCACGTACGTTCTCAATATATGTCAGGTAAAAACATTAACTGTATTGAATTGGCTCGTATTATTTCAGAACAGGAATTTTTTCGTGGCGGCCCATCTTGCACTACTGTCAACTTTCTCTGCAGTCATGACACTGACCGCCTGTTCTCATTTGTTGACAATAAAACAGATGTTTCATTACTCTATACACTTCTTCTAATGTTGCCGGGACAACCTGTTATCTATTATGGTGAGGAAATTGGACTTAAAAGTGATATACCTCCAACCGGGATTTTTGAATCAAGTCTGCACGACCGATTGCCTATGATCTGGGATGAGACAAAATGGAATAAGACAATCTTATGTATTTTGCAGAATCTTATAAGACTGCGGAAAAAAAATACAGGATGTTTTACTGAAGGATCTTTCAGTAAAATTGACGCAACAGAATCGTTTCTTGCATACAGTCTTACCCATAACCATCAGAGTCTGGAAATTTATCTTAATTTCAGCACTCAAAAGTGTTTCAGGAAGCTTGACATAATTAAACACACTTCCGTATCCATGCAATATTCATGCGGCTCGGCAGAACTGTCTGGTGATTTTCTTTACCTGGGTGATAAAAGTGCAGCTGTAATCTGCAGATGCGTTGACATCAAGGTATTCAATAGTAACTCACAATCAACTGACAAAATCATCAATGAATCATTTCGCAGCAATACTGCATTAAAAACATTTCCGTATATTGCATATATTTCTCTTACAGAACAATGTAATTTACATTGCAGACACTGTATTACAGGTGCAGGTGAAAAAACATCAGGAAATATTTACAAAAATGCGCAACCCTGGCTGATTGACGCACTTATTCCCAACCTCAGCAGTTTTGATTACCTTGGTTTTTCTCATGCAGGCGAAAATATGCTTAGTCAACATCTGGAACCACTTGTTAAAAAATTCGTATCTGCAAAAGTAAACTCATCGCCAACAGTCCATCTGCTTACAAATGGTATGCATAAACGGGAACTATTTTCCAGTATCGTTAATTACGGTGTAAATTCACTCTCAGTTTCGCTTGATGGAATATCTGAAAAATCAAACGATATGCTTAGAGTAGGATCAGACTATTGCCATATTCTATCAATTTTAAAGCACTTGTCAGAGATCAAAAAAAACGAACGACTCCGTTTCGGAGTATCTGTAACTTTGACAAAATGGAATATTGGTGAAATGCCTGAACTTTTCAGCAGAATTATTGAAAATGGTACAGACTGGATAAAACTTGAAGAATTGTATCCGGTGAATGCACTTGGAAAATCTATATGCGTTCCTCAGACTGATAAAAGAATTATTCCGCTGATTGAAAAATTGGATAAAATATGCATTGATTCCGGAACAGTATTCATTGACCACCTTGATTCAGACAACTGGGGGATGCCTTGTTTGAAAGAATATGAAAGTTCAAATTTCTGGAAAAATGACAGTTATGCCAACAGTGTCAATCTGTTTCCATGTCATTTACCATGGAAAGTAATATGTATTGAACCTGATGGTGATGTTAAACCGGTTTCATTTTATAATCAAAGTGCAGGAAATCTTTTTTACCAGAGTTTACAACAGATTATTGAATCACAGGAATTTGAAATACAAAAGAGAAAAGCATTGATTAAATGCTCTAAAACAGGTGTAAAACATAATTGTCCGTTTCAATAACTCAATTGCCGATTTTTCAGCCAGTTTCCTCTCAGTCAATGACAAAGAAGAAACTGACTGAACTTATCTGATTTCACTGCCTTCAATTAAAGGCAGTTTATAATCCTGATTAAAATTGTTGTCCCAATAAGTAACATTATTCTCGAGATTTTTATAAAAAACAGCGAACTTCAGATTGTTCGATATCGTATTATCGATTTTCAGCTGAGGCAGATTGAATTCCCAGGATTCGGCACCGTAATAGAGTACCGGTCCCTTGTATATTGCATCGCATTCCACCCATGGGCTTGTACCATTTACACTATACATAATTCCAACCTGTTTGCCATAACTGCGATTATTGACATAAATTTCACCGCTTACACTTGCACTGGCCCCGCCGCCCCGGACTGGAGATACTCTTGCATAGGTAGAATTCATCACAACATTTCCGCCAACAACTGACTGATCAGAATTCAACAGATAATTTCTACCATCATTATTATCCCAGTCAGTTTGATTTCCTTCCTGACAGTACAGATCAAATTCATTAAAATATGGAGTTACTCCAGGTGTTGAATGATATTCAAAAATATCATAATCACCGTAGTTTTTCTGAAATGCAAGTGCCATATCCTGCCAGAAAGGATACGCCTTGTAATGAACGAATACCCCTTTACTATAAGTAACATTTTTTACTTTTGCGCTTAATACCATCTGGGGGCTTGATCTCACAGATGATTGAAGTGTCGCAACTTTCAGACGAATAAGACTTGACATATAAACTCCTTTATAATTTATGTATGATAATATTTTGATTTGATGACCCAAATCAAAACAGTTATTACATTAAAAGATTTTATATAATACTGTTGCGGTTTGTAAATATCAACTGATTTGTGATTATAATAACAATTATTTATTTCAGACAGATATATTAAGAATCGAAATCTTTTAAATTGCTGATATCATTAAAATCCACCTGTTTATCTCTTAACAACTATTCATTGGCACTTCTAATACAAATCCGCCTGTAATTTCAGATGTTTTCAATTGACATTATAATACTGATAAATTCACTTGATTATATATCTTGATAATTATTGTAATTTTTTTGTTGATTTTAATCAAATTTTATTTAATAATTCTGTTTGAGTAATAATTGTTCATTAACTTGACATATTTACATAAATACAATGAATATGCCATGCTGAATATTCATGGATATACCAGCCATGCGAAAATCTCATAAAAGTTGACAGTACAATACATCTTCGTAATAAGTGACAAAATGATGAAAAAAAACGTAGTTCATCACATTCATGATAAAGGTAATTACGAATTAGGGCTTAGATATTCTGTATATCTCCCCAGCAGCTACGGGCATAGAAAAAAGCAATATAACATTTTATATCTTCTTCATGGAGCCGGAGATGATGAGTACGGATGGATCTGTAAAGGATATGCACAGCAGATTCTGAATGAACTTGATTGGGATTCATCAATAGTAGTAATGCCTCTCTGTTTTCTAAACAAATGCGAAATGGTAAAATGGTCTCCCCCTTCCCGTTCGGATTTCGAATCATTCTGGTTTAGTGAACTCGTACCATCAATAATTGAC
>Ga0209373_10005526_pt1 | contig 10272 bp, 7 predicted proteins | sample Higcelweek5metaG_FD_187173 | JGI IMG/M metagenome (GOLD analysis project Ga0209373, IMG submission 187173) | Freshwater pond sediment microbial communities from the University of Edinburgh, under environmental carbon perturbations - High... | ecosystem: Environmental > Aquatic > Freshwater >...
TCGGCTGGGACGCCTTCGGCCTGCCCACCGAAAACTACGCCGTGAAGACCGGCCGCCACCCCGCCGACGTCACAAAGGAGAACGTCGCCACTTTCCGGCGCCAGTTGAAAGCCTTCGGCGTCTCCTACGACTTCGAACGCGAGGTCGACACCACCGACCCGAAGTACTTCCGCTGGACGCAGTGGATTTGGCTCCAGCTCTTCAAGAAGGGCCTCGCCTACGTCGAGGAGAAGCCCGTGTGGTGGTGCCCCGCCCTCGGCACCGTGCTCGCCAACGAAGAGGTGATCGACGGCGTTTCCGAAGTCGGCAAACACCCGGTCGAGCGACGTCCGCTCCGCCAGTGGGTGTTGCGCATCACCGCCTACGCCGACCGCCTGCTCGCCGATCTCAAGGACCTCGACTGGCCCGACTCCACCAAGCGCATGCAGGAGGCTTGGATCGGCCGCAGCGAGGGCAGCGAGGTCGAGTTCGACCTCCCGTCGCTCCCGGGCGAGCGGCTCCGCATCTTCACCACGCGCGTCGACACCCTCTTCGGCGCCACCTACATGGTCATCGCGCCCGAGCACGCTCTCGCCGCCAAGCTCACCACGCCGGCGCAGAAAGCCGCGGTCGATGCCTACGTGAAGGCCACCGCCTCCAAGAGCGACCTCGAGCGCACCGAGCTGGCCAAGGACAAGACCGGCGTCTTCACCGGCTCCTACGCCATCAATCCCGTCACCGGCGCACAGATCCCGATCTGGATCGCCGACTACGTGCTCGCGAGCTACGGCACCGGCGCGATCATGGCCGTGCCCGCCCACGACGAGCGCGACTTCGCCTTCGCCAAGAAGTTCGACCTCCCGATCCCGCAGGTCATCGCCCCGGCCGACGGCTCTGCCGTGGAGTTGCCGTTCTGCGACAAGGGCGGTGCGGTGAAGCTCATCAACTCCGGCGAGTGCGCCGGCCTCACGCCCGCGCAGGCAAAGGAGAAACTCGACTCACGCTTCGTCGCGGAAAAACGCGGCAAGGCCACCGTGCAGTTCAAGCTCCGCGACTGGCTCTTCTCCCGCCAGCGTTACTGGGGCGAGCCCTTCCCGATCGTCTGGGTCGGCGAAGCCGACTACCGCACCACCGTCGCCAGCGGCGCCAAGCTCCCGCTCCCGACCGAGCCCGTCACCTGCGTCATCAACGGCGAAACGCGTTACGCGCTCCCGTTGCCCGAGTCCGCGCTCCCGCTCCAGCTCCCGGTCGTGACGAGCTATCAGCCCACCGGCACCGGCGAGAGCCCGCTCGCCGGCATCCCGGAGTGGATCGAGATCTGGTACAACCCGGCGACCGGTGAATCCATTCCCACCTCCTCGGCGCGCCCGCAGGGCGCGCAATGGATTCGCGGTCGCCGCGAATCCAACACGATGCCGCAGTGGGCCGGCTCCTGCTGGTACTACCTGCGCTACACCGACACACAGTGCTCCACCGCGCTCTCCTCGCCCGAGGCGCTGAAGTACTGGGGCGTTCCCGACCTCTACGTCGGCGGCGCCGAGCACGCCGTGCTCCACCTCCTCTACGCGCGTTTCTGGCACAAGGTACTCTTCGACATCGGCGCCGTGCCGACCCACGAACCCTTCAAGCGCCTCTTCCATCAGGGCATCATCCTCGGCGAGGACGGCGAGAAGATGTCCAAGAGCCGCGGCAACGTCGCCAATCCCGACGACATCATCGCCAGCTACGGCACCGACACGCTCCGCCTCTACCTCATGTTCCTCGGGCCGCTCGAGGCTATGAAGCCGTGGAGCCCGAAGAACATCGAGGGCGTGCACCGTTTCCTCCGCAACCTCTGGCGCGAAGTCGTCGCCGAGGATGGCCAGCTGAATCCGAAGATCGTCGACGGCCCCGAGCCCGACGCCGAGACGGAGAAACTCCTCCACGCCACGATCAAGAAGGTCGGCGAGGACATCGAGAGTCTGCGCTACAACACCGCAATCCCGCAGATGATGATTCTGCGTAACCAGATCCAGAAGGCGGAGAAAGTTTCGCGCGGCACCCTCAAGGCGTTCGTGCAGATCCTCCAGCCCTTCGCGCCGCACCTCGCGCACGAACTCTGGGCGCGCCTCGGCGAAACCGTGCCGCTCGGCACCGCCCCATGGCCGGCCTACGACGAGTCCAAGCTCGTCACAGACACCATGAAGGTCGTCGTGCAGGTGAACGGCAAACTCCGCGGCGAGCTCCTCCTCGCGAAGACCGCGACCGAAGCCAAGGCGAAGGACGCCGCCCTCGCCCTTCCGAAGGTCCAGGAATTCACGACCGGCAAGACGCTCCGCAAAGTGATCTTCGTCCCCGGCCGCATCCTCAACCTCGTCGTCGGCTGAGCGCCGATTGCGGACTGCGGATTTCGGATTGCGGAATACTCCGCTCGCAAAGTCGCCCCATTCCCACGGCCCGGCCTCAACGCCGGGCCGTTTTGTTTATCCCAAGACGATCTCAAACCGGCCTTCAATTGTCACAAGAGAGACAAACGGCATCCGCATCTCGACCTTCAACAGCCCTTTGAAGTTGCCGCGATCGAACCACCCAACCGCCTGATTGTTCGTCGATACTTTGAAATCGAAAGGGAGAGGCACCCGATTGCCCGACACGACATCGAACGGGGCAATTCCCTTCGGGATCACAAAATCGATCTTCGAGCCGAAATTGGTGGGGTTCTCGGGATCAACCGATAACTCGCTAGCATCGGAGAATACCTCAAACACGTCTTGGCCTATCTCCCGCAGGAAATCGTCATTTTGGCGAAAGCCACTTCCTATCCGAAGGTACGCAGCAATTCGCCCGTCCTCGGTCCGCTCAACCGAACCTTCCCTGATATGCTGAGTGAACCCGACCATTGAAAAGCCAGACAGAGGCGGCACGCAGGAAGAATATTCGATCCACCCATTCGTAACCTTCGCGAACGACCGCAACCCGGAAGCAAGTGAGGGTCCGACATCCAATACATATTCTGGATAGTCGCGCTTGAGCGCCATCGGCGAAAGCACGTTGGTAAGTACTGGCACCTTTCCACGGAGTTCGTCGTAGGAGAATGACAGTATGGGACCAACTCCCGGCGCATCACCGGACCTAAACAACTCAAAGGTCCGACCATTCGTCACGAGGTAGAATATAGCTTTGACCGCTGGGTGGATCGCATAGCTCCAGGCCTGATCACGATCATCGTCGCTGAGCGGAGCTCCCAAAATCGGCACTTGTGCCCTATACGCCTTTGGCGTACCTATCCGCTGTGGAATTCGTTCGTATGCCGACCTTCGAGCGCACAGCGGCCGGGCTCTTCTCCGAACAGGAGGTGTTCGAGCTCGAACTGCCCCTGCTCGCCGATCCGTCGGCCGGCGACCTGATTCCCGCCGGACACGGACTCCGCAAACTCCGACGCCCGTTGCGGGGCCGCGGCAAACGCGGCGGTTCTACTACCACATTTCCTCCGAAGGGCTCATCTACCTCGTCTTCGCCTACGCCAAGAACGAACAGGAAGACCTCACCCGCGATCAGCTTAAGCTCCTCGCCCAACTCATCTCCACACCATGAAAAAGGCCGATTTCGAAAACCTCCTCCAAGGCGTCCGCGAACTGAAAGCCGCGCGCCGGGGCGAACTGCAGGGCAAAGTCCGCATCGACCGCATCGACGCCGGCTCCGTGGCGGCGGTCCGCGCTTCCATGGGCTTTTCCCAGACCAAGTTCGCCAAACTCCTCGGCATCAGCGTCGACACCCTGCAAAACTGGGAACAAGGCCGCCGCGCACCCACCGGCGCCGCCAAGGTCCTCCTCCGCATCGCCGCCTCCAACCCCGAGGTCGTGCTGCAAGCCGTCGCCTGAGCCCAATGGGCTGGGTCTATAGATGAAGACTCAGCACCGCCCACCCCTCCCCGCCGAAATGCTCCGCAAGGAATTCCTCGGGCCGATGGAGCTCACGCCCTACCGCCTCGCCAAGGACATCGGTGTGCCGCTCACGCGCATCACCGCGATCCTCGCCGGCAAGCGCGCCATCACCGCCGACACCGGCCTGCGCCTCGACCGCTACTTCGGCCTTTCCGAAGGCTGGTGGCTCCGCCTCCAGACCGAGTGCGACATCCGCACCGCCCGCCGCTCCCCCGCCAGCGAACTCGCCGCCATCATCCCGCGCCGCGGCGTATTGCCGCCCGGCTCCGTTCGTGATTGCCGCTGGGCCGGTTCGCTCACGGCCTTCGGCAAGAACGCCACAGCCCATGACATGGACTCCGTCCGCGCCAGCATCGCCGCCGGCCGCAAGAAGCTGCGCGCACCGTAGACGGGTTCCCCCTGTAGGAGCCTGCTTGCAGGCGATTCCCACGGTAGGGCGAAACATCCCGCCTTCGCTGAAGCTTCGTCGGGCGACAAATGCTCCGGGGCTGCGAAGCCTTGGCGGAGCAGGCCGGGTGCGCCACGGCTCGTCGGGGACGACGCTCCGCGTTCTCTGCGGCTCCGCGTGCCACCACTCCAGCGCATCCTCTCACGCGGAGCCGCGGAGCGCGCGGCCCCCGGATCGCCTGCAAGCAGGCTCCTACTTTCGATACATCCCCACCCGCGATCAGCAGGCGCCGCCCACACCGCCCCGGAGGCGATCAGCCGGAGGACTTCTCCAAGGCTTCGCCGTTGGCGAAGCCCATCAGTGGTTCAATCCTCCGAAATCTCCGACCGCAGCACCGGCGCCAGCTCACCTTTCGATCAAGGCCAGGAGCGCGTGCGGCAGTCGCCAACCAAGGAGGAAATCGATCGCGACGTACTCGTGCAGGACCACGGTCGTCCAGAAGGTGAACTGGAACCCGACCTTGGCCGTTTTGTGCCGGTAGCGACGCTGCGCGAGATACGCGCCCGGCCAGCCGCCGAGCATGGAGATCCAGTGCAGGTTCGTCTCCGAAACCCGCCAGGTCTTGGCCCGCGAACGACCCTTGTCGTCGGCATAGAGCAGGTAGGCGAGCAACGAGGGCAGGAGCGCAATCCCAAGCGTCGCGTACCAGTACTCGAGCCCGAAGAAGCGGAACAGCACCGCGATTGGCGCGATCAGCAGCACGCCGAGCACCATCAGATTCTCCACTCGTATCCGCCCGCCGTCGTGGGCGAGCTCGGCCTGCCGCGCGCAGAGCCGCCCCTGCCGATCCTCTCCCAGCACGAACTCGACCGCATCGCCGACCGCCGGCACACGGTGGAACATCGCGAAGTCGCGGCGGTGAATGAAGACCCGGTGCTCGTCGAATCGCAGGAAACCGAATCCGCGGTCGGCCCGCCATTCCTCGACGCGCGCGGTCAACCGGACCATGCACGGCGGCGTTGGTGCGGGGGTCGGGGAAGGGCGATCGACTTTCTTCAGCGTCAACCTCTTCTCACCATCGGCATTCATCGTACCTATCTTAAAATGACGGCCCACTCCCGGCAATGTCGAATTCGTCAACACGCGAACAACGGATGCCAGCCACACCACTCTCGGACGAAACAGATCCAGAGTGGGTCAGCCCCGACATTCTCCCTATCCCCCCGTCCAGCGCTCAGTACCGCGCCTCCAGCAGGTCGGCGTGGACCCAGTCCCGGCGTTTGAGCAGGTGGAAGTAAACGGAGCCGTCGCGTTCGAGTACGTAGATGCGCTGCCCGCCGCGTTTCATCTTCCGCCAGCCCGTGCCGGCGATCTTCTCCAGCGGCAGCTCGCGGCGCTGCTCGGGCGTGAGGTCGTAGAGGAAATGCCGTAACGCCTCCGCCACGCTCCGCGCCGGCACGACCGACTCGATCCCGTGCTCGTCCAGGAACCGCTCCAAGTCGCCGCCCAGCCGCTCGCGCGCCGACGCGAGATCCCGCAACCGCCACTGCTCGGCGCCGAGGTTCTCGACGTAGCGCAGTGCCACCGGCTCCTCCGGCGGCAACTCCGCGCCCGCGTCGTCGCATTCCGCCTCACCCTCGGCCGCCGGCATCCCCGCCCCGCTGGCCGCATTCACCGGCCGCAACGATTCCTCCATCCAGCGCTGGAACTCGTCGTTGGCCCGCCGCGCCTCCTCAGCCTCGGTGGCGAGTAGTGCGTTGAAGGCCACATCCTCCGGCGATTGCAGCCGCTCCGGGCACAGCACGCAGTCGGCGTTGGCGAGGATCGCCTCGGCGTCGCGCAACGCCGCGTGGAGCAACCGCTCGACCGTCGCACGCAGCGTCGTGTCCGCCGGCTGGGTGCGCGAATACGAGAACGCGAGGAACTGCCCGAGCAGCGCGAGCCGCTCCGGCAGCGTGGCCTCGCGGCTCTGCATCCGTGCGGCGAGGTGGCGGAACTGCACCGTCTCGCGCACGTCGCCCAGCGCGAGGTCGGAGATCTCGCGCAGCACGTGCTTGAGTTTCCCTGCCGGCGAGTCGCCCGGGACCGCCCAGCGCGGGAGTGTCCGCGGACTGAGCACGAAGCGCGCGATGCCCTCGCCGAGCTGCGCCGCCGGCACCGCCCCGGCCGAGGCGAGGAGGAACTGCCAGAACAACCCCATCATGGTGAACCACTCGGGATGGCTCAGAAACGCATCGCCGAATTCCAGACCGAAAGGGGCGAAACTCGTTTTTGCGGCAATCTCCAGCCGCCCGGTCGCCACTCGCTCCCACACGCCGTACTCGCGGACCGCGAGTTCGGTCCGTATCCCCCCTTCGGCGAGGAGGCAGCCCAACGCCGTCCAGCACTTCTTGTGGAAGGTATTGAGTTGCGCCAGATGCTCACGCGTCCGCCCCACCTCCGCGCCAAACACCTTCGGAAAGTCCGCCGAGGTCCACTCGCGCGCCAAGTCGCCCAATGTCAGCTGAAACTCCTCGAGATCGTCGGGCGCCAACTGCTCCGGCAGTGCGACTCGCAGATAGGCCACCGCATCGTCGTCCAGCCGCGCCAAATAGTGATCCAGTATCTGACGAACCCGCGCCGTCACGGTGCATTCTTTCCTGGGCTCAAACGGCAGCCATTTGCGGATAATCCCGCCTAACTCGGTGCCCGCCGGATCACACGGCAGATCAAGCTGAACATTGGCAAAGAACTTGAAGGCCGTGTTCTTGTTGGAGGTAAATTTCCGATTCATAGCGGCCAACCGCTCCATGATCGTCGCTACAGCGCGCCGCTCGCCTTCCGTCGGCACGGTTTCCTCCGCCGCGGTGCGCACATCGAGAACCGAGCGCGCCAGCATCCCAACCAGCGCACCATTCCAGCGCTCCCGTAATTGTGCCACGGCATCGTTCAACCGCTCATCCGCCAGTTTGAACCGACGCATATGACGCCCGAAGATAGGGCCCTGCTCGTACTCGCACCACGAAGTCAGCATCTCGGGAAGATGCACCCTCATCTGCCGGAACTCCTCAAGCTCGTCCGCCGTCGCCGCCGCAAACGTAAATCCCACCGTCGTTGTGCTCGCATCCATGGGGTATGGGTGGCCGACCGGAGCACCATGCCCCGTCCGCCGTGGCCGCCGGCGCTGCGGGGAAAAACCGGCGACACCGCATGACTAGCCAAGCACTACGGCGGAGGAAAGAAGGATTTCTTCCAGGAGCGTCTCGCCGCCCACCGCGTTGCAAGTCGGCAGCTCGTCGCCGAACTTGAGCGAGGCCTGTGCCGACAGCACAGTTCGCCAATCGCCACACCGGCCCTGCCCCGGCGATCACCCCGCGCGCCGCTTGCCGAAGTGGTCGTCGACCTTGATCAGCGCCGTCACCGCGAACGACGGTAGCGTGGCGAGGCAGACCCAGCCGAAGAAGTTCACGTAGCCGAGCTGCTCCTGCAGCCAGCCGGCCTTCAGGCCGGGCAGCATCATGCCCAGCGCCATGAAGCCCGTGCAGAGCGCGTAGTGGGCGGTTTTGTTTTCCCCTTCGGCCACGAGCATCATGTAGAGCATGTATGCGGTGAAACCGAAGCCGTAGCCAAACTGCTCCACTCCGATGGAGACGCCCACGTCCGTCATCGCACCGGGCTGGACCACCGCGAGGTAGACATAGACGAGATTCGGCACGTTGATCGCCAGCGCCATCGGCCAGAGCAGCCGCTTGAGCCCGATACGCGACACCGCCCAGCCGCCGAGCAGCCCGCCGGCGAGCAGCGCCACGGTGCCGACCGTGCCGTAGTAGAAACCGACCTGATCGAGCGTGAGCCCCATCCCGCCCTTCTCCCGCGGATCGAGCAGGAACGGCTGCACCAGTTTCACCAGCTGCGCCTCGGCGAACCGGTAGAGCAGCAGAAACGCGAGCGCCGTCACGATCCCCTTCTTGCGGAAAAACGCCGCGAACACCGCCAACGAGCCGCCGAGCAGATCGCGTTCCCGCTTCGCCACCACGTCGCTCGCCGGCCGTGGCAGCACAAAGTGGTGATACAACGCCACCAGTCCGAAGAAGCCCGCGAGGATCGCGAACACCCAGCACCACGCCTGCGCCGCGCCAGTCCCCGCCTTGATCCAGCGGCCGGCCAGCCACACCAGCCCGCCCTGCCCGGCGATCATCGCAAACCGGAAGAACGTGCTGCGCACGCCGACGAACGCCGCCTGCTGGTGCGACGGCAACGCCAGCAGGTAGAAACCATCGGCCGCGATATCGTGCGTGGCCGAGCTGAACGCCAGCAGCCAGAACAGCGCGAGCGTCGCCCGGAAGAACGCCGGACCGGGGATCGTCAGCGCCACCGAGGCGAACACCGCGCCCATCAGAAGCTGCGTCGCCACGATCCAAAGCCGCTTGCGGCCAAGCAGCTCGACCAGCGGCGACCACAGCGGCTTGATCACCCACGGCACGTAAAGCCAGCTCGTGTAGAACGCGATGTCGGCGTTGGAGACGCCGAGACTCTTGTACAGCGCCACCGAAAGCGTCGCCACGGCGACGTTGGGCAGGCCTTGGGCGAAATACAGAGTGGGTATCCAGCTCCACGCCCGTGCGGCGCTCGTTGTTTTCTGTTCCATGAATTGTGGGGAGATCGGGGCCACGCTGGAGCCGGTGGGAGCCGCGGTCAAAACAGCATCGCTGGAGGTCCCTGGGGCCTTTCCCCCTGCCCTCGTCCTCAAAAGCCTCTGTCCAAGCGCCGCATCGACAGGCCGCCATCTTCGCTTAACGTCCGCCACCGACGCCGGTCGCACCAAGCGCCGGGCTTTTCGAAACCACCCGGAGAACAGCGCACATGGAACCCAACAAGTGTCCCCTTCTGGCCGAACTGAACCCGATCGAGATCTCCGCGCTCAAGGCCATCGCCCACCGAACCCTCCTGGATGCGGGAGTCTGGGCGTTCCACGAGGGCGATCCGGGCGACAGCCTCATCATCGTCTTCACCGGCACGCTGCGCATCACCAAGAAGACGCCCGCGGGCGACGAGGAGGAACTCGCCCTCCTGTGCAGCGGCGACTACCTCGGCGAGATGGCGCTCTTCGGGCAGAAGGTCCGCACGGCCTCCGGCCAGGCGCTCGAACGCAGCGAGATCGCCGCCGTCCCCTACGATACGCTCCTGGCGCTGCTCGACGCCAATCCGCCCACGGCCGCGAAGATCTACAAGGCGATGGCCGCCGGCATGGCCAAGCGGTTGCAGGGCGTGAACGGCAACCTCGCCTTCCTGAAAGCGTACCTGAAATCGCGCGACTGACCGAGCCGCTCCAGCCCATGCGAAAGGCGCCCGTTTCGGGGCGCCTTTCGTGTATTCGGAAGTCGCGTGCCGCTGATGCGGCACCCGGCATTACTTGAAGTCGACGAGCTCGATCTCGAAATCGAGCACGGAGCCGGCCGGGAGCGGTCCGCTCGCCTGGCTGCCGTAGCCGAGATCGGCGGGGACCCAGAGGTGGATCTTGCCGCCCTTGCCGACGAGCTGCAGACCCTCGGTCCAGCCCTTCACCACGCGCGCGAGATCGAGCTCCGTGGGCTGGCCGCCGTTCTCCTCGGTGGTGTCGAAGACTTTGCCGTCGCAGAGCTTGCCGGTGTAGCGGACCGTCACGGTGCTGGTCGCCGTGGGCTTCTCGGCCGAACCGGCGGCGTCGATCCGGTAGCGCAGGCCCGTGGCGGTCTTGGTCACGGCCTTGTCGGCATCGACCTTGGCGAGAAAGGCGGCGTTGGCATCGGTCCAGACCTTGGCCTCGGCCTCGCGCTCCTTGGCGGTGATGGCGGCACGCGCGCCGAAGAATTCCTGGATGCCGGGGATGATCCCTTCGTATTGGAATGGCAACTCCTGGCCCTTGGCCGCGAGGGTCATGCCCTGCAGGAGGGCGTCGGTCTCGGCGGCGTCCATCCGCAGCTCCTTGGCGATCGCGGAGAGGCCCATCTGGTGCGCCATCAT
>Ga0209373_10005527_pt1 | contig 10267 bp, 6 predicted proteins | sample Higcelweek5metaG_FD_187173 | JGI IMG/M metagenome (GOLD analysis project Ga0209373, IMG submission 187173) | Freshwater pond sediment microbial communities from the University of Edinburgh, under environmental carbon perturbations - High... | ecosystem: Environmental > Aquatic > Freshwater >...
GGAGATGGCTATCCCCCATGCTCGGATAGCGGGGTTATCTCGACCCCTAATGGCAATCGGTGTCGGCAGAGAGGGTATTCAAGACCAACAAACCGGACGGAAGGTTCGACTCATGATTTTACTGCTATCTCCCACTGAGCCGCCAGAAAGCCACTTACAAATGCTTGGACTGATCAACAGAATGGCGGGGGATGGTCAGTGGCGAAAGGATGTGCTCTCCGCAATGGATTCCCGGGATGTCATAAAAGCTATCATTAAATGGGAAGAAGGGCAGCATCAACGAGATGACATTCCATAAATCTATATATTTTTATGCTTAAGTGAATATCTCGTTAGCCGTAACTTCTCATTGCCCATACTACATGTGCAATATGTTCTCTTCTCCCCAAATATCCACTATCTGGATTGAACAGTTCAGATCCAGGAGAGGAGTCTGGTATGAGAAAGAAATTGCTGGCGCCTTTCTATGGTGACTTCCTGGCTCAGCAGAGTTAATATTCATAATTTTTTTCTCCATTCTCTTATTTTTTTAGTTAATTATTCAAACACAACATATTGTGTTTGAAGTCTGTGGTAGAGACAAGGTATGCCTTATCTCTACAGAATTCTTTAAAAAGGGTCGAATCAGTTATGAATGATACTATGGCCATCTTTCAAACCCTACATGGATGGCTTGAATCCAATATCTGCAACCTTGATGCTATTATATTTGACATAGACGGAGTGTTGTTAGTAAGGGGAGAGTCATCCATGGGAAGCCAGAAGTTGATTGAGATGCTGCGAAGAGAGCGGTTCCCTTTTTACCTTCTCACCAACGATGGAGACCACTCGACTGAAGAGAAGGCAGCTACACTGGACAGAGCAGGACTCTGTGTGCTCTCAGATGAGATTGTCTCCTGCTCCGATGGTCTTATGGAACTTGCTGATGGCCTGAACTCCAATGAAGAGCCATTCTTTATCATGGGCAATCTCGGGAACCCCTGCTTTGCAAAGAAGGCGGGTCTGAAAACCACACGAGATCTTGAAAGTATCAACATCTGTCAGGGAATCATTGTGGGAGAGCGTAACTATGACTGGGAAAAGACAATTAATGCGGCTGTCAACTTTTTTATCAGAAAGCCACATGCTTCCCTGATCGTTCCAAATCCTGATGAGTATTATCCTGGGCAGTGTGGAGAGATATGTATCGCTGCAGGAGGAGTTGCCCGCTTCATTGTCCAGATAGTGAGAAGATACGGCATAACCATAGAGCCGCTCTACCTTGGTAAACCCTTTCTGCCCATCTTCAGAAAAACCCGTCAACTGCTTGAAGAACAACATGGAAGAGCGATCCCTCTTGACCGGATTCTCATGGTTGGTGACTATATCAACTCTGATATAAGAGGGGCAAAAGATTTCGGTTGCCGATCTGCCATTGTTCTTACTGGTGTCACAACCATGAATATGCTTGAGAGATCTGCCATTCTGCCTGATATGGTGTTTCAGATACTGGGAGAGTAGGCAGCACTCTCAATATGTTGTAATGTTGTTTGATAAATGGCTGATATTCAGGTAAAAGTCAGCCTATTGCAAGGAAGAGATTACTTATCACCTGATTCAAGGAGAGCATGTATGTTAAGGAGAGCGCGTATAAAGTGCATGTTTTTGGCATGTATCATTGTCGATGTTCTATCACTATGTTGTGTGATGAACGTTGTGGCTGGTGAAAAGATAACTGTGAAACCATCCGCAGTGAAGGCGTTGTCGCAGTCCAGCGCTCCAATCCCTGAGCCTGCTGAGTCTCCGTCAAAGGGTAGTCCGACATCTTCTGCTGGTTCGTTTTCGGTGAACTATGAAATATTCCATTACATTGATCAGGGTGGCATCCGGGACCAGGCCACGGGGGAATGGCTGGAGGCATTCAGCCTGCTTATACCCAGGGGATGGAAATTCATTGGAGGGTTGCGCTGGGTGGCCTCGGAAAAAAATCCTGTGCAACTCAGCAGAACAGATACCAACTACCCTGTACGCAACGACTTTACCGTGGCCTCCCCGGACGGGCGATGTATGCTGAGGAACTATCCTCCGGAATTCTGGGTGGATACGACCCGTACAGCCCAGAACCAGATGGGGGCAGGATTCGCGAACGGAGCAAACTACAACGGCATGATCGTCTGGCCCGTGGTTCCGCCGGAAGATTACATCGGCAAGTTCGTCTATCCACAGCAGCATGGGCAGGTGGAAAACCTCTCTCTGGTGAAGCAGGAGCCATTGCCCAGGCTGGCTGAGCTGTACAGTGCGGAATCCGCCCGTTTTGATCAGGTCATGGGGAGAGCCAGCATTAATGCTGGCCTGAACTTTCAGGCTGGCACAGTGACCATTGACTACACCGAGGGGCAAACCGCCTTCCGCACAACTTTCATCGTGATCATGGAGTATCTGGAAACCGCAGGAATGGTCATGTATCACCCCCGTATCAACTTCAGTTTTCGAGCCCCACGGGATGAATTTGACAAGTGGCGGCCAGTCCTGACGACCATTGCCACCAGTGTGCGGAGCAACCCGCGATGGAATCTCTATCTGTCGCAGATGGTTAACCGTACCGCTATTTCACAAAGACAGATGGATGACTACTGCCACAGGATACAGCAGGAGGTTGCCGACGCCCACGCGGCAACGACGCACGAGATTGCCCACGACCTCGGCTACCTATCAAGCCCGTATTTCGATTATAAAGGCACGGATGGCAACCGCTATACGCTGCCCACGGATCAGTATCATTTCATGAACGCAAAGGGAGAGCTGCTTTCGCAAAACAGATCCGATCCTCCATCCTCGGAATGGGTGAGCATAGAGCCCTATAACCAGTAAAATATTCTGAGATAGGGTGTCCAATTACATAAATATTATGAGATAGTCTGTCCCCTTGTATTAAAGGGCGCTTTTTATCCTCATTTGCCCAAAATGGTGGGGACTATGTGGGGACAAATTCTAAAACGACAAAAAAAAAGGGGTTACAGCCAATCAGCTATAACCCTTTGATTTTATTATGGTACGCCCGAGACGATTCGAACGTCCGACCACCTGATTCGTAGTCAGGTACTCTATCCAGCTGAGCTACGGGCGCAAAAACAGTTCTTTAATATAGTCTGGCACACAAAATGTCAATCAATTTTTAAATTTAATTGACCTTAAAGGTAAAACATGGATATAGATAGCGGCATGGATGACAGATACTATATGAACCTTGCTATTGAACAGGCTATGAAGGCTGCCAGGCTGGGTGAGGTACCAGTTGGTGCTCTTATTACAGACAGTGCAGGCAATATCATAGCTCATGGATATAACCAGCCGATATCCATGTGTGATCCAACAGGTCATGCAGAGATTGTGTCTATGCGGATGGCAGCTTCAGCTACTGGAAATTACAGACTTTGCGGTACAACCATCTATGTCACCATTGAACCCTGTATAATGTGTATGGGCGCAATTATCCATGCAAGAGTTGCACGCCTGGTCTATGGTGCACCTGATCCCAAATGGGGAGGAGCAGGGTCTCTGTATGACTTTGCCTATGATAAGAGAATGAACCACACCATTGATGTTGTATCTGGTGTGTGCATGACCGAAACCAGAGAGATTATGAGACGTTTTTTCAGAGAAAAAAGGAGCAATAAACAGTGTCAAATATAGTTGTTGTTGGAACCCAGTGGGGTGATGAAGGAAAGGGAAAAATAGTTGATCTTCTAAGTGAGTATGCCGACTACGTTGTGCGCTTTCAGGGGGGCAATAATGCTGGCCACACAATGGTTGTCAACGGTAAAACAATTATCAGCCACCTTGTCCCATCAGGCATTCTTCAGAAGAAAAAGTGTTTTATCGGCAATGGGGTTGTGGTTGACCCGGTTGTGCTGCTTGATGAGATTGACTACCTGATGGAAAATGGTGTGGATGCTTCACCTGATATGCTGAAAATCAGCAACAGAGCACACATAATCATGCCCTACCACCGACAGATTGACAATGCCCGTGAAATACACAAGGGGGATAAAAAAATAGGTACCACTGGCCGGGGTATCGGTCCATGTTATGAAGACAGAGCCACGCGCCGTGGAGTCCGTTTTGCAGATCTTCTGGAATTTGATCTCTTTGCAGAAAAAGTCAGGATGATCATGGACGAGAAGAACTTCTATCTGAAACAGTACTTTAAGACAGAAACAGTTGATCCAGAAGAGGTGATCAGCCAGTTTCGTTCGATTAAAGAACGCCTGATCCCCTATATTGCAGATGTCTCAGTAATTTTAAATTCAGGCATGGAGAGCGGTAAAAATGTTCTGTTTGAGGGTGCGCAGGGTACCCATCTTGATGTTGACCATGGCACCTATCCTTTTGTCACATCCTCAAGTACTGTTTCAGGTAATGCAGCATGCGGTTCAGGAGTGGGCCCATGCAGGCTCAATCAGATCATAGGAGTTGTAAAAGCCTATACAACAAGGGTAGGAAGCGGCCCCTTTCCAACAGAACTCTTTGATGAGACTGGGGACTCCATACAGAAAAGAGGTGCTGAATTTGGTGCAACCACCGGAAGAAGAAGGCGTTGCGGGTGGCTTGACATGGTTGTTCTGAAAAATGCGGCAAGGCTCAACAGCCTGACAGGCCTTGTCATAACAAAGCTCGATGTTCTTGATGAGCTGGATGAACTGAAGATCTGCACAGGATATGAGTATAACGGAGAGGTTATTGAAGAGTTTCCGCCCTCAATCAAGGTGCTTGAAAACTGCACACCAGTGTATGAGACTCATCCAGGATGGAGGCAGACCACATCAGCTCTGACTGATTATGGGGACTTCCCAGAGAATGCAAAAAAATATCTGGACAGAATTGAACAGTTGTCAGGGGTTAGAATCAAAATTGTCTCTGTAGGCCCTGGAAGAGAGGCTACCATAATTAAAGAGAAAATCTTCTGACTCTGAAAATTTTCTGACACACCTCTTTAATTTTCTGACACACCTCTTTAATGGATATATGGCCTCAAAATGGCAGTATCGTTTAGTGAGTTCACGGTACTGCTATTACCTTCATGATCTTACCTTCTCATTGAATTGCAGCTCAGAAATTCAGGAAAAACCAGCTTACCTTCTCATTGAATTGCAGCTCAGAAATTCAGGAAAAACCAGGAAAGCTTACTGTGCCATCACTTCTCATTTCCAGAAGAGAGGAGATTCTGTCATAAAGGATCTCAATATCATATGGCTTCTTCAGGAAATCACATCCACCTTCTGCTATCATACTATCAATCTCACTTTGATTTCTATAACCACTTGCAATCAGTATTCTGGCATCAGGATTCAATTTCCTGATATATCTGAATGTCTCAGAGCCGCTCATTCCCGGCATCACCATATCCAGCAGGACAAGGTCGATCCCATCCAGGTGTTCCATATACTTTTGTACCCCCTCCCTTCCGCTACAGGCAACTACAGTATGAACTCCCATTTTCCTGAGCATAGCCACAACCATCTCCTTAACAACTGGTTCATCATCAATAATCAGGGCTGTCATTGGTCGGCCTCTGCCAGATTGAGCAAAAAAATCTCTGTTCTGCTGATCTTCTTTCAGTTTCTCAAAAGCTGAAGACTCGTCTATACCTCTGACAGCTCCAGCTCCATATAACAGATCTAAAGCTGCATTTTGTATCGATCTCCTAGCTTCTCTCATCATATTGACATTATGATCAGTTTCTGGTGTAATAGATACTATATTTTCTCTTTCAACCGCTCTTTTCACACTGGTTTCTGACTCAACGCAGGTGTTTTCAACCTTTACACAGAGATAAATAGTGAATAGCGCTCCCTCTCCAGAAGCACTTGAAACATTGATGATGCCATTATGCTTTTTGACGATACCGTATGCCGAAGCAAGGCCAAGTCCAGCCCCTTCAGATTTTTTTCTGGTGCTGAAAAATGGGTCAAATATTTTCTTCTGAAGCTTCTCATCAATGCCATGCCCTGTGTCTCTAATTGATATTTTTACATATAAGCCAGGTTTGACCTTCATCTGCTTTGCATCAACTCCATGGAGTATAAGGTTCTCCGTCTTTATAAAAATATCTCCTCCACTCTCCATGGCGTGATCTGCATTGAGAAACATGTTTAAAAAGACCTGTTCCATCTGACAGGCATCTACTTGCACCTCCCAAAGATCTTTACTCAAATCAAGATGAATCTGAATCTTCTTACGATTGATGGAAAAAAGCTCCAAAGTATCTTTAAGCACATAATTGAGATTGACAGATTGGATATTGGAGATACCTCCACGAGCGAAGTTGAGTAACTGAGCAGTTAAGGTTGAGCCTCTGACAACATTTTTTTCAATGGCAACCATCTTCTTATAACATGAGTGGTTAACACCCAGAGCTGATTTGACAACAGATACATATCCCTGTATCCCCATAAGCAGATTGTTGAAATCATGGGCAACTCCACCTGCAAGAACAGCCACGGCTTCCATCTTCTGAGAATAGATCATCTGCTGTTCAAAGGCCTTTCTGAAACCGATATCACGCCCCACAATGCAGATCTCTTCTGTTCCATAGCTATTATTACTGTCATTCCGGTTAAATGAAAGATTACTTTTTCTAATTTCAATATCCATGGTTTTTCTCTCAGATGCACAATCGGGTGCGCATAAAATTTCAACATCTATACCAGAAGAGGAGTCTGTCTCATGAACTGATATGGTTAGACCTAAAAAAGAGTTGACTATATCCACATATTTTTTATCAACAATACTTGTGAAAGGAACCCCTTTAACCTCTTCAACAGAGTATCCGAGCATAGATGTAAATGTCTCATTTACAAAGAAAATAGCCCCATGGCTATCGAGCATTATAATCAGATCTGGAGAACTCTGAATCATCTCTCTGTAACGTCTTTCAGAGTTGTTGAGCATCTCGGTAATCATTCTGTTCTGATCTTTGAGCTGTTTTTCTCCCAGAGCGTGCGAGACAACATTGACAAGCTCCTCATACTTAAAGGGCTTTTGCAGATAATCATAGGCCCCCTTCCGAAGGGCAAGAACAGCAGAGTTAATACTTGCATTTCCGGTCATCATTACAAATGGGATGTCTGACTCAGTTTTTAAAAGATAATCCATAAAAACAAACCCATCCTCTCCAGGGAGGTTCTTATCAATGAGAAAGAGATCAAATGATATTTTCTCTACCATCTCAACCGCCTCTTTCACAGAGCTTGCAGCATGAACTTCAATTCCCTTATCTCGAAGAAGCATTTTTATAGATTGACAGACCAAGACTTCATCGTCCACCACCAGTATGTTAGGTTCAGATTTAGATCTATCCTTCATTGATTACTTTTCCTGTATAAAATTCATCTTACCTGGGTTGTTCCAGTCATTAAGGCAATATATTGAAGCTTCAGACCAGTTGATAATTGAGATGCTCCATTCAAAATTCCTGATTATGGGTGCAGTAGATCAGGCCATTGTATTGACCCTTTTACTGGAACTGCGCTGGGTAGGGAAGAGACTGGCAAGAAAATTTTAAACTCTGTGCCAACACCCTTTTCCGTGTGGCACTCAATCGCTCCGTTCAGGCTCCTGACAATGGTGTTGACAATCGAAAGCCCAAGTCCTGAATTGTTTTCCTGTTTTGAGCTGTTATAAGGCTCAAAAAGACGCTTCATTATCTCATCTGAGATACCAGGGCCTGTATCACGGACAACAATCTCAATCTGCCCATCTGTCTTTCTTTTCTCGTCAATCATAATTTTTACCGATCCTGGAACCTGTCTTAAGCTGATATGGATCTGCCCACCTTCAACCATTGCTTCAGAACAGTTTTTCAAAAGATTGATTAAAATCTGCTTTAATCCATTTTTGTCGGTCTTAACGCTCGGAAAGCCTGGCTCAACAACAATATCAGCGCAAATTCCATTAGGAGCCAGAATAGATTTTCTGACCATCTCAACCATATTTTGGAATAATTGACCGACATCAACCCACTCAAACGGACTTACAAGCGGTTTTGAAGCCACAGAGAGTTCCTTTACAAGCCCCCCAATACGCTCTATCTCCTCATCAATGACATTAAGCTCTATCTGAGCCGGGTGGTTCTCAGGGAGTTTCAGACTGAGCATTTTCAGATATGATGTAATAATCAACAGAGGGTTATTAATCTCATGAATAACCTTACGCATGGAATCAGATGCAGCTCCTGCCCGTTCCCTCTGAATCATTTTGCCATGACCATGACGGGATTGGTGCTGATCAATAGCGACTGATGCCAGCTTTGCAAGCATGGCAAGCACTCCTGTATTCTGTATCAGATGAGGGACTTGATCTCTGTCAACCCCTATGACAATAACGCCAACAGGTTTGCCTGGCAGGTACATAGGGAGAGAGAACATCACATCAGATTCAAGAAGCCGGATAATCTGACAATCAGAAGTGGCCAGATTACTCTCCTCCTCTCCATTGAGGCTGTTGAGCAACTCTCTTGTCATGAGAGATTTTACCAACAGACTGTTTTTATTTGTCAGTGATATGGCAATACTGTTAATAACACGACCTCTTTTATCTTTGCTATTACAGCATCCTGTCAATATTCTATTTTCATGATCACATAAAAAGTAGAAGACCCTTAAAACCTTGAAAAGAATCTTCAACCCCATCTCCAAAGCATGAAGCAGAGAGGTTCTATCCTCTGCATGTAAAAGAGTTTCCAATGTTCCATAAAGAAGCGCATACTCTCTGACCCTGGAGTTCAGATCTTCCTTGGAGAGTTCAACAGCAACCTCGTCACTCTCTGACTTTGCTCCGCTGGTCAGAGATCGAATAGTGCCAGGAGAAGTAGTTGTGGCATCAGAAAACTTCAACCCAAGAGTTTGAGCCATTGAGAGCGCCTCACTCTCCACTTCAGCCATAACAGATTCCAAGGTGGCGATATCTATTGCAGTCAGCTCCACTATATGGTCATCAACCCCATCTGCCAGAGATGCAATGGAACAGAGATGGTTGGCAGCGTAAATGGTCTTAAGAAGAGGAGACTCGCTGTATCGAACTTTCGCTACAGCGTCGTTCATATGAAGAACCGCATCAGAGATCACAGCGGGGAAATGCCACTGTTTACAGAGTAATCCCCCCACTTCGGCATGGGTGAGATCAAAATAGTTCTGCTCAAGCTTTCTCAGATGAAGATCATCTTGTGCCCTTTGAAGAATCTCACAATAATCCTCAGGATAGTTTGCCATCAGTACCAGCTGACCAATATCATGCATTAATCCTGCAAGAAAGGCTTCATTCTCGTTAACTTCATTATTTAATCTGGCCATCTTCTGAGCCAGCATGGCACATTTGAAAGAGTGGTGCCAGAATGTCTTCATATTAAATAGATTAAGAGACTTTTCCGAATCAAACACCCCTACGACCGACATACTGATGGCCAGATTCTTTATGCTCGCAATACCAAGATAGAGAATCGCCGATTCAATGCTTTGAACCTCCTTATTCAAGTTGATCCAGGCTGAGTTGAGGATCTGCATAAGACGGGCAGTTAATCCAGCATCAGAAGAGATAACCCGAATCAACTCATCCAAATCAGTTTCATCACGATTACATATGTCAAGAATTTTCAACAGCACCTGAGGCAATTGAGGTAATCGGTCCAATTTTTTTATCTTATCTAACGTAGTCTGCTTCATCATATAATTATTTTCGATATAATACTCACCATTTTAGCGTAAAAGAAGCTATCCTGTTGTTCATGCTCAGAAGGGGGTGAGCACTTCACCTCTGTCATAATCTTCAAGATGCCATAGAGAACAGTATCCTATTTGAAAACCAGGACAATCTAGCAGAGTTTATTTTGACTGGAAAGAAGATTATGGTCATCTTAAAAGAAATGGTTGGTCAAAAAAGTTGTTCTGTTTCTCTAAACCATGTTTTTGCTATCAACAGCCATGCCCTGACAGGCACAACGAAGCATAAAAGTTGTAGAGAGGCAAGATCTTGCGTCTCTACGGGGTACCCACCAGTTTGTATCCCTAGAATTGCATATAAAAACAGCCATCAGAACAGATGAGGTTAGCTATGACTTCTAATAGATTCATCAAAATTTGGTTGACAATCATCTGAAAAAAAATTATTAATGCGCACATTATTTTTTATGCAGTCGGGATGTGGCTCAGTCTGGTAGAGCACAGCGTTCGGGACGCTGGGGTCGGAAGTTCGAATCTTCTCATCCCGACCACCATAAATAAAGACTTCTCCA
>Ga0209373_10005528_pt1 | contig 10265 bp, 9 predicted proteins | sample Higcelweek5metaG_FD_187173 | JGI IMG/M metagenome (GOLD analysis project Ga0209373, IMG submission 187173) | Freshwater pond sediment microbial communities from the University of Edinburgh, under environmental carbon perturbations - High... | ecosystem: Environmental > Aquatic > Freshwater >...
GGCGTAGTTGACGTCTTTTTCATAGGCTTTCAGCTCGTCGATCTGCTCTTTTGAAATCGGCAGTCCGAGTTCGGCTTCGCACTCCGCCAGCGCAATCCAAAGGGTTCGCCAAGTCGTAAATTTCTTCTCGGCGGAAAATAAATATTTCATCTCCCGCGAGGCATATCTGCCCTGCAAGGGGGATTCGTATGATTGATAATCTTCCATGGCGGTTAATTCAACCCGAGACGTTTCATCATCTCGGCATAGGCTTCCTCGACTCCGCCCATATCGCGGCGAAACCGATCTTTATCGAGCTTTTCATGGGTTTTACTATCCCAGAAGCGGCAGGTGTCGGGCGAAATCTCATCGGCGAGGATGATCTCGTCGCCATATCTTCCGAATTCGAGTTTGAAATCGATCAGTTCCACGCCGACCTCAGCAAAAAAGGCCTTGAGTACATCGTTGACTTTGAACGCCATCTTGGTGATGGTGTCGATATCGCTTTGCGTGGCAAATCCGGCGGCAAGAATGTGATATTCGTTGACCATCGGATCGCCGAGCGTATCGTCTTTATAGGAAAACTCGAGCACCGGGCAATTTAACACCGTGCCCTCTTCGAGCCCGAGGCGTTTTGCCATGCTGCCTGCGGCCTTGTTGCGTATGATGACTTCGAGCGGAACGATCTTGACGTGCTTGACAAGGGTCTCGCGGGGCGAGAGCTGTTTGACGAAATGGGTGGGAATGCCGTTTTTTTCGAGCAGTTGGAACAGGTAGTTGGACATGGTATTATTGACGACACCCTTACCGACGATGGTACCCTTTTTCAACCCGTTAAAAGCGGTCGCGTCGTCTTTATAATCGACGATGCACAGGTTCGAGTTGTCGGTGGCGAAGACTTTCTTGGCTTTGCCCTCATAAATCTGCTGCAATTTTTCCATACGCTTTTCCATCCTTTCGCATCTCGTCACGGTTTATCGGGGTGGAGCTTGTTTTCATTCTTCTGTACTCTGATTTAACCCATGAAAACAAAACATGTGATAATTCGGGGGAAATTTCGCTCCCTTTTTATCACATACCTTATTATAGCAAACCGCCCGTTACTTTGCAAGGACAATTTGCCGCTTTGTATGAATAAATATACACCGGAATGATGCCGATCACCAACGCGCACTCCGTTTTACCTCCCACCATGCCTTTAAGGGTATGGTGTCAAAGGAAATGGGAGAGGATTCGATTCAAACGAAAATTTTATTTCTATTTAATCAAGCAATTCTTGCCCAATCCGATTAAATCCTTGCGGCCCGCCTTTTCCAGCGCCGCTTTCACAAGTTGCTGATTTTTCGTCTCGCGGTATTGTATCAGCGCTCGCTGCATCGCCTTGTCATACGGATCGGTCGGCACATACACCGGCGACATATCCCTCGGGTCAATGCCCGTATAATACATGCAGGTCGACACCGTTGACGGCGTCGGGTAAAAATCCTGTACCTGCATCGGATTCAATTTATGGTCGCGCAGATATTCCGCCAGCGCAATCGCCTCTTTCAGCCCGCTGCCCGGGTGCGACGACATCAGATACGGCACGACATATTGCTTTTTTCCCTCTTTTTCGGTGCGCTTTTCGAATTCATTACAAAATTTCTCATAGACCTTCGCGGGCGGTTTTCCCATGCGCTGCAAAACCGTGTCGCACACATGCTCCGGCGCAACTCTCAACTGCCCGCTGACATGGTTTTTTACCAGCGCGTTAAAAAACGCGGGATTCGGGTCGGCCATTAGATAATCATAGCGGATACCCGAGCGCACAAACACCTTTTTCACGCCCGGCAAAGCACTCAGTGCTTCTAACATCTTCAAATAGCCGCTGTGGTCGGGTTTCAAATTCGGACAGGGCTGCGGGAACATGCATTGCCGATCTTTGCAGGCACCGTTTTTGGTTTGCTTGTCGCAGGAGGGTCGGAAAAAATTCGCGGTCGGGCCGCCAACATCGTGGATATATCCCTTGAATTCAGGGTCGGCAATCATCAATTTGGCTTCTTTTACAACCGACTCGATGCTGCGGTTCTGCACAATCCGCCCCTGATGGAACGTGAGCGCGCAAAAGCTGCACCCGCCGAAACAGCCGCGGTTGACCGTCAAGCTGAACTTGACCTCGGTCAGCGCGGGAACGCCGCCCGCCGCCTCGTACATCGGGTGGTAATTGCGCATATACGGCAATTCATACACCGCGTCGAGTTCCGGTGTGGTGAGCGGAAACTGCGGCGGATTTTGGACGACATACGTCCCGTCGCCGTAGGCCTCGACCAGCGGTTTCGCCGAGAACGGGTCGGTGTTTTGGTATTGGAGCGCAAAGCTGCGCGCAAATGCGGTTTTATCGGAACGAACTTTATCAAAAGACGGCAGTGTGATGTGCCCGCGCATGCCGGTCATGTCACGAGTCATATAAACCGTTCCGCGGATGTTTTTCAGATTGCCTCCATCGCGCAGCGCGTTGGCTGCCTCGACGATGGCCTTTTCACCCATGCCGTAAATCAATAAATCGGCGGCGCAGTCGAGCAAAACCGACCGACGGACGCTGTCGGACCAGTAATCATAATGCGAGAAGCGGCGCAAGCTGGCCTCGATGCCGCCGATGAGGATGGGAACGTCTTTATAAGTGTGCCGAATCAGGTTGCAGTAGACGGTCAGGGCACGGTCAGGGCGTTTACCGAGAGCCCCGCCTGGCGTGAAAGCATCCGCATCCCGGCGATTTTTGCTGACAGCGAAGTGGTTGACCATGCTGTCCATATTGCCGCTCATGACCAAAAAGCCCAACCGGGGTTTTCCGAAGACGTTAATGCTCTTCGGGTCCTTCCAATCGGGCTGAGCGATGATACCGACACGGTAGCCGGCGTGTTCGAGGACGCGGCTGATGACGGCATGGCCGAAGGAAGAGTGGTCGACGTAGGCGTCGCCGATGATATAGGCGAAGTCGACGCCGTCCCATTTGCGCTGTTTCAAGTCGTCTGCGTTGATCGGCAAAAAATCTGTCATAATGCTTCTTTCCTGTTTTCTTACTGAACTAAAAGTTTTCGCCCGCCTTTTTAAAAAGATGGGCGAAAATTCTTGTGTCGGTTGCCGAGAATCCTAATTATTTAAAAAACTGATCCCCGTAGCCGTATTGCTCCTCGACAAAGTCAATGTCCTTGTCGCCGCGTCCCGAGAGATTGACCAGAATCGAGCCGCTGTTGTGTTCTTTGGCATACCGCATCGCGTACGCCAGCGCATGTGAACTCTCGACCGCCGGGATGATACCCTCAAGGCGGCAGAGGTTGAAAAACGCCTCCATTGCCTCTTCATCGGTCACCGAGACATAGTTGACTCGCCCGCAGTCGTGTAAGTAAGCGTGCTCCGGCCCAACCGACGGATAATCCAATCCGCTCGCAATCGAGTAGACCGGCAGCGGTTCTCCGCTTTCATCTTGCAATAAATAGCTCTCAAACCCGTGTAACACGCCTTTTTTACCCAGTGCGATCGATGCGGCGTTGTCGCCGATGGCCAATCCGCGTCCCATGGGTTCGACGCCGTAAATCTCAACCGGATCAGACAAAAACGCCGTGAACAACCCCATCGCATTGGAACCGCCGCCTACACAGGCGGTGATGGCGTCGGGCAGCATGCCGGTCATCTCCAAAAACTGTGCTCTGGCCTCGATGCCGACCACCATTTGAAAATCACGCACCATCTTGGGGAATGGGTGCGGTCCGACAACCGAACCGATGCAATAAATCGCATCGTTATATTCCTTCATATAGCCCTCAAACGCGGCATCGACGGCTTCTTTTAAGGTCTTGAGACCGTGCGAAACCGGAATCACGCGCGCGCCGAGCATCTTCATGCGGGTGACATTCGGAGCTTGTTTCTTAATATCGACCTCACCCATATAAATATCGCATTCGAGGCCGAAATAGGCTGCTGCTGTGGCAAGCGCGACGCCGTGCTGACCCGCGCCGGTTTCGGCGATCAGCTTTTTCTTACCCATATATTTCGCTAAAAGTCCCTCACCCATACAGTGGTTGAGCTTATGCGCGCCGGTGTGGTTCAAATCCTCGCGTTTGAGGTAAATCTGGCAATGCCCGAATTTACGTGAAAGCCGCTCGCAGTGGTAGACCGGCGTCGGACGACCCTGGAACTCGCGGCGGATACGGCGCAATTCGTTGATGAACTGTGCGCTGCGGCAGATGGTCTCATAGGCGTCGTCAATCTCTTTGAACGCGGGGATGAGCTGAGGCGGCAGATACTGGCCGCCATATTCGCCGAAGCGTCCGGTTTTATCGGGAAATTGTTTCAAGTAATTGTCGAAATCACGGTAATTCATGTGAAGGTTCCTTTCATATATGAGATGTGATCAAAATTATGATTTATCGTCGAACAATGGGTAACGGACCGCGTCCGATGACCATTCTCTATAACAACACCACGCCTGCCTTTTCGCAAATGTTCAAAGTATCTTTATCCCACAGCGACGCCTGTACCTCACCGATATGGGCTTTTTGCAATAACAGCATGCACAACCGCGACTGTCCGACTCCGCCACCGATGCATAACGGCAGTTTTCCGTCTAATAGCAATTTGTGAAAATAAAACTTTTTGCGGTCGGTTGCACCGGCTTCTTCAAGCTGCTTTTCGAGCATTTTTTTGTCCACACGAATACCCATTGAAGAGATTTCAAATGCGCAGCCGAGCATGTCGTTATAAAACACGATGTCACCGTTCAGCGTCCAATCGTCATAGTCCGGTGCTCTGCCGTCGTGGCGCTGTCCGGACTTCATCTTGCCGCCGATCTGCATGATAAAAGCCGTGCGGTGTGCTTTCAAATATTCATTTTCGCGTTGTTTCGGTGTCAAATTCGGATATAAATCCTCAAGCTCCTGCGTCGTCACAAAGCTGACCCGACGGCATAAATCCACCGTGATCCGAGGGAATAACGCTTTCAATTCATCCAAGGTATCGCAGATTGCCGTGACTTCTTTTTCGACAACCTGTTTCAAAAATTCTTCGGTGCGGTGCTTTTTGTCGATGACAAGCTCCCAGTCCCATTGATCGACATAGACCGAGTGAAGATTATCCAAATCCTCGTCGCGGCGGATGGCATTCATGTCGGTCACAAGGCCCTCGAGCATCCCGAAACCGTAGCGCCACAGAGCAAGACGTTTCCACTTGGCCAGCGAATGTACCACAACACCCATCAGATCGGTGTCTTTGATGTCAAAGCTCACCGCACGCTCCACGCCGTTCAAGTCATCGTTGATGCCGGATTTTTTGTCGACGAACAACGGTGCGGAGACGCGCATCAGATTGAGCGAAGAACACAGCTTGTCCTCGAATGCGCGCTTGACAAAGCCAATGGCACGCTGGGTCTCATAAAGCGATAGCGGCGATTTGTAGCCCTCGGGGATGTTTGTTGTGCTCATGATTGTGTTCCTCCTATTTGATGTATGGGCGCGCATTACTCTCCGTGTTTGAGTGGACGGCCAATGGCTGCCCCTGCAATGCGTTTATAAACAACGCCGCGGGGTTACCCTGCGGCGCATTTAACAGAAAAACGGGAATATGTCTCTTTAAACGCGGTTATGCGCCCAAGGGTCTTCCGCAACTGCTGCAAAATTTTGCACCCGCAACGACAGTTGCGCCGCAATGGATGCAAAAAACCGGTTTTGGCGCATCGGGGGCTGCAGCAACAATAGTCTCACCGAGTTTCTTTCCGCACTGCCGGCAGAAACTATACCCTTCAGGATTGACTAAGCCACAGGAAGCGCAGGTGGATTTAGCCATTGCTGCCTTTTTCTCTTCCTCGGCTTTGGTGAGCTCGGTACCGAGCGTTTCCACTTCTGCCTTCAAGGTCGCGATGGCGGTTAGCGTTTCACTGTATTTGGTGAAATCGTCGCCGAACCGTTCGGGATTTTCCTCAGCGACCGCCTTCCTGCCGATATCGGCCAAAGCGGCGTACTGCTTTTTGAGCAGTTCGGGGAGTTTAGAATTTTTCTCTTCGATCTGCTTTTTGATGGCTTCAATTGTGATCGTCATGTTTTCTCCTCCTTATGTTGTCAGCATACTTTTTTACATGATAAAAATTCAGAACCCGTCAGTTTATATAACACTGTCTGCCCGGCCATTCCGCGCGCAATCTGACAGTAACGCCGGACGATTTGCATACAAACCTATTTTATCATACTAATTTGCAAAATGTAAAGGGGTATGCTTGCAAAACCGGGGGAAATCATGTATACTTACGAGTAGAAATGTCCGTCGGTACGGGGGTGCAGGCCCTGCGCGGCAGACCGGCGCGAACCATGTCAGGCGGGGAACCGAGCAGCATTAAGCGCCAATGTCTGTGCGATGCGGTGCGCTTGCACCTCCTTACGGACGGACATTTCGTCCGTTACAGGCTTTGATATTTTCAATAGAAAGGACGGTGTAGAGATGTACAAGTCGTTATATCGTATATATCGCCCGCAGACGTTTTCTGACGTCATCGGGCAGCCCTACATCATCCGTACGCTGAAAAATCAAATCGCCATGGGTCAGACCGGTCATGCCTATCTCTTCACCGGCGTACGCGGTACCGGAAAAACATCCTGCGCCCGCATTTTGGCCAAAGCCATCAACTGTGAATCACCCGAAAACGGCGAGCCCTGCGGAAAGTGCAGAAGCTGTCTTTTAATTGCGGAAGGCCCGACCACCGACATCTGTGAAATCGATGCCGCTTCCAACAGCGGTGTGGACAATATTCGCGAACTGCGCGACGAGGTGATTTTCGCCCCAGCGCAGGTAAAATATCGTATTTATATCATTGACGAGGTGCATATGCTCTCCGGCGCGGCTTTCAATGCGCTCTTAAAAACGCTCGAAGAACCGCCCGCACATGTCAAATTCATCTTAGCGACGACCGAAGTACAAAAACTTCCGATGACCATCCTCTCACGCTGCCAACGTTATGATTTTCGTCGAATTCCCGCGTCTGAGATCGCGAATCTCTTATTGAATATCGCAAAAAACGAACAGATTCCCCTCGAACCCGACGCCGCTTTATTGCTCGCTTCGGTCGCCGATGGCGCGATGCGGGACGCAATCTCGATGTTGGAGCTGTGCGCGGGGATCGGCGAGACCATCACCGCCGAAATAGTGGAAAAAACGCTCGGCATTGCTACAAGAGAGCACATCACCGAACTGGCCGATTCGTTTTCGCAAAAAGACCTCGCAAAGGCGACCGCGTGTTTTGAGCGCGCCTATGCAGACGGCATCGACCCGGAACGACTGTGCGAAGAACTGCTTGAATTTTACCGCGCACTATTGCTTTGCAAGATCGGCGCGAACGCCACCGAGGGTGTACGTGCGGAAGAAGCACGCAAATTGGCCGCGATCGTGAGTTATGATGAGGTCAGCAACTGCGTCAGCGCGATTCAAGACTGCTTCGAGCGCGTTGGGCGAAGCGCCGCGCCTCGACTCGAAGTTCAGCTTTTAATCGTCAAACTCTGCCGTGTGCCAGAGCGCAAACAAGACCAGCAACCCGCTGACGCACCCGTCTCAAAATCCACCCCGATGACATCCGCAAAACCCGAACCCGAACAAATCGCTGCGCAGCGAATAGGTAAACCCCAAACGGTTAAATCTGATGGGAAGACCGAAACCGTCGAATCCGCTACCGAACCGTTGCCCGAATGGCCGGACATTCTGGCAATCATGGAAAACACCGAACCGTCATTGTTCGGGATCCTGAATGGCTCAAGCGCTTATAAGTGCGGCGGGAGGCTTCTCATCGACTCCCAGAATCAACTTCTCAAAACATTGCTGTTACGCGACAACCATTTGGCAAAGCTTCGTTCTGCGGTCGATTCGGTTTTCGGCGCTGACAATGAATTTAAAAAAATCAGCCTCTATTCGGCCGACAGTGATAAAAAGCCCACGAATCCTCTCGACAAACTGATCGAGACGGCTCGCGACATGAATGTCAAAACACAAGTAAAAGAATAAATCCGTTCGGCATAAAGCCGTTTCATCAACAATCGAAAGGTGAATCCTATGAAAGCCAACATTCCGAAACAGGGCGGCGCACCCTCCAACATGAACCAAATTCTCAAGCAAGCGCAGCAGATGCAAGAACAGATGGCCGCAGCGCAGGAAGAACTCGCGAAGCGGAGCTACAATGTCAGTGTCGGCGGCGGCGCGGTCGAACTGTCGATGGACGGAAAACATCAGGTCACATTCTTAAAGATTTCACCCGAAGTCGTCGACCCGGAGGATGTCGAGATGCTCTCCGACTTAATCACGGGAGCGGTCAACGAATGTATCCGCAAGGTCGATGAGGACAACGAAAAGACCATGGCCGCCATCAGCGGAGATATGCCGAGCATTCCCGGCATGCCCGGCGGAATGCCCCAATTTTAAATGCGATACGAGATCACGGCGCTTGAGGAACTGACCGAGCAATTTCGAAGGTTGCCGGGCATCGGTGGTAAAAATGCCCGCCGCATCGCCCTTTATATTCTCGGTTTACCAAAAGATGCCTCTAAAAAATTGGCCGATACGATTGTCACTTGCACCGAACGCATACGGCGCTGCTCGGTTTGCCAAAACCTCAGCAACGAGGATGTCTGTCCGGTCTGCAAAAGCGAGGAACGCGACCGCAGTATCATCTGCGTTGTACAATACCCGCAGGATATGTTGGCAGTCGAACGCACAGGCGAATACAACGGGCTTTATCACATTCTATATGGCGTTTTATCGCCGTCCTGCGATATTAAGCCCTCTGACTTGACCATCAAGCAGCTCGTGACCCGGCTTGCCGACGGTGTTGTCAAAGAGATCATCTTGGCCACCGGAACGACCGCTGAGGGCGAGGTCACAGCGATCTATCTTTCCAATCTGCTCAGGCCTATCGGCATCAAAATGACCCGTCTGGCTTACGGCATTCCTGTCGGCGGCGAGCTCGAATACGCTGACGAGATGACCATGCTGCGCGCCATAGAGGGCAGGATTGAGTTAAATAGTTAAAGGGAAAAATCATGCAAAAAAAGACCAGCCGCTCCATTGCGGAAAACCGGAAAGCATATCATGATTATTTCGTCCTCGAGAAATACGAGGCCGGAATTTCACTTGTCGGCACCGAAGTCAAGTCGGTGCGCGCAGGCAATGTGAATCTCAAAGATGCTTGGTGCGACGTGGTGAACGGTATTTTATTTTTAAAAGGGGTCCATATCAGCCCCTATGAACAGGGCAACATCTTCAATCAGGATCCACGCCGCGACCGCCCGCTTTTGATGCACAAAAACGAGATTTTGAAGCTCTACGGGCAAGTGAAACAAGAGGGGCTGACCCTGATTCCGCTGGCGTTATATTTCAAAGAAGGCCGCATCAAAGCCGAAATCGGACTTTGCAAGGGGAAAAAGCTGCACGACAAGCGTGACACCGAGGCGAGAAAGTCGGCTGATCGCGACATCGAGCGGAGCATGAAGGAGCACTGGTAAATGATTTACGAAACCCTGAAACTTCGGGAACTCTATAAAGTTCTATCCGCTGAGGGTGGAGAGCCGATTTTAAAGGTTTATTGCCGCGATGTGTCCCGTGAGATCGATCCCGAACGCCGATTTCCGGCGATGTTAATCTGCCCGGGTGGCGGCTACGGTTTTGTCTCCGAGCGTGAAGGCGAGCCGATCGCATTAAAATACCTTGAAGCGGGCTTTTGCGCTTTTGTACTGACCTATGCGGTCGCGCCCGCGCACTACCCGTCAGCCCTTCTTCAGACGGCTGCGGCAATCGATCATATCCGTAAAAACGCGGATCAATACCACGTCGATTTAAATAAAATCGGAATCTGCGGCTTTTCGGCTGGCGCGCATCTGGCCGGCTCCCTTGCTTGCTTTTGGAGTGAGCCGTGTCTTGCAGATACATTGAACACGATTCCCGAGAATTTGCGCCCAAATGCAGCAGTGCTTTGTTATCCGGTCATCACGAGCGGAGAAAAAGCGCATCGCGGGAGTTTTGATAACCTTTGCGGACTCGATAAAGCGCTCACGGAAATGATGTCACTCGAAACAGCGGTGACGAAAGATACGCCAGCAACGTTTTTGTGGCACACCGCCACCGATGGCTGTGTGCCGGTTGAAAATTCGCTGTTGATGGCAATGGCGCTGTGTGAAAAGCAAATCCCGTTCGAACTGCATATCTTCGCCGAGGGTGATCACGGTCTGTCGACCTGCACCTATCAAACCGCCGGACCGAAATCGCCGCACATGATCAATCCC
>Ga0209373_10005531_pt1 | contig 10261 bp, 8 predicted proteins | sample Higcelweek5metaG_FD_187173 | JGI IMG/M metagenome (GOLD analysis project Ga0209373, IMG submission 187173) | Freshwater pond sediment microbial communities from the University of Edinburgh, under environmental carbon perturbations - High... | ecosystem: Environmental > Aquatic > Freshwater >...
GCACTGTTCCTGCACGGAATCCACTTCGAACACATAAAAACGGTCGGCATTGAGAAATCCGCCCAGTTCGGCCAGCGTATGGTCGATCGCGGCATCGATGCGGTCCAGCGGGAGATTGATGCAGCTCGCGGCGACTTCGGTCAGCATTTTCTGAAATTCGACCTGTCGGGCCTTTTCGGCTTCGGCCGTTTTTCGCGAGGTGATATCGATGGATTCGCCGCGGTAACCGGAGAACAAGCCATCTTCCGCGAACAGCGGCATTCCCTCGGAAGAGGTCCAGATCACCCGGCCATCCTTCGTCTCCATGCGGATTTCGAAATCGCGGAACGCCTGCTTGGCCCTGGACAATACCAGGATGGCATTCCGGAATTTCTCACGGCCCGCTTCGGGGAGCAGGTCGTGAAAATGCATGCGGCCGACCATCTCCCCGGGGTGATACCCCAGCAGGCTCTCCGACACGTCGTTGACGTAGGTGAAAAGCCCCTGCGCGTCGATATCCCAGACCATGGTCCTGCTGTGCCGGCACAGTTGCCGGAAGCGGAACTCGCTGGAGCCGAGTTTCTCGGTGCGCTCCCGGACCAATTCCTCCAGCTCCGAGCGGCGCCGGCCGGCCAGGCCGACGATTTGCGCCAGCGCGGCGGTAAATACGAGACCGACCAGAAACGCCACGCAGTGCTTTTTCAGCGGATACGCTTCCATGAACGCCGGGCCGGGGCGGGCGGACAGGCAGAACACTTTGCCGAACGCAAAGAGATACCGGCGGAGCTCGAACCCCTTCCGGCCATACATCGGTTTTCCAAACAGCGACAGGGCCCTTCCGGCCCCGTCCTCCCGCAGCACGGAGAAATCGACGTCCACGATATCCCGATGGATTTCACAGCGGGCCCGAAGCGCGGGGAGGGAGAGGGAGATGACCGCGATTCCGAGCAGCCGGTCGCCCTGCCCGGGAGCAAAAACGGGGCGATAGATCACGACCGTCTTCCCCCGGTCGGGGGAATTGAGCGTCCAGACCGGCTCGGTGGCGGTCGGCAGTTTGATTTTCAGTGCCTCCTCAATGGCCGTGCGCCGTTTGGATTCGGCAATGAGGTTGAACCCGATCACATCGGGGTTGCGCCACTCCGGCTCCGCGTACAGGACGGGAAAAATCAGGCCGCTGGCCGTCTTGGTTTCGGAACTGCTTCCGGAACGCGGCGGCCAGATCTTGAAACCGGGAACGCCGTCCCGCCTGGCCCGCGCTTCGAAAGCGTCCGCTTCGGCGGCGGCAACCGCCGGAGCCCACATCCACATCCGGATCAACGGATTTTTCGTCAGATGGTGAGCGAAATAGGAAAATTCCTGTTTATCGACCGTCGAGCCATGCCGAAAAAAGGCGGCAAACCCTTCCAGCTCGGAGGAGCGGATATTTTCCACAATCTGCGCGAGCTGCGCGGTTTCGCTCGAGGCAAGCTGCTCAAAAATCCGCATCCGGGAGACCGCTTCCTGCTCATTAATGCGCCAGGCGACGAACAGCGAAAGGATGGTCCCGACGATCACAATGCCAAACCCGTTCAACCGGAACATCCAGCGGGGCGCGGCGACTCCCCGGCGCAGCCGGTAGCGGAAAAGCCGCATCCAGAGCAGGGCCATGCCGAGCAGGAGCAGCGTCAGGCCGGCCCCCGGCAAGGCGGCGAAAATAAGCGATGTTCTCCAGACCCGGGCATCGACGTCCACGCCCAGCTCGGCAAGGACCCGCCCGGTGCGGAAATCAATGACCGGGGCCAGCGCCGACACCCAGACGCCCCACTGGTCCGCCTCCGGCCCGGTGACGGCTTCGACGCCCTTGCGTATGGCCTCGTTGAATTCGTCGCCGCCTTCGGAATATTGCTGCCCGGGCGGGGAACAGTCGGGAGAATCCGGCGGTTCGTTATCGGCGAAGAAGAAGATCGCGCCGTCCGGGCGGGCCCCCGCCAGGTAGACAAACCGGATGTCGGGATTATTTCGCTTCAGCAAAGAAAGCTGCTTCTTGATCCGGAGATATTCCGGCTTGACGAGATCCGCCGCCGAGCCGGAAAGCGCCTTGACGCGGTCGGCGTTGACCGCCTCGGCCATCAGCCGGGTCCGCACCAGCAAATCCGCGCGCATCCGCCGGTCGGCGCCCTCGACCTCCCGCCAGGCGTAGAGTCCGCCGACCAGAAGAAGCCCGGCCGCGACGGCAAGTTGGATCAGCCTGAAACGGTTCCGGATGGAACAGGACGCCCCGGCCTGATGCTTGTTACCGGTGATGATATTCTTCACAATCTTCACGGGAACCTTCTCCGTCAACCCGGTTTTTCGGGAATCCCTCCCTCAAAACCTCAGGGAGAGATGCCTCCGGTCATTACTCTACGCCCTCCCCGTGCATTTTTCAAGCCCGCAAAAAAAATTCAGGCGCGGCAGAGCTTCCGAATCGTGAACGCCGTCAACGGCAGGCGGAACTCCACAGTTTCACTTTCATTGGTCAGCGACTGCCGGAAAAGGTCCGTCCAGGACTCCGCCAATTGTCTTCTGCCGGAGTCGGAGAGCAAATAGGTGTAGTAGAAAAACGGCATCAGCAGAATGGCCAGAGCTTCCGGCGTTTCCTGGAAAATCACATCGAACTCTGAAAAGGTCAAATCGTCGCCAAAACCGTCAATCCGGTCAAACAGATTCACGATCCCCCGGGCGCTGCCGAATTCCGGGCTGCCCAGCGCCACCAGTTTCTCCGGCGCGACATCTCCTGATACGACCGCCGACAGCGCTTTCCGAATCGCGGCAAAGAGAAGATTGCCGCCATCCAAGCCCGGAACAACCGCCGCCAGAACTCCGGACGGGCGCAAAATCCTCGCAATCTCCGCCAAAGACCGATCGACCGGCTGAAACAGCATCAACGCCATATGGCAGAGCACCGCATTCGCCGACGCATCCGGGAGGGATAACGCGGCGGCCGATTCGTTGAGAAACCGCACGTTGCCGCACTGTTGGCAACGGGCCTCGGCCAACGCCAGTTCGGAACGATTGAGGTCGATGCCGAAAACCCGGCCGGCCGGACCGACCCTTTGCGCGACAAGCCGCGTAAGCACGCCGCTGCCGCAGGCCAGATCGACCGCCGTCATGCCGCTTTCCAGTTTCGCCGCGTCCGCCAGAATTTCATAACTGGAACGGCCGTCGCGGGTTTTTCCGTGCCCGAGCACGCTCTCGGTGATACCGGGAGCTGCGTCATGAACCGACATCAGGAACTCCGAAGCACGATCAGCAGATGGAGAGAAATGTGAATTCATTTTCAGAGTAATTTCCAAATCAAAGTTAACGTCAGATAGAACCCGGCGGCGAGGAATACGACGCCGGTGATCCGCTGCGCCCACACCTCGAATCCGGCCAGCCGGTGGTAGGCGCGCCCGACCCGGTTGGCGGAGAACGCCAGCAGGAACGCGAAAAAGAGGACCGGCAGGCCGGTGGCGATTCCGAACACTCCGGGAAGGAGGAAGCCGGATTCCAGCCGGACCGCCAGCGGCAGCAGACTGCCGAAAAACAACGCCGCCGACGTCGGGCAGAAACTCAGGGCGAACAGCACGCCGAGCAGGAACGCGCCGCACACGCCGAACTTCTCCGCGCGCCGCCGCACCGCTTCCCCGAAGCCGCCGCCCGAACCGGCGCCGAACCGGATCATCCCGAGGAGAACCATCGCCACCAGAATCAGCAGCGGCCCCATCAGCAGATTCATGTACTTCTGAAGCACATGCGAGAGTTCGGCGGCCGCAGAGAGACCGCCGACCAGCAGCATTCCGAGGACCGCATAAGTCAGCGTCCGCCCCAGCGTATAAAGGAGCCCCGCCCCCAGAACCGCGCCGACCTTGCCGACTTTGCGGCCGACAAAGCTGATCGCGGCGATGTTGGTCGCCAGCGGACACGGGCTGATCGAGCACAGGAACCCGAGCCAGGCCGCAGTGACAATCGCCAGGAGGAATTCGCTCATTTTTCCGCAAGCATCTTTGCCGCGCCGTCCTGAATGTAGCCGGTGAATTTTTGCGGATCGCGCACCAGCGTCCAGACCGCGTCGAACTTTTCGTATTTTCCGCCCTTCGCCATGACCACCGTCCGGGACGCAAGCTCGAAGTCCTTGATGAAGTGCTCATTGGCGGGCTCCTCCACATTGACCGAACGGAACGCCACCCTGCCGTCGGCGATCTCCGCCGCGTACCGGTCCATGATGGCGGCCCTGGCCAGCTCTTCGATCTTGTTGCAGGTCATGCAGCGCTGGTTGCCGTGAAAATAGTAGACGGCAAGCACACCGGCTCCGGCCGGAACCGCTCCGGCCTCCGGCGCGACAGCCGCCGGGGCGGCGCTTCCGGACCGGGCTTCGCGGACGATCACGAACGCCACGCTGGCGGCGACGAACAGCAAAAGCAGCGCGGTCAGCCATTTTTTCGTCCTCCCCCCACCGGAGCAGCAGGCGGATTCTTTCGCCTTTTCCGCTTCCGCGCCGCCGCAACAGCAGCAGGGGGATTCCGCGGCGGCGGGTTGCTCTTCGCGCGCCGCGCCCGGCTTCATCAGCTCCGCCGCCTCATCGGGCGAAAGAACCTTGCCGACGCTTACCACCTTGCCGTCGATCGCCAATGCCGGGGTCATCATGACGCCGAACGCAGTGATTTCATTGATGTCGGTCACTTTCTCAACCTCGCACGGCAAGCCGAGTTTCGCGGCCGCCTCCTGCACATTGGCCGCCAGCTTTTTGCATTTGTCGCATCCGGAACCGAGAATTTGAACTTTCATAATACTTCTCCTTTGTTATCAGGTGGTTGCGAAATCAGAGGCAGCCATAAATATATCCCAGCACGGTCGAGAACACGACGACCAGGGATACGAAGGCGAACGTCTTTTTGAACCCAAGCACGCCGTTGATAACCAGCATGCTCGGCAGCGACAGGGCGGGGCCCGCCAGCAGCAGCGCCAGCGCCGGGCCCTTGCCCATCCCGGCGCCGATCAGCCCCTCCAGGATCGGCACCTCGGTCAGCGTGGCGAAGTACATGAACGCCCCGGCGAACGAGGCGAAAAAATTGGCGAAAAGCGAATTGCCGCCGACCGCGTTTGCCACCCACTCATTCGGAATCAGCCCCTCACGGCCGACACGCCCGAGCAGCAATCCGGCGATCAGGACGCCGAAGAGCAGGAGCGGCATGATCTTTTTGGCGAAATCCCAACTGGTTTCGAACCAGCTTCTGAGCTCGCCGTCCTTCTCCGTCCCGGTGAACGCGCCGAGGCCGAGGAATCCGGCGGTGAACGCCAGCAGCGGATGGTCCGGGAACAGCACCGTCAGCGTCATCACCGGCACGCCGATGGTGACCAGCTTCCAGAGCTTCAGCCCGTAATACCTCACCAGCATGAATCCGAGAACCAGCGCCGAAGCCGAAGTCAGATACCACTTGACGCTCCAGACCGCCGTCCATACAGGCCCGGAATCGTCCGACTTCCCGAAATTCGCGAACACCAGAATCGCCACCATGCTGCCGAGATACAATACATTCTGCCACAGCGGACGCCCGGCTTCGACCTCCGGCTCCATCGCGGCCAGCCGCGCCTTTTCGGCCTCTTCCCGGCGGAAAAGCAGATGCATGCATAGTCCGATGACGACGGATAAGCCGATCGCCCCGACCGCGCGCGCCACGCCAAGCTCGACGCCAAGCACCCGCGCCGTCAACACGATCGCCATGATGTTGATCGCCGGGCCCGAATAAAGGAACGCCGACGCCGGACCGAGCCCCGCCCCCATCTTGTAAATCCCGGCGAAAAGCGGCAGGATCGTGCAGGAGCAGACCGCCAGAATCGACCCCGACACCGAGGCGACCAGATAAGCCAGCCACTTCTTCGCCTTCGGCCCGAGATAGCGCATCACCGCCCCCTGGCTGACGAAGACACCGATCGCTCCGGCGATGAAGAACGCCGGAACCAGGCAGAGCAGCACATGCTCCCGCGCATACCATTTGACCAGCTCCAGCGACTCCATCACGGCGTTGTCGAACCGCGCCGTTCCCACCGGCAGCCAGAAGCAGACCAGAAACACCCCGACCATCCACGCCAGCGGCTTCCATTGCGATTTCCACATCAGTCAGCATCCTTATATTCTACATAATGACGGAACGACTGCGAAACAAAAAAATCAACTGCCGCATCCTCCGGAAAGGCAGGAGACGAACTGGATTACGCAAGGTTTGAGCAGACGGTAGAAAACCTGCTTGCCGCGTTTGTCGTCGGCGACGACTCCGGCCCGCTTGAGCACCGCGAGATGCTGGCTGACGGTGGAGAAGTCGGCTCCGGCAGCCTGGACAAATTCGCAGACGCAGTGCTCCTGACCGTCGGCGAGCTCCCCGACGATCCAGAGCCGCGTCGGGTGGCCGAGGGCCTTGAATACCTCGGCCTCTTTTTTGCAGCACTCTTTTTCGAATTTCCGCATGCACAATCCTTTGTTATTTTACAATATAACATAACATTGCGAAAAAGCAAATTCTTTTCGAGAAGAGGGAAGATCACTCCGTCGGCACGGCCTCCCCCGGAGCAAGATATCCGAGGAAGACGCGCAGTTTCCGGGTCTTCCCCCACGGCGCTTTGTATGCGATCGAAACCCGGGTGAATTCGATGTGGGGCGAACCGATCTGCTTCAGGAAACCGGCGAAATCTCCGGGCTCCGTCGCAATCAGCAGCGCTCCCTCGCGGGCGATGCGATCTTTGTAGAGATCGAAGAAAACCTCATCATCGACCTCGCAGGCGGGCGGCCTGCCCGGGCTGTAATTCTCGATCACGCCCGACAGCCAGCGGTCGCCCACCACCACCGGGACGGGGCGGCCGCCGGAGCGCTCGTTCCAGAACGCCAGGGCGGGCTTCACAATCTCTTCCGGCCGGGAATGAAGCCGCGGCCTTGAACTGACCAGAAGGTCGATGCTGGTCCCCACGAAAAGGAACGCCGTGTAAATCACCAGCAGCAGGAACAGCCGCCGGAAAATATCCCGGGTGATCACGAAGGGGAAAACCGCGACCACGGCGATCCCCGTCCAGCAGGCGAGCGACGAAAACCACATCAGGATGATGTCGCTCCCGAAGAGCGAAATCAGGATGAAGAAGCAGGACGGCACCAGCGTGAGGACCAGCGCCCAGAGCAGCGCGTTGCGGTCAACCGGTTTCCGCTCCCGGTCGCGGTAACGGGGGAAACAGACGAGAAGCAGCACCCCCAGCTGGGCGAGGAACGGATAAAACGCCGTCGCGGTCACATAGAGCGGCGTATACCAGGGGTGCTGATCGCCCATGCGGTTTTCCACATGCTTGAAGCAGGCGAAGTCGTGGTCGATCAGCCAGTTGATGTGCGGCGCGATCACCAGCAGGAAGATCGCGAACGCCAGGTAGGGGCCGTAAGAAAAAATCTTCATCCGGCTCTGCTTGTGCAGGAAGAAGAGGAGAAGAAACGCGGCAAGCAGCAGCACGGTGGAATATTTCGCCAGGATTCCCAGCCCGCAGAAGAAGCCGAACAGCGCCCACTGATGCCAGCGGTTGTTGCGCAACGCGAGGTAGAAACAGTAGGCCATGACCGGCCGGAGCGCGATTTCAACGAAGAAGGAGCTGTACTTCATCCAGGACGGATTGTAATAATGAAGGACATAGAGCAGCAGCGCCGCCGTGGCCGCGCTGTACTGGTCCTGCCAGAACTCCCGGGCCAGCTTGTAGGCGAACCAGACGCCGACCGCCAAACAGAGCTGCGCGAGCAGATAAAGCCCCCAGTCGGAGTGGCCGGTCAGTACGGAGAATCCGTAGCCCATCCAGCCGGAGAGCGGCGGATGCTTGAAGTGCCCCCACGCGCCCTGCGCCCCCCAGGTGACGGCTTCCAGCGTATCGAGGCTCTGGATATTCTGGAGCAGCGAACATTGCACGGTCCAGAGCACGATGGAAGCGCCGATGAAAAACAGCAGCGCCCGCGACGGAACATTCCAGAAATCGGCGAAACAACGACGCAGCAGCCCCTTCATAATCGTCCTTATCTTGAAATAAATCTGCATGGAACGGCTGATTCCGCTCCACTGATATGTCCGGAAAACGTGGCAACCAAAAAACAAACCGCATAATATATCATTGCGGGAGACCGTTTGCAACCGCAATACCGCCCGGCGCGGCAGAGATTCGACTTGCTTTCCGGAAAAATCGCACTATAGTTGATCCATTGCAACAGGGAAACCGTGATCGTGAAAAATCCGAAGAAAGATGCGTCTCCACTCCACCGCGGCGGGCGGAGAAAGTCCCGGCTCGCCGCCGGTTATCTCCTGATGCTCCGCTATTTCGAAACCGGGCTCCTGCGGCCGCAGCAATCCCGGCGGCCCACCCCCGAACCCTCGATCCGAATCGACGTTGGAGACGGAAAGAAAATCGCGGCAATCTATCTGCCCGCGCCGGATCCCGAAGCCAAAACGATTCTTTACAGCTACGGCAATCTCGAAAACCTCGAAGGAAAGCTCGAACTGCTCGGGGAATTCCACCGGCGCGGCTATGGCGTGATTGGCTACGATTCAGACCATCCTGAAACCCCTGGGCAAGGAGTCCTCGAGATTCTCGCCGACTTTCTCCGCAACAGCGGCGGACAAAAAGAAGCGGCGGGACTTTTGCCAACCGCGTCTGACTTTGGAGAGCGGCCGGTCGTTGAGCACGTCGCGCAGCGCCTTCCCGGCGGGGACCGCCGCTATCCGATTTGTTCGATTTTGCCGGACAACGCTTTGATCCCGGCATAAAATACCTGATACTGCGCAAACTTCTTCCGGTAAAATTCGGCCCGTTCCGGTGACGGTTCGATCTCCCGCGCCGGATTACGCTCCCGGCGGACCAGTTCGACGACGGAGACGCCGGTATCCGCGCTCTGGGCGAGACGGGCCGCCCCCAGGCACCCGGCTTCGCCGACTTCGATGGTCTCGATCGGGCGGTTGAGCACATCGGCCTTCAACTGCACCACCCGGCGAAAACGCGAGCCGCCGCCGGTGGCGATCAGGCGGGTGATGCGGATTCCGGATTGTTCCAGCAGTTCCAGATTGAGCTTCATCTCCAGCGCAATCCCCTCCATCAGCGCTTTCAGCAATTCGCCGCGCGAAGTGGAGAGCCGCCAGCCAAGCACCGCGCCCGCCGTCGATTGATCGAAATACGGCGTTCCGGAAGGAGTAAAGTATGGCAACGCCAACAACTTGGACGGTTCGTCCGGCAACTCCTCCGCCAGCAGATCGTAATTCACCTCGCGGGCGAAATTCTCCTTGAAATACTGCAACAAATTACTGCCGGTCAAACTGTAGGCCACCGAGCTGTACGCCCCCGGAACGCTGTAATCGTAACAGCAGAGGTTGTTCCGGCAAAGCTCCTCACTCAACGTGAGTTGCGATATCACCGGGCAGAGGCATTCGACCGAACCCGCCGCATACATGGCCGACCCCGGCTCGACGACTCCGGCGCCCAGTGCGCCGATGGTCTGATCGTGTCCGCCGGTGACCACTTTCACTCCGTGCGGCAAGCCAAGTTCGGAGGCGATGCGGCCGGGGATAACTCCGGCCACGCTTCCGCTTTGTAATGGACGCGCCAGCTTGGACGGGTCAAGTTCCAGCGCCTCAAGAATTTCCGGACTCCAAACATGGTTCCCGACATCAAACAGCATGGTTCTTCCGGCAAGCGGCCAGCCCATGGCGGGGTCGATTCCGAGGCGGTGCTGCAACAGATCTTCGAAACAGAGGAATTTCCGGCTGTTTCGCCACACCTCCGGCTTTTCCCGCTTGAGCCAGAGGAGTTTGAACAGAGAGAACAACGGCGACGGCGTATGCCCGGTGATCCGATAGAGCCGGTCAAGCCCGAATCGGGCGACGAACGGTTCGATCTCCCCACAGGCGCGGGAGTCGGAGGACACCATCGCGTTGTCGAGATAGGAGCCGTCCGCCCCCACCGGCGTAAACGCCTCCCCCTGGCTGGAGACCCCGATGGCGGCAACCGGATCATGGGCAACGCCTTTGGCCGCTTCGGCAATCACCTCGCAGCAGGCGGAGATGACTTCGCGCGAGTCAAGTTCCGCCCGCCCCGGAGCCGGATGCAGCAGCGCGTAGTCGCGCCGGGCGCTTGCCCGCGGCTTGCCGGAGCGGTCGAAGGCGACCGCCTTGCAGCCGCTGGTGCCGATGTCGATGCCGAGATAACTCATAACCCGGTCTCGCTGTACCCCAGATAACGCCGGAACGCCTCGCGGACGGCGCGCTCCCAGTGTCCC
>Ga0209373_10005532_pt1 | contig 10261 bp, 2 predicted proteins | sample Higcelweek5metaG_FD_187173 | JGI IMG/M metagenome (GOLD analysis project Ga0209373, IMG submission 187173) | Freshwater pond sediment microbial communities from the University of Edinburgh, under environmental carbon perturbations - High... | ecosystem: Environmental > Aquatic > Freshwater >...
GAATTAAAGTGGAACCAAGATCTGTTTGCATTGAAATGTTGTTTGATACAAATGCTGTATCGATCACCCCACCAATCCAAAGTAAAGGGATTCGGTACGAAGCAGGATCATCTGTTGCAGTTTTTCCTGGTTCACTTGAGGTATGATCGGATGTGATAACAACCAGCGTATTTTCCCACAGCGGACTATTTTTTAACTGATCGATAAAACTTCCAAGGCAACTGTCAGCATACGAAATTGAATTACAGTATTGGTCGCAGTGATTTTTTTTGGCCATTTTTTTATGGGAAGGAATATCGAAAGGCTCGTGGCTGCTTATCGTGTAAACCATGCTAAGAAAAGGTTGCTGCATTTTCGACAAATCGTTAAACATGCGTTGATAAAGGTATTGATCAGGCACACCCCATTTTTGTAAAGTTGATATTTTTAGCGGGAAATCAGTGTTTGAAACGATTTTGTCAACGCCGGATTGAATAAATACAATACTTGTGTTGTAAAAATTCACATCACCTCCATAATAAAACGAAAAGTTGTAGCCTTGCTTTTTAAAATATCTCGGGAAATAATCGAGTTTTTCCATCTTATTTGGAAAATACAGAATCGATTTTGAGCTAATCAATGCCGGATAAGAACCAATCAATGAGGATATCCCCTTGTCGGAGCGGTTACCTGTAGCGTAAAAAGATGAAAACAGTATTCCCTCCTTGCAAAACTGATTGATCCGGGGTGTTAATCCCGACAATCCATTTAGCGGTTCAATAACTTTATTTGAAAACGATTCCAGGATTACTAAAACGACATTGGTAGGTTTCCCTGATCTATTTTTAATATAAATGGGTGGTTGTTCCTGATTTAACTGTTCAATATCTTTAAGATTAATTTCACATTTTTCCTTACTGAAAAATTGCGCCAGATTTGTTTTAAAACTATTGTGCAAAACTGAGTAATTAAAAGTCCAGAAAAAATTACATGCGCTATGATTGGCATACAGATTTTGGCTAAAATAAACAAAGCTTAAATTTAAAGGTGACGAATCAACTCCCCCTCGTATGGGAAGAATGAGCGCTACCGTTAAAAATAAAAGAGTTGGCGAAATATACCATCGTAATCTTTTACCTTCAAATTGTTTTTCATCAAATATTCTTTTATAAACCCAAAAGGTTAGAAAAACAATACTGATTTCAAAAACAATAAATAGTAGGATTTGCCAATTGGTTACACTTGCAATCATACCCGCAGGGTTTGCCAGGTAGGGCAATATTTGAGCATCCAAACGGCATCCCCACACCGGATAAAGGGCAATGTCGAACAGACCAATCAGGGTAACAACAATTAAAAGAATAAGTGTATAGCTATTAATGACTTTCCTGATTAAACCATACTTTACAAACGGGGTAAAAGCCAACATCAACCCTGCAAAAAGAGTAAAGTATCCGGCAGCAGAAAAATCCATTACAGAACCTTTAATGAACACCCAAAAAAAGTCGTTCCACCCCAGTGCAATCGTATTGGTTAAATTGGATAACAGAAAAATTATCTTAAACAGAATAAAATAGCCAAACCAAAAAAGATAGTATTTTACAAAGAATGAAAGAGTTCGTTTCATTTTTAAGCGAAAAAATTAATACAGTAAAAAAATCAAAAATAGGATTCTTTTTATTCCATATCAAATAAGAAAATTTTCATTTTATCTTCCAAATATTTTGCTTAAAAAGCAATCTATTCCTCTAAGAAACATTATATTTAATGAGTCTTTTAAACTGAAATAATATGAAAAATCACCTTCTTTCCATATCCATTTTGGCTATTCTATTCTCTTGTAATTCAGAAAAAAACAAAGCGATCCAAGAAAAATTAAATAAAGAGGCCGAGAAAGTCATTGCACAAACGACAAATGGAAATCTTCTAACAACCGATGAAATCACCATCCGTTTTGTAGATGAACTTGTGAAAAAAGAAGATTTGAATAAACCACTGGAAACAAAAGTATTCTCTTTTAAACCAAGGATTAAGGGAACTACTTATTGGAAAACCACTTCAACACTGGCATTTAAACCAGCATCTCCCCTGAAATTTAAAGAAGACTACACTGGCAAGCTCAACTTTAAAAACTTAAAAAACGTATTACTTCCTGAAAGTTTATCAATCTATGAATTTAAATTTACGATTACAGGCAGGGCAATAACTTCATACAAAGGCGATTTTCAATTGAAAAATTCAAATAATCCCAAATACTTCAATTTTCAAGGCGAAATATTTTTTTCGGAAAACACTACGTTAGCCGAACTCGAAAAATGCACCCAATTAAAGTCGGAAAGCAATAGCGTTGCCCTGAAAATTGAAGCTAAACCAGACAAAAGAACATTTACCATTAAAAGTGATGAAATAACCCGCGACAACCAGAATCATCAATATAAACTTACCATTGACAAGGGAGTGTTGGGACTGGAAACCGATTTTGAAAAGAGCTATCCTTTAACCCCGTTAAATGACATGACGGTAGTTGGGGTTAATTACGTAGTTTCTACAAAAAACCCAAAAATAAGGGTTGAATTTTCAGACGAACTATCATCAGAACAAGACTTTAACGGATTGATAAGTATTTCGCCAAATACCGAATTTAAACTGCAAAAAATTGGCAGCAATATTCTTGTTGATGGCAACTTCAGCTACGGCAACGAATACAAAGTCACCATTCACAAAGGGATCAAAAGTCGCTGGGCCACTCAGACCAATGAAAGCATTGAGCAATCAGTCAAATTCCCCAATATTGATCCCCAGGTAGAATTTACATCGGCAGGGGTATATTTGCCCTCGAACAATGAATATAAGATTCAGTTTTACACCTGCAACTTACAACGCGTCCATATCGAGATAAAAAAAGTGTACGATAAAAGCCTGATCGAATTCCTTAACAGCGAAAAAATCAACTCACAAAGCAACCGCAGAACCCCTTTCGAGGACAATTACATCAACCGCAACGGCTCAATTATTCATAACGAAACCTTTGAAATTGACAGCCGGAAAAACAAATGGCTACTGAGTGAAGTCGATCTTTCGAATGTTATTAAAAAACATCAAAAAGGGCTCTACCTGGTTCGTATCAATTTTAACCCCCGCGACATGCTTGTACCGGTATCCAAACCCGAATATGATTACATCGAAGAAAACGGACAGATATACAAGCCACTCATATTTAGCAATATAGGTTTAACTTGTAAAAAAACTGGCGAGAACTATCATGTTTGGGCAACCAATATTAATACATCGTTGCCAATTGAAAATGTAAACATCACCTTAAAACGTGGCTATGATTATGACGAATGTGAGCCATCAGAAATGACCAACAAGCAAGGAGAAGCCATCCTATTCCCACCTCAACGTTGCGGCAATTATTTTCATTATGTTATAGCTGAATATCAGGATGAAAGAAGCGCTATAAAACTCGAAGAAATGGAGTGGAACATCTCGGGCTTCGACATTGGCGGTATCAATGGAGATGATCTGAACACTCAGGCATTTTGCTATACCGAGAGAGGTGTTTATCGCCCCGGTGATGAAATAAACTTTTCAGTAATTGCCCGTCACAAAGATCAGGTTTACCCCGAGAACAGGGCATTGACCGTTGACTTGTACAACCCCCAAGGAAAAAAGACCTATACGGTGACCAATAAAAGCAACAAAGATGGTTTTTATAATTTCAAATTTGTCACTAACGAAACTGACCCCACAGGAAACTGGAAAGCAGGTTTTTATATTGGAAATCAATATTTTTCGGAAAACATTAAAATTGAGACCATCGTTCCCTTCAGGCTTAAAACTCAAATTATCACACCTAAAGATGAGCTATTCCAGAACGATAAGGAACTTAATTTTGATGTTGAAAGCAAATACCTTTTCGGCACCCCGGCAAAAGATCATCAGGCAGAAATTACTGCCGAAATCACTTCATTTTCAAGGAAATTCCCAAAGTATGCTAAATTTTCGTTTACCAATCCGACCATCGATTTTAACGAGAAAAAAGTTGACTTATTTGTGGGGAACCTCGATAACGAAGGAAGGGCAACAATCAATTATAAGTTGCCCGATTTTGCCCATTCACCTTCAGCCATCAACCTAAGAATTAACGCAAAAATTCTCGAAAAAGGTGGCCGCCCCAATGACATTTCAAAAGACATTCTGGTAAATCCTTATAAATACTATTTGGGGGTTCAGGGTGGCGATACTTACGTAAAATCGGGTACCGACCTTGATATACCCATCATCATGGTCGATCCCAAGGGGGATGCAGTGTCAGGTAAAACCATCAAATACCGCATTTATAGAAATGAAAAACATTGGTGGTGGCAATATGACAATCAGCAGCAATTGCGATTTAAAACGGATATCGAAACCATACTGATCAAAGAGGGTGAGATTACTTTGGGAAAGGATCATTCAATTTTGCGCTTTTTACCCATCGAAAACGGAACCTACTTCGTTGAAGCATCGGATAATGAGGCAAACGGACACTCAACCGGATTTTTCTTTAACGCCTACCAATATGCCTACAGTTCAGAAAGTGATAACAACGCTGGCTCATTAGTTTTGAGATCGGACAAGGAGAGTTACACTCTTGGCGAAATTGCCCATGTGTCGTTTCCTACGCCTACAAAGGGGAATGTTCTGGTAAGCGTTGAACAGAGTGACCGGATCCTTTCATCAAAATGGTATTCAACGAATGGGAAGGAAGAAATGATCATTGACCTGCCAGTAACCGAAGAGATGGTGCCAAATGTACATGTTTCCGTATCGGTTATCCAACCCCATGCCCAAACGATCAACGACTGTCCGATCAGGATGTTTGGCGTTATTCCAATTTCAGTTATCAATCAATCTTCAAAATTTGACGTTGAGATTAAAACAGCCACGCAGCTTCGACCTGAAGAGCCCTTTGAAATTTCCATTCAAAACAGCAACCACAAAAAAAGCCAGTTCACCATTGCTGTTGTTGACGAAGGATTGCTGGACATAACCCAATTCAAAACACCCGAACCATGGAAATTCTTCTTCAGAAAACTACGATTACAAATCAGGACCTACGACCTCTTTTCGCAAGTTATTTCAGCGAACCTTGGCGATGTATTTAAAACCTTTGCCATTGGCGGCGATATGGATTACCGGAAATCGCAACTCGAACCCAACAAAAAGAAACGAAGGTTTATTCCGGTTAGCTTGTTTCAGGGGCCACTTGAAACCGATGAAAATGGCAGGGCAACTGTAAAATTCGACATGCCCAATTATGTCGGTTCGGTTCGGATCATGGTTATTTCGGCCAATAACAAGAGCTATGCTTCGGCAGAAAAAACAGTTCCTGTTAAAAAGGAATTGATGATACTCCCCACTTTGCCCAGAGTGATTGGGCCCGATGAGAAATTCCAGCTTCCAGTTTCGGTATTTGCCATGGTCGATAATATTGGCGAGGTAACCGTTACCGTTGAAACCGATGCCCCAATCAACGTAGATGGTTCAAAAACCCAAACCATCCGATTCAATAAAATGGATGACAAAGAGTGCATTTTCAACCTCTATACTTCAAAAGCAGTTGGGCCATCGAAAGTTACAGTAACCGCTACTAACGGAAAGTACACCGCCAGGAATGAAATTAATTTGTTGGTGCGTCCGTTATCGCCCCGCATTTTTGAAACCACGACTAAAGAAGTTGTGCCCGGAAGTGAAGTGAGAATGAAAATACCAAACCGGGGGATTGATGGAACAAATAATGCCACGTTAACCATTACACCTTTCCCCGGAATGAATTTCAGCCACAGGTTGGAATGGCTTATCCATTATCCGTATGGGTGCATAGAGCAAACTACATCATCGGTATTTCCTCAACTCTATATCAAAGATTTTATCAAATTTCCCGAATCGAAAGCTGAAGAAATTGATCGGAATATCAATGCAGGAATTGAACATTTGCGCAGGTTCCAACTCTTTACCGGGGCATTCAGCTATTGGCCGGGGAACGATGACCTATCGGAATGGGGAACATTATATGCAGGTCATTTTATGATTGAAGCTAAGAAGCTGGGGTATTATGTTCCGACCGATTTGTACGACAATTGGCTGAATTACACCACTCAGCAAGCAAAATCGAATTCAGGAGAAAAAGCCTACCGAACCTACCGTTGCTTCATTTTAGCTTTAGCCGGACAGTCGGTTATCTCCGAAATGAACCAATTGATGGAGAGTGAGCTATCATCGTTATCGAATACACAAAAATGGCAATTGGCCGCAGCCTATTACCTGGCCGGGCAACCCGATATTGCTAAAAAAATAAGCAGCAAGCTTAACGATGAAGTGAAAGATTACATTGAATTTTCAGGCACTTATGGTTCAACGTTGCGAGATCAGGCCATTATACTTGAGTGTAAAGTAGCCATGAAAATGGATGATCAAACCACGAATCTTATAAAAGGAATCTCTGCTCAACTGGCAGCATCGACGTGGTATTCGACACAAAGCCTCAGCTATTCTATTACAGCGCTCGGCAAATACATTAATGCCATGATTAAAACAAACGGGAAACCACGGATAAAAGGGAACGTGATTTTACCCGATGGAAATAAAATAGCCTTCGATGACACAAAAGCTGTAAGTATGAACATTTTGAAAGGTTATGGTAAAGATGTTCAGATACAGGTTGACGGGGAATCGACCTTTAAAAAGCTCTACACATTAATGAACTGGAACGGGGTTCCTCTTGAAAGCGATAGTGTTAGCAGTTCGCGAAATTTAGAGTTAAAAATAAAATGGTACAACGAAGATGGAATGCCTATCGATCCGTCGAAATTAAAACAGGGCACTAGTTTTTGGGCACACTTTAATGTGAAAAACACAAGCTCATTGGAACGAGTGGAAGAGGTTGCATTGATGTTTATGCTTCCTTCTGGATGGGAAGTGCAAAATACCAGGCTAAAAGCAGAAATGCTCCCTGAAAAATTTTCCGAACTCAAACTGAACCACGAGGAGTATCTCGACATTCGCGACGACCGGGTTATGTGGTTTTTCGACATTCACCAATGGGAACCGTTGTCCAAAGAAATTGATTTTATCTTAAAGCTGAATACGGTTACTGTGGGTGAATTTACAATGCCTTCAATAATTGCAGAAGCCATGTATAATGGAAGTTTCAGGGCATCGGTAAAAGGTCAGAAAGTTCGTGTTACCGGAATTGAGTAATTTTGCATTATTCAATTCTTTCGGAAAATAGATGAAAAAAAAATACCTGAAAATATCGCTATCCATTTTATTCATACTGATAATTTGGATAGCGTTTCCTTTAAAAAAGCCGATCATACCCATTGACTACAGTCAAACCATATTGGCTGACGATGGGAAGATTTTGCGGGCCTTTTTGAATGACCATGAACAGTGGTGCTTGCCTCCTGTAAAATATGATTCCATTCCCAAAAAACTTAAAACATCGGTTATACTTTATGAAGATGAGTATTTCAGGTTCCATCCGGGAGTAAATCCGGTTTCAATATTCAGGGCGATCAGGCAAAATATAAAAAGCAAAAGGGTGGTAAGCGGGGCAAGTACCATCAACATGCAGGTTGCCCGAATGAAATTCAACAATAAAAGAAACTACTCAAGTAAATTGAAGGAGATTCTTTTTGCCATCAAGCTTAATTTTCAATACAGAAAAAAGAACATTCTGGCTCTCTATCTAAACCATGCACCTTATGGTGGGAACATTATCGGTTATAAAGCTGCCTCGATGCGCTACTTCCAAAAGCAACCTGATAAATTAAGCTGGGCTGAGGCAGCACTTTTAGCGGTATTGCCCAATGCCCCGGGAAATATTTCACCGTCGCAAAATAACGACCGGCTAAAACAAAAACGCGACCAGTTACTTAAGAAACTCTTTAACAGAAAGAAGATTTCAGAATCGATATACTATTCCGCGATTTCAGAGCCAATCCCCAAACGGGTTTATCCGTTCGAAATGCTTGCGCCCCATTTGACACAGCAAATTCACAACTCCAACAATTCCGACATTGTAGAAACCACCATCAACTACTCATTTCAACGATATTTCGAATTCGTTTGCTCCCAATATGCCTATCAATTAAGGCAACAGGGTATAAAAAATTTATCGGCAGTCGTCATCGACAACAAAAAAAAGGCGGTCGTTTCATACATTGGGTCCCAAAATTATTTCGACGCCAATAACAATGGGATGGTCGACGGTGTGCACGCTCCCCGCTCATCGGGTTCCATCTTAAAACCGTTTTTGTATGCACTCTCCACCGACGAAGGACTTATTACTCCCAATACCGTCATTTTTGATATTCCCACCTATTTCGATGCTTTTTCGCCCAACAATGCCGATGAAAAGTTCAATGGTGTAGTTTATGCAAAAGATGCCCTCAGCCGTTCGTTAAATGTGCCTGCTGTAAGGTTGCTAAACAGCTATGGGCTTTATCAATTTTTTAGCTTCTTGAAAGAGGCCGGAATCACTACCCTTTTCAGAAATGCCGATGAATACGGACTACCACTGATTATTGGCGGCGCTGAAACAACCCCCTGGGATATTGCCCAACTTTATTGTGGGTTGGCCAACTCCGGTAATTTTAGCCCCATTATCATCGAAAAGAAAGATTCGGTACTGACCCAAAATGGGAAACAACTCATTAGCAGCGGATCGGCATATTTAACCCTGAATATGTTGAACGAGCTTAAACGGCCTGGCTCTGAATATAACTGGCAACAATACCGCAACAACACAAATATTGCCTGGAAAACCGGTACCAGTTATGGACATAAAGATGCCTGGGCTGTGGGTTGCACCCCTGAATGGACCGTGGTAGTGTGGATCGGGAATTTCGATGGGGAAAGCAACGTTCTTTTGAGCGGGATCGAATCAGCAGGTCCTCTTTTCTTCGAACTATTCAATTACCTGCCCAAGAAGGCTTCATCGTTATGGTTCAAAAAACGAGACTCCGATTTTAAAAGTATTCCCCTGTGCGCTGAAACTGGATTTGCAGCTGGGCCAAATTGCCCCAAAAAACGTTATACTTATGTGCCAACAGGTATGAATGCCATAAAGACTTGCCCATTCCATCTCAAATATGAGGTTGACTCAACTGAAACGAAGACTGTTTGTTCGCTTTGCTGGAGCAATAATCACCACCCGAAAAGTTACCTGGTTTACCCGCCTGGAGTTAACTACCAGCTTAATTTGCGTGGAATAAACTATGAACTGCCCCCTGACCACGATCCAAACTGTAAAGGGCTGCATATTGTTCAAAACATGGATTTTATCTACCCGAAAGATTCAAGCCAGATATGGTTGCCCCGCGATTTCAATGGCGAATTACAAAAAGTTGTGTTCAAACTTGCCCATCAAAAACCATCAGCGATGGTATATTGGTACCTCGATAACAACTATTTAGGATCGACACAAACAAGCCACACTCAAGTACTCCAACTCACTTCAGGGTGGCATCAAATGATGGCTACCGATAACTTTGGAGAAAAATGTAAAACGACATTTCAAATAGGTTTAACAAAAACAAAATAAGCCATGAAGAATAAGAATGTCCAAACCGAAATCGATGCCTGCTATTTGTACGGGAAGCTGGCTGAAAAGGAAAGCGATCCAATCATTGCAAACGTCTTTTCGAAGATGAGCGAGATTGAAAAAGGGCACGCCGAGGCTTTTGCCCGGAAAGAAAACATCGACACAGAAAACCTGATACAACCCTCGTGGAGAGCCAAAACGTTGAATCTCATCGGCAAGATTTTTGGCTACGATTACGTATTGGGATCGTTGATGGACACCGAAAAAAGTCTTTCATCTGCCATCATTTCAAGCAAGAAGCGGAACAAAATGGAGATTACAGGTACCGAAACCAACCATGTGAAAATTCTTCGTGCCATCCTTCAAAACGAGGATAAAGTTTCCGTAAATCAAATTACTCGGTTTGAAAGCAGGCATCGTTCGGTTGGTGGGAATGCCATACGGGCAGCCGTTTTGGGTGGCAACGACGGGTTGGTATCCAATTTCAGTCTGGTGATGGGAATTGCCGGTGCAACATCCGGAAACCAGGGGGTTCTTTTAGCCGGACTTGCTGGTTTACTGGCTGGCGCTTTATCGATGGCGTTGGGCGAATGGATTTCGGTGAAAAGCTCGCAGGAATTATCAGAAAACCAGATGCAGTTGGAGATGGACGAACTGGAAAGCAACCCTGCTGGTGAACAGCAAGAGCTG
>Ga0209373_10005533_pt1 | contig 10260 bp, 11 predicted proteins | sample Higcelweek5metaG_FD_187173 | JGI IMG/M metagenome (GOLD analysis project Ga0209373, IMG submission 187173) | Freshwater pond sediment microbial communities from the University of Edinburgh, under environmental carbon perturbations - High... | ecosystem: Environmental > Aquatic > Freshwater >...
TCCCGGATATTCGCGGCATAGAGGTCTCCCTGGAAAAACGAGAGATTGGGGCCCTTTACGTCCTTCGCGAGCGGGGAAAGGTCGATCGCGGTGACGTGGCCGTTGCCGTCGAGCGCGCGGAGCACGAAGGTCGTCCAGCTTCCAGGTGCGGCGCCGAGATCGAGAACCCGGGTATTTTTCTTGATAAGGTGGAATTTCTCGTCCATTTCCTTCAGCTTGTAGACCGAACGCGCGGGATACCCCTCGGAAAAGGCCTTTTTACTCCAGAAATCCGGTTTATCGTAACTGCTCGCCGACATGGGCTCCCCTTGAAAGAAAAAGGTAATCGGATACAATAGCCCCATGAATATAGAGTATACGCGGCGTCTTGAAAAGATCGAATCCGTACTGGTTTCCTACCTTCCGGCGCGCGCCGACGGCGACTGGTCAAATCTTTCCTTTTCCGCGCTTCCTCAGGCTGTTCGACCCGCGCACCTTGAGCCTCTGCTCGACCCGTGCCGCGACCTTTTGCTCCGAGGCGGCAAACGCTGGCGGCCACTTCTCATGGTGCTCGCGTGCGAGCTCGCCGGTGGCGATGATCGCGCCTACGGCCTGACGCCGATCGTCGAGTTCTCCCATACCGCGAGCCTCATCCATGATGATATAGAAGATAACGCTAACGAACGCCGCGGAAAGCCCTCGATTCATCTTATATATGGCGAGGATACGGCGATCAATTGCGCCTCCTGGCTCTATTTTCACGCGCAGGCCATTATCGACGCCTGGCCGTCGTCCGACGCGCAAAAGCTCGTACTGTACCGTACCGCGTCGCGGGAACTCAGGCGGCTCCATCTCGGACAGGCTATGGATATTCGCTGGCACCGAAATCCTGCGATGATTCCGGTACGGGCCGAGTACGAGGCGATGGTCACCCTCAAGACGGGAACCCTTTCGCGCATGGCCGGCGAGATTGGCATGCTTGCCGCCGGGAGGACCGAGGGAGAAGCCGGCGATTTTGGCGACCTTTCGGCCCGCGTTGGCGTCGGTTTCCAGGTAATCGACGACGTGCTGAACCTTACGACCGGCAACCCCGGCAAAAAGCGCGGCGATGACGTCGTAGAGGGGAAGAAAAGCCTGCCCGTCATTCTGCATCTCGAACGAAATCCCGGCGACGTCGAGGTCCTTTCAAAGGCGTTTATCCGCGCCCGCGCGAAAGGGATCGAGTCCTCTGCGGTCGAAGAGGTTATTGCGCGGCTTACGGACTCTGGCGCAATCGATTCCGCCCGGGAATACGGCGTTCAGCTCATCGAGCGGTCCGCTCTCACGATTCGGGGACGGTATCCGGGGGCACGGGCGGCGGAGCTCATCGCCGGGCTTTTCGAGACGATGCTTGCGGGCTTGAGCTAAAGGATTCTCCGAGACCGCTTACCGGGCGCGTTTTTTCGTTTTTTATCCCGTCGTTTCTTGTTTCCGCTTTTGGCGTGTAGTATGCTTATTACATGAAGACAGCGCGGTTTCAGCCTGCTCAAATCTGGACGATTACTCAAGCCGACGAGGGCAATACGGTTTTCATCCGGCCCGAAGGCTCCAACCTGGTTTTGCCCGTGTTTGTCTCCGAGAGCGACATCCAGGCCATTCTCGTGGAACTGACCCATATTCTCGCTCCCCGGCCCATGGTTCACGAACTCCTCCTTTCAGCCATCAACTCACTCGATGGTAAGCTTGACCGCGTCGAGATCTACGGAATCCGGAACGGGACATACCTGTGCCGCGTGGTGCTCGTTCGCGCCGGCAAGGAGATTTTGCTCGAGTCCAGGCCGGCGGATATCCTGTGCCTGTCGGCCCGGATCGAATGCCCGGTGCATATTGACGACGAGGTTATCGCGAAAAACGGGATGCCGATCGAGCGGGTCGCCATTCAAAACGACATGCACGGCAAGGAAAGCGATACCCCTTCTGTTGTCGGTATCTTGCAAAAAGAGCTAAAAACCGCCCTTGAGCGCGAGGATTATGAACGCGCCGTCGTTTTACGCGACCGCCTTGCGGAGCTTGACCGATCGGTCCCCGGCAGGGATTAATACTCTTGTATGGAAGACTCCGCCGCCTATCTCAATGACACCGCCGTCGTTCTTGCCGCAAAGGGCCAGCATAAAGAGGCAATAGCCTGCCTCAAGAAGGCTCTGCGACTCGAGCCGAAAAATAGCATCCTGTGGTTTAATCTCGCGCTTTCAAGCAGGGCGCTGGGTCACCTTGAAGAGGCGCGAAATGCCCTTCTCGAGGCCTCAAAGGCGAACCCCCTCGACGTCGACACGCTCGACACCCTCGGCGTCGTGCTCCATGAAATGGGCGAGGACTCGGGCGCGGAGGAATCCTATCGGCTCGCGCTCGAACTTTCTCCCGGTAGCGGGCGGGTATGGAACAATTACGGCGTGCTCCAGTTCGGCCAGTCCCGCTTCGACGACGCGCGCAAGTCCTTTGAAAAAGCCGTTGCCCTGGTTCCCGATTTCGACGATGCGCTGTATAATCTCCGCGATACCTATGAGGCGCTCGGGCGCGTCGACGACATGAAAAAATGCGCCGACATTCTTATCCGTCGCGGCGTCCACTGAGGGCGAGCGTGAGGACTAGCGCGAACGGGACAAAGCTTCTTTGCCGGTATCACGCAAGGAGATTTTTTTGGGCATCAGGATTTTATATATCAGCGAGATCGTGGGAAAGGCCGGCATCTGGTGCGTCAAGAACGCGCTTCCCGTCCTGAAAAGGGCTGAGGCTCCCGACCTTGTCATCGCGAACGCCGACGGCGCGACCGGATCCTTTGGGCTCGGCCGTCAGCATGCGGGATACCTCCGCAAGATGGGGATCGACGTGATCACCGGCGGCGAGTGTATCTATTATAAAAAGGATCTTGTCGAGGGACTCGATTCCCTTCCCTACGTGGTCAGGCCCGCGAACTATCCGGCGGAAAGCCCCGGGCGTGGTTGGCGGCTCGCTCAGGCCGGCAAGGAGCGCGTCGCCGTGGTGTCGATGCTCGGGCGCGTAGGATTTTCGCGCGTGCATAGCGAAAACCCCTTTACAGCGCTGTCTCCGCTCGTTGAGCGCTTGCATCGCGAAACCCCCTATATCATTGTCGATTTTCACGCTAATGCCACTGCCGAGAAGCAGGCGTTTTTCTTTCATGCGGACGGCAAGGTATCGGCGGTTATCGGGTCCCATGGAAGGGTAGCGACATCCGACGAGACTATTCTTGAGGGCGGCACTGCCTGCATCACCGACGCCGGCCGTACGGGCAGCCTTAACTCGATTGGCGGAATCGATCCTGCGTCGAAGATCCGTGAATACCTTGCCCGAATCCCCGACTGGTCGCGCGATGCCTGGGACAAGCCGGTCTTTCAGGGGTTGATACTCGATCTTGACAGCAAGGGAAAGGCAACCTCGATCAGGCGTGTCAGCATGGACGTCGCCGATCCGCCGGGAAACGAAAAAGGAGAAGCGAATGCAGGAAAGGGCGAGGGTAGTCAAGCTTGAAGGTGATGTCGTTTCGGTAGTGCCGCTCGACATCGAGGCCTGCATTGGTTGCTCGAATAGCGAGTGCAAGAAGAACGGCAGCGTCTTTACCGCGGTGAACCGGATGGGCCTTGATTTACGGCCCGGAGTCGAGGTTCGTATCGCGGCTCCCGCGCGGAAGCAGCTGGCGCAGGCATTCTTTGCCGTCGGCGTTCCCGTGCTCGGCGCAGTCGCGGCCTGGAAGCTCACAGCCCGATTCTTTCCCGCGTGCGGTGAGGGCGTGCGCGCCGCGATCGTCCTTGCGGCCTTCGTCGTTGGCGCCGTTCTCGTGTATGCCTTTTCGCGCGCCGCGCCCAAGGATCTCCCCGAGATCGTCGAGATATTATAGAAAGTCTTGACTTGATTGGTTAGCGCGCGAATTCCTTGCCGTACCGGTTGATGGTCGCGGCCATGTTCGCGAGCGATATCTGCTCCATGACGCCGCCGAGCTCGTACGCGACGCGGGGCATGCCGTACACGATACTCGTTTCCTCATCTTGCCCGATGGTCCTTGAGCCTTCGCGGTAGAGTTCCGCGAGTTGGACTGCGCCGTCTTTTCCCATCCCGGTCATGATGATCCCGAGCGCGCGATTCTGGAATTCCTTGCGTACCGACGCGAATAGCACGTCGGCCGAGGGTCGGTGCCCGTTTTGCGGCGGCGCGTCGGAAAGGTGCGCGATCGTCCCGAGCGAGCGCCGCTCTATCTCGAGGTGCTTGTCGCCCGGCGCGATCAGGATGCGTCCCGGCTTGACGAGATCGCCCTCATGCGCCTCGCGGACTTCGAGCGGACAGATGCGGTTCAGGCTGTTCGCGAATTCCTCGGTAAACCCCGGAGGCATGTGCTGTACGACCACGATGGGCTGCGGCAGGGCGGGGTCGAGCCGCGCGAATACCTCGCGGAGGGCGTTGGGCCCGCCGGTCGATATGCCGATCGCGATGATTTCGATGTTTCCCGGCTTGCGAACCGGCTCCGGCTTCCGGATGGGCTCGGAGGCTGCGCTCCGCGACGGGGCGCGCCTGTCGGCGGAAAGCGATGCTACCGTGTGTTGCGAAAGCGACGATTCCTGGCGCCCTTCGCCTGTGCTGCCATACTGCGACGGCTCGATATCTGCCATCCGCGACTCGTATGCCTTGAGCAATTCTTCGGGAATTCGCCTTGCCGTCCCCGCGAGTTTCTTCAGTTGATATTGGTTTCCGTAGCCCACGAGGAGCTCTACGAGCTGGCTTGCGACCGTATGAAGGTCGGCCGACTCGGAGCCCGAGGGCTTCGTGACGAAATCGCTCGCGCCGAGGTCGAGGCACTCCATCGTCACCTTCGCGCCTTCCTTGGCGATGCTCGAGAGGATGATGACCGGGATGTCGATACCGAGTTTTTTTCGCTCGCGCAGGAATTCGATGCCGTTCATTTCGGGCATCTCGATATCAAGCACGATGATGTCGGGCTTGCTGCGCGCGATCTTTTGGAGCGCGAACCGCCCGTTCATGGCCTTGTCCGCGATGCGGAGGCCCTGCGTCGCCTCGACGATCTTTCCGATGAGGCTGCGCATAAGGGCTGAATCATCGACAATCAGAACCGATATAGCTTCCATACTTTTTTTTCCCGTCAGGAGTTTTTTTGGTAGAGGCAGGCCCAATCAGTCTTGAGGAACTCGAACTTCGTTTTCATGCCGAAAAGCGATTCCGAATGCCCGATAAACAGATAGGATTTTGGGGCCATCGCGTCCCAAAAACGGTCGATAACCGCCTTCTGCGCCGCTTCGTCGAAATAGATAAGCACATTACGGCAAAAGAGTATATCGAGTCCCCGCTGCCCCGAATCGTTTTTAAGGTTGTGATAATCGAAGCGGATCATCTTCATGATATCGTCTTTTACCTGATAGCCGTTATTCTTGTGCTCGAAAAAACGGGTAAGGTAATTGTCCGGAATGCCGGTAATTCTGTTTTCGGGATAAAAGCCCGCCTTGCCCACCATGAGCGATTTGAGCGATATGTCCGACGCGAGTATTTCCGCCGTAAATGGCGCGGGAAGCTTGTCCTTGAAGATCATCGCGAGCGTGAACGGTTCCTCTCCGGTCGAGCAGCCCGCGCTCCACACCCTGATCTTCGTGTCGCCCCGCTCTTTTTTGGTCTTGATGACTTCCGGGATCACGTAGTTTTCGAGAGCATCGAAATGGGGCTGGTTGCGAAAGAAGCGGGTCAGGTTGGTGGTGACCGAATCGAGCATCAGCCTGAGTTCTTCCTTGTCCTTGAGGAGGATGGCGTAATACTCACTGAGGTGGAAAATTTGCTTATCGCGAAGGCGTTCCCGGAGGCGACTTTCCAGTATTGCCCGATTCGTCGAAGAAAAGGTGATTCCGCTTTCGTCGTAGATCAGTTTTCGGTACTGATCGAAATCGGCATCACTGAGAAAATCTGCCATAGAAACTCCTGTGCGTGAGACGAGAAGGGCCCCTTTAGAAGTCTAGAACCACTTGAATACGATGTCAATGAAAGCTTTATCGTTTTGACGAAAATGGCGATACCGGATATAGTGAATGAATGCCGTTTGCCCGTGTCCTCGCAATCTTTTTCTGCGTCAGCGCCGTTCTCTTTGCTTCCTGCTCCTTCAATTACGCGGAGGGGCTTGACGGGGAAAAATCGTATCCCGATATGGAGATGACCGGAGCGACGCTTTCGCGTTATGAGGACGCCCGGCTCGCTCTTGCGCTCTCTGCCGGGATGCTCGAGATATACGACGAGGACCGCGTTTGGGCTGGCTCTGACGTTTCCCTGGTTCAATACCAGGGCGACGGATCGGGACAGATCGAGAGCGAGGCGTCCGCGGGGCTCGCGCTTATTGATGATTCAAACGCGACGTATTCACTGGGCGGTACTGTACGGTTTCACCTCGTAAAGGAAGATATGCTGCTTCTTGCCGATGACCTTCGATGGGAAAAAAGCACCAACCGGCTTTCGGGGACAAAATCGGGCGCGGTTGAGGTTTCGGACGGCGACGGCACCGTTCTCCGGGGCACTGGTTTTTTCGCCGACACGCTGAGTCGCGAATATCGCTTTGACAATTCCATTTCGGGCGAGATGGTTTCTGACGGTGACACTGGCACTGACGATGACGATGATGCGACCGCGCGCACTGCCTCCTTAGGCGACGGAGGCCTCCGGTGACCGGTATGTCGAAAAAATGCACCGCGATCCTCCTTGTCGCGCTCGTCGCAATAGCCTCGGTTTCCGCGGAGAAGAAAATCTCCTTTTCAGCCGATCGGATGAGCGGTTCTGCGGGCAAGAAAAACGGCAAGACCGCGCTCGAGGGTCACGCGACCGTTGTCGTCGGTACGCTCGAGATCACCGGCGATCGCATCGAACTTTCGGGCAAGGACTTTCGGTTTATATCGGCGAGCGGAAACGTCTCGGGGAAGGATAGCGAAAAGGGATACTCGTTTTCCGCGGATATCCTTACCTACGACCGAGACATCGAGGTTGCGTCGTTCCGCGGAAACGCGAAGCTGATGGACACGAAAAACGAGGTTGAGTCTTCCGCCACGATCATTACGTATAACCAGAAAACCGAGGTCGCCTTTTTCCAGGTCGACGTCAAGTTGAAGCGTCGCGACATCGACTGCAACGCAGGCTTCGCGCTCTATCGCCGGAGTCTCTCGCTTCTTGACCTTACCGGCAATCCCGTCGTCGTCCGCGACGGCGACGAGTTCAGCGCCGATCGCATCGCGGTCGACCTCGAGACCGAGCGCATTACCCTTGAAGGATCGGTTACCGGAACGCTCAAGGATACCGCGAAGGAAAGTGCGGGCGCCGACGCGGTGAAGGCTGGCGATTCGGGCGCAACGCCGCCTGATACAAGCGTGAAGCCGGGAAGCGCTCAATCGGGCGACGCAAAACCGGACGCCCCGGGCGCGCCTGCGGGCTCCGTCCCGCAAACCGAAGCAAAAAAGGAAAACTGAAAATGGCCGACATTCTTCGCGTCGAGGGGCTCAATAAGTATTTTCACAAAAAGCACGCGGTGCGCGACGTTTCGTTCTCGATGCGCGCGGGTGAAACGCTCGGGCTTCTCGGGCCGAACGGCGCGGGCAAGACCACTACCTTCTACATGGTCGTCGGCTTCTATAAGCCTTTCTCGGGGAACATCTGGCTCAATGACCTTTGCATTACCAAACTCCCGATGTACCAGCGCGCGCGCGCCGGGCTCTCGTATCTTCCCCAGGAAGCCTCGGTTTTCCGCAAGCTCACCGTCGAGCAGAACATCTCGGCAATCCTCGAGACGAGGAAGGATCTTTCTCCGGCCGAGCAGAAGTTCAAGCTTGACAGTCTCATCGCGGAGTTCGGCATCGAGGAGAACCGCAAGCAGCAGGCGTATACCCTCTCCGGCGGCGAGCGACGCCGTACCGAAATCGCCCGCTCGCTCGCGATTGAGCCCAAGTTTCTGCTCCTCGACGAGCCTTTCGCCGGCATAGACCCGATCGCCGTGCACGACCTCAAGGAGATCATCAGACTCCTCTCCCGTCAGGGCATCGGCGTTCTCATAACCGACCACAATGTCCGCGACACCCTCGAGATCACTGATCGGGCCTGCATCATCAATAAAGGCGAGATCGTCGAGGAGGGCACGAAGGACTTTATCCTTGAGTCCGAGATCGCGCGGCAGGTGTATCTCGGGGAACAATTCCGGATGTAGCGACCGGGGACGGTCGCTAGAAGTCGGGCAGCTCGTCTCTCGTGATTACGTCCGTTCTCTCGAGGCATTCAGATGCGAACCGGTTTCGGTTGAGCGAATGCCAGCTTGACGTGCCGTCGCCGTTTGCCCAGTTATGCCAACAGACCCAGTACGCGATGGCCGGATAGCGCTTGCGGATCGTCTGCGCGTAAAGACGGTTGTCGAGGCTTCCCGTATGCGCCTTATTCTTCCACGAAGCCGCGCCGTACTCCGCCATGGCGATCGGTTTCCCGAAGGCGAGGTATTCGCCGTAGTCGGCGAACGCAAGCTCGTCGTTGTACGCGGTGCCCGCGACGATATCGACGTACTCGGCGCCGGGATATCCCCACGCCGCGCCCTTCACGTCCGCTGACGGATTGCTTCCCCGGTCGCACGGCGAATAGACCCACAGGATATTATGGAGCCCCTTTTCGTTCGTAAGATAATCGTACATGTCTCGCCATACTCGGCGATACCGCTCACCGTCTCCTGCCGCCCCCGCTGAGCCCCACCAAAACCAAAAACCGTTCATCTCCTGAAGCGGCCGCCAAAGGACGACGACGCCTGAGTCCTGGAGCTCGCCAAGCGCGGTCGCTACCCGGTCGAGTTTGCGATGCCAGATCGCGTGCACCGGCTTTGATGGGTCGACAAGATCGTCAAGGTCCACGCCCTTGAGGTTCGCGCCCTCGTTTCGCGTGTTGCTCCACGAGCCAGGATTTTTCGCGAGATCAGCCTCATCGTTAAGCCAGGGGCTTTGCGGCGACCAGTTTATCGTGACGAGTCCTCCTTCGTTCCACCAGTCGATGAGAACCGCGTTGCATCGGTCGAGCTCTTCCGCGGTGAATATTCGGTCATGTTCATAGTCGACGCCAAGGATTCCGGGATACCGATTTGCCTTCGCGGCGATGTCGCTCATGATCGCCTCGAAGCCCATCATGTTCGCGGCCTCGGCTATCTGGCTTCCGTGCCCGCAGTTCTGCCCCGCGATCGCGGCGTTTGCGTTTCCCGTTGACAGTGATGCTATATAGGCCAATACTGAGCGGGCCGCTTTCGTCGCGCGCGCGTCGCATGGCGTGTCGTCGACCGTCCTTCGAGGTTCCCCTGCCTTTACGCACGGGGCGATCGCGATCAGGAAGAGAAACGCGAGACCGGCGAGCATTCCTTTTTTCATGGTGTCTCCTTGTCGTCCCGATAACGCTATACCGCGATTTTTTCGCTGTCAAGCTTTTCCGGCGTCCGGGAGGAATCCAGGAATCGCTTGTCTTTATGCTATGGAGATCTCACATGAAGATTACTGTTGTTGCCGGGGGATTGAGCCCTGAGCGGGATGTGTCGCTTTCGTCCGGGAGCTTGATCGCGAACGCGCTGTTGGAAGCGGGACACCGCGTCGCGCTCGTTGATGTCTACGAGGGTTTTGCCTGTGACGCGGAGCCGCTCTTCCGTGACGCGTCTTCGGCTGAGCGCTATTCGTATCGGGTTCCGGAAGCCGAGCCTGATCTTGCGGCGATACGGCGGAATAACGGAAACCGGAGGGAGCTTGTCGGGCCGGGCGTGCTCGAGCTTTGCAGGAGCGCGGACGTTGTCTTCGTCGCGCTGCACGGCGCGATGGGCGAGAACGGCCAGTTCCAGGCATATCTCGACGTGCATGGAATCCGCTATACCGGTTCCGGCTACGCGGGATGCCTTCTCGCGATGGACAAGGACATCACCAAGCGACTGCTCGTTCGCGAGCGCATCCCCACGGCGGAATGGGTCATGCACGACTGCGCGGAAGATGATTTCTCACATGTGTCCTCCGCGATCGGCTTTCCCTGCGTCGTCAAGCCATGCGCCTGCGGCTCGAGCGTTGGCGTGTCGATCGTCGAAAACGAGGGTGCGCTTCGCGAGGCTATCGAATGTGCGAAGCGATATGAGTTGACGATCCTGATTGAAAGGAAGATAAGCGGCCGCGAATTCTCCGTCGGCGTTCTCGATGGTGCGGCCCTTCCCCCGATCGAGATTATCCCCAAAGCCGGCTTTTACGATTACAAAAACAA
>Ga0209373_10005534_pt1 | contig 10260 bp, 7 predicted proteins | sample Higcelweek5metaG_FD_187173 | JGI IMG/M metagenome (GOLD analysis project Ga0209373, IMG submission 187173) | Freshwater pond sediment microbial communities from the University of Edinburgh, under environmental carbon perturbations - High... | ecosystem: Environmental > Aquatic > Freshwater >...
CCGCCTATACCGACATTGAAAACGGGATTCTCGTCAACAGCGGTCTGCTCAACGGACTCTCGGTAACCGATGCGAAAAAACGCATCATCGAACAACTGAAAAAGGACGGCATCGGCGAAGCGGCCATGCAGTTCAAAATGAAAGACTGGGCCTTCAACCGCCAGCGTTACTGGGGAGAACCAATTCCGATCATCTATTGCGATGATTGCGGCATCGTCCCGGTTCCGTATGAAGATCTGCCGGTGAAACTGCCGATGGTCGAACAGTTTGAACCGACTGACACGGGCGAATCGCCTTTGGCCAATATCAAAGAGTTTGTCGAATGCACCTGCCCGAAATGCGGCAAAAAAGCAAGAAGAGAGACTGACACGATGCCGCAATGGGCGGGATCGAGCTGGTACTTCCTCCGCTATACCGATCCCACCAACAGCACCTGCTTCGCCGATCGCAAGAGACTCGATTACTGGGGTCAGGTCGACTGGTACAACGGCGGGATGGAACACGTTACACGCCATCTCATCTATTCGCGGTTCTGGAACCAGTTCTTGTATGATCAGGGTTATGTCAGCACCTCGGAACCGTATAAAAAACGGACCGCCCAGGGCTTGATTCTCGGCGCTGACGGCGAAAAAATGTCCAAATCGCGCGGAAACGTCATCAACCCGATGGACATCATTGAAGAATTCGGCGCCGACACCCTCCGCGCCTACATTCTCTTCATCGGCGATTATGAGATGCCCACTCCCTGGAATGAAGACGGCATCAAAGGCTGCCGCCGGTTCCTCGATAAAATCTGGCGCATGCTGGACAAAGTTGATGGAAAAATGGAATATACCAAATCGCTAGAATCCGTGATTCATAAAACCATCAAAGGCGTATCAGAAGATCTGGAAGCGATGAAGTTTAATACCGCCATCGCCAAAATGATGTCGCTCGTCAATGAGTATTCCGCTGTCGATGCCATCAGCCGCAAAGACTTGGAAACCTTGTTGCTGCTGCTCAACCCGATCGCTCCCCATTTGGCCGAAGAGATTTGGCAGAAACTCGGAAATGCCGAGCCGCTTGTCTTCCATCCGTGGCCGACTTATGATCCGGAAAAACTGATCGAATCGATCGTGGAAATCGTCATCTCCATCAATGGCAAGATCCGCGACCGCCTGATCGCCTCGCTCGGAGCGGATGAGGCAGCGTTGAAGGAACAGGCCAAAGCCCTCCCGAAAATCAAAGAAATCATCGGGGACCAGCCGATCCGCAAGATCATCGTCATTCCCAACAAACTGATCAACATTGTACTCTAATCCAAGTAAATCACCCGTTCAAGCGTAACATCTTGACGGGTGATTTTTTCATGAAAGAATCGTTGAATCGGCGTCCGAAAACGGCTTGTCTGGAAGTGCCAGGCATCCTTAATGGAATTTGTCAGCGATGCCATTCGCCGGTATCGCCTTCCGCCACTGATGAGTTCGGCCGCCTTTATTGTACAGAATGTCTTTCTTACGGCATGGTGCGGGAAGACTCCCTGCTCTACCGGTTTGTCAGGCCTTTATCAAAGAAGGACCACGTCCTTGTGCTTGCTTTTCCTTTGTCGGAAAAGCAGAAGGAGGCCTCGCGTTTTGTCATGGATTGCGTGGAGAAAAGGCAATCCGGTTTTCTGCATGCCGTCTGCGGAGCCGGCAAAACGGAGATTTTGTACGAGACTCTGCTTCAGGCGATGATTTCGGAGATGCGGATCTGCATGGCCATTCCGCGAAAAGACATCGTGATCGAATTGGCCAAACGATTGAAAGGCGTGTTTCCGAACAGTGTCATCAAACCGCTTTATGAACAGGAAAAAGATGATGCGGATGCTGATATCGTGGTTTCCACGATCCATCAACTGATTCGCTATGATCAGGAATTTGACTGGATCGTGCTGGATGAAGCGGATGCGTTTCCTTACCGTGACGATCCGTTTTTGCACCGGCTGGTGGAAAAGGCGCTCAAAAAAAACGGAATCCTGTTTCAAATGTCCGCCACAAAAAATCAGGAAACCGAAAGATCTCTGCAAAGCGATCACACGAAGACCTTTCTGATCCCTGCCCGCTTTCACAAGCAGCCATTGGACCGTCCGGAATGGATTCCGGTCAACCAATTGGCCACAGAGATCACCAAAACACAGAAGATTCCCGCAATCATCAAAGAATGGCTCGATGCCCGAATAAAAGAAGAGAAACAGGCGATTCTGTTCGTACCTTCCATCCGATACGGAGAAATGCTTTCCGCATTATTGAACCAATTCGGATATCTCACCGAAAATATCTCCTCACTTTCGGAAAACGGGGCCGAAGTGATCGCCCGTTTTCGCCAAGGCGGATTGAGATTTCTCGTTTCCACCACGATTCTCGAACGGGGCGTGACGTTCAAAAACATTGACTGTGCCGTCTTTTCAGCCGAAAAAGCCGTGTTTGACGTGGATACACTGGTTCAAATCTCCGGGCGAGTCGGAAGAGATCCCGAGCATCCGCACGGAAGAATCAGCTATTTTTGCGAAGAGAAAACCGTGGCGATGAGAAAGGCAAGCCTTTATATCGAACAAATGAACCGCCAAGGAAAAAAAGAAGGACTTTTAACGGATGATTTGTGAGGTCTGCCGGAAGGCTTTCGCACCTGAACTGCGGTTTTCGACCTTGTTTCATCCGCAAAGCATCTGTCCAGACTGCTTGTCGGTGTACCGTCCCGGGTGGCATCACGAACGGATTCCCTATGCCTACGGCGTCATTGATTACATCTCGGTTTATGACTTTGAAAACCCCGATTATCATCAGGAAACCGCACTCTACCGATATATGGATAAATGCTTTAATTTGGCGATTTTCAATCATTCTGATTACGATCTCGTAGTGCTGATTGGACTGAATGAATTTGAACGGATGGAACAATGGTTGCCTCTCGTGCACTGTTGTCAAAAAGTGCTCTTTTTATCTCTTTTTTATCATGACTTTATCATTTATGAAGATTTGATGTAAAGTACGAAAAAAAACGGCGGATCGGTTTACACCTCACTTTAACGATGTTATAATAAAAATGTATCAAATAGATGGTGAAGGAGTGAAACTATGAAACTAGACGTACGAGGCAAGAATGGCTTGGAGATCACCCCGGCAATCAGAATGTACATCGAAAAGAAACTGAAAAGAATCGAAAGAATGTTTTCTGAAGAAATTGATGCATTTGTTGTCTGTAAGGTTTACGCGGACATCACGAAGGTGGAAATCACCATTCCCATTAAATTTATTACAATTAGAGCGGAGGTCGAGGACAAGGATTTATACGCTGCCATCGACCTTGCAGTGGATAAACTAGATTCACAGATCAGCAAAAACAAATACAAAATGAATCGCAGTCTGCAGGAACGGACGGGACTCAAAGACGCATTTCGAAACGACGGTTTCAACCTTGAAGCTTTGGAAAGGGAACTCATTTCTCCGGTAAAAAAGAAAAGAATCACCCTCGACATCCTCTCCACGGAAGAGGCAATCACTCAGATGGAAATGCTTGGACATGATTTCTTCATTTACCGCAACGAAGACAAGGAAGTTTGTGTCATGTACCTGCGGGAGGACGGCAAGTACGGTTTGATCGAAACGGAATGATTGTTTTCAAGTGACCTGTAAAGGTCACTTTTTTTAGACCCGCACAAGAAAATAAGTTGAATATCCTTGCGTTTTTATGGTATGATTATACATGGGATTGAAGAGGTGAATGCTTAATGTTTAAATTTTTAGATCCAAACCGAAAAACCTTAAAAAGATTAGAAAAAATCGCCGATCAAGTTTTGGCGCTTGCCCCAACTTATCAAGCATTTTCTGATGCTCAGATTCAAGAAAAAACCGCAGAACTCCGCCAAAAATTTCAGAACGGATCAACCCTGGACGCCCTGATGGTCGAAGCGTTTGCGAACGTTCGCGAAGCTTCCACCCGTGTGACACGTATGACCCCATTTAAAGTACAGGTGATGGGTGCCGTCGTGATTCATGAAGGCAATATCGCCGAAATGAAGACCGGTGAAGGAAAAACCTTGACCGCCGTCCTGCCGGCCTATCTGAATGCATTGAGCGGAAACGGCGTCCACATCGTGACCGTCAACGAATATCTCGCCCGCCGTGAAGCTGAAGGCGAAATCGGCAATCTGTTCCGTTTTCTTGGCTTAACCGTCGGATTGAACATCCGTGAGCTAACCCCGGAACAAAAAAGGGAAGCGTATCGCTGCGACATTTTGTATTCCACTAACAACGAGCTTGGTTTTGATTACCTGCGCGATCACATGGTCATCTATCGTGAAAACATCGTGCAGCGGTCTTTAAACTTTGCCATCATCGATGAAGTCGACTCGATCTTGATCGATGAAGCGAGAACCCCGTTGATCATTTCCGGTAACGAAAAGAACACCGGAGACACCTATTCGGCGGCGAACGGTTTTGTCGTCCGTTTGAGTCCGGAAGACTATACCGTCGATATTAAAGACAAGACCTGCAACCTGACGGAATCTGGCGTCGCTAAAGCGGAAGCTCAATTCCATCTGGAAAACCTTTATGACATTTCGAACGTGACGCTCCTACATCATTTAAACAATGCTCTCAAAGCTAACTACACGATGAGCAGAGACGTCGATTATGTCGTCCAGGACAATAAAGTCATCATCGTCGACCCATTCACGGGACGTTTAATGCATGGCCGCCAATTCTCGGAAGGACTGCATCAGGCATTGGAAGCGAAAGAAGTCGTGGAAATCAAAAAAGAAACCACCACGATGGCAACGATTACCTTCCAAAACTACTTCCGCATGTACAAGAAACTGGCCGGCATGACCGGTACCGCCAAGACCGAAGAGGAAGAATTCCGCAACATCTATAACATGTTCGTCGTGGAAATCCCGACCAACAAGCCGGTTATCCGTATCGATGACAACGATCTGATTTTCGCCACGATGAAGGCAAAATACCATGCGCTGGCCGATGAAATCGCCCGCCGACACCTGTTGGGACAACCACTTCTGATTGGTACCATTTCGATTGAAAGTTCCGAATTGCTTTCCGAACTATTGCGAAAAAAAGGCATTAAACATGACGTTTTGAACGCCAAGCAGCACGAACGCGAGGCCGACATTGTCGCCAAAGCCGGACAAATGGGCGCCGTTACGATTGCGACCAACATGGCCGGTCGTGGAACCGACATCAAACTGGGTGCTGGCGTTGTTGAACTCGGCGGACTCGCCGTGATCGGAACCGAACGGCATGAATCGCGCCGTATCGACAATCAGTTACGTGGACGTGGTGGCCGTCAAGGTGACCCCGGCTATTCCCGTTTCTATCTTTCCGGCGATGACGATCTCTTAAAACGTTTCGGCGGCGACCGTTTCAAAAACATGATCAAAATGATCACGATGACCAAAGGATCGGATGTGGAAACCCCGCTGGATTACGGCGCTTTCTCCAAAATCGTCGCCCGCGCTCAACATCAGATCGAAGGAAACAACTTCGACCGCCGCAAAACAGTTTTGCAATATGACGAAATTTTACGTCTGCAACGTGAAATCATCTATAAACAGCGGACGGATGTCCTCTTCAACGATTCGATTGAAGCATCGGTCGATGACATGATCGCAACCACGATCAACAATACGATCGAAAGCAATCCCGAGGATCGCAACGCTTTATTCAAAGCCCTGAATCAGTTCTTCCCGAAAGATGCCATCGATCAGAACATCGTCATCAATCCGGCAACGGATGTGCACGAATACGTCTCCGATGTCATCAAACGCGAAATCGCCGAGAAAAAAGCCCTCTCAAATAATGAAATTTACAACAGTTTCTTAAAAGCAGTCACACTGCGGATCGTTGATACCTACTGGATGCGCCATATCGACGCGATGAGCGAATTGCGTCAGGCGGTCTCGCTGCAAAGTTATGGACAGCAGAACCCTTTCCGCGAATACCAAAAACAAGGATATTCGATGTTTGAACACATGGTCGACAGCATTCGCACCGATGTGACGAGACTGGTGCTGAAAGCGCAGGTTCGTCAGAATACGGAACGGGTTCAGGTTGCCAAACCGATCAGCACTCTCTCCGGCAAAGAAGACGATACCCATAAAAAACAACCGGTCAAAGTGATGCAGAAAGTCGGTCGCAACGACCCCTGCCCCTGCGGAAGCGGTAAAAAATACAAATACTGTCACGGACAAGACAAATAAGCCAAACAGGTGAATTTCATGAACCCATCAGAATTAAAACTGATCGTCTATGAGCTGGAGTCTTCGTTTAAGGAACTCAACTCCGCCCTCGACATCGAAAAACTGAAAAGCACCATTCAGGAACAGGAACTGAAAACGCAGGTTCTCGATTTTTGGTCGGATGCGAAGACGGCGCAGTCCATCTTTGCGGAGATCACCGACAAAAAAAGCATTCTTTCGGCGTATGGCGAAATCAAAGATCTGCTCGAAACTCTGCAGGTAACCTATGAACTCTCCGTCGACGATGAGTCAATGGATCTTTCGGAAGCGGAGGCGCTTTCTGATCAGTTCCGTAAAAAAACCGCCGATCTCTATGTCAAAGTGCTTTTAAATAAACCCTATGACAAGTTTAATGCCATTCTTGAGTTCCACCCCGGTTCGGGCGGAACCGAAAGTCAGGATTGGGCGCAGATGCTCTTCCGGATGTATACCCGCTGGGCGGATGCCAAAAAGTATAAAACCACGGTCATCGAATATGAAGACGGCGAAGAAGCGGGACTCAAATCCGCCACCGTTCTGATCACGGGCAAAAACGCCTTCGGCTATCTAAAAGCAGAATCCGGCGTGCACCGGCTTGTGCGCATCTCTCCGTTTGATGCGGCCGCCCGCCGGCACACTTCGTTTGCTTCCGTATCGGTCGTGCCCGAAATCGATGATTCGATCAATATTGAAATCAAAGACGAGGACATTCGCATTGATGTCTATCGTTCCTCCGGCAACGGCGGTCAAAGTGTCAACACCACCGACTCCGCGGTCAGGATCACTCATCTGCCGACTCGAATCGTGGTTACCTGTCAAAACGAACGCAGCCAGATTCAAAATCGGGAAACAGCCATGAAAGTGCTGCGCGGAAAACTCTATCAGCTCGAAATGGAACGGAAACAGAAGGAACTGGATGACATGAACAACAAGATGAGCAACTCCTGGGGTTCGCAAATCCGTTCGTATGTGTTCTGCCCCTATACGATGGTGAAAGACCATCGCACGGATGCCGAAACCGGCAATGTTCAAAAAGTGATGGATGGCGACCTTGATGATTTCATCAAAGCGTATCTGGTCGCCTTTAGCAAGTAAAGTCAAAAATGGGGTCAAATGAAAATAAGGGGACAATGAGGGGCTATGACGGGTTTTTTCAAAATTCGTAAACTGGGTAAATTCGAAACATTTTTCTTTTTGGCACTGGGCGTGTTTCTAATGGCGCTCGCCTACTATTTTTTTGTCATCCCTTCCGGGTTGGTCACGGGCGGTTCTACCGGCATCTCCATGATCATGACTCGGTATTTTCCAAGTGTTCCGATCTCGGTTTTCTCCCTTTCCTTCAACATTATGTTTTTGATTCTCGGGGCAATTTTCCTCGGGAAGCAGGAACTGGGAAAGACCATTTTCGGATCGTTGCTTTTCCCTGCCTATCTGGCGCTTTTTGAACTGATTTCTCCGACCATCCCCTTTGGTGATCAGGATCTTTTGCTCATCACCCTTTATGCGGGCGGACTCGCCGGCATGGGCTTCGGGATCGTTGTGAAATACGGCGGCTCCACCGGCGGCACCGACATCGCCATCAAGATTGTGAAAAAATACACCAAACTGCCCCTTTCCGCCTCGGTCTACGCGGTGGAAAGTGTCATCATCGTGGCCGGCGCTCTCACCTTTCCGCCCCAAGACGGCGGCATTAGCGGCGGGATCATCACGGCCCTGTACGCAATCGTTGTGGTTTTCATCACCGGGAGAGTTTCCGACTGGTTTGTGATCGGCACGCAATCCAAAAAAGCGATCAATATCATCACCGATAAACCGAAAGAACTTAAAGCGGTTTTATTCGCCACCCTCAGACGGGGAATCACCGAGATTCCCAGCGTCGGCGGCTATACCGATAATAAGAAAACCATTTTAATCACCGTCATTCAAAATACGGAATATCATCTGGTCATGCAAATCATTACCGCCAATGATCCCAAAGCCTTCGTTTATGTCACACCGGCTTCCGAAATACAGGGAGCCTGGTCGAGTAAGGAAGAGGTGCTGCTCCGCCGTGGTGAAAGTACGAAAACTGATTCAAAATAGCTCCGGCTATACGGTTTCGTTCCAGCTTTCGGATGATTCTGAAGCTTCTTTTGTGACGACCGCAGATTTAGTCGTCGAATATCGTTTGGTACCGGGCAAAATTCTTGAGGATTTTGCCTTTCTGTCTTTTCAGAAAGCGCAGAAAACAGATGAAATCTATCATCAGGCGGCCTCCTACGGCGCCCGCTATCCGAAGACTCGGTTTGAGATGGCCGACTATCTGCGAAAAAAATCCTGTCCGGAAGCGGATCTGGAGGGCATTCTGACCCGCTTGGAAAAGGTGCATGTGCTCGATGATTCCATTTATGTTGCACTGTATCTGTCCGATCATGCGGAGAATCGCCATGAAGGACCGCATAAAATGCAGTTTGAGCTCAAATCCAAAGGTGTTCCCTTGGAATTGATTCAAGCCGGATTGGCAAAATATGGACCGAAAGAGTGGAATGCGTTCATGAACCGTCTTTTCGACAAGAAACTGCCCTCTCTCGTCCGCAAACCGTACAAAAAGGCCTTATCGGACATGAACCGCCATCTGATCGACAAAGGATATGATCCCGAAATGGCGCATGCCTTCGTGGAAACCCGGAGCGGATTATTTATGGCGGGACGGGACGAAGACGCCCTCCTGCAAAAAGATTATGCCAAACTGGTGAAACGACTGCATCTGGAAGAGAATCCCACCCGGGAACAGAAGGAAAAGCTCCTCCGCCAACTGATGAACAAAGGGTATTCCTACCCGCAAATAAAAAAACAAATTGAAAGGGGACAATCAGATGAAACAGAAGATGTCGGAATTTGATTTGTACTTGTTCAACGAAGGTAAGCTGCAGGAAGCCTACAAGCATTTTGGCAGCCAGCTGGTGCGTGACGAATGGAACCGCTTCATCGGCGTCCGTTTCACCGTCTACGCTCCGCACGCCAAAATCGTCTCGGTGGTCGGCGATTTCAATCAATGGGATTCTCGTACCCATGTGATGGAAAAAATCGATCCGGCGGGCATTTACCGGGTATTCATTCCCGATCTGCCGGAATGGACCAAATACAAATACTGCATCGTGACTTCGTACGGACAAACCATCTATAAAGCAGACCCCTATGCCTATTTTTCCGACAATCGTCCAGAAACTGCCTCCAAGGTCTACGACTTGGAAGGGTATCGCTGGAATGATGCCACCTATATGGAAAAACGGCGGGCGCATGATGCAACCACCGATAAAATGGCAATCTATGAGGTTCATCTCGGAACCTGGATGACCAAACCGGATAAATCGTTTCACAAGTACAACGAGCTGGTCGATTACCTGATTCCGTATGTGAAAGCCGAAGGCTTCTCGCATATCGAAATTATGCCGGTGACCGAGCATCCGCTTGATGAATCCTGGGGCTATCAGACCACCGGATATTACAGCGCCACCGCCCGCTACGGTGTCCCGAAAGATCTGATGTATCTGATCGATTCCTGTCACCAGAATAACATCGGTGTGATTATGGACTGGGTGCCCGGACACATCTGCAAGGATGCGCACGGTCTGTACATGTTCGACGGCGAACCGCTCTATGAATATTCTGATTATAAGATTCGGGAAAACGAAGTATGGGGGACTGTCAACCTCGATTTAGGCAAAGGCATCACCCGCAGCTTCCTTATTTCCAACGCCATTTTCTGGTCCGAATACTACCATGTGGACGGCTTTCGCATCGATGCGGTCTCCAACATCATCTATCATTTGGGCAACCCCTCGGTGGGTACCAATTATCCGGCCATCGAGTTTCTGCAGAACCTTTCGATTGCGATCAAACAAAACGATCAGTCCGTTTTACTGATCGCCGAAGATTCCACTGCCTATCCGAACATCACCAAACCGGCCGCCCAGGGCGGAATCGGGTTTGACTATAAATGGAACATGGGTTGGATGAATGACACGCTC
>Ga0209373_10005535_pt1 | contig 10260 bp, 9 predicted proteins | sample Higcelweek5metaG_FD_187173 | JGI IMG/M metagenome (GOLD analysis project Ga0209373, IMG submission 187173) | Freshwater pond sediment microbial communities from the University of Edinburgh, under environmental carbon perturbations - High... | ecosystem: Environmental > Aquatic > Freshwater >...
CAACGACGTTTAACGCGTGTCGGCATTGGGATAATGTCGTAAGAGACCTGGAGCTCATGCGGTCTCTGGGAATCTCAGAATACCGGTTCAGCATGGAGTGGAGCCGGATTGAGCCCCGGGAAGGCATATTCGATCAAGATGCCCTCCGTCATTATCGTGACGAGATTGAGATGATGCTTTCCATGGGTATACGCCCTTTACTTACGCTTCATCACTTCTCAAATCCTTTATGGTTTGAAGACAAAGGTGCGTTTCTTTGTGAAGACGCACCCCAGATCTTTCTTCGCTTTGCGACGTTTGTCGTATCCTCCCTGCAGGATCTCGTCGATGAGTATGTCACCATCAACGAACCGAATGTATATGCGGTGAACGGGTACGTCTTCGGGATGTGGCCGCCTGGAAGGAAGAGGGTTTCCGAGTATTTTCGCGCCATTTCGAATCTTGCCGCAAGCCATATTCTCACCTATCAAATGATCCATGATCGCTATACCGGCAGGCCGGTCCGCGTCGGTTTCGCAAATCATCTGCGGATTTTCACCGGAAGAGGGATCAATCCGATCAATCATCTTGCGGCCAAGGTAATGGAGTATTGTTTTCAGGACGTCGTAACGGAAGTGATGGCGTATGGACGAAGATTACCTCCATTGCCGGGAAACGCAGCAATCCGTCGCGGAAGGTATTTTGATTTCATTGGAATAAATTACTACTCGCGCAGCGCGATCTCCCGTTTCGCGGACGGTGTTCTTCCCGGACGCCCCGTCAATGATTTAGGTTGGGAGATATATCCGGAAGGCCTTGGAATTCTACTTAAAAGACAATATGCCCGTTACCGGGCACCCGTCTATATAACCGAGAATGGAACCTGTGATTCGCACGATCAGTTCCGCCCTCTTTTTATCTGTGAGCACCTGCTGCAGGTCGCTATGTCCGGCGTTCCGGTAGAGCGATATTATCACTGGACGCTTACGGATAATTTCGAATGGGCGGAGGGTGAGAGCGCACCTTTCGGTCTTTTCGCGTTTGATTTTGCGAAAGGCGAAGTCGCCGAGCGCAAGAGCGCGCGCCTGTACCGGGATATCATCGCTAACCACGGAGTAACCGAAGAGATCCTCTCCACCTACCTTACGGACTAGACTTCACCATAATCGAGGAAGATACGTTCGCCGTCCGTTGTCACCGTTATCGTCCCGAAGACATCCGTGCGAAAAACCGAACTGCCGGCGCGATCGAGCCTGCCGATCACGGCCTCATAGGGTTGTCCGAAGGTGTTGTCGCCGACACTGATAACCGCGATTCTGGGCTTGACCGCGGCGAGGAATTCCTCTGTCGTTCCGGCAAAGTTACCATGATGTCCGACAGATATGACGTCAGCCGCTAATGCAGTTCCGGATTCCAGAAGCTGCTTCTCGACAAATGATTCCCCGTCCGCCATAAGAAGAAAGTCTACCTCACCGACCTCGACACGTAATACGATCGAGTAGTCATTCAACTGCACATAATCTCCCGTGTCCTCGGAGAGAACTGTCACGCGATAGTCCGGGCCTTGAAGGATAACTTCTCCCCTCATGGGATTCCGAAGTGCATATCCCCTGTCAGCTATCTCCCGGTAAAGATCCTCGTACTTCGAAACATTGAGAAACAGCGATTTCGGAGCATCCGGCATCAGGATGTCGCCGGCATCATATTGATCGAGAACGGCCATCGCGTTGTCGGTATGGTCACCGTGCTGGTGTGTGAGAACCATGCAGTCAATGTACTCGATATCTCGAGATTCCAGATAATCCAGAAGCTTCTGGCGAGCTGCCTTCGGTCCCGTGTCGATCAGCAGAACCTTGCCGTCGGAGAATCGGATCAGCGTCGAGCTACCCTGGCCGACGTCAAGGAAATCAACGGTGGTGATATGGTTGTCGACCACTGCCGTCTGCTCAAATGCCGAAAGATTCGACAATCCTTGTGAACTGGAGAGGAAAGCGAGGAAAAAGGCGCTAATAAAAAGAATCGCTGCGCATGCCGTGCGGCGAAGAGTGATTCGAGGTAAGCGGGGCAATAAGAAAGGGGACAATTCATCCATGATTTTTGGCCCTTTTCTTTTATTCTATTATAGAATCCGCTCCATAAGTAACTTGATATTATGAATAATCTGTGACGAATTAATCCTTGCACCATGCGTATCGATACAAAAAAAGGAATCTCCCCGGAAACAATTGTTCCTGGGGAGATTCTTTGGCGCGCCCGGCAGAGATCGAATCCACAACCTTCTGATCCGTAGTCAGACGCTCTATCCAGTTGAGCTACGGGCGCATATCGCTGACATCATTTCGTACAGCATGTTGTATTTTAGACTACCACCGCCACCTTGTCAATGCGAAAAGCACGATTTTTGTGCGCAGGTAAATTATTTATTTATTCGGTGGCTTTGCAGAGGAAAATGCATGCAATAGAGACCCCGGACGATTTCTTGTGGAAAGTTTCTTTTCAAACGCACGGGCGATCTTCTCTTTTCACAAAACCTTGATGAATTCGACCACACTCTTGTGATACGCTGTAGGAGATTTGAATGGGAAAAAGGAGCGCTGATGGATCTGGAAACGAATCGACTTCCTATAAAGAACCTCTTGAATGCACGCGATCTCGGAGGCCTTCCTGCGCAAGGCGGACAAAGAACCCGTTTTGGACGTTTTGTACGTGCCGACGAACCCTCCATGTTGGATCAAGAGGACATCTGCTTGCTCATCGCCTATCCGATCACGAAGGTGATCGACCTTCGTGACAACCTAGAAGTACAGCGAAGAACGACCCCGTTTATCGGTCATCGGGATATCGTGTATCGCAATATTCCTCTTTTCGGCTCCGACGCCGATGATGTCGATAGTGAAATTGTTCAGATTGCGATTCTGCAGGGCCTCGGGAACCTCTACGTCTATGTCTTAGAGAACCGGCGTACCTTTCTCGCAGAGATTTTTCGCGAAATGCTTGACGCCCCGCCCGGAGTGATTCTCTTCCATTGTACACACGGAAAGGATCGAACCGGTATCATCGCGGCTCTTCTTCTCTTGCTCGCCGAAGTCGAGAGATCGAGTATCCTGGATAATTACGCTGCCACATTCGACTACATACGCCCGATCGTCGACCCTAAGATTGATCAATTGCCCGAGCACATGCGACATATCCTGCGATCCGACCGCGAGAACATGGAGATCATGCTCTCGCATATTGACATGCACTATGACGGGAAAGCCATTCAGTATTTCGAGAACATCGGCCTCTCTTCGCAAGAGATTGCGACCCTCAAATGCCAGATCCTCGAACCCGTCGATGGTCGCGAATAGGAAGGATCAGGGAACAAGCTCCAAAACGACGCCGGTGACGAGCTTCTCCTGATTCGAGCCAAAGACAAAGGTCATGCGATATGTATTGTCGTCAATACTGGTCTCCAACGAGAACCCCGCCTCATCCGCGAAAGGATACAGCATCAGAAGGTCGTCCCGCGTAAATTCCGTCTGAATATCGGTTCCGATCGAATAGATCCCTTGCGTTCCGCGAAGCCGGATACGGATGATCTGACCGTCCCACGAGCCGTCGTCATACAGATTCCCCTTGAGTGTAACGGACATACCGTTATACGAGGCGACAAACAATTGCTTGGTGTCAACGGCACTCTCTTCTCCCGAAAAGCCTCGGCCAACATAGATTGGCGTGCCAAATAAGTCGGCAAATTGATTGGCATCTGCACGATCCCCAATGCGTATGGTTCTGTCCCCGTCAGCATAGAGGTAGAAATGCTTCGTGTTAAGCTTATTCTCGATATTGTCATTAATCTCGATCCCCATCGACGCATTGCGTCGAAACGCAACGGTCTGTGATCGGTACGTCAGTGACACATTATCGAGAACTTCCGCCTGAAAAAAATCTGCGCGTGAAATGTCCAAACTCTCCAAGCGGTAATCGCTGAACTGAGTCTTCACATTCACGTGATAATAGGTTACGAGCTTCCCCGCCTTATTCTCAAGAACCCGTTCTGCTACTCCCGAATCGTCCGGCGCATATCCGGAACGAATCAGAGTTTCAACAACATCGCGATTCTGATCCTCGAGCGCGGTGAAATAGAGCGTTGCCAGATCGTAGATCTCAAGACAGGAACGGATCCATTCACCACTAAGATAAGGCAATCCCGTCTCATCTTCCTGCAGATAAATGTAAACGCGCTGACGGATGTCCTCTTCATTGTTGAAAAGAAGCTCCACAGGCATTGTATCAGCCAGAATTTCTTCAAACCCCTTCGTATCCAGAAGAATCGCATCGATCCTCTCCGTCCGGTTCAAAGCATCAAGAACCTGATAAGAAGTAATCGCTCCCCTTCCGCTCAAAAGGCGGGATAAGGCTATGACATAAGCATCGAATTCCTGAAGCGTCACATCCTTGCGCTGAAGAGATGGAATGCTCTCGAAAACCGCCTCTGTCTCATTGGGATCCGTAATGCAGGTGATCATTCCCTGAATCATCTGGTATGTGTCGATCGGGGGTAAAGCGGCGTCCGTTAACTCTTCGATTCTCGATTCAATGGTCACGGGATTCCAGAGACCGTTCCACGCACACCCGCTCAGAAGGGATACAGCGACAACAAGCGAGCAAAGCTTCACCGCACGCATCGGTCGATCGAAGCGTCGGGCGTTCTTCATCCATATGGGAAGACCCGGAATCGGCATGAACCTAGTCCTTTCTCCGCTGTCTTGCCGCCTCGAAAATCACGATGCCCGCGGCAACGGCAGCATTCAGGCTATTGACGGAACCATTCATCGGTATTGTAACAAGAAAATCGCATTTATCGGCGATATTTGCAGACATTCCTTCGCCTTCACTTCCGATCACAACCAGCAACGGTCCTTTGAAATCGGCCTTATCGTATGTGATCTTTGCTTCCGCATCGGTTCCGGCGACCCAGAGTTCCTGTTCCTTCAAACGAATGATCGTTTGCGACAAGTTCGTTACGCGCGCCACCTTCACATGCTCGATCGCACCGGCGGACGCCTTAGCTACAAGTGAATCCAACCCGATGGATCTGTGCTTGGGGATAATAATTCCGTGAACCCCGGCCGCATCGGCGATTCGCAGGATGGAACCGAGATTATACGCGTCCTTAAGCTCATCGAGAAGTACGATGAACGGCGGTTCACCGCGTTCGGCCGCATAAGCAAGAATATCTTCGACCTCGACGTATTCATGACTGGCCGTGTACGCGATAATCCCCTGATGGTTGCCCGTCTGTGACATCTGGTCGAGTGATATGCGGGGAACCTCAGATAGGATAATCCCCTTGTCCCTGGCCAAATTGATAATTCGCGAAAGAGTGGGATCCGGTCGTGACTCGTCACGCTTAACAACCCATATCTTATTGATGGTTCGCCCCGCGCGCAATGCCTCCATAACCGGATTTCGACCTTCCAGTCGATCCGTTGAAGGCTCTTGTACGATTCGTGTCTCCTCGCTCGGTCGCGATACAGCCTCCGCGTCACGCGGTTTGTCGCGATCCGGACGCCGCGCCTCGGGTGCCCGATCACGAGAACCATTACTCCCTGTCCGTTTCTCTCCCGCCTTGAATTCCCTGCGTTTCTTTGGATCCGTGTACATGTATTTCTCCTTTGTCGATCAACGTCTGCACTTCCAGTATTCTTACGAGGAGTACATCAAGTCTCTCGTGATCGCCCGAGAGATACAGATAACCGATGACGGCCTCAAGACCCGTCGCGTATTTATAATCAACCGGACTGCAGTTCTTCGCCATGCTTCCGGGATTGCTGTTCTTTCCCCTGCGAAAAATATCATTTTCCGCATCGGATAATTCCGACAAGAGCACGCGTGCCGCGTCGGCTTGCGCCTTGGCGCGAACATGAGATATGACACGCTTGTGCAAGGCTCCGGACTTAGAGAAATATCTGGCTGCGACATCTTGCCTCACGTGAAGTTCGAAAACCGCATCTCCGATATAGGCAAGCACAGATGCGGGGACTTCCCGTAAGTCTTTGTCGGGCGAGATAAAAATCATGCGCGCGTCACCTGCGGTCCCTGCGGGGTATCCTTAACAATATACCCGAGCGCGAGGATCTCGTCGCGGATACGGTCAGCCGAGGCAAAATCCCGATCCTTCTTCGCTGCGGTTCGGGCATCCACAAGTCGGGCAACCGCATCGGGTATCCCGGACTCGCGTTTCAGAATACGATCTGCGGCAATCCCCAAAACATCCGATAACTCCAGGATTCGATCCGCCGCCGCAATAAGATGCGCGTTCGAAACATTACCCGAGGCGAGAGCGGTATTCGTAGCACGTACTAACGTAAAAATCGACGTGATGGCGTCCGCTGTATTTAGATCGTCATCCATAACGCGGATAAATTCCTCTTTGGCCTCATCGATCGCTATCTGAAGAGCAGAAGTCGCCTCCGGATCTTCCTCCACAATTCGGCTCGCATCAGACGAGACAAAACGAAGATTCGCATATGCGTTCGCAATGCGGTCCAAGCCGTTCTCCGCCGCCGTGAGGAGATCCGAGGAGAAATTCACAGGCATCCTGTAATGGCCGGAAAGAATGAAGAAGCGAATCACATCATAATCATACTGCTTGACGATGTCGCGGATCATAAAGAAGTTGCCGGCAGACTTGCTCATCTTCTCATTATCTACATTGATAAATGCGTTATGCATCCAGTAGTGAACATACGGAACACCTGTGACGGCCTCACTCTGCGCAATCTCATTCTCATGATGCGGGAAAATCAGATCCTGTCCGCCGCCATGAATATCAATCGTCTCACCCAAGAACTTGCGGACCATCGCCGAGCACTCGATATGCCAGCCGGGTCTGCCCTCACCCCAGGGAGACGCCCAAGAGGGTTCGCCGGGTTTCTTCTTCTTCCAAAGGACAAAATCCGTCGGATTCTTCTTGCCCTCGGCCTGTAAGGCGCGGTCTCCCGCACCCTCCTTCAGATCCTCAAGATTATAACGGGAGAGTCTGCCATAGGTCGGGAAGCTCTCGACGCTGTAATACACGCCGTCCTCGATCTCATACGCATAGCCGTTCTCAACGAGGGAAGAAATCATGCTGATGATCTCGTCAATGGTGTCCGTCGCGCGAGGCTGGTAGGTGGGGCGCAGAATCCTGAGCTTATCCGCGTCAATATAGTACTCTGCGATGTACTTGTCCGCATAATCGCGAACACTCATATTCGCCTCATTGGACATCGCAATCATGCGATCATCGATATCCGTGAAGTTCTGGCAGAATTCGACCGCGTAACCCCGATATTCCAAGTAGCGACGCAACGTATCATAGGTGATAAATGGCCGGGCGTTACCGAGATGAAAGTAATTATAAACAGTAGGACCGCAGGCATAGAGCTTAACCCGTCCCGGTTCCATCGGAACGAACTCTTCCTTCGATCTGGTCAACGTATTATAAATTCGCATGATGCCTCCTTATGATTGAAAAACCCGTTACGGGCGTATAATCTCATTCTCATTCGCGTTCTCTCCCGAATTCCCCTCTGCGGTTTGTGCAACTTGAGGTGTCGGAATCTCACAACGCTTCAGTCGATGTTTATCCTCGGGGACGATATCGATACGCTTCTCGATCGCCAGGATACGATGTAACAGTCGACAAAGCTCTTGCTCGGTCGGATCCGACGTCGACGCATGATCCAGGTTATCCGCGTGACTTACAGGTTTACCCTCGATCCGAACGATCTTCGCCGGAATACCGACAACGGTCGCATTATTCGGCACGTCAGAAAGAACCACCGCGTTAGAGCCCACCATAACGTTGTCTCCAACATGAAAAGGTCCTAAAAGCTTGGCTCCGGCACCAATCAGGACATTGCTCCCGATCGTCGGGTGACGCTTGCCTTTGCCCTTGCCGGTGCCCCCCAAAGTAACCCCGTGATATATCGTACAGTCATCGCCGATGACAGCCGTCTCTCCGATCACAATACCCATCCCGTGATCGATGAACAGTCCCGAGCCGATTACGGCACCCGGATGAATCTCAATTCCTGTCCAGAATCGGGCGACCTGTGAGTTCCATCTCGCCAAAGAAAAAAGTTGATGTTTATACAAAAAATGGCTTACCCGGTGGTAAACCAGCGCGTGAAAACCCGGGTAAAGCAAGACAACACCAAGAACCCCTCTTGCCGCGGGGTCCCTTCTCGCTATTTGTCTTGCATCATGTAGAAATCCCATGCAAACGCATCCTTTATAGACAAAAATAAACCTGAAATGCCGATTCCCACTTTTTGACACCCAGCGATCGCCAGGTGGGTACCCTGCGGCAGTCTAGGATCTTCCTCTTGTGCGATCACGAAGATCACATAAAGGCCTGATCCGCTCTGCTCCGACACCGGGTTCCCTTTAATGTCATGAAGGTTCAAAAACGTGAGTCTCGGACATACCAGGCAACTACATTATAACAATTAAGGAAGCCCCACTCAACCAAGAATCAACGAATCGGAAAAATAACCCAATATTACGAACGTCCGGCAGCTAATGATGCCCCGACGACAAGACGTGCCCCGGCCTTGTACAATGCGGTTGCCGCCTCATGCAACGTTGCTCCGGTTGTCGTCACGTCATCGACAACAAGCACGGAGAGTCCGGATACATCATTCTCGGGGCCGACAGAGAACGCCCCGGATACATTCGCTTTTCGTGCCCGGGGATCGGAAAACCGACTCTGTTGTCTCGTGTGGATCTCGCGGACCAGAAATGATGGAACGCACGGAAGTCCGAGAGCCTGGGCGATCGGGGCCGCGATGATTTCAGCCTGATTGTAGCCTCGACGCAGGCGGCGTTTGGGTGAGAGCGGAATCGGTATAACGACATCAAAGGTGAATTTATGGAGCAAAATCGCGGCGACGAGAAACCGCGAAAGATCTTTCGCGGGAAAGGTCGCGTCATGAAACTTCATGCCCCGGATTGCGTCACGAATGAATCCGGTGTAGCGGAATGCAACCACCGTTTGAAAATCTGGTATCGGATCATTGTCCTCCTTGTTCGAAAGACAGGCTCGCAACGTCTCATACGGTGCGTACAAAGGTAAGGACGCCAGGCATTTCCGGCAGATTTGGAGATTGTGCGTTGGCTCATCGCAGGAAGGCTCCTCTTCTTCACAGAGTACGCGTCCGCAAAAAACGCATATTTGCGGAAAGAAAAGCGACTGTAAACCTTGAAGGATCACGGAAAAACGAGATACTTTTCGTGCGGAAAAAGATTTATCCATATCAAGAATTCTCACGGTAGTAGATGGACAAGAAAGGTCGAAGGGATGTTCTTCGTTGTGATGTATACGTCGTTCGAATTGTCCGTTCAAGCACCGATCGCGAGGACACGATAAATAAACGATTCTTCGCTCGTGTAACCGCCGTATACAGAAGATTTCGGTGATTCAACGCATAATAACCCGGCGGGATGACGAGAATGACGACCGGGTACTCACTTCCCTGGCTCTTATGAACCGTTATCGCGTATGCCATATCCAGGTCTTCAATGGATTTGCGATCATAACGAACGATTCGACCATCATCGAAAAGCACCGTCAGCAGATAAGATGCCGCGTCGATCTCACATACGACTCCCAGTTCGCCGTTAAAAACTCCCATGCCCGTCGACCGGTCCGGATTCTCATAGGATAACTCATAATTATTTCTTGTCTGCATAACCTTGTCTCGCAGATAGAAGGTCGTGGCGTGTACCGTTAAGCCCTGGCCTTTGCCGCCACCGACAGATTTTTGCAGTCGTTCATTCAGTTCCGAAACGCCGGCCGGTCCTTTTCGCGAGGGACAGAGCACCGCTGCGTCTTTAAGCACATCAATGCCGTAGGTCTGCGGAAGAACACGAGAATACAACGATACGGCGGCCTGTGCCAATGCGTCCGGCGAATCCTTCTGAATCAACATGCATTCGCTGTCAAAGGATTGGTCGAAGGATATCGGTTGCCCTGAGAGAATGCGATAGGCATTCGCGACAATTGCGCTCTCTTTGGATTGCCGGTAAATCTGCGTGAGTTCGGCGACCGGAACGGTCTGTGAGGAAATAAGGTCAGCAAGAACGTTGCCAGCTCCGACTGAAGGAAGCTGATTCACATCGCCGACAAATACGATCTGCGCGTCTTCCCTCATCGCCAGGAGCAAACTGTCAAAAAGCTGAATGTCGAGCATGCTCGACTCATCGACAATCACGACATCCGCTTCGATCGGATGCTCGTCATTTCTTCGA
>Ga0209373_10005536_pt1 | contig 10259 bp, 10 predicted proteins | sample Higcelweek5metaG_FD_187173 | JGI IMG/M metagenome (GOLD analysis project Ga0209373, IMG submission 187173) | Freshwater pond sediment microbial communities from the University of Edinburgh, under environmental carbon perturbations - High... | ecosystem: Environmental > Aquatic > Freshwater >...
GGTCCGGGTGGAAAACCTCCAGGTCGGAGAGCTTTTCGCCCATGCCCACGAACTTGAGCGCCTTGCCCGTGACGCTCTTGATGGACAGGGCCGCGCCGCCGCGCGCATCGCCGTCCATCTTGGTCAGCACCACGCCGGAAATGTCGAGCCGCTTGTCAAAGGCCTCGGCCACGGTGACGGCGTCCTGGCCGGTCATGGCGTCGGCGACGAAGAGGATCTCGGTCGGCTTGCAACACGCCTTGATGGCCGAGAGCTCCTCCATGAGGGTCTCGTCCAGGTGCAGGCGGCCCGCGGTATCAAGCAGGATGGCGTCGCAGCCGGCCTCGGCGGCCTTCTTGAGCGCGTCGGCGCAGATGTCCACGGGGTTCATGTCCGTGGTGCTGGGGTAGGCGGGCACGCCCAGCTGCTTGGCCAGCACGTGCAGCTGCTCGATGGCCGCCGGGCGGTACACGTCCGCCGGGACCAGGTACGGCTTCATCTTGTGCTTGGCGCGCAAAAGATTGGCAAGCTTGCTCGCCGTAGTGGTTTTGCCGGAGCCCTGCAGGCCAACCATCATGATGATGACGGGCTTGTGCTTGAGGTTCAGGCCCGTCTGCTCGCCGCCAAGCAGCTCCACCAGCTCGTCGTGGACGATCTTGACCACCTGCTGGCCGGGGGTGAGGCTCTTCAGAACATCCGCGCCCAGGGCCTTGTCGCGCACACGGTCCACGAAGTCCTTGACCACCTTGAAGTGGACGTCGGCTTCGAGCAAAGCCAGGCGCACCTCGCGCAGGCCGTCCTGGATGTTCTTTTCATCCAAACGGGCCTGACCGCGCAGATTGCGGAAGGCTTCAGAGAGGCGATCAGTAAGGCTATCGAACACGTGCTACGCTCCAGACAAAAAGGGTCCAAGCCCCCCGACCCGCTTTCGCGGTGCGGGTTGGCCCGGCGTAAAAAGAGATTGTGTGTTACATAAGCGGTTCGGTCAAGTCAAGGGCTAGAACGGGGCGCCGCCCGCGGGCGCGGCATGGGCGCAGAATCAAAGGCTGGCGCTGGTTCCGGCCACGCTGCCGGGGCCCTGCTCCTTGGCCTGGGCCAAGGCGGTCTTGGCGCGCGCCACCAAGAGTTCCGGAGAATCCTCGGCTTCAGCCTGGGCCACGCCAACGCAGGCAGTGAGGCGCAAGCCCTGGCGGAAGCCGTTGCCCGCCACCAGTTCGCTGAGTTTGCGCGCAAAGCGCAAGGCCTGGGCCGCGTCGATGCCCGAAGCCAGGATCATGAACCTGCCGCTGCGCCAGCGGAACAGGAAATCGGCCTTGCGCATGTGCGCCTTCAACAGCTGCGCCAGCTCGAACAAGGCCTGGTCGCCCGCCTCGTAGCCGTGCAGGTCGTTCACCTTGCGGAACCCGTCCACATCAAGCAACACCGCGCAGAACCCGACTCCATAACGCCGCAACGCCTCCAGCTCGCGCACGATGAGCTGGTCGAAGGCCGTGCGGTTGAGCGCGCCGGTGAGCGCGTCGCGGTGGCTGTGCTGGTCCAGGGCCTGGGCCAGGCTCTCCACGCGGATTGCGGCCTCGCGGTAGGGGCGCACCAGCGCGGCGTACACCAGCGCAGCCTGCGCCGCCAGAAAGATCAGCCCGGCGGCCAGGGCCGCGTAGGTCTCGTGCAGGGCCACGGGCGCGTGGGTGGGGTGGTCGCGCAGCAGGCCGTAGGCGATGGAGAACTCGACCAGCAGCGTGGCGGCCAAGGCCAGGGAAAGGGCCAGAAACACCAGCAGCGCGCGGCTGGCGGGCGGCGCGGCGTTCAACGCGTGACTCTCGTCCTGCGGCATCGCTTTCCCCTCCCCCCTGCGGCGCGCCGAATCCCGGCGGCCAGGCTACGGACTATGGCTCGTAGGTGTAGCGCAACTCGCCCATGCCGTCGCGCAGACGCAGGTCTATGTTCACGTGGGTCCAGGTCCAGCCGTAGCGGTTGCCCACCTGGCGGCCAGGGCCATACAGCTCAATGAGATGGTCCTTGACCATGAAAAAGTTCGACTCGCCGGCGAAAACCACGCCCGCGCCGGAGAACACGCCCTTGGGGAAATAGTAGGCCACGGTGCCCACGTCGGCCATGCCGAGCTTCAGCACTTCGTCCGGCTTATGATAGGTATTGGGCAGGGGCCGGGGGCTGACGACCGGCACGAGGCCCAGCTTGGCCTTGGCCTGGTCCAGCGGCGTGCCCCAGGCCAAACCGCGGAATTCCGTGGGCGCGGGGCTCAGGGCGTAGGTCAGGTCGGGCCGCGCGGGCGCTGCGGGCAGCTTGGGCCGGGCGACAAAGGGCGGCGGCGTGTCCGCGCCAGCTGGCGCAGCGCCTGTCGGCTCGGGCACGGCCGGTGCGGCGGCCGAGGGGACGGCCGAGGGGACGGCTGGGTCCATTGCGGACGCTTTGCTGACGGCGGTAAGCGCCGCAGGGGCTGCCTCGTGACCCTCGGCCGCAAAGCCGGGGCAGGAGGAGAAGGATACGATCGCCGCCAGGGCGAGGGCGGCCAGGGGAAAACGCATGGAGCCTCCGGTGGCGCGAATGCGCGCCGAGTGTCATACTCCCCTGTCTCTGCCGGGAAATCAAGTGCCGACGGGGGCTTTTTTACAGGTAAAGGGTCTGGGAATGCGCGCGGGCCAGGGCCAGCTCCGTGGTCTCCAGCACCATCCGCCCCAGGCACATGAGCCTGCGGCCGGAGTTGATGTCCTCGAGCAGGCGCTTTTCGCGCGTCAGGCGCAGGCCAAGCAGATAGGGCCCGGAGTGGAAGGGGTCGGTCGCTTCGTAAACGCGGTACAGGTCCAGGGGCAATGTCGGGGTGGCGGCGGTGGTGCTCATGGCGTCCTCCTGCCTTGCAGAATGCAATATGTGGACCTTGCATTGAATCCATCATCTGTACAGTGGGTTGCAAAACAGCACTACTGTAGACTGTTGCCGCCGCCCGCATCCAATGCGCAAAAAAGCCCCCCGCCGAAGCAGGGGGCTTTTTCACAAGCTGGGCTCCCGGGCGCTTAAGCCTGGGGGGCCAAATTCTGGATGACCCAAACGACGCGGCCCAGAGTGCGCGCGGCCATTTCCGCGGCAGGCACATGCAGGTCGGCGTGGGTCTTGTCCTCGGCGCGCAGCACAAACTGCCCGTCAACGTAGTACACGCGGCGGATGAGCAGCCCCTGGTGCGGGAAGTGCACCGCGCACAGGTCGCCATCAGGGTGCTGGCGCTGGGCCATGTCCACGCCGACAAAGGCGCCGCGCATGACGACCGGCTCCATGCCCGCGGAATCCACGCGCAAAACCACGAGCTCCGGGCTGAAAAACGTATCCGGAATGGACAGGTCCTCAACGGGCTGCGGCTGCCAAACATTCGCGTCCGCGCCGGTGCCCATCATGGACGAAACCGGAACCACGCGTCCGCGCGCATTGGTGCGCCCGTAGGTTGCCGGGGTTTCGCGCAGCAGGTTCTCGGCGGAGACGCCGCCCCTGCTGGCGTTCAAATACACAGGCTCCTGGCCGTCGGAAAGCCAATTGGGGTTCAACCCATGGCTGCGGTACAATTTGAGGAACCAATCCGAGGGGACGGAGCAACGGCGTTTTGCATCAGAAATGCTCGACTGCCGCACCTCAAGAACCTCCGCCAACTGCACCTGGGTCCGAGCTCCAGTGGCCTTCTTGATGCGCTCCATGGCCTCCTCGAACCAGCGTTCCAGGCGCTCGTCGCACTTTTTCTTCAGCTTTGCCACCGTGATCCTCCGTATTGTTCTTCCTGTATCGTAAAACTGCATATCCGCGCTTGTTACTTTTGCTTGCGCATTATGGACTATGCTCAACGATACTATAGTTGCTCCGATTTGCTGCCGTCAAGCAGAAATACACCAAGGACAACGGTCCTCACAATGCTCTCGCAGTTCATTGTATGTCGTCATTTCTGACATAGCTGCTGCACCGCGAGGTTTTTTATCTTATAATAGCAGAAGCCCCTGTCAATATGCGTTACCAAAAATTAAGTAGTACCAATACACAATATCGCCGACCAAGGGATATGCCCACGCCAAGAGGCAAGCATTATTCCCTGCAGGCTCTCAATGTACTTACCCTACACCAGTATGTCCGGGCACATCGTGGCGTCTTCCCTCCCGCCGGGGGCTGTGCTATCCAGTTGACGCAGGGGCGCACGGCGCAAAGGCGCAAGGCGCGGGCCGGCCAAGGCATTCCAGAACACGAGAAGGCGAACATGACGGACAACACCTCGCGCATCTTCCGCGCATACGATATCCGGGGCATCGTCGGCCGCGACTTCGACGCCGCCTGGGTGGAGAAACTCGGCAAGGCCTGCGGAGCCTATTTTCTGTCCCACGGGCACACCCGCGCCGTGGTCGGCCACGACTGCCGCCTCACCTCGGCCGCGTTCCAGGAACGCATGGTGCTGGGCCTCGCCTCCACCGGCGTCGACGTGCTCTTCCTCGACATGGTGCCGACTCCGGTCTGCTACTTCGCCATACGGCACCTGGGCTACCAGGCGGGGGTCATGATCACCGCCAGCCACAATCCTTCCGAGTACAACGGCTTCAAGGTGTGGGCGGGCAAAAGCACCATCCACTCCGAAGAAATCCAAAACATCGCCCGTCTCATGTCCCGGGATGTTTTCCCGGTCGGCAACGGGCTGGCCACTCGGCACGACATCGTGCCCTCCTATTTGGACACGGTTTCCAAGCTGGTGACGCTCGGCCGGCCGGTCAAGGTCGTGCTCGACGGCGGCAACGGCGCGGCCGGGCTTGTGGCCCGCGACCTGCTCACCCGCGCCGGAGCCGAGGTCATCGAACTTTTCTGCGAGCCCGACGGCCGCTTCCCGAACCACCACCCCGACCCCGTGGAGGAAAAGAACCTCACGGCGCTCAAGGCCAAGGTGCTTGAGACCGGCGCGGAGCTGGGCATCGGGCTGGACGGCGACGGCGACCGCATCGGCGTGGTGGACGAAAACGCCCATGTGCTCCATGGCGACCGCCTCCTGGCCATCTTCGCCCGCGCGGTGCTGGCTAAAAAACCCGGCGCGGCCATCATCGGCGACGTCAAATGCTCGCACCTGCTTTTCCAAGACATCGCCAAACATGGCGGCCGGCCCATCATGTCTGCAACTGGGCACTCACTCATCAAGGACAGACTGCTCTCCGAAAAGGCCGCGCTTGCGGGGGAAATGAGCGGGCACATGTTCTTCGCCGACCGTTACTACGGCTTTGATGACGCGCCCTACGCCGCATTGCGCCTCGTGGAGATATTATCCCATTCCACTCTGACTTTGTCCAGGCACCTAGACGACTGGCCGCTGACTTTTGTTACCCCCGAATTGCGCATCGATTGCCCAGAGGCCATAAAATTCGCTGTGGCCGAAAAGGCCGTCACGGAATTCGCCAAGCAATACACACTTGAGGGCGACGACGGCGCGCGCCTTGTGTTTCCTGACGGCTGGGCCCTGGTGCGCGCCTCCAACACCCAGCCCGCGCTGGTGATGCGCTTCGAGGCCGAGAGCGAGGCGCGCCTGGCGGAATTGCGCACGCTGGTGGAAGAGCCCCTGGCCCGCTGGATAGCCGAGATGGCTTGAGGTTTGGCCCCGCGCGCCGCCAGACAAAAAGTGCCTTGACAATCCGAGACGACCGGTCTAGTCATCCTCATGCGCAGCAACACCAAACGCGACGACACACGCCAGCGGCTCATTGAGGCCGGCGCGGCCATCATTCACCGCCAAGGTTACAACGGCACGGGAATTCAGCAGATTCTCGAAGCCTGCGGCGTACCCAAGGGCTCGTTCTATCATTTTTTCAAGAGCAAGGACGACTTCGCCCTGGCCCTGCTGGACAATTACTCCACGATTTTTGCGGAACGCGCGGTGCAGCTTTTCGGTGACGAGTCCTTGCCGCCGCTGGACCGTGTGCGTCATTTTTTCGACAACGCCCTGATGCGAGAGCGCGATCCGGATGGGCCCTTCAGCACCTGCGGCTGCCCGGTGGGCAACCTGGTGCAGGAGCTTTCGCCCATGGGGCCGGAGTTCCGCCAGCGCCTGGACGGCGTGCTGCGCCGCATGGAGCATGCCATCGCTGGCATGCTGCGCCAAGGCCAGGCCCAGGGCCAAATCGCCGCCCGGCACGCCCCGGAAGAAATGGCGCAGTTCTTTGTGGCCACCTGGCAGGGAGCCATCCTGCGCATGAAGGCCGCGGGCGGGCCAGAGCCCCTGCTCCGCGCCCGCGACGTCCTGCTCGACCTGCTCACGCGCTAGCCCCTGGGCGCTCCAAGCGGAGCCCACGCGGCAGGCCATTGGCCCGATACTGAATAGACCGGTCTAATATATACCTGCACGGCGCAGCCAGCCGGAACCAGCAGCCCCCGAGGAGCCCTTTATGCCTACTAACAGCAACGCGCCCTACCGCATCGCCACCCAGACCCCGGAAACCGCCACCGGCTTCATGGCCCAGGCCTTCAAGCGCTTCCCGCCGCAGGTGGGCGTGCCCGAGCCCATGCTGCTGTTCTCGGCCAGCCCGGGCATGGTGGAGGCGCAGTTCTCCGTGTTCAGCTACTTCGGCACGCATGCGCATTTAAGCCCCGAACTGCTGGCCGCCATCCGCTACCTGGCCTCGCGCACGCTTTCCGCTCCGGCCTGCCTGCTCTTCAACGGCAAGCTGCTGGGCGCAACAGGCTTTTCCGACGAGGAGCTTACCGCCCTGCCCGAGTCCGGCGGCGAGTTCACCCCGGCGGAGCGCGCCCTGCTGGCGTATGTGGTGCGTCTGGTGGGCGAGCCGACGACGGTGACGGACGCGCATATCGAGACGCTGCGTCAGCACGGCTGGACCGATGCGGACATCATGGACGCGTCCATGCAGGCGGCGAACATGCAGGTGCCCGCCCTGCTGCTCAAGGCCCTGAAGCGTTAGCGGACGCGCGGCGGGAGGATTTCCAGCCCCCCTTTGCGAATCCTCCCGCCGCGGCGCAACGCACCAAGCGAAAAAGGCTCTTCCGGCGGATTTTCCGGAAGAGCCTTTTCGCTTGCCCAGGGAGTCCAGAGGGTGAATCCCCTCTGGCGGGGTCCAAGGGGCAGCGCCCCTTGATTTCTCCCCAGCATCCAGCCAACCCGCAATTTTTGTCCTTTTACCGGCCCAATCCATGCCGATTTTGTCCGGGGCCGAAACCCCATGCTATCCTTGCGTAATTTGTGCCGGGCATCCCGCTTGGCCCGCAAACGCAAGGAGCTCCTATGCCCTCCCCATTTCTCTCGTTGCGGCGTGATGAGCGCGGCCGCATCGCCGAACGCACCCTGAACCTCGGCGGCGAGGCCGAAATCCGGCGCTACGCCTACGATTCCGCAGGACGCCTCGCTCGCGTCACCAATGGCTCGGGCGGTCTGCTGGAGTCCTACCAGTACGACCACGAGGGCCGCCGCCTAACCGACATCACCCCGGCCCGCTTTCGCGGCGAGCGGCGCTACAGCTACAACCTGGGCGACCGGTTGGGGCAGGCCGGTGCCACTCAATACGGCCACGACAAGGCGGGCTTCCGCAACCTGAAGATTGAGGGCGACCGCGAAACGCACTACCACTACGAACCCTTGGGGCTGCTGCTGCGCGTGGACCTGCCCGACGGGCGACGCATCGAGTACGCATACGACGCCAAGGGCCAGCACACCGAGAAGCGCGTAAACGGACGCGTAGTCGAGGCCTATCGCTGGCTCGATCCACTTCGGCTCTCGGAATTTCACGACGGTCGCGAGTGGTGGCGGCTGGCGTATTTTGAGGGCCGGACGCCCGTTGGCGTGACCAACGGCGACGACTCGTACCTGCTGCTCTGCGACCAGGTTGGCACGCCCCTGGCCCTTGCCACCACGGATGGCCATGTTGTACAAACGATGCAATACGATAGCTTCGGCAACCTGTTGCAGGTGCGTGGCGACGCGGTGCGCCTGCCGCTGGGCTTCGCAGGCGGGCTCTTTGACGGGGACACCGGCCTGACGCGTTTCGTGTGGAGAGATTACGACGCCGACACCGGGCGCTTTACGGCGCTTGACCCCATGGGCGCAAAAGGCGGCGACAGCGACTGGTACGGCTACTGCGTGGATGATCCGGTGAATCGGGTGGATGCGTGGGGGCTGATGGGAGTTGTGTGGGAGTTGCCCACAACCGTGCTGACAAAGGCGCCGAGGTTCATACGGGATAAACTCGGCCTTGATCCGATGCCAAAAGAGCGCGTCATCAAGGAAATTGCCGACAAAGAAATCGCCAACCCTTCAGACAATTCCACGGGCGACCAGCCCTCTGAAGAACAGTGGAAGGATCTGAAGAAAGATATTGATAAAAACGGCGTCCCGTCGGAGTTCGAGGCCGTTAAACGCTTCATCAAAGACAAAGGTCTCTGGCCATTCTAAAGGACAAAGAGATGCGCGGATTCCCCTGGAAGACCATAGCTCTGCTTGCGATTCTGGCCATCGTGCTGGCATGCCGCTTTGATGTGGTGCTTGCTGCGGTTCTCTTTGTTGCCGTTAGCAGTGGCGCATACGTGGCCATCAAGTCGTCCTCTCGCAACGACAAATGAACGCGAGTCCACGGCTTGGTCAACAAACTGTGCCGGAAACGCCTTAAACTCGTTACCGCCCTCGACCCCATGGGCGAGCGGGGATGATGACTGGTACGGCTACTGCGTGGATGACCCGGTGAACAGGGTGGACGCGTGGAAGATTGAGAGAGAAACACGGGGCGAGGAGTGTGCAACTCCCCGCCCCGCTGGCGTTATTTGGCCCGCTTGGCCGGGTGTTACATTTCTTCCCTTGACCGGGTCCAAGGGGCAGCGCCCCTTGATTTCTCCCCAGCATCCAGCCAACCCGCAATTTTTGTTTTTTTACCGGCCCAATCCATGCCGATTTTGTCCGGTGCCGCAACATGGTATTCTGCTTGCGCAATGCAATCGGGAGGCTCCGCCTCCCGCGCCCTCCGCCGGGGAGAATGATTCCCCCCCGATCCCCCTCATATGGTGGACAGAACCCGGCAACGCATAAGGCCCAGGCGCTTCGCCCCCTTTTGGGAGTCCAGAGGGCGAATGCCCTCTGGCGGGGAGCAAGGAGCAGAGCCCCCTGGCTTTTCCGGTCGAACCGAGCCGGACCTCCATGCCCACCGATGGGGAATCCAAGGGGGATTCCCGCCAAATCAGGGGATACTGTAGAACACGTCCGGGTTGCTGAACCCGTCGAAGGTGCGTGTGTATATGGGCACTGTTGTTGCGCACCGGATTGCGGCGGATGCGGACCTAAGCGCATGGGAGGGCTCCTCCGGGGGGCGAGCGGTGTGACAATCTTGACATTGCAGCGATTTTTTAGTGGAATTGATATACTGGAGCGACAGAATCTCTTGCGCGCGCAAGGCGCCAGCGTCTTCCGTATGGCCGGCTGCCTGTCGGTGTGCCATCCAAGCAGACTCTGCTCTTGCTTGCCCCAGGATGAACGGGCGGCCTTGCGGGCATCCTTCTGGGCATATTTCCGGTTCGGTGGCGATTGTCCCAGCAGGCGCAGCCCAGCGCCGGGGCCGCCAGAGGGATATGAGTTATCTGTGCGCCAGTATGGTCACATACGCGGAGTGAGAGTCGCATGGTAGATATGCTGAGTGCCGTCATCGATTCCTTCAACCGGAACCTGCTGGAAGGGGGGGCGTACCTCTCAGTTCTGGAAGGGCTTCGAGTGACGGTCTCCATCTCGGTCCAGGGCTTGCTGCTCGGCACGTTCGTAGGCGCGGTGCTCTGCTGGCTGCGGATATCCAAGATACCTATCCTGAGTTCCCTGGCGCAGGGCGTGGTCGTGGTGCTGCGCGGCAGCCCTGTGCTGCTTGTGCTGATGCTGCTCTATTACGTCGTGTTCGCCAAAAGCCGGGTGGATCCTGTGGGCATCGCGGTCTTGGCCTTCGCCCTCAACAGCGGGGCGCACATCGCGGAGCTGATGCGCTCCGCGCTGGAGGCCGTGGACAAGCGTCAGCTGGAAGCGGCCAGGATGCTTGGTTTCTCGCGGGCCAAGGCCTTTGTGGCCATCACCTTGCCGCAGGCGGGAAAAATCGCCAGGCCGGTGTACCAGGGCACCGTCGTCAACACCATCCAGTGGACCTCTGTCGTCGGGTATGTGGCCATCACCGACCTGACGCGGACGGTGAACAACATCGGCAACCGCACGGGCGACCCCTTCTTCTCGCTGTTCTGCGGCGTGATGATCTACCTGGGCCTGTCCTACCTCGTCCACGCGCTGTTCT
>Ga0209373_10005539_pt1 | contig 10258 bp, 8 predicted proteins | sample Higcelweek5metaG_FD_187173 | JGI IMG/M metagenome (GOLD analysis project Ga0209373, IMG submission 187173) | Freshwater pond sediment microbial communities from the University of Edinburgh, under environmental carbon perturbations - High... | ecosystem: Environmental > Aquatic > Freshwater >...
CCCAACGCCGCCTTGGCATGTGCGATACTCTTCGGGGAGACGAGGGCATGCACGCCGGTCGTATGCATCTTGTGTTCCAACACCGCCGGCTTGCCTTCCGGAACCACCAGTTCGCCCTTGAACTGAGTCGCCGGATCCAGGCCGAACAACTGCATATGGTACGCGATGCGAGCCATCTCGCTCGCAGAGAGTTCTGTCAGTTTCTTCATTAGGGTAAAGCGCCGCCCGCCATCGGCCTTGAACCAGTTGCAGCCCATCCACCGCAGCGATCCGACGCCTCCGCAGTACTAATTTAGATCCTACGCGTAGTCAAATCCCACTTCCTCTGTCGATAGAATGCCCTCTTGGCGGGCCAGCCCTCGGCCGATTCACCCCAGCAGCTTCGCCTGCGCGTCGAGGCGTTTCTTGATGCTGCCACACACCGTGTCGCACATCGCAAAAATCCCCGGGTCGGCGATCGCGTAGAGGACGTTCAGCCCCTGCTTGCGGCGCTTGAGCAGGCCGCACGCGACGAGCACCTGGAGGTGTTTGGAGATGTTCGCCTGACTCGTCTCCTGCTGCTCGACCAGCTCCGTCACGCTCAGCTCGCCGCCGCGCAGCGCCATCAGGATGCGCAGCCGCATCGGCTCGCCCATCGCGCGGAAACGCTGGGCGATCAGCTCGATCGTCTCGGTCGGCAGCTCCTTGGCCATGCCGAGCACCAGAAACGGGAAACGGGGACTTGACGACTTCAATCTTCTGCATAACTATGTGGTTATTTAGTGTAACGCAACTCCTCTTCCCTATGAAACTCGAATATCGCATCCGCGTCCTCGCCGGCTCGATGGTCCTCGCCAGTCTCGCCCTCGGTCACTGGGTCAGCCCTTGGTGGCTGCTGCTCGCCGCCTTCGTCGCCGTGAACCTCATCCAGTCCGCCTTCACCGGCTTCTGCCCGGCCTGCGGCATCCTCCGCAAGCTCTTCCCCGATTCCCCCGGCGCCTGCGGCTGCGACTCCAGCACCGGTTCGGACGAGAAGCCCGGCGACTCCTGCGGTTGCAACAAACACTGAACCCGCGCGCCGTCGTAGGACGTTCCTTCAGGACGTCCCGTTCGACTCCGCCCGCCGGTGGCGCCCGTTTCCAGACTCCGTCACCTAGCAGTCGCCCTGAAGGGACGACCTACGCCAAGTCTCTCCGCTTCCGCCGTTCGTCCACCCATGAAACTACTCCGCCTCCTTGCTCCTGTCCTCATCGGAACCATACTCGGCGGCCTGATAGGCTTCTTTGGCCAGTGCACCTCCGGCACCTGCCCGCTCACCTCCACCTGGTGGCGCGGCGCCATCTACGGCGGCGTCCTCGGCACCCTCTTCGCCCTCGCCTCGGTCCGTTCCTGAGCCGCCGCCTCCATTAGCGCCGATTAGCGTTCATTAGCGGTTTCGAATTCCGTCCCCCGTCCGCCCTCCTTCGCCGGTCCACCGTCCACCACCCACATTCCTCGCCTTGAAACGTCGCCGCACCTCCATCGTCGTTCTTCTCGCCGCCGGTTTCGCCCTCGCCTCCCTTGGCTGCCACCGCGAGACCGCCGCCGCACCCGCGCTGCCGACCGTCGCCGTCCGCACCACCGAGGTGCGCGCCATCACCGAGCAGCGCCGTACCGAGCTGCCGGGCACCGTGCGCGCCGTCGAGCGCGCCGCCCTCGCACCGAAGGTCATGGGCACCGTCGCCAGCCTGCCCGTCACCCTCGGCCAGTCCGTGAAACGCGGCGACACCCTCGCCACCCTCACCGCCAACGAGATCGGCGCCCGCCTCGCCCAGGCCGAGGCCGGCCTCGGCCAAGCTCGCCGCGACCTCGAACGCGAGTCCGGCCTCCTCGCCAAGGGCGCCGCCGCCGCCGAGACCGTGCGCAGCGCCGAGGACCGTGTCCGCCTCGCGGAGGCCACCGTCGCCGAAGCGCGCACGATGCTCACCTACACGACCATCACGGCCCCATTCGACGGCGTGATCACCCGCCGCCTCGTCAACGAAGGTGACCTCGCCTCGCCAGGCGTGCCGCTCCTCGAGATCGAGAATCCCGCCCTCCAGCGCGTCGAAGTCGAAGTCCCCGACAGCCTCGCCGCCGGCGCCGTCGGCGCGTCCGCCCCGGTGCGTATCAACGATCTTGAGCTTCCGGGCCGCGTCGCCGAGATCTCCCCCGCGCTCGATCCCATCTCCCGCACATTTCTCGCAAAGATCGACCTGCCCGCCGGCGCCGCCGTGCGCTCCGGCCAGTTCGCCCGCGTCGCCTGGCCCGCCGGCGAGGGCAAGTCGCTCGTCGTCCCCGCCGCCGCCGTCACGACCTTCGGCCAGATGGAGCGCGTCTTCGTCGTCGCCGACCGCAAGGCTACCATGCGCCTCGTGAAAACCGGCGCGCGCCACGGCGACGCGATCGAGATCCTCTCCGGCCTCGCCGCAGGCGAGCGCATCGTCGCCGATCCCGCCGCCACGCTCCGCGACGGCCAAGCCGTGGAGGTGAAGCCGTGAGCAGCTCAGCCTCCCATACACCGGGGTCGCCACCCCCGGCTACAGCGGACTCCGCCGCACCCCGCTACGGCATCACCGGCCGGCTCGCGGCGCTGTTCATCGATTCGCGGCTCACACCAATCATCATCATCGCCTCGATACTCATGGGCGCGTTCTCCGTGCTCATGCTCCCCCGCGAAGAGGAGCCGCAGATCAAGGTCCCGATGGTCGATGTGATGGTCTCGATGCCCGGCTCCACCGCCGCCGAAGTGGAAAACCGGATGACGCGCCCGATGGAGAAACTCCTCTGGGAAATTCCCGGCGTCGAGTACCTCTACTCCACATCCAGCCCCGGCAACGCGATGACCATCGTGCGCTTCAAGGTCGGCACCGACCTCGAGGCTGCGCTCGTCCGCCTCAACCAGAAGATGCAGGCCAACTTCGACCGCATCCCCCTCGGCGGCAGCACCCCGCTCGTCAAGCCGCGCTCCATCGACGACGTGCCCGTGCTCGCGCTCACGCTCCACAGCGCCACCCACGACCATCTCACGCTCCGCCGCCTCGCCGCCCAGCTCGACGACGAGATCAAATCCATCCCGCAGGTCGCCGAGACCACGCTCATCGGCGGCGTACGCCGCGCGGTTCGGGTACAACTCGATCCCGTCGCCCTCGCCTCGCGCAACCTCTCCGTCACGCAACTCGTCCCTGCGCTCCAACAGGCCAACCGCCAGGCGCAACTCGGCTCGCTGCCCACTGCCGACACCGAAGTTCTCCTCGAGACCGGCACCTTCCTGCGCGATGCCGCCGATGTCGGCGCTGTCGTCGTCGGCGTTTTCCAAGAACGCCCCGTCTACCTGCGCGATGTCGCCACCATCCGCGACGCCGCCGAGGAGCCCGCCAACTACGTCCTCTTCGGCACCGGCGCCGGCGCCGCACTCGACGCCCACTCCGCCTCTTCAACCTCAACTTCCGACTTCAACTCGTCACAACCGCTGGAGGCGGCTGTGACGCTCTCCGTCGCGAAGCGCCCGGGCGCCAACGCCATCGACGTCGTCAACGCCATCCTCGCCAAGGTCGACACCCTCAAGGGCCGCCTCCTCCCCTCCGATGTCCAGCTCGCGGTGACGCGCGACTACGGCCACACCGCCGCCGAGAAGTCCAACGAGCTCCTCCTCCACATGGGCATCGCCGTCTTCGGCGTCGCGCTGCTCATCCTCTTCTTCCTCGGCTGGCGCGAGTCGCTCGTCGTGCTGCTCGCGATCCCGTCGACCCTCGCGCTCACCCTGCTCGTGTTCTACCTCTACGGTTACACGCTGAACCGCATCACGCTCTTCGCGCTGATCTTCTCGATCGGCATCCTCGTCGACGACGCGATCGTGGTCGTCGAGAACATCGTCCGCCACGTCCGCCTGCCCGACTCCGCGAAGAAGCCGCTCACGCAGGTCGCGCTCGAGGCGGTCGACGAGGTGGGCAACCCCACCGTGCTCGCCACCTGGGCCGTGATCGCCGCAATCCTCCCGATGGCGTTCGTCGGCGGCCTCATGGGACCGTACATGCGCCCGATCCCGATCGGCTCCACCGCCGCGATGCTCTTCTCCCTCGCAATCGCCTTCACCGTCACGCCCTGGGCCGCCATCCGAGTCCTCCGCCGCCACCTGCACAAAGCCGCTCCGCGTGGCACGGGTCTCCCGACCCGTGAGCCCGGCGCTGCCACCGCCACGCCCGCCGCCGCCCCGGATACTTGTCACGTAATACGTGACAAGTCGGGCCTCGTCCCCGAGGAAAACCGACCCGAAGAGCGGCAGCCAATAACGGACACTCTTCGGGAGGTTACGCCCGACCACGACCACGCGCCCGACGATTGGTCCACGCGCCTCTATCACCGCATCATGGATCCGCTGCTCGACAGCGCGCGTTGGCGCTGGGCGTTCCTCGGCGGCATCGTCGCCGCGCTGCTCGCCGCGATGAGCCTCGTCGGCATCGGCGCCGTGAAGGTCAAGATGCTGCCCTTCGACAACAAGTCGGAGTTCCAGATAATCCTGAATACCGACGAGGGCACCACGCTCGAACGCACCGCCTCCATCGCGCAGGAGATGGCCGCCGCGCTCCGCGACGAACCCGAGGTGCGCGACTACCAGATCTACGCCGGCACCGCCTCGCCGTTCAATTTCAACGGTCTGGTCCGCCACTACTTCATGCGCCGCGGCCCCAACGTCGCCGACATCCAGGTCAACCTCGTCGGCAAGGATCGGCGCTCCCTCCAGAGCCACGACATCGCCAAGCGCCTCCGCCCGAAGGTCGCCGCCATCGCGGCGAAACACGGCGCGTCCGTCGCCGTCGCCGAGGTGCCGCCCGGCCCGCCCGTGCTCCAGACGCTCGTCGCCGAAATCTACGGACCGTCCGAGGAGGCCCGCCTCGCCCTCGCGCAGCGTGTGCGCTCCATCATGGAGAAGTCCGCCGGCGTCGTGGACGTCGATTGGTACATCGAGGCGCAGCAACCGAAGGTTCGCTACATCGTCGACAAGGAGAAGGCCGCGCTCCACGGCATCACCGAGGGCGACATCGCGCAGGCGCTCCAGATCGCCGCGCCCGGCCTCGCCGCCGATCTCCTCCACCTGCCCAACGAGCGCGAAGACATCTCCGTCGTCATCGAGTTGCCGCGCTCTGCGAAGGGCCGTCCCGAGGATCTTCTCTCGTTGCGCATCCGCAGCAGCGCGCCTGTCGCGCCGCCCGCGCCGAGCGGCGTCGCCGGCCTCGTGCCGCTCTCCGAACTCGTCCGCCTCGAGCACGTGCCGGGCGAGCGCAGCCTCTACCGCAAGAACCTCGTGCCCGTCACCTACGTCACCGCCGATGTCTCCGGCGTGGTCGAAAGCCCGGCCTACGCGATGGCCGCGATGAACCGCGAGCTGGCGAAGATCGACGCCCGCGAGTTCGGCGGCGTTTCGCCGCGGCTCCAGCTTCTCAACATGAGCATGCCGCTCGACGCCCGGCAGCCCTCGATGAAGTGGGACGGCGAGTGGCACATCACGCTCGAAGTCTTCCGCGACCTCGGCCTGGCCTTCGCCGCCGTGCTCATCCTCATCTACATGCTCATGGTCGGCTGGTTCAAAAGCTACCTCACGCCGCTCGTGGTGATGGCCGCGATCCCGTTCTCGCTCATCGGCATCCTGCCGGCGCACTGGGGCATGGGCGCGTTCTTCACCGCCACCTCGATGATCGGCTTCATGGCCGGCGCGGGCATTGTCGTCAGAAACTCGATCATCCTCGTCGACTTCATCGAGCTGCGCCGCTCGCACGGCCTCGCGCTGCGCGACGCCGTAGTCGAGGCCGGCGCGGTGCGCTTCCGCCCGATGCTGCTCACCGCGCTCGCGGTCGTCGTCGGCGCGAGCGTGATCCTCGCCGACCCGATCTTCCAGGGGCTAGCGATCAGCCTGATGTTCGGCGAGATCGCCTCGCTCCTCGTCAGCCGCATGGCCGTCCCGGTGCTCTACTACATGGCCGGACGCGCCCGCAATTGAACCACACCTTCGCCCTTCCTCCCCCGGCATCGCTCAACCTACGCTCCGTCTCCGCCATGCTTCTCGCCGCACTTCCGACTCTCAACCTCTTCCAGCTCGTCTTCATCGTCGTCGCCGTCGGCGTCGGCTTCGTGCTCCTGCGCCCGCTGCTCTTCGGCGGACGCCGCATCGCCGCCGCCACCGCGTACCCGAAGATCCAGGCCGGCGAGGCGGTGCTGATCGACGTCCGCGAATCCGACGAGTGGAAGAGCGGCGTCGCCGCGCCCGCCCAGCTGCTACCGCTCAGCGACCTGCAGGGCGAACGCCGCCAGTGGGCGCCGTTCCTCGCCGCCAACAAGGACAAGGAGCTCTTCCTCTACTGCGCCTCAGGCCTGCGCTCCGGCCAGGCCGCCATCCGCCTCCGCAAGGAAGGTTTCAAGACCGCCAACCTCGGCGCCTTCTCCCGCTGGCGCCAAGCCGGACTGCCCACGCGCTCGGCGTAGGTCGCTGCTTCAGCACGACCCGGCCGGCTCCGCCGCAGCCCTCGCGCATCCAGCTACCCGTTTCGGTTTCTACCCACTTCGGCCTTCGCCTCCGCAGCAACCCGAGCCATGTCAGACCAGCCTCACCGCCTCGCCCGCTGGCTCCTGCCGCTCGGCGCCGCCGCGGCGCTCCTGCCGTGGACGCCTCCCTGGACCGCGCTCCTCGCCGGCACCGCCATCGCGCTCTCGTTTGGCAATCCCTTCGCCAGACTCACGGCGCACCTCTCGAGACCACTGCTCCAACTCGCCGTCGTCGGTCTCGGCGCCGGAGTAAATCTCGCGATCATCGGCCGTGTCGGGCTCCAAGGATTGGGATACACATTCGTCGGGCTGCTCGCGACTTTCGTCCTCGGCGCATTGCTCGCGCACTGGCTGGGGCTCGCGCCCCGGTTGGCCGCGTTGATCTCGGCCGGCACAAGCATCTGCGGCGGCAGCGCCATCGCCGCCGTCTCGCCGGCCATCGGCGCCACCGCGGCCGAGACCTCAGCCTCGCTCGCCACGGTGTTTCTCCTCAACGGCGTGGCACTCCTGATCTTCCCGCCGCTGGGCACGCTCGCCGGACTCGACCCGCACGCCTTCGGTCTCTGGTGCGCGCTGGCGATCCACGACACCAGCTCCGTCACCGGCGCGGCGATGACACATGGCGCCGAAGCGCTCGCCACCGCAACGACCGTGAAACTCGCCCGCGCCCTCTGGGTCGTGCCCGTGGCGCTGATCGCCGGCTGGTGGTTCGCGCGCCGTAACGACGGCACCGGCACAACCGCGAAACGCGGCGTGAAACCGCCGTTGTTCATTGCCGGCTTCGTCGCGCTCTCCGCGCTCTTTACTTTCCTGCCGTCCATCGCTCAGGCCGCGCCGTGGATCGTCCGTGCCGCACGCGCCGCGCTCACGCTCACCCTCTTCCTCATCGGCGCCGGGCTCGACCGCGCCTCGATCCGCGCCGTCGGCGCGCGGCCGTTCGTCCACGGCGTGATCCTCTGGCTGCTCGTCGGCTCCGGCACCCTCGCCGCGCTCAAACTCGGCTGGATTCGCTAGAGCCGGCGACCACGCGCCCGCCGCCGCGGCGGTACTCCGAGGGCGGCACGCCGCTCCAGCGCTTGAAGGCCGCGGAGAACGAATACACGCCGGCGAAGCCCACGCGCACGGCGATGTCCTCGATCTTGGCCGGCGTCGAGCGCAGCAGCGTGCCCGCTCGCTGCAACCGCAGGTGCGTGAGATGCGCCATCGGGCTGCGCCGCAGATGCCGGTGGCAGAGCCGCCGCAGGTGCTCCTCGCTGAGGGCGGCCGTGCGGGCCAGCTCGCGGCCGCTCCAGTCGCGCCCGAGGTCGCTTTCGACCTGCTCCCACAGCCGCCACAGACGGGCGTCCAGCGGATCCGAACCGGACAGCCGACGTGCGTGCGTTTCGAGCAACGTCGCCAGCGCCTGCAAAACCGCCGGCTGCGCCGTGCCCGCCGCCTCGCGAGCGAGCATCTGCATCGTCGCCACGAAATCCCCCGCATCCGCCTCGACGAGCCGGCTCCGGTCGCCGGGCACGACCGACGGGCCATCCTTGTCGTCGAAGAACACCCACGCGATCCGCCACGGGCCCGGGCCCGCCACCTCGAAGGCGTGCAGCGCCCCCGCCGGCGCCAGCAGCACCTGCCCCGGCCGCCAGTCGACGGCGCGCCCGTCGATCAGTGCTCGCCCGCGCCCGCCGAACGCCGCGACGACATGGCTGTAGCTCGAGCGCCGCCGCACCATGCGGTACGGCGGCCGCAGCGCGCTATGGCCCACCCACACCAGCCGCGCCGTGCGCAACTGCGGGAAGTTGTCGCCGCCGAGCACCCACTCGCGGCAGCGCGGCCCGATCAGGTGGGTTTCACGTAAATTCTCGGGGGCGGGCAGCATTGGCGAAATTCGTTTTGTGTGGTGTACTGGAGGCAAGCCGATGCGGGCAACCTCTTCCCCGCACGGCCGTTTCCCCTTATCGCCATGAAACCTGCCGCCACCCTCCTGGCCCTCGGTCTGCTCGTCGCACCGTTCTCGGCCGCCACTGCACCGTCGCCCGCCGTGAACCTCGACACCCGCGCCACCGCCGCCCCGCTCAACCCGTACATCTACGGCCAGTTCATCGAACACCTCGGCCGCTGCATCTACGGCGGCATCTGGGCCGAGATGCTCGAGGACCGAAAGTTCTACTTCCCCATCACCGCGGAGTTCGGGCCGTATCGCGAGCTCAAGCCCACCGCGGGCACCTCCGATTTCAACGTCGGCAACCTCCAGCAGTCGGCCTTTCCCGCCCTCGTGGCGTCGCCGTGGGAGATCGTCGGCGCGCCCGCCGGCGTGGAGATGACCAGGGCGAACGCGTTCGTCGGCGACCACACGCCGCGTATCCGGGCCGGCAATGGCATCCGCCACCACAAGCTCGGCGTCGTCGCCGATCTCGACTACGTCGGCTATGTCTGGGCACGCCCCACCGGCGACCGGCCGACAACCATCGAGGTCGTCCTCGCCTGGGGCGACGGCCCCGCCGAGCGCGCGACCCAGCGTCTCACCTTCGCTCCCGGCGAATACAGCCGCCAACCCTTCACCCTCCACTCCCGCGGGCGCACCGATGAAGCCTGCTTCGAATTGCATGTTCAGGATTCCGATGCCCTCGTCGGCACCGCCTCGCTCATGCCGGGCGACAACATCAAGGGCATGCGCCGCGACACCCTCGCGCTCCTCAAGCAGCTCGACAGCCCGATCTACCGCTGGCCGGGCGGCAACTTCGTCAGCGGCTACGACTGGCGCGACGGCATCGGCGACCGCGACCGCCGCCCACCCCGCGGCAACCCGGCTTGGACCGGCGTCGAGCACAACGACTTCGGCACCGACGAGTTCCTCGAGTTCTGCCGCCAGGTCGGCACCGAGCCGATGATTGCCGCCAACACCGGCTTCGGCGACGCCTACTCCGCCGCCCAGTGGGTCGAGTACTGCAACAGTTCCTCCACGACGCTCGCCGGCGGCTGGCGCGCCAAGAACGGCCGCGCGGAGCCCTACGCCGTGAAGCACTGGTGCGTGGGCAACGAGATGTTCGGCCCCTGGCAGCTCGGCTTCATGCAGCTCCACCAGTACACGCTGAAGCACAACCTCGTCGCCAAGGCCATGCGCGCCGCCGACCCCTCGCTCGTCCTCAGCGCCGTCGGCGCCGTGGACACGATCAACAAGGCCAACGACCCCGACCAGATGAAGCGCGGCATCACCTGGACCGAGGGCATGCTGCTCAGCTGCGCCGACAATCTGGATATCGTCTCCGAGCACATCTACGACGGCCGCCTCCCGTGGGAACCGACCAAGACCCGCCCCGCGCTCGAGGTCCACGTCACCCTTCTCAAGAACGGCATCCGCCACATCGTCGAGCGCCACCGCGAGGTCCAGGCGCGCCTGCCCAACCTCAAGGGCCGCCTCGTCCCCATCACCCTCGACGAGTGGAACTACTGGCACCGCGAATACACCTACGGCGAGCTCGGCTGCGCCTACGACCTCGCCGACGCGCTCGGCGTCGCCGCCGGTCTGCACGAGATGTTCCGCCAGAGCGACATCGTCCAGATGGCCCACTACGCGCAGACGGTGAACGTCATCGGCGCCCTCAAGACCACCCGCACCGCCGCCGAGATGGAGACCACCGGCCTCGTCCTCCAGATGTACCGCGCCCACTTCGGCACCGTGCCGCTCAAGCTCGCCGCCGACTTCGCCCCGCTCGACATCGCCGCCGCGCTC